>JACCDX010168342.1_pt1 | contig 119218 bp, 119 predicted proteins | sample 7449681 | NCBI WGS metagenome assembly JACCDX01 (sample SAMN15323450, study PRJNA562643) | freshwater metagenome | isolation source: river surface water | place: USA:Blue River Watershed | collected 2017-08-18
AGCAAGACCAGCTTTCGCCAAATAAGTTGTAATAGCAGCAGTTAAAGTAGTTTTACCATGATCTACGTGACCAATAGTACCAATATTAACGTGAGGTTTGTTGCGTTGAAAAACGGCTTTAGACATAAAATTAGGACTTTTTCAAGTTAGTAAGAAACATTTGCAGAACCATTAATTTGTGGCCTGAGATGTTTTAAAATTCAAATTTTTTAGGGAGATTCTTCACAAGAAGAGGTGGCGCAAACTAGTTTTGGTGAAATAAAATGCAAACAAAAATCTTTTTAAAAATTCGTGGTGAGAATTTTTAAAATTATGAATTGTAGTACATTTCAAATTCAACCGGATGAGGAATTTGTTCATAACGTTCAACTTCCTTCATTTTAAGAGCAATGTAAGCATCGATTTGATCGTTAGTGAAAACTCCACCTTCTAACAAGAAAGCACGATCTTTATCCAAAGCATTCAAAGCATCACGAAGCGAACGCGAAACTGTCGGAATTTTTTTCAATTCTTTTTCTGACAAATGATACAAATCTTGATTTTTCGGCTCACCTGGATGAATCTTATTTTTGATGCCGTCAAGACCAGCCATTAATAAAGCAGCACAAGTCAAATAAGGATTTGAAGCCGGATCTGGGAAACGAGTTTCAATACGACGAGCTTTTTCATTAGTAACGTGTGGGATACGAATTGAAGCTGAACGGTTTTTAGCTGAGTAAGCCAAAAGAACCGGAGCTTCATAACCCGGAACTAAACGTTTGTAGCTGTTAGTTGTAGCATTTGAGAAAGCATTGATTGCTTTAGCATGTTTGATGATGCCGCCGATATAATACAAAGCTAACTCAGACAAATTAGCATGAGAGTTACCCATGAACAAATTTTGACCATTTTTCCAAATTGATTGGTGAACATGCATACCAGAACCGTTATCAGCAAAAATTGGTTTTGGCATGAAAGTTGCAGTTTTGCCGTAAGCTTGGCAAACGTTATGAATAACGTATTTGAACTTTTGGATGTTATCACCAGTTCCAGTCAAAGTGCTATATTTGAAACCAATTTCAAATTGTGAATTAGCGACTTCATGATGATGTAAAAGAGGAACCAATCCAACTTGACGCATAGTTTCACACATCTCACCACGAATATCTTGGCCAGTATCTTGTGGAGCTGGATCAAAATATGCACCTTTGATTTGTGAGCGTCTTGCTAAGTTACCACCTTCAATAGCTTTATTTGAGTTATGAGGTGCTTCCTCTGAGTCAATTGAATGAGTCACACCATGAGTTCCAACTTGGAAACGCACATCATCAAATACAAAGAATTCTGGTTCTGGACCAAAATATGCAACATCACCAATTCCTGAATTTTTCAAATATTCTTCAGCTTTTTTAGCTGTGTGACGCGGATCGCGATCATAACCTTTACCTGTTGTTGGCTCAATTACATCACAAGTAATTACTAAGGTTGGATGATTTGCGAATGGATCAACAAAGGCAGTAGAAAGATCCGGAATCATCAACATGTCAGATTCGTTAATTTCTTTCCAAGCTGGTACTGAAGAACCATCAAAAGCAACACCTTTAGTTAAAGCCTCTTCATCAACGGTATCAGAACAGTGGCTGATGTGAAGCCATTTGCCGTTGTAATCAGAAAAACGAAAATCAACAAATTTAATATCGTTATTTTTGATAATATCAAAAATAGCAGAAACGCCGGAAGCTTTAGACATTGTATATTTTAGAATAATTTTAAGAGGGAGGAAGAATCGGCGTGAATTTTGGCCGGTCTTTTATTGGCTACACCACAAAAAGTTCGACAAAAAGTCTAATTTGTGATAACACCATTATTTGAGACGGGAATAATTTTTTACTTTTTGGCACCACAAAAGTATAGAAATTTTTTCAAAATTTTTTTTACCAAATATTACAAGTAAAAATAAGTGGTTGATTTTTTTTTAACCCCTCTCTACAAAGCCCGCCTCTTTTCAAATACTACTTTACTTCGGTGCCCTTAGCTCAGCTGGACAGAGCAACAGCCTTCTAAGCTGTGGGTCAGACGTTCGAATCGTCTAGGGCACGCCATCCGCTTTCACTTTGTTACAGCGCGACTTTTCTTTCTTACTTCACAATTCTTTCGCCAAAAATTGCGGTGCCAATGCGGATATAATTTGCATCAAGGGCGATTGCTTCTTCGAAATCTGAACTCATTCCCATTGAAAGATTTTTTATGTCATTAGCTTTAGCAAGTTTTTGCATAAGCGCAAAATAAGGAGATGCCAGTTCGTTGGATGGTGGAATACACATCAAGCCAGTTACATTTAAACTACATTCTTGACGACAAAATTTTATAAAATCCGCAACTTCATTAGGGGCGATGCCGCTTTTTTGCTGCTCTTGTCCAATATTAACTTGGATAAAAAATTGCGGATTTTTATTGGTTTTAGCGATTTCTTTTTTGAAAACTAACGCCAGTTTTTCGCTATCTAAAGTTTGAATCACATCAAATAGCTCTAAAGCCTCGGCTACTTTATTGCTTTGCAAATGACCAATAAAATGCAATTCAATTTCTGGAAATTTTTGACGAATTTCGATCCATTTTTCTGCCGTTTCTTTAACATAATTTTCACCAAAAATTTTACAGCCTTGATCAATCGCTTCATAAATTTTTTCAGCACTTTGTGTTTTAGAAACTGCAATCAGATTGACCTTTGAAATATCTTTACCGTAAAGTCGCGCCGCCTTTTTCATTCGGTCTTTTATTAACATTAAATTGCGTACGATTTCGCTAACTTTATTGCCTGTCATGAATCAAAAAATTTTGTTTGAAATAAGGAAGTTCGAAAAAAAAGAAGGAAAACGCACCAAAAAATTGCCAGCAAGCTTTTTATTTACTGATCGCAAAAAAATAACTGATTTTGAAAAAACGATTAATTCTTTGCCAAAAAATTCAGGAATTATTGTGCGAGAATACGATTTACCAACACGAGAACGCGAGATATTCGCCAAAAAAATAATTACTCTTGCCAAAAAAAAATCTTTAAAAGTTCTAATAGGAAAAGATTTATTTTTAGCCCAAAAACTAGGAGCTGATGGAGTGCATTTTTCTGATTTTGATCGCAAATATTATAAATATTTACCGCGTAAAAAATTCACCAAAAATTTTATTTTTACTTTTTCCTCGCATAATCTTAAGTCAGCTTTAAAACTATGCAAAATAAGGCCAGAAATTGTTTTTATTTCGCCTATTTTTCCAACTTCAAGTCATTTGAATACAAAAGCCTTAGGATTACAAAATTTGGCACAAATTTATTTAAAATCTAAAAGCAAATTTTACTCTCCGACTCGATTTTACGCGCTCGGTGGCATTAACAAAGATAATTTAACATCAATTCGCAAACTAGGAATTTCCGGATTTGCCGCAATTGATCTATTCAAAAAAACTTTATGAAAATCACTCCGGTTATCCTTTCTGGCGGGTCTGGTACAAGATTATGGCCTCTTTCTCGTAGTTTAAATCCTAAACAATTTCTAAATCTGGTTGATGAATATTCGCTTTTTCAAAAAAGCGCTTTACGCACTAAAGACTCTGCGCTTTTCAACTCTCCTTTAGTAATTTGTAATAACGAACATCGTTTTATTGCCGCCGAAGAATTACAAAAAATTAACATCACACCAAAAGCAATTATTTTGGAACCAATCGGACGCAATACCGCACCAGCAATTGCTGTTGCTGCACTAAACGCTATCGAAAATCAAAATGACGATTTGATTTTGGTTATGCCTTCCGATCACGTGATAAAGGATGAAGCGGAATTTGTAAAAAACGTTCAAGCAGCAAGCAGCGCCGCTGCACAAGGTTATTTGATAACTTTTGGTATCGTGCCAAATTGTCCAGAAACAGGCTACGGCTACATCAAACGCAGTGCTAAGTTAGAAAATTTCGCCGAAATTTTTGCCGTCGAAAAATTCATCGAGAAACCAAAAAAAGAAGTTGCCGAAGAATTTGTAAAAGACGGCGGATACTTCTGGAATAGCGGTATTTTCATGTTCCGCGCTTCTGTTTATTTAGAAATTTTACGTGAATTAGCTAACGACATTTTCATCAATTGTTGCAACGCCTACAACAAATCAGTTAGAGATTTAGATTTCGTGCGTCTTTTCGCTGAAGATTTTGAAAAATGTCAAAATATTTCGATTGATTACGCTGTAATGGAGAAAGCAGCGAAAGTTGCCGTAATGCCTATCAATGTTGGCTGGTCAGATGTTGGAAATTGGCAAGCTTTGTCAGAAATTTCCGCGAAAGATGAAAATGGCAATAACGTCATTGGTGATGTTGTAACTTTGAAAACTCAAGATTGTTACATCAACTCACGTCATAGTTTAGTAACAACAATTGGTGTTAAAGATTTAATTGTTATTGCGTTGAAAGATGCCACTTTGATCGCCAATAAAAACAACGCCCAAGATGTTAAAGAGATGTTCGAAATTTTGAAAAAGCAAAAAAGATCGGAATGTGATTCGCACACGAAAGTTCTACGTCCATGGGGAAGTTTTGAAACAATTGATCTCGCTGACCGCTTCAAAGTAAAAAGAATCACTGTGCATCCAAAAGCATCGTTGTCGCTACAAATGCATAATCATCGCGCTGAACATTGGGTTGTGGTTAAAGGTACAGCTCATGTTACTTGTGGAAGTGAGGAATTTGTTTTAACCGAAGATCAATCAACTTACATTCCGGTTGGCAAAAAGCATCGCCTTGAGAATAAAGGTATAATTCCGCTCGAAATTATCGAAGTACAAACTGGTAATTACCTAGGTGAAGACGACATAATCAGATTTAGCGATATTTACGGCAGATAATGCAGATTTTTTGGATTATTTTTCTTCAGGATTTACTACTTACCTCACGCCAATTAGCAAAAATTTTAGCTAACTTTTTGTTCTTTGTGATTTCAGTTACTGTCTTTTTGATCATGTCTCAAAACCAGCAAAATCAAGATTCGATCACATTTTACTCAATCACAGTTATTTGGTTTTCTATTTTGTCAGCGTTGATCTTTTCAGCCAGCGAATTTTTGAAAAAAGATTTTGAGGATGGCACAATTGAACAGATCATCACTACAATCGATAACTTCGAAATATTTATCTTAGCCAAAATGATATCTAATTGGTTGGTTAATTCTTTGCCAATTATCATCAGTATTATTCCTCTCGGATATCTATCTGGACTTGATTCCACAATAGTGAAGAGCACTTTATTCAGTGCATTTTTTGCTACTTTGATTATCAACTTTATTTGCGGATTTTGTGGTAGTTTATCAATTGCCAATAGCTCTGCTCCTTTAGTCGGAGTAATTGCGATGCCATTGATAATTCCGGTTTTATTGCTTGGAATTGGCGATCTTGGAATGTCAAACAATTCTAACTTGAAAATTCTTATCGGACTAACTTTTTTCATCGGCCCGATCACTGTTTTCGCCACAGCTAAAATAGTCAAAATTGCTGCCGAATAGAAATAAAAAAAACCGTTCATTCTTTTGCATTATTTGGCAAAAAAATGAACGGTTTTTATTTTTGTAACTATTGCAAATTACTATTTTTTATCAGCCGCGACTTCTTCTTTTACGAAGTCCATAACAACTTGGCCGATACCAACAGCTTCACCTTCCGAGAACTTGATTTTGCTGATTTTAACGTCGTGATCTGTGCGAATAATGTTTTCCATTTTCATCGCTTCAATCACCACTAATTCTTGGCCAGCCTTTACTTCATCACCTTCTTTAACTTTAAAACGAATAATTTTACCGGTGATTGGTGAAGTTAGATTTACTGGCTTAGCATTTTTTTGAATTTTTGGCATGAATTTGTTCAACTCAGCGTTGCGCGGCGACATTACGCTAACAAACACATCCGAGCCGGAATATTGCAATAAATAGCTGCCAGTATTGTTATTTTCTCTGATTTTAACGCCAATATTGTGACCATTAACTGTACCACGGAAAAGCTTCTCACCGTTGTTCCAAGAAGTCTCAAGTTGAATTTCTTTATTATCGCACTCAACTTTAATCTTATTATTTTCGCGCTCTAAAACATTGACTAGGTAAGATTTTTCATCAACTACCACAACCCAACGATCAGAAATTTGTTTTTCACGATGATGAAGTTGGCCGCTGATTTTACCGTTACGTTCGTAGTTACGTAAAAAGACGTGCAAAGCAGTAATCATGAAAACTGCTTCTGATGCTGAATCAAGCTCATTTCCTGAAAAACCTTTCGGAAATTCATTTTTGATAAAGCTAGTCGAAATATCACCGCTGACGAATTTTTCGTTACGCATGATTGTTTCCAAAAAGCTTATATTGTGTGAAACACCGCCGATTGCAAAAGCTCCCAAAGCATGGCGCATATGTTCAATCGCTTCTTGGCGATTTTTACCGTAAGAACAAAGTTTAGCGATCATTGCGTCATAAAACATGCTCACTTCACCGCCTTCATAAACACCAGAATCAACACGCACGTGATCATTTTCTTCTGGCTCGATGTAAAGGTTGATACGACCAGATGAAGGCAAGAAGCCACGAGCTGGATCTTCGGCATAAATACGAGATTCCATCGCCCAACCGTTCAATTTAATGTCTTCTTGTTTGAAAGGTAGTTTTTCACCCAAAGCGATACGGATCATCAACTCGACCAAATCAAGACCGGTGATTAATTCAGTAACTGGATGCTCAACTTGCAAACGAGTGTTCATTTCAAGGAAATAGAAATTTTTATTCTTATCCATGATGTACTCAATTGTACCAGCCGAGAAATAGCCAACTTTTGAAGCCAAAGCTTTTGATTGCTCGTACATTTTTTGACGAGTCACTTCATCAACAAAAGAGCTTGGTGCTTCTTCAATAACTTTTTGGTTATTACGCTGAATCGAACATTCTCTTTCACCCAAACACACAATATTACCATGTTTGTCAGCAATAACTTGGATTTCAATGTGACGCGGATTTTCGATAAATTTTTCGATAAAAATACGATCATCAGAGAAGCTGTTACGCGCTTCATTCGAAGCTGACAAGAATGCTTCAGACATTTCTTCTGATTTCCAAACAATTCTCATACCTTTTCCACCACCGCCAGCAGAGGCTTTTACCATAACTGGGAAGCCAATTTTTTCAGCAATTTGCGCTGCTTCTGTAGCATCTTTAATAATTCCCATATGACCAGGAACTGTGCTCACGTTGGCTGCAAGGGCAATTTTTTTCGATTCAATTTTATCGCCCATCGCTTCAATTGAGTGAACTGAAGGACCAACGAAAGTAACGCCAGCTTTTTCTAAAGCATTGGCAAACGCGCGATTTTCTGACAAAAATCCGTAACCAGGATGGACCAAAGTTGCGCCCGTTTTTTTAATAGCGCCGAGTATTTTTTCGACGCTCAAATAACTTTGTGAAGATGGCGAGTGACCAATATTTACAGCCTCATCAGCCATTTGGACGAACAAAGAGTTAGCATCAGCATCAGAATAAACTGCGACAGTTTTGATTCCTAATTTGCGGCACGTTTTGATAATACGGCAAGCAATTTCGCCACGGTTAGCGATCAATAATTTATGCGATTTGAACATTTGGAAAAAAAATTGATTTGCTAGAGAGTGTCGTTAAAACCCCATCTAAGCTTGTTGTCGAAGGATATTTTACGGCGCTGTCACAAGTCAAAATTGCTTAAAGAAATTTTGATTTGCGGTATCGCCTTTGCAGATTATTTTAAAGGCGGCGCATGCTAAAATCGCAGATAAAAAAATCAAACATTTATCTTTCTTCATTCCTAAAAATAGTTTTTCACTAAATGATTCAACGCCTTATAAATTACGTCCAGCTCACCAGAATCAACCGTCCCATCGGTATTGGCTTACTATTTTTGCCCTGTCTTTTTGGCGTATTTTTGGCTGAAAAAAGCTCGTACTTAGATCTTTCTCAGCTATTGTTTTTGATTTCATTATTTGCCTTAGGATCAACTATTATGCGCTCTGCTGGTTGTGTTATTAATGATATTTTTGATCAAAATTTCGACCGTGCTGTTGCTCGTACCAAAAACCGCCCACTTGCTAGCGGTAAAGTTTCCAAAAAAGAAGCTTTGATTTTGCTGACTTTTTTACTTTTTCTTGGATTGTTAATTTTGCTACAATTCAACTTTATTACTATTGTTTCTGGCTTTATTGCTGTAGCGTTGGCGATAATTTATCCTCTGATGAAAAGAGTGACTTATTTTCCACAAATATTTTTGGGATTCGCCTTTAATTTCGGAATTTTGATGGCGCATCTAGCAATTTTAGAACATTTAAATTTAGCATCTTTGTGCCTTTATTTAGCGGCAATAATTTGGACATTAATTTACGATTCCATCTACGCCTATCAAGACATTGAGGATGATTTGAAAATCGGCGTTAAATCCAGCGCCATCAAATTTGCCAACAATCCCAAAATAATTTTAATTAGCCTCAGCGTCGCAATGTTTATTTTGCTAATTTTAACGGGATTACTCGCAAAATTAGGCATACATTTTTATTTAATTAGTTTTGCCGCATCTTTTTTACTGATCCAAAAAATCACTTTTTGCGATTTTAAAGATTCGACAAAATGCTTGAAAGTTTTCAAAGATAACTTTTGGGTCGGATTACTGATCACAATTGCAATATTTTTAGGATGATGCGCGTCGGATTATTTGGCGGTAGTTTCAACCCGCCGCATCAGGGACATCTTCATATTTCCAAACTCGCTACCAAGAAACTAGCACTAAACCAAATTTGGTGGATTCCGACCGCTCATAATCCGTTCAAAGATCCCGCAATTTACGAAAGTTACGAAACGCGTATCAAAAAATGTCGTAAATTTGCTGATAAAAATCCGAGAATTTTAGTTAAAAATTTTGATGAAATACGCACCGTAAAATTGGTCAATCAATTGCAAAGAAAGTTTCCCAATCATCAATTTTTTTGGATTATGGGTGCTGATAATTTTGAAAAATTTCATCAATGGGATAATTTTACCAAACTAATCAAAATGTTGCCAATCGCTGTTTTTAGTCGTGAAAAATATTTGCTAAAAATTCGCAAAACCAAAGCTTTTCAAATTTACAAAAGAATCTCGAATTCCAATAGCTTGCCCAAATTCGAAATTTTCCCAACACAAAATCTCAATATTTCTTCAACCGAAATTCGTAAAAATGTTAAATTACATAGTTGATACACATTGCCATCTCGATTTGATCGAAAAACAAGGAGCAAACATCGATGAAGTTATAAAAAATGCTTTGAGCCATAATGTTAAAATTCTGCAAACCATTTGTACTCGCGTTACCGAAATCGACTTGCTTTTGGAATATACCAAAAAACACGATTTTATTTATGCTTCTCTTGGCATTCATCCGTGTAACGTAACTGAACAACCACAAATCAAAGCTGAGGAAATTTTAGAAATTTGCGCAAAAAATCAAAAAATTATCGGAATTGGCGAAACTGGGCTGGATTATTATCATGATAAGTCGGCCATTCCTTTACAAAAATCGAGCTTTGTCGAACATATTAAAGCTTCTCAAATTAACGACTTACCAATCATAATTCATAGTCGTGATGCTGATTTGGATATGATGGAAATTTTGCAATCGGAACAAAAAAATAGTCATTTTCCGGCACTACTTCATTGTTTTTCGAGTTCAAAAGAATTAGCCGAGAAAGCTCTGGATTTAGGAATCTATATTTCAATTTCTGGCATCGTAACTTTTAAAAATGCCATGCAATTACAAGAAATTGTTAAATATTTACCTCTTGATCGTTTGTTGGTAGAAACTGATTCTCCTTATTTAGCACCAGTGCCTTTTCGCGGTAAAACTAACGAACCTGCTTTTACGAAATATGTTGTTGATTTTATTGCAGAGTTGAAAGGTTTGTCAGTTGAAGAAGTTACACATCAAACTACACAAAACTTTTTTGAAATTTTCAAAAGAGCTCAAAAATTATGAAAAAAAACTTCATGGATGAAGCCTTAAGTCAGGCAAAAATTGCTTTTGAAAATGATGAAGTCCCGGTTGGGGCGGTTGTTGTAGAAAATGGCGAGATAATTGCTACTGCCCACAATAATAATTTGCATCTTAACGATCCAACGGCGCACGCAGAAATTTTGGCATTACGCTTGGCTGCTGCTGCAAAAAATTCTGCACGACTTGATAATTGCGACCTTTACGTAACTTTAGAACCTTGCGCAATGTGCGCTTCTGCAATAGCTTTGGCTCGTATTCGTCGGGTTTATTATGCTGCTTCCGACGAAAAATTTGGTGCCGTCGAAAATGGCGCACGAATTTTTAATAGCTCATCTTGTCATCATCGACCAGAAACTTACTCTGGAATTAATCAAACAGAAGCTACTGATTTGTTAGTCAAATTTTTCAGGTCAAAAAGACCATAGTTTCACGTGAAACTATTGACAGTCAAAAAAACTTTTTTAGCTTGAACTTCTCTTAAAAAGTTTAACAAAAAACTTGTCACAACATGACTAATTCACACAAAAAAGCTAAAATATTTTCTATCGTAAATCAAAAAGGCGGTGTTGGCAAAACCACTACAACCGTAAACCTAACCACAGCTTTTGCAGCAGCGAAAAAGAGAGTTTTACTAATTGATCTTGATCCTCAAGGTAACTCAAGCACAGGTTTTGGAATTAGTCCTTCACAAAGACAAAAAACAATTTACGAAGTTTTGATTGGTGAGTGCAGCTTGAAAAGCGCCATAATTCCAACACGAATTCCCAACTTAAATATCATCACTTCAACAGTTGATTTGTCAGCTTGTGAAATTGAATTGGCTTCTGTTGATAGAAGAGAATTTATTTTACAAAAAGCTTTGAAAGAAGTTATTCACGACTACGACTTTATTCTGATTGATTGTCCTCCTTCGCTCGGAATGTTGACAGTCAACGCCTTAACAGCTTCTGATTCTATTTTAATTCCAATGCAGTGTGAGTTCTTTTCACTCGAAGGCTTAAGTCATTTACTGACTAGTTTGGATTTGGTTAAAGAAAATTTAAATCATCATCTCAAAATTAGCGGTATTATTTTAACGATGCATGATCGTCGCAATAAATTGACTGAACAAGTTGAAATGGATGTACGCAGTTTTTTAAAAGATAAAGTTTATAAAAACACAATTCCTCGAAATGTTAAATTATCTGAAGCGCCTTCACATGGATTGCCCGCAATAATTTATGATCCGAAATGTCCTGGTTCAGTTGCTTACATAAAATTAGCCAAAGAAATTTTAGATCGCGAAGATTCTAAATAACGATTTCCAATATTAACTTAGTTTCACGTGAAACCTAAAAAAGGAGAAAAATGAAAGAAGTAGTTCAAGAAAAAAGACTAGGAAAAGGTTTGTCAGCCTTACTTGGGGAAAGCAAATCAAAAAAACCAGAAGATATTGCTAGTGAATTCAAAGATTCTGTCGATATTATTAAACTAGTTCCGCTTAATAGAATTAGAGCAGGTGTTTACCAACCAAGAAGATATTTCAACCAGACTGAAATTGAAGAATTAGCCGACTCAATTCGTGAAAATGGTCTAATTCAACCAATCGTTTTACGAAAAGCTGGTGAAGAAGAAGATTACGAAATTATTGCTGGTGAAAGAAGATTCCGCGCTGCGCAAGTTGCTGGACTGGAGAATATTCCGGCAATTGTTAAAAAAATTAATAATCACGAAGCTTTAGAATTAGCAATTATTGAAAACGTTCAACGCAGCGATTTATCTTTAATCGAAGAAGCTGAAGGCTACAAACAATTGATTCAAGAATTTGCCTACACTCAAGATCAAATCGCGAAAAGACTTGGTAAAAGTCGTAGTCATATTACCAATCTTTTACGACTTTTAACTTTGCCAGAAGTTGTGCGCAATTATCTCGACCAGAAATTAATTTCCATGGGACATGCTCGTGCTATTATTAATTCAAATAATCCTGAAAAATTAGCCAGCCGAATTGTCAACGATTCTTTAAGCGTTCGCGATGTTGAAAACTTAGTTCGTGACGAAAAAATCGAAAAAGCCAAAATTACGCCAGCTTTTGTACGTACCGAATCAAAAATTAAATTTATTAACAGCGAATATTTATCAGAACTAGAAGGCAAACTCTCTGAAACTCTTGGCTTAGAAAGCAAAATTTCTTACAATAGTTTCAAAAATAGCGGAAAAATTGTGATCAAATTTTCTGATATCGAATCCATCCAAGAATTAATCAAAAAATTATCTTAATTATGAAGTTACAAGCACATTCTTATTTATCAGAAATTGAAAATTATAAACCGGGAAAAGCCAAAATTAGCGGCCAACAGACAATCATAAAATTGTCCTCAAACGAGAATGCTCTAGGCTCAAGCCCAAAAGCCTTACAAAACTATAAAGATCATGCTGCAGAATTAATGCGTTATGCTGATGGCTCTTGCACTCTTTTGCGCGAAGCTTTGGCACAAAAAAATAACATTTCGGCAGAACAAATTGTGTGTGGCGCTGGATCAGATGAAATAATCGCTTTGCTTACTTGTGCTTATGCCGGAGTTGATGATGAAATAATTTACAGCGAACATGGTTTTTTAATGTACCCAATTTCAGCTAAAAGAGTTGGTGCTAAAGCTGTGAAAGTTAAAGAAAAAAATCTCAAAACTGATGTAGACGCAATATTAGAAGCGATTACAGCAAGAACTAAAATCATTTTTATTGCTAACCCTAATAATCCAACTGGCTCTTATTTAAATAAAAATGAAGTCGAAAAACTCATAAATAACACCCCAAAAAACGTGCTAATTGTTTTAGATCATGCTTACGAAGAGTTTGTCGAATTATCGGATTACCCAAATGCTATTGAGCTAGTCAATCAACATCCAAATGTCGTGGTTACTCGCACTTTCTCAAAAATTTACGGCTTAGCAAGTTTGCGTATTGGTTGGTGTTACAGCTCACTTGAAATTGCAGAAATTTTAAACAAAGTTCGCGGACCGTTTAACGTTGGTGGACCAGCTCAAGTCGCAGCTGTGGCAGCCTTGGAAGACAACGATTTTTTTGAAGAATCAAAAGCTCATAACAAAAAATGGCTCGAAATATTTTTCAAAGAATTAGCACAAAACCAAAAAATCAAAGCTCACCCATCAATTGCTAACTTTGTTTTGATCGATTTTGGCGACACGCAATCTTGCCAAGAAGCCAATCAACAATTACTAGAAAACGGTATTATTGTACGCGAAATGCAAGCTTACAATTTACCTAGCTGTCTTCGTATCTCAATTGGTACTGATACAGAAAATGAAAAAGTTCTAAAAATCTTAAAGAATTTATAAAACCATGAGCTTCGATAACTTAAGCAATAATGATTGGCAAAGTTTTACCTATTCCGCATTATTGTTGATAATGTTGTTAACCAGTTTGTTTAGCCGTAAAGAAATTTCTTTATCGAAAACACTGAAATACTTATCACTTTGGCTATTTGTAGCATTGTTGCTTGTTATCGCTTACAGTTATCGCTTTGAACTTGAAGATTTAGCTAATCGTGTAAACAGAGAAATAAATCCGAGTAAAGCGCAAATAAAAGATAACCAAATAACTATCAAAGCAGCGCAGGATGGACATTTCTATATTAATGCCAAGATCAATAACTCTGAAATAAGATTTATGATTGATACTGGCGCAACTAATGTTTCCCTATCTCTAAAAGATGCGAAAAAAGCGGGAATTAATATCGACCAACTAGTTTTTAACCAGATATATCAAACAGCTAATGGCAAAGCATTGGCGGCATCAATTAATTTAAAAGAAATAGAAATAGAAGGGTTGGTTTTTCGAGATGTGAAAGCATCAGTCAATCAATCTGACATGGAAATATCTCTGCTTGGAATGAATTTCTTAAAGCAGATGAAAAAATATGAGTTTGGTAAAGATCAACTTACTCTGACAGCTGAGGGTCTTTGAATATTTTTCAAAGCTTTATTGTTGTAGACGCACAATAGAGCATCTCCCAATCTCAAAGTAAATTGTACACCGACCACAGGAACAACAACAAAACCATCACGAATTATGTAGCTGAGTGATTGCTCGTTTCCTCTAGAATCAACGACACTAATTGTCGGAATTACACTATTATCGTTAGGAAATTGAAAGTAAGTGTCTTTTCCATCATCGTAAACTTTAGCTGGCACAATATTTTCAGCTTTACCTGCTAAGCTGAAGTCAAAATTTAAATCAACATTTTCAGGATTTCGCGCAATTAAACCTGGTAGATTATCTGATATTTTGGCTTCTGGAAAAGGGGTTTTTATAATAGTTTTTTGTTGTTTTACCGGAGCTGGAGCCGGGTTAGGAACAGTCAATAATTGTGGAATTGGTAAAGGCTGACCAATCTGAGGATAGAAAAAGCGTATTGTGTAAACCAACTCTTCATCAGCTTTTCCGTCATATTCACCTGAGCGAATATCAAAGTGGTAAGTTCTTTTATTACTGATTATCGTCATGTTAGTGTGACCAGCAATTTCAAGAGGGCGTATGAATAATCTTTTTCCAGCGGGTGTCAAACGCCAAGCAAATGCTTCTCCAATAGAAATCATTTCTATTTCTTCATCTTCCGCAAATTCGATAAAGGATTGGTAACCATAATAAAACTTTAGCTCATAAACCTCGTTTGGATTGTAAACCAAGGTTCTAATTCTTGAATCCGTAGTGACGGGAGTAGATTGTGCGTAAAGATTATTTGGGATTATAAGAACAACAGACAAGACCAACAATTTCGCCAAATAGACGGGTAGTATTTTTCTTAAAATTTGCGAAAACTCAGCGAAATTCATCAAATAAAAAATAAGTTAATCAGCTTAATAACTAAACACTTCGTCGGCAATTGAGTATTTGCTGACCTGAAAACCAAGAGGATTAATTAATCTTTCTTCCATAGTAAGATTTAAATCTGTGAAGAAGAAGTTCATAGTAATGATTTCATCTTTATTGGCTGAAGTTTTATCAGAATTACTGATTAAGCGTAAAATACGCACTTGTGCTGTGTTTGCATCGGTGTATTGTACCGACTTAATTCTGACTTCTATTTTAGAGTCTATACCTAGCTCTCTAGCGTTTATACGGTTACGGAAATCATTGTAAACGTCAGGAGTCGAGAAAAGTCTGACTTTATCAACGTCTTGTTTGTAAGTTTTAGGATCGTAACCACTGGCAGCCTGAATAAACTGGTTGATGAAATAACGGCGCATCATTTGATCACCAGTGAAATTTTGTGCAGTAAGTTGATTAACAATTGTCGCAACTCCTGTCTTGCTTTCTACTTCAATCACATATGGCTCAAGCGATTTAGAAGACATGATGTTTTTAACAAACAAAACTGCCACAGCCACAGACAACATCGAAATCAAAGTAAAAAGCAGCAAGATATTTCTTTGCACTATCACGATTTGATAACGGTTAGAATACCAGCTTTTTATCTTTGATTTACCACTTTTTTTGCTCGCTTTTTCTGTTTCTGACATGCTGAAAAGTAAGTGCTAAATAGGGTTTAATTGGGTTTAGAATATTGGGCTCAAGGCAGTTTTTACAAACGAATTGCGGCAAGGTAATTATCTTGAATAATAATATCAAGTTGTTTTAATCCGCCGTCGCTTGGCTGATATCAAGCCTTCTCGCCTTTGTTATCTCATTGAAAATATTAGTTATATGCCTCTAATCGATAGAGAAAAAATTCCTCTTTCACAAAAATTAGAAAATCTGAATTGGCTCTTAATTTCACTAATTGTGATTTTAGCTTCAATGGGCTTTTTGATGCTTTATTCTGCAGGTGGAGGAAGTTTTAGACCTTGGCTTATAAAACAACTCGGATTTTTCTCCGTATTTTTTCTAGTGATGATTTTCATCGCCGTAACCGATATAAAAATCTGGTTTAGGTTATCCTACGTATTTTACGCTGTGGCTCTAACGATGGTAATTATCGTCGACATTATGGGTCACAACGCAATGGGTGCAACGCGTTGGTTTAAAATTGGTTGGCTGACAATCCAACCTTCAGAAATCATGAAAGTATGTACGGTTTTCGCTCTAGCCCGATATTTCTACAACATCGAAGCCGATAATATCGGAAAAATAAGATACGTTATAATTCCTGTATTACTGATTGCCGTACCAGCTTTTTTCATTTTTTGGCAACCAGATTTAGGTACTGCAACAATTCTAGTAATAGTTGGAGTTTCGATTTTATTTCTTGCCGGCGTTAAAATGTGGAAATTTATTTTAGTTGGCGTTGCCGGATTAGCAGCTATCCCATTTTTGTGGATTTTCGTTTTATACGATTACCAAAAACAACGTATTTTAACTTTCTTAGATCCTTCAAATGATCCTTTGGGAAGTGGTTACAACATTATTCAATCTAAAATTGCGATTGGTTCCGGCGGCCTTTTTGGTAAAGGTTTTTTGAAAGGAACCCAAGGTCAATTAAACTTTTTGCCCGAAAAACAAACAGACTTTATCTTCACAATGTTGTCGGAAGAATTGGGTTTTGTTGGCAGTGTTTTTACGATTTTAATTTATTCTGCGATCATCGCCCTCGGTATTTCAATTGCCACTAACACCAAACATCAATATGGTCGTCTTTTGGTTATGGGCGTAATCAACATTTTCTTCGTTCATATGTTTATCAATATGGGAATGGGAATGGGCTTAATTCCGGTTGTTGGCGCACCTTTGCCTTTAATTTCATATGGCGGAACAATCACTGCTTCAATGTTGATTGGCTTTGGCTTGGTTTTGAATGTTGATATGAATAAAAATCTCGATTTGAAAATTTAAGTTCTGCTAAACATTTTCACCTTCAGTTTCATCAGCACTATCATAGTCTTCCAGTAGTTTTATTTCTGCCGATTTTTTACCTTCAATTCCTAGTTCAGCAATATTCTTAATCGATTTGTAGACGCTATTATTGAGATTTTTTGCCATTTTATTATGGGCCGACAAAGCTTTGTTCAAAGACTTTCCAACTTCTTTTGATTCTTTGAAAACCAATGCCACGCTGTCCAGCATTTTGCTGACCTGAATTTTCAAATCTTCGATGTTTTTTTCCTGACGCACACGATCAATTATAAAACGCGCTTGCGACAAAAAGTTAATCAAACCAACAGGAGTCAAAACCAAAATATTAGCTTCTAAAGCACGCTGTAAAAATCCTTCATCATTTTCCGCAATAATTTCCAACATCTTTTCCGTTTGCAAAAACATCACGGTAATAATTTTGTAATCAGCGCGATTTGAAGTAAGTAATTCATCAAACAAAAACTTGGTGTAATCTTTGCGTTTCAAGCTTTCTAAATGACGACGGAAAGACTCTTTTATTTTAGCTAAAATTAATTTTTCCGCTTCGAAATCTTGCGATTTTTTGGCATTTTCCAAATCAACAAAATGCGGCGAAGATTTGCTATCGATCACAGCAATACGATTATCTGGCAAAAATAAAATAACGTCTGGCCTTTTAGATTCATGCTCACCAACACTGCTCAATCCTGAAAAATGCGACTGCAAAACATAATCACCGGCAGAATTTAAATCATATTTTTCTTTCAGACCGGAATTCTTCAAAATATTTTCCAGCGTAATTTCAGCAGCACGACCAGAAGCTGAAGGGCTCAACAACGCATTTTTCAAAAGCAAATTTTCATCTGACGATTTTTTTACTTCATCATTTAAAGCGACAATTTTTGTCGTCACATTTTCAAAATTTTTAAAAAGATTTTCGGTAATTTTTTTGATATTTTCTTCCTGATTTTGACTCAAAATATTTTGTTGCTCTGCATTACGTTTCATCAACTCTTCGGACAATTTAAACAACGCTACTTCTTTTTCTTTTTGCCACTCTTCCTTTTCATTTTTGATACGCTGCGCTTCAACTTTTAGAAGCTCATTTTGCTTCTCAAATTCGAAATTCTTTTGTTGTAAGTTATGCAAATTTTCTTGCAGATTTTGCTTTTCTAAACGCAAAACCTCGAGCTCATTTTTTGTTAAAGAATTTTCAGTTTTAAGCTTTGCATAAGAATAAAAAAACACACTCGCAACAACGCCAAACATTATTGCCAAAACTAGGGCGATCATCATTGTAATTTCTATTTACGTTACTAAATCTTTGTCGATTCTTGACTGGCTTAAGCTATCACAAAAGCGCAAACAAGCTGCAATTAAACAATTTTTCAACATGAACGAGCAACAAATTCAACCGCAAATTTTCTGCGCTTTACCGTTACGCGACATCGTTATTTTTCCAAATATGACTACCACCATTTTGGTTGGTCGTGAAAAATCAATCAAAGCGATTGAAGAAGCAAAAAAACTAAACTTACCAATTTTTGCAGTCACTCAAATTAATCCCGATAATGACGGATTTGATGAAAACACCGTTTATCCTATTGGTGTTTTATGCAATATTATTGAATCGATTAAAACTCCTGATGGCACTCTCAAAGTAATTTTACGCGGCATCGCTCGCGCCAAAATCATCAAAATCATCAACTCACCAGAAATTTTTACCTGTGAAGTTGACATTTTGATTAACCAAAAATTCGCTCTCGATAACAAAGAACTTCTCGGATTAATCAAAAGCTGTGTCCAAAATTTCAGTAAATATGCCGAAGTAAGTAAAAAAGTTACACCAGAAATTTTAACTACATTGATAAAACTACGCTCGCCTTATGAAATCGCTTACCTAATCGCGACCAATATCAGCGGTTCTATTAAAGACCGCCAAGAAATTTTAGCAGAAGATGATCTCAATAAAAAACTTTTCAAAGTGTTGGAAGTTTTAAAAACTGAGATGGAAATTATCCAAGCTGAAGCTCGCATCAACAAATCGATTCAAGACAAAATTGCTAAAAATCATCGTGAATTTTACCTCAACGAACAGCTGAAAAATATCAAAAAAGAGCTCGGCCAAGATGAAGAAAATGAGGTTGAAGAACTGCGGGAAAAAATTTCTAAAATAAAGCTACCAACAGCAGTTGCTGCAAAATGCAAAACTGAGTTAGCCAAAATGGAAAAGATGAATCCATTTTCTTCCGAGTCTGGCGTTGTGCGCAACTATTTAGAATGGATTACTAATTTGCCGTGGACAGCAGAAAGCAAACCAATCAAAAACTTCGACAAAGCTACAAAAATTCTCGATACGCATCACTTCGCTTTGGACAAAGTTAAAGAACGCATTTTGGAATTCATTGCCGTACAAATCAAAACCAAAGCTTTGAAAGGGCCAATCTTGTGTTTGGTTGGTGCACCAGGTGTTGGCAAAACTTCTTTGGCGAAATCAATTGCTGAAAGTTTGAATCGCAAATATGTCAAAGTTTCGTTGGGCGGCGTGAAAGATGAATCAGAAGTTCGTGGCCACCGTCGAACCTACATCGGCGCAATGCCGGGACGTATTATTCAATCGATGCGCAAAGCACAAACCGTCAATCCTTTGATGCTGCTTGATGAAATTGACAAAATGTCGAGCGACTTCCGCGGCGACCCTTCCGCAGCGCTTTTGGAAGTGTTGGATCCAGAACAAAATGTTTTGTTCTCTGATCATTATTTGGAAGTTGATTACGATTTATCGAAAGTGATGTTTGTTGCCACCGCCAATAACATGGCTGGAATTCCGATTCCACTGCGTGATCGTATGGAAATTATTCGCCTTTCTGGCTACACCGAAAGTGAAAAATTACAGATCGTTAAGAAACATTTGATCAAAAAACAGCGTCAAGAAAATGGTTTAAGCGACAAAGAGTTTACCATTTCCGATGCCGCAATTTTGACATTAATTCGTAAATATACTTTCGAAGCTGGCGTCAGAAATTTAAACCGCGAAGTGGCAAACCTTGCTCGCAAAGCCGCCAAAGAAATCGTTACCAACAAATTGAAATCACTTCACATCACTGAAGAAAATATCAGCAAATATGCTGGCGTTGAAAAACATCATTTCGGTATCGCCAAAGAAAATGATGTAATCGGCGTTGCTACTGGTTTGGCCTACACTGACTTTGGTGGCGATTTACTCGACATCGAAGTTTTGAAATTTGAAGGCAGCGGTAAAATCCAAATCACTGGCAGCTTGGGTGACGTGATGAAAGAATCTGCGCAAGCCGCTTTTAGCTATGCGCGATCACTTGCCAAAGAATTCAAAATTGATCCTAAAAAATTCAATAAATACGACTTTCACATTCACGTACCAGAAGGTGCTACACCAAAAGATGGCCCTTCAGCCGGCATCGCTTTGTGCGTTGCCTTGATGTCGTGCATCAGCGAAACTCCGATCAAAAAAGATATCGCCATGACTGGTGAGATTAATTTAAGCGGCAAAGCATTGGAAATTGGCGGCTTGAAGGAAAAATTATTAGCCGCACTGCGCGGCGGAATCAAAACTGTATTGATCCCTCAAGCCAATAAAAAAGATTTAGCCGAAATCCCAAAAGAAGTTTTGGACAATATTGAAATCAAAGCGATCAAACACGTTCGCGAAGCTTTTGAAGCTTGTTTTGTCAGCACTAAAAAATCGACAAAAACAGCTAAAAAAGTCAGCAAAATGACGAGCAAAAAAAATGTCAAAAGATAGGCAAATTCACATTATTGCTGGCCCAAATGGTGCCGGAAAAAGCTCGCATGCTCGCGTGACACTTTTGCCTGATTTTTTAAGCAGCAACATTTTCGTTAATGCTGATGAAATCGCTAAATTTTTATCACCCGAAAATCCGGAAAAATCCGCGCTTGAAGCTGGTCGTTTAATGTTGAACAAGATTGATTTTTTGCTCGATGAAGGAGCAAGCTTTGCCCTTGAAACCACTTTGTCGGCGCGCAATTATTTAAGATTAATAAAACGCGCTCATCGCAAAAAATATACCGTAAATTTGTTCTTCTTAAAACTCGCCAGTGAAGAATTAGCTCAACAAAGGGTCTTGACTCGAGTAAGTAAGGGTGGTCATAATATTGAACCTCGCATTATTAAACGTAGATTTGCTCGTGGTTTAGAGAATTTGAAAGAATATCTCAAAGTCGTCGATACTGCTCTGATCTATGAAGCAAGCGGGTTGGAATTGATCGAGATTGCCAAGAAAAATGACGATCAACTAAAAATCCTCAACAAAAATTTGTGGCAAAACATTTATGGGTAATGAAGAAATCCTGAAACGCGCCGAAGAAGGCATGAAGGAGAGTAATAAAATCCTAATTCGCGAATTAGTACAAGATCTTGAAAACAAAGGCATTGCACCAGTAATCGCCGTTGATGGGGAAGTTAAAAAATTACAAATTTGCGAAAGCGAACAAAAAAATTTAGAGAAAGAATTAAAAAAATTCGGACTCAAAAAAGCTGATTTTTGCGTTCTTCGCGAAGATTGTGCTAAATCCAAAAAAACCACTAAAAACACCGCTACAAAAATCGCCCAAAAAGCAGCAACTATTTTTATCATTCACAAAAAATCTGCTAAGCTCAAAAAATATAAAACCTGTGAAAAATCATCATGGATTTCTGATCTGCATCACGATTTAAAAAACAAATTTTTCACCAATTAATCGATAATTTTCTCATGCAAAATAACAAAAATGTACTTTTAGCCACTGTCCTTTCTGTCCTTATTTTAATTGGTTGGACCGTATTTTTTGAAAAACCACGTATTGAAAAACAAGAAGCTGCTAAAAAAGCTGCCGTGGCAACTCAAGTTACCGCACAAAATGTTGCTGCTCCAGCTTCACCTTCCGCATCAACACCAGCTGCAGCAACAGCTGAACTTACCGCAACCAAAGCTTCTGAAACAATTTTAGCTTTGAAAAATCGCCAAGAAATTTTAGCCGAAAGCACAACTAATCGCGTTAAAATCGAAAGTGAAAATTTACACGGTTCAATTTACCTGAAAGGCGCGCGTTTTGATGATTTAACTTTGGCGAAATATTTCGAAAAATCTGATCACAAAAACGAAGTTTCTTTATTCTCACCAAGCGAAAGCAAAGAGCGTTATTTCGCTGATTTCGGATGGATTAGCTCAGATAAAAATCTCGATTTACCAAAACCTGACAGCATTTGGAAAAGCGACGAGGCAAAATTAACGCCAGAAAATCCCATCAAATTATCTTGGAAAAACCAACAAGGTGTTGAGTTCATCATCACTGTTGCTTTAGACAAAGACTACATGTTTTCCGTTACCCAAAGCGTAAAAAACTTGTCTAACACTGAAATTTCTTTGGCTTCTTATGGACGCATCAATCGCACTTTAGCGTCAGTCGGCAAACCAGTTTACATTTTGCATGAAGGTCCAATTGGCGCATTCTCCAACGTTTTACACGAAGTTACTTACGAAGATTTAATCGAGGAAAAAAGTCAAAAATTCTCAGCAGAAAATGGCGGCTGGCTGGGCATCACCGACAAATATTGGCTAAGCTCAATTTTGCCGGATAAAAACTTAAAATATCAAGCAAGCTTCAGCTATGACACTTCAAACCAAAATCATTTCTTCAACTCAGAATTTGTAGGACAAGAATACAAAATTGCCGCTCATGAAGAAGTTAAATTCCAACATCATCTTTTTGCCGGTGCTAAAAAAGTGCAATTGCTCGATCGTTACGCCAAAGAGTATGATGCTAAACTTTTCGATCGCGCTGTCGATTTCGGCTGGTTCTATTTCTTGACTAAACCATTCTTTTTCATCATCGAATTTTTATACAAATTTTTAGGCAATTTTGGCTTGGCGATTTTAGCAATGACAGTTGTTATAAAATTGGCTTTGTTTCCGATGGCCAACAAATCATTCATTGCGATTTCCAAAGTTAAAAAATTACAGCCAAAAATTGACGCCATTCGCGCTAAATACAAAGACGACAAATTGGCGATGAACCGCGAAGTGATGGAGTTGTACAAAAAAGAAAAGGTCAATCCGGCTTCTGGATGTTTGCCAATTTTGATTCAAATTCCGGTTTTCTTCGCTTTGTATAAAGTGCTTTACGTCACGCTTGATATGCGCCAAGCGCCTTTCTATGGCTGGATTCAAGATCTTTCGATGCCAGATCCAACATCAATTTTCAACTTGTTTGGTTTATTGCCATTTGAAGTGAGCAGCACTTTCACAATCGGTATCTGGCCAATATTGATGGGCATCACTATGATCATCCAACAAAAATTAAACCCAACCGCATCTGATCCAACACAAGCCAAAGTTTTGAAATGGATGCCATATATTTTAACTTTCGTTTTAGCAGCTTTCCCTGCTGGATTGGTAATTTACTGGACTTGGAGCAATACGCTTTCAATCTTGCAACAATGGTTCATCACTAAAAAATTGAACAAAGAATCAAAATAATTAAACGTCAGCGAAAGCAAATTAAGTTTGTTTTCGCTGATTTGATTTTGAAATTTAAGCTAGAAAAGACTTGGTATCTGCAAATCTGAAAGTTTAAATTTCTTTAATCGTAAAGATGAGTGGCCGAGGTTTGAACGACGGAGATTCATCTCCGGCAAATTGACCTAAACGGTCAATTTGAGTGAATAACGGGCATGAGCGACAGCGAATCCCAGAGTTTCACAAACTACATTTTTTTATTGAGGATGAGTGGCCGAGTGGTCGAAGGCGCACGCCTGGAAAGTGTGTATAGGGTCAAAAGCTCTATCAAGGGTTCGAATCCCTTCTCATCCGCCATACGCTTACGCTACAGCCCGACTGACCGTGGGAAGCGGGCTTTCTTTCCCTCGATTGCTGCACTAATCTCTAGAAACTCACAAGAATACTCAAACTTTTTTGTCTAAATCTTTTATGATCCCCGAATCTACCAAAAACCACTTACTAAAAATTGGCATCCTAAGCTGTAAATATTTTTTACATATTAGTTGATAATAATTTTTACACACTGCAATCTACTCGCCAATCAATAACCACCATAATGATCAAATGAGTAGCTTAAAAAATATCATATCTAGTCATAAAATTTCTCAGTCTGAATTATCAAGAATCATTGAGGTTTCTCGTCCTACAGCAATTAAAATTCTTTCTAAAAAGAGAGAATTAAGAATGTCTGAAGCCGATAAGTTAGCGATGCATCTTGGAATTAGCGTTACAGAAATTCTTACAGAATCGGGTGAAGTCGAAATCGTGCTCAAAAAAAAATCGACTGAATCAAAACAAGCAAAAAAAGAACGTATTAGCGTTCCCGCAGAAAATGTTGAAAAGTTCAAAAATGCCTTGCTTTACATCACACAAAAAATCGGCGCTTTGCCAAATGTCGGTCAAACTGTGCTTTACAAAATTCTGTATTTTTGTGACTTTGATTATTACGAAAAATATGAAGAACAATTGATTGGCGCGACTTACATCAAAAATCATTTTGGCCCAACACCACGCGAGTTTTCGAAAGTTATAAAAGAAATGATCGAAAATGGCGAAATAGAGGAAGTAGTAACAAAATTTTTCGACAAAGATCAGCGCAAATATTTACCGGTGAAAAATCCGGACTTATCTGTTTTTAGCGGTCGTGAGCTGCAACATATTGATGAAGAAATAGCGCGACTTGGACATAAAACCGCCAAAGAATTATCAGATTTTTCACATCAAGATATTCCATGGATATCAACTGAAATAGGAAAAAACATTCCTTACGAAGCCGTTTTCTACCGCACCAAAGACACCTCAGTTCGAACCTATGAAAAAAATTAAATATCGTCACCACGATAGATTTGAGAAGCAATTAAAGAAACTCATAAAAAAATATCGCACTCTTGAGGAAGATTTAGAAATTGCTCAAAAATTTGCTATCGAAGCATTTCACCTAGAAAAAATAAGCAACGAAGCAGTTTGGTTAGTTCCAAAATTCGATAAAAAAATTGTTCAAATTTATAAGCTCAAAAAATTTTCCTGCAAAGCTCTTAAAGGCAAAGGAAACCGCAGTGGCATTAGAATAATTTACGCTTTTTATCCTGAAAAACTTGAGGTGGAGTTCTTGGAAATTTATTTCAAAGAGAGAGATGATAGCGATATGGATTATGAGTTTGTGGCGAAATATTTAGAAAATAATCAACACAGCCAAAACAATTAAATATCCAAAAAAATGCCCTTTGAAATACACCCAGAATTCACAACTCCAGATGATGAAACCGTTATTTGTAAATACATGAACTTTTACAAATTCTCGAGCCTAATTAACCGTTCACAATTGTTTTTTTGTCGCTCCGATAAATTTGATGATCCTATGGAAGGATGCTATCCAAGATGGGTTTATGAATATAATATTCAAGATTGGGAGAAACATTGTTCTAAAGAATTAGATCTTAATCCTGCGCAACAAAAAAATAAAGCCGAACAGATTTACTTGATGCTAAGAAATTTTCATTTTCCAAATAGAAAAAATAATTTCGTTTTATCCTTTTGTAAATCTGATCATGAATACGAAGCCTTGTGGAAATTATATTCCGATCTATCAACTGGGATATGTCTTAAAACCAATATTTTGAAACTAAAAAGCTCTTTGTTATCGACTAAAGAAGGAATTAATATTGGATCAGTCGACTATTATTCCGAAAAAAATCCTCAATCTTATTTAAATAAACCACTTTTTGAAAACTTCTTTCGTCCTTACTTACTCAAAAGAGATGAATATAAAACAGAAAATGAAGTCAGAGCCCTTTATCATCGAGGGTTTTTGAAAGAAGATGGCGGCAAAATCTCCGATTCAGAAGCTGGTGTTTTCATTGATGTGAATTTGTCAGAACTAATCCAAGAAATTGTTTTATCTCCTAACTCCACAAAAGATTTTGAAAAAGAAATCACACAAATGATAAAGCATCTTGGTCTTTCAATCCCAATCAAAAAATCGGATTTACACAAACCCCCATTCTAAATTAAAAGTTAATAGCACTAATCCATTATTTCTTATAAAACAGGGGCAGCAATATCTGGATAAAGTTTTGGACTGGGTGATCACCGCGAAGTGTTTGGACTTGTTTTCCTTGTTGATCAATGATGTAAGTTGTAGGCAAAGCGGTAATGTCGGGGAAGTTGTTTTGGCTGGCGTTTTCTAGCAAAGCGTTTGGATAAGAAACTCGCGCGGCGCGTTGTAAAACTTTTTCCATTTCACGTTTCTTATCGATGCTGACGCCAATAACTTCAAGACCTTGATCTTTGTAGGCAGAATACAAACTTTGCAAAACTTGCATTTCGTGCAAACAATTTTGGCACCATTCGGCCCAAAAATTTACGATTACAACTTTACCGCGTAACTTGGCTAAATCGATGGTCTCACCACTTAAATCTTGCACTACTAATTGACGTTCAACCTTATTTTCTGCTGCTTGCGAGCTGGTTGTCGAGAACAAAAATAAACAAAAAATTATTAAAAAATTACGCATTAATTTTGAAACCTCGGTTTTAAATTGAAGTCGCCCAAAAATTCTTGAACTAAAGTCAACGCCGCGATCATGGCGGTGTCGGCACGCAATATTCTTGGCCCCAACGAAATTGCGTAAAGATTTTTTAACTCGCGCATTTTTGCAAATTCGCTTTGGGAAAAACCACCTTCTGGTCCGATTAAAATTACAATTTCTTGCGCTTGATTTCGTTTTGATTGGCGCAAATGCTCTAAAACTTCACTAGCTTTTTTGGCTTGTCCAGACTCGTCGCACAAGATAAATATTTTTTCTTCAGCATCTTTTTGAGTTAGAAATTTATCTAATTTTTTTACGTCAAAAACTTGCGGAAAATCGTTGCGCTCGCATTGTTCGCAAGCTTCTTTGACGTTGGCGCTGAAGCGTTCTAAATTAATTTTATCAACAATTGTGTGTTGAGTAACAATGGGTTGCAGCGTTGCCACGCCAAGTTCTGTGGCTTTTGCCGCGATGAAATCAACACGCACATTTTTCACTAAAGCAAAAGCTAAAGTTATATTTGGAACTGTGCGCAAATCGGAGATTTTTTTTACTATTTGCGCGATCAAAAACTTCTTTTCGATTTGTTTGATTTCCGCCTCAAACTCACCATTCACGCCGTTGAAAACATAAATAACGTCGGCAATTTTTTGCCGCATAACTTTAGTCAAATAATCAAAATCGCCTTCGCTAATTTTTATTTGCGCGCCCAGCTCGAGATTTTTTTCTGTTACAAATAGACGAATTTTTGCCATTATTTTCCTAAAAATTTTTTGAAATTTATCACACCGTTGGCCGTCATTACGCCGAATAAAATCAGGATTCCGCCCAAATAATCGTTCCAACTTAATTGTTCGTTTAGAATCAACATTCCCAAAACAGTTCCAAACACCGGCAATAAGTAATTCACCATCGAAATATAGGTCACGCTAGTGTATTCGATCAACTTATAATAAATCACAAAAGCAATTGCCGTGCCAATAACTCCAAGCCCGCAAAGCGAGATAATTGCTGCTTGCGAAGCATTTCTCATGTTAGAGTGATCTTCAAAAATCGCGCTGGCAATTGTTAAAATTACAAAAGAAATCGCCAGCTGAATAAAAGGAATTACGAAAGGTTGAAAGTCGGTAACTTTGATAAATTTTTTCGAGTAAACAAAGGCTGAAGCATAGCAAATAGCAGCGCACAATAAAATCAGAACGCCGAAAATTTCCGCATGAGCTGAAAAAATTGTTGGCAAAATTAACAAAAAAACACCGCCAAAACCAAGTATCGCACCATAAATTTTTGCTTTAGTCATGCGATCATTAGCAAAACAATAATGGGCCATAACCATTGCAAACAAAGGCGCGGCACCACCAACTATCGCAGCAAATGCACTATCAACTGTCTTTTCGGCAAAACCAAAAAGCGAAAAAGGCACTGCGCCTTGCAGCAAAGCTGAAATAGTTAAGATTTTAAAAATCGGTTTTATTGGCGGTAATTTGATTTTTTTGATGCGTAAAACTGCAAATAAAATTGCCGCACCAATACCCATGCGAATAGCAGTGATAGCGATTGGCGGCACATATTCTACCGCAATTTTGATGAACAAAAAAGATGGTCCCCAACACCCAGCTAAGGTTAGAAGAAGTAAAAAATTTCGGGCACCAAGGCTCATAAATGTAAGTCGTAATTGATTTAAAAATCATGATTTGCAAAATAATTGATTCTTCTAATTCCTTTGCAAATCAACCTAAAATCACTGTTAGTAATCGTGCAATTCCTTTTATTTTCAATAGTTCTGATAGCGATTTTGGCAGCTCTTCTCAATAAGAAGCTTAAGAAGTTGCGACTTGAATCACAAAGCAAAAATTCTGGCAAATCAACTCTTAGCTCTTTGCCAATCCATTACATTTACTGCTTCGTGCTGTGGTGTTTAATTGTCGTTGCAGCAATAATTTTTGCGCCGATTTCGATGTTCGCCAAATTTGGTGTAATCGCTATTTTTGTTGGGCTAATTTTTGCGCTCACCAAATTTTTATACGGCAAAAAATTCAATTCAAAAAACCACATCGAGTCAGTTTCGAAAGTAGTTTTATCAATCACCGCCGGCATCGGAATTTTAATTACGATCATCACAACTCTCTCAATTTTATTTGAAGCGCTGAAATTTTTCAAAATGGTCAGCGTCACTGATTTCTTGTTTGGCACCGTATGGAATCCACAAATGGCAGTTACTTCTGAGCAGTCAGTCGGTCAAAGTTCATTTGGTATTATTCCCGTTTTTTTAGGCACACTTTTAATCACCTTGATTGCGATGCTGGTTGCAGTGCCTGTCGGAATTATGGCGGCGATTTATCTTTGCATGTATGCTAAATCAAAAGTACGCGATTATTTAAAACCAATTTTGGAAATACTAGCTGGCGTTCCAACCGTTGTTTACGGCTATTTCGCCGTGATGACTATCGCGCCTTTTTTCAAACATATTTTTGCTCAACTTGGAATTGAAATTGCTTCCGAAAGTGCTTTAGCTGCTGGTTTTGTTATGGGTGTGATGATTATTCCTTTTGTTTTATCACTCACCGATGACGCACTCAACGCCGTGCCACAAGCCTTGAAAGACGGTGCTTTAGCCATGGGCAGCACAAAATCAGAAATGATTAAAAAAGTTGTCCTTCCTTCAGCAACTCCATCGATTGTTGGCGCAATTATTTTAGCAGTTTCGCGCGCTATTGGCGAAACGATGATTGTGGTCATGGCTGCTGGGTTAGTTGCTAAACTAACTTTCAACCCGCTTGATTCTGTTACAACCGCAACTGCACAAATCGTTACCTTGCTGGTCGGCGATCAAGAATTCAACAGCCCAAAAACTTTAGCTGCTTTCGCACTGGCTTTAACATTGTTCATTTTCACATTTATCTTCAACATCATCGCGTTGGTGGTGATCAAAAACTATAAGAAAAAATACGGCTAAAATGGCAAAATTAGAAATTAAAAATCTTAAAAAACGTCACGCCAAAGAAGCTCGTTTTAAATTCTTTGGGCAGTTGGCAATCGCTTTTTCGCTGGCTTTTTTGGTGATTTTATTCGCCATGATTTTGAGCAAAAGTGCCCCGGCTTTTTTACAAACTAAAATTGCGCTTACGGTTGATTTGTCTGAGCAATCAATTGCGCAAAATTCTGAAAATAATCAGCTCAATTATCGTCGATTGGTCAAACAATCTTTGCAGCAACAATTTCCTGATGCGGCTTCATTAATTGAAACTGCAGCACTTTACCAAATGATCAGTAAAATCGCGCCTCTAGAGCTTGAAAAACAGGTTGCTGACCATCAAGAATTAATGGGCAAAAAAAGCGTTTTTTGGTTGTCTGCCTCATCAAAAATTGACGTTTATTTCAAACATAAATTAGCCGGAAATTTAAGCGAAAAACAAAAAATTTGGGCTGATAAATTGATCGCTGAAAAAAATATTCGCACTGATTTTAACTGGAATTTTTTCCGCCTTGCTGATTCGCGCGAACCAGAAATTGCCGGTATTGGTGCTGCTTTATCCGGATCAATTTTAGTCATGGTAATTTTCCTCGGATTGGCCTTTCCAATTGGCGTAATGTGTGCTTTTTATTTGGAAGAATTCGCTCCGAAAAATCGCATCACTGATATCATCGAAATCAGTATTAACAACCTTGCTGCCATCCCTTCAATTATTTACGGCTTGCTTGGATTGACGGTTTATTTACAATTTTTCTATTTACCGCGCTCATCAAGTTTGGTCGGCGGCATGACTTTATTCATGCTGGTTTTGCCAGTAATTATCATCGCAACACGCAACACAATTCGCTCAATTCCTAAATCAATTCCTGATGGCGCTATGGCACTTGGCGCATCGAAAGTACAAATTATGTGGCATCATCTACTACCGCTTTCAATTCCGGGAATTATGACGGGAACAATCTTGGCGATTTCGCGCGCTCTTGGCGAAACCGCGCCGCTTTTGATGATTGGCATGGTGGCTTTTATTGCCGATACTGCTCAAAATTTTACTGACCCAACAACCGTGCTTCCGGTGCAAATTTATTTGTGGTCTGATTCTCCGGAAATTGGTTTCGCCGAAAAAACCGCAGCAGCGATCTTGGTGCTTTTAGGCTTCTTAATTTTGTTCAATTTGGTAGCAATTATTTTGCGCAAAAAGTTTGAACGTAAATGGTAGAAACGGTGACTAAAATCGTTGGCATTTTAAACATAACTCCTGACTCATTTTCTGATGGCGGCAAGTTTAATTCAATTGATGCCGCTCTTAATCAAACTCAAAAATTAATTGATGACGGTGCTGATGTGATTGATATTGGTGCTGAGTCAACACGTCCTACAGCCAAGAAAATCAGTGCTTCTGAAGAATGGTCGCGTCTTGAAAATATTTTGCCGGAAATTGTTGCTTTAGTTAAAAGTTCAAAACGCAAAATCAAAACTAGCATCGATTCTTATCACTTCGAAACCTTGGTAAAATCTTTCAACGCTGGTGTTGATATTGTTAACGATGTTACAGGTTTGCAAGACGCACGAATTATTGATTTTATTGCCCGCAACAACATTGAAACTGTGTTGATGCACTGTGAAAAAATCGCGCCTTTTCCCGATGCGATTATCAATCCTCACATCAATTTAGTTGATGAAATGTTGCGCTGGTTTGCGCAAAAAATTGCTGATCTTGAAAGTAAAAATGTCAAAAAATCACAACTAGTTTTAGACCCTGGAATTGGCTTTGGCAAAGATGCGGTGCAATCTATTCGTATTTTAAAAAATATCGAAAAATTCCGTATTTTTAATCTGCCAATTTACGTCGGTCATTCCAAAAAAAGTTTTTTAGAAGAAGTAAAAATTGCTGGTTCACGTGCTGAAAAAACTTTAGTTATTTCAAAATATTTAATGATGAAGAATATAGATTTTATCAGGGTTCACGACGTATCCGAACATTTTAATTTACGCTGATGAATAAAAAAAATTCGCCCCAAGCCTTGTAATAGCTAACCCCCCTCCTAAATACCTCACCAAAATTAAGGTTTTTCAAAAATCCTTTTTTCTCACAACTAGCTTCATAATTGAAAAGAAGCTTACTCTCTAACAAATAATTTTAAAAATATGTCTAAAGTAATTGGCATTGACCTTGGTACCACCAACTCTTGTGTGGCAATCATGGAAGGTAAAAATGTAAAAGTTATCGAAAACTCAGAAGGCGTCAGAACCACACCATCAATCATTGGTTTTTTGGCTAATGGTGAAAGAACTGTTGGTGCGCCAGCAAAACGTCAAGCTGTAACCAATCCGCAAAATACTATTTTTGGTATTAAACGTTTGATTGGTCGTCGTTTCGAAGATCCAACAACACAAAAAGATAAAGATTTAGTTCCTTACAAAATCGTTTCTTCAACTAACGGCGACGCTTGGGTTGAAGTTAAAAATGAAAAATATTCTCCAAGCCAAATTTCAGCTTTCACTTTGATGAAAATGAAAGAAACCGCTGAAAGCTATTTAGGTGAAAAAGTTGAAAAAGCGGTGATCACCGTTCCAGCTTACTTCAACGACTCACAACGCCAAGCCACTAAAGATGCTGGTAAAATTGCTGGTCTTGAAGTTCTTCGTATTATTAACGAACCAACTGCCGCAGCTTTGGCTTATGGTTTCGAGAAAAAAGGCGGACAAACTATTGCAGTTTATGACTTAGGCGGCGGTACTTTCGACGTTTCAATTCTTGAAATTGGTGACGGCGTTTTCGAAGTAAAATCAACTAACGGCGACACTTTCTTAGGTGGTGAAGATTTCGATATGAGAATCTTGGAACACCTAACTTCTGAATTTAAAAAAGAACAAGGCATCGACTTAAGCAAAGATCCATTGGCTTTACAGCGTTTGAAAGAAGCTGCTGAAAAAGCTAAAATTGAGCTTTCAAGCTTGATGGAAACTGAAATCAATCTACCTTACATCACTGCTGATGCGACTGGTCCGAAACACTTAAATGTGAAACTTTCGCGCGCCAAACTTGAGCAATTGGTTGATGATTTGATCCAACGTACAGTAACTCCTTGCGAAAATGCTTTGAAAGACGCTGGTTTGAAAGCATCTGAAATTGATGAAGTCATCTTGGTTGGCGGTATGAGCCGTATGCCAAAAGTTATCGAAACTGTGAAAAAACTTTTCGGTAAAGAGCCTAACAAATCAGTAAATCCTGACGAAGTTGTGGCGATTGGTGCAGCAATTCAAGGTGCTGTATTGCAAGGCGACGTGAAAGACGTTTTGTTGTTAGACGTAACTCCATTGTCACTTGGTATTGAAACTGCTGGTGGCGTGTTCACTCGTTTGATTGATCGCAATACCACAATTCCGACCAACAAAAGCCAAGTATTCTCAACTGCTGCTGACAATCAAACTGCAGTTACAATCAAAGTTTTCCAAGGTGAACGCGACATCGCAATTCACAACAAATTGCTTGGCGAATTTAATTTGGAAGGAATCGCTCCAGCTCCACGCGGTATGCCACAAATCGAAGTTATTTTCGATATTGACGCCAACGGTGTTGTGAAAGTTTCTGCAAAAGACAAAGGAACTGGCAAAGAGCAGCAAATCAGAATTCAATCTTCTGGTGGTTTATCGGAAGACGAGATCAAGAAAATGATGCAAGATGCTGAAGCTAACGCGTCGGCTGATAAAGCTCGTAAAGAATTGATCGAAGCCAAAAACCACGCTGATGCTGCAGTTTACGAAACTGAAAAGTCATTGAAAGAACATGGCGATAAGGTTGACGCTGCGACTAAATCAGCAATCGAAGCTGAAGTACAAAAAGTGAAAGATTTGTCTGCCAACGCTGATGCGAAAGCTGAAGAGTTGAAAGCTGCAACTGACGCTTTGATGCAATCAGCTATGAAGCTTGGTGAAGAAATTTATAAAGCTCAGCAAGCTGCTGGTGCTGGCGCAACTGCTGGTGCTGCGGATTCTTCGGCACATAATCACGCTGATTCTGCATCTTCTGGCGAAAAAGTCGTTGATGCTGAATATGAAGAAGTGAAAAAAGACGAAAATAAATAGTCGGTTTCACTCAAAGTAAAAAAAACCTGTCGTTAACCTTAATTACTAAGCGTTAACGGCAGGTTTTTTTGTGCTATTGATACAGATATAATTTTTACGAAGTCTTGCGATTGTTAAAACATTCAGAGAGGTGATAAAGATAGATTATATGTGAAAGGCCATATTTTTAGTTTTAGATATTCTAGAACTCTTAAAAATGACCTTAAATAGAAGTTCACAATATTAAATTAGAGGTCGCAAAATTAAGGCTGCAGCTAACCAATAACAACAAAATTTACGATAAGCTTAAAACAAAAAAGGCTCCGAAAGTTTTTACCTTCGGAGCCTTTTTTAAAAATATGATTACGATACTAATCAACTAAAATCGATAAAGTTTCTGCAGCGTGCATTTCTGCAAAACCACCACTAACATCGATTTGTTTTACGATGTTTTGTTTGTCATCGTAAATAGTAATTTGACCTTCACGAAGCTTAGTAATCAAAGATTCATGATCATACATAATGCCAATGTCACCTTCAACAGAAGGGACAACTGCCATTTCACACTCTCCTTTGAAAACAACTCCGTTAACGGAAATTACTTCTAGATTCAAATTAGCCATAATTATTTAGCTTCTTTTAAAAGTTTTTCACCTTTAGCGATTACTTCGTCAATGCCGCCAACCATATAGAATGCAGCTTCTGGTAAGTGATCATATTTACCAGACAAGATTTCTTTAAAGCTGCTGATAGTATCTTTCAAAGATACCAATTTTCCTGGAGCACCAGTGAAAACTTCAGCAACGTGGAAAGGTTGTGACAAGAAACGCTGAATCTTACGAGCACGAGCAACTGTCAATTTATCTTCTTCAGAAAGCTCGTCCATACCAAGAATTGCAATGATGTCTTGCAATGATTTGTAAGCTTGCAAAGTTTTTTGAACTTCACGAGCAACGTCATAATGTTCTTGTCCTACAACACGTGGGTCAAGAATACGAGAAGTTGAATCAAGTGGGTCAACAGCTGGATAAATACCGATCTCAGCAATTTGACGTGACAATACTGTAGTAGCATCCAAATGCGAGAATGAAGTTGCCGGAGCCGGGTCAGTCAAGTCATCAGCAGGAACGTAGATCGCTTGAACGGAAGTGATTGAACCTTTTTTAGTTGAAGTAATACGTTCTTGCATTGCACCCATTTCAGTCGCCAAAGTTGGTTGGTAACCTACAGCTGAAGGAATACGGCCCAACAATGCGGAAACTTCAGAACCAGCTTGTGTGAAACGGAAAATGTTGTCTACGAAGAAAAGTACATCACGACCTTCTTTGTCACGGAAATATTCTGCTTGAGTCAAACCAGTCAAAGCAACACGAGCACGTGCTCCTGGTGGTTCATTCATTTGACCGTAAACAAGGGCAACTTTTGAATTTTTCAAATTGTTTACGTCAATAACGCCAGAGTCCATCATTTCATGGTAAAGGTCGTTACCTTCACGAGTACGCTCACCGACACCGGCGAACACTGAGAAACCAGAGTGTGCTTTCGCAACGTTGTTGATCAATTCCATGATCAAAACTGTTTTACCTACACCGGCACCACCGAATAAACCGATTTTACCACCTTTTGCATATGGCGCCAACAAGTCGATAACTTTGATACCAGTAACTAAGATTTCAGTTTCAGTTGCTTGATCAGCCAACTCAGGAGCTGGAGCGTGGATTGGAGCAACTTCAGCGGCTTTAATGTCACCTTTTTCGTCGATTGGTTCACCAATCACGTTCATGATACGACCTAAAGTAGCTTCGCCAACTGGAACAGAAATTGCGCGGCCAGTATCGATAACTTCAGTACCGCGAGTCAAACCGTCAGTAGAGTCCATCGCAATAGCACGAACTGTTCTTTCACCAACGTGAAGAGCAACTTCAAGCACCAATTTTTTGCCATCATTAATACATTCAAGAGCGTTATAAATCGCCGGCATTTCGCCATTTTCAAATTCTACGTCAACAACGGCAGAAATGACTTGGGTAATTTTTCCTTTATTTGTCATAGGTAAAAAATCAGGTTAGTAAATTCGTAAGAAACCGTATCAAAAGCACGCCAGAAGCGAGCCTATTCCAAAAAATATTTCGGAAAATTGCTGCGGAATTTCTTAAAAAAATTTGGAAATTTAATGCCGGAATTCATCTTCCAAAACCGGCCTCACGAAAGGAGCGCGCAACATAATTTCGCCCAATTTAATTGACAAGAGAAAAGGTGCTGAGCACACGTTTTACTCATGAAGTTTTTTCTCTCAAAGAATTTAATCTAGGCTTTATCTTTTAAAGCTGCTTGTAACGCACCAGTTTTGTCGTTTAACAATTGTACTTCCGTAATAATATCTTTGCCAATCGGGGCTGCTGCCATAGATCCGCTTTTACCATGTTCGACCACAACAGAAATTGCATATTTTGGATCATGAACTGGCGCAAAACCGACAAATATAGCGTGATTTTGGTTTTCATTAATACCACTTTCACTTTTCGACATCTCTTTTTCACGCTTAGAAATAACTTGTGACGTACCAGTTTTTCCCGCCATTTCAAAACCCGGAACTTCAATTCTTTTACCGTAAGCAGTACCACCAGCTTCATTCATCACTTTATTCATACCTTCTTGGATTAACTTCAAATTATCGTGCGAAACCAAAGGGCTGTTTTTTAACAAGTCATACTGTTCTTCGATATTACGGTTACGTACCAAATAAGGCTTAATTGGCACACCACCGTTAGCAATTCTTGCGGTAACTAAAGCCATTTGCAAAGGAGTTGCCAACACAAAACCTTGGCCGATCGCTGTATTTAGTGTATCGCCGCCTACCCAAGGAGTTTTAAAGACTTTACGTTTCCATTCATCTGACGGCACATTTCCTGAACGCGCACCGTACAAGCTAATGTCAAATTTTTCACCGTAACCGAAACGACGCGCCATTTCGGTAAATTTTTCATAACCAATTTGGTTTGCGATAGTAAAAAAATAAACGTTACACGAGTTTTTAATGCCGTCGACCAAATCCATCGAACCGTGTCCGCCATCTTTCCAACAGTGAAAAACACGTTTTCCTGATTGATAATGCCCGTTGCAGTGCACTCTAGTGTTTGGATTCACACCATTTTCCAAAGCAGCCAAAGCCACCATTAACTTAAATGTTGAACCGGGAGGATAAATTGCTGCGATTGGTTTATTATTTAATGGTTTTTTCGGGTCATTGTTAAGCTCTTGCCAATATTGCTTTGAAACACCTTCAACGAAACGATTTGGGTCAAACGATGGGCTTGATGCGTAAGATAAAATTTCACCGGTTTTAACATCCATAACCACAACAGAAGCAACATCATCTTTAATTCTGTCGGTGACAAATTTTTGTAAATTTAAGTCAATGGTAAGATGCAGCTTAGAGCCTTCAGTCGGGGGGGTTACCGACAAAGTACGAATCGGGATTTCGTGAGCATTAACTTCAACATATTTTACGCCATATTTTCCACGCAGAACTTCATCAAATGTGCGTTCCACTCCCGACTTTCCAACGCGAAAATCAGGGTGCATAAAAAGATTTTGTTCATTTTCATCAATTTCTTTTTCTGAAGGCAAAGAAACGTAACCCAAAAAATGCGCAGTTTCATTGAAATATGGGTAATGACGAATAATACCGCTTTCAATTGAAACACCCGGAAGTTGATAAGAGTTGGTCTCGATACGAGCCACATCATCCCAAGACAAATTGTCCATCAAAGAAATAATACTCTTGCGACGAGCATTTTTAATTTTTGCCAAAAACAAATTTTTTTGTTCTTCACTAACATCAAGTATTACCGAAACTTTATCGATTATTTCGGTAATATTTTTTTTGTTTTCGATGTATAAAAGTAGTCGATAATTGCCTTGATTTTCTGTAAGAGGTTGATCGTTACGATCATAAACAGTACCGCGAGGAGCCGGATTAATCATCGGCTTTATACGGTTACTATCTGACTGGTTCTGATATTCTTCATTTTTTAAAAGCTGCAAATATCCAAGTCTTGTAATCAAAGCGCCGGCCAAAGCAGATTGACCAGCACCGATGAAAAAGGCGCGGCGATTAAAAATTTTATTTTTACGAATATCTCGAAGCATCTGATTAACTATTTCCCAAAAGTTTTGTGCTCAAATAATCAAAAAGTTTGTGCATCAGAACGTAAATCGATGATGATAAAACAAATTGCACAATTGCAGTTCCAACATTCATGAATTCACCATTAAAGACAGACAATATCAGCCATTTCATCAACAAAAACGCGAAACAAAAAGCGATGAATTGTTGCCAAATTTGACGAAAATTTTCACGAATCATTAACTTTAAATTCATTAAGCCAAAAAATTTCGTGAGAAATATATAGCACAAAGCGGTTGTTCCTAAAGGGTTGCCATTCAAAGCATCATTCCATACACCCATTAAAAATATGAACCAAACTCCGAAAACATTTTTGAAAACAGCAAAATAGAAAATTGCCATTAAATCAAAAAGTGGAATAAGGTCAGCAAGTCCGGCAATTCTGATGTCAGAGACGTTAAATATTACGAATAAAATCGCGACCAAATGCAAAGTAATAAGGCGCGATATCGACTTTTGTTCAATCATTTTTATGAGAATTTTAGGAAAAATCGGCGGGAAAATATGCGCAAAAAATATTTGTTAGCCTATTTTTGTCCAGCAAAACCTTGTCGTTTATGATTTAAAGAAATCGACCTTTTTCCTCAAAATTTTCAAGTAATATCGGATTCTCTATAACAAAGCTAGGCTGAAGTTTTTTGTCCAGTGAGAGTTTATAGGAAACCGCCGCTTTTGTTATTATTTCGTCCATTCCTAAAATTTCTATAAATCCTTGGACACTGTCACATTTGATAGAATTCGGAAATATTTTTTGGGTCAGATATTCATCGAATATTTCTTTGCGTTCAACCGAATCAAGGGGATCAAAACCTATTTTGCTTTTCAAACTACGAGTGAATTCATTATCCACTAAACCTTGATTGGGATTCAGTCCGATTGTATTTCGTAATTTCTTAAGGCATTGCAATATTTCCGATTTTACTTTCGGCGGTGCTGGAATATCAATTCGGTCAATTTTACCAGAATGCGGACCATCACGAAATTGCAAATCTCTACCAATAAGTGCTGCATATAATGTATTGTCAGGTGCTGTAATCGAAATAAAGTGAAATTCTCCGCTACGAACAGTTCTGGCCCTTATGTCATCAGTTAAACAATTTCCTAACTTTTCACCAACGTCAACTAACTCTTCTTTATTAACCAAAGATCGAATTTTATATCCATCCATCTCTACTTCTACCTCTGGAAATAAAGGATATCTTAATGATCTAGCCTTTAAACCCTGCTTCTTATTTTCTTGCTCTTCTGCAATTAAAATCGATCTTTTAGAAAAAATTGCTTTACCAGATTTGCGCAATTTTTCGGCTTTATCCTCCAAACTAATCAGAGTTAAATGACTCGCCATCGACTCCTGCAACTTCCAAAACAAATCTGAAATTTCATTATGATGATTAAGTGATTTATGTTCCAATGCCTGAATAGGAATTTCTTTGTCTTCTTCTAAGTAAAGTTTTTCAACTCGCGATAGAACTTCTGGTAAAATTATATCTTCAGTCAACTCTGAGAAATATTCATGCCATTTTTCTTTGAGAGGATTTTTATCAATCAATTTCGAGTTTTGCTGCCACTTGTCACCAATTTTCACAATTAAATTATAGGCCATCTCTTTTCTACATAATCTATTGCCACGAATGAATTTTATAACATTCCACATTTCTTCAATTTGAGAGTTATCGTGAAGCGGAATTTTAGTAACTCTAACATTGAACTTTTTTTGTGATTCTTCATCAAACTTTCCATCTGACTTTACAACCAAACCAGAACTTAAGGCTTCGCCCAAATAACAAACATCATCAAGTGAAGGAGTAAATTGCGAACTCATTCTTCTTAAAAAACCATCACTGGCCCATGGAGCATTGAAATATTTTTTGAGATTTTCCAATCGAGCGCCTTGATCTAAGCTAGAAATCAAAGCTTCTGATTCTGGGGTTCCCAATAAGGCGATTTCTCCAAGAAGCGGGAAATATTTAAAACCCAAACTACGATTCTGTGACCCGTAAGGCTTATCTGACAAACATAAATTATAAAAACCGACACTGCTTTTACCTAAATTGGTCACGATATCTTTTCTTAGAAATCCTATAAATTCTTCGAGTTCTTCAGATGAAAATTTTGACGTGACATTTTGCCATTTCTGATCTTTGCCTTTTAAAGGATGAAATTTAGTTGATGAGATTTCCTTAGAGATTTCGGCAGAGGAGAAATCTTTGTAGTGGTAACGTTCTATTAACTCGATCGGGCCTTCTGCGGAACGCAAAAACATCCAAAAATTATTCGCATGAGATAAATTGCTATATATCGCAGCGTGTACCTCTTCTGTATCTAAAGGCTTTATCAAACAGCTGGAGTGACGAAGGTTAGAAAATTTTCTTGCAACGAAGTTTCTCATAAAAAACCAATAAATCCTTAACTGCAATTGCTTCCTAAATTAGAAAGCTGCAATCAGAGATTTATTGGTAAAAAATTAAATACAACTAGAAGTAGTATTTTATGTAATTTTTAGCTTTCTTAAAAATTAAGCGAACAAGTTAGCGAAATTTCTTCTGGTACGTTTTTTCCAGTAACCACGGTGGTAAGCATCTGAAGCCAAAAGTGGAATAACTGAAGTAGCTTCAGCATAAACCATTTGCTCATAAGTAGTATCAACTTTACCCCAAGAGCAAGCTTCTTTCAAAGTTGAAGAAGAACAAGCGCCATCACGAGAATCAGCAACTGTGATTTGTACAGCGTATTTGTGCATATCAACTTCTTTGCCCAAAATTTCAGCACAAACAACTGTGTCTTGAACGAAGTTTTTCGGCACACCGCCACCAACCATCAACAAACCAGTAGTTCCAGCTTTGATTTTGATGTCAGTCAATTCTTTGAAATCAGCGATTGAGTCAATCGTCATGTGTTTTTTCGGATTTTTAACTTGGTGCAATACTAAACCAAAGCCAGCTGAAGAGTCGGTGAAAGCTGGGCAGAAAATCGGAACGTTGTAATCGTAAGCAAGTTCAATCAAAGATTCTTTTTTCTTAGCATGCTTTTTCAAATATTTACCCATTTCCCAGATAAATTCACGAGAAGAATAAGGACGAGCTTCCAAAGAGTTAGCAATTTTGAAAATTGTGTGATCGCAATTCTGCAAATCTTTTTCATCGATGTAAGTATCATAAATTCTGTCGATGTAGTTTTTACGCAAGAATTTGTCGTCAATGAAAGGAGTTCCTTGGTAATGTTTGAAACCCAAAGCTTCGAAGAAATCCATATCAACAATTGAAGCACCAGTCGCAACAATCGCGTCAACCATGCCGTGTTTTACCATGTCGGCGTAAACTTTCATACAACCACCAGCTGAAGTTGAACCAGCTAAAGTCAAAATCACCGAACATTTTTTGTCTTTCAACATCATGTTGAAAAGTTCAGTAGCACGAGCCAAATCACGTGAAGTGAATGACATGTGATCCATCGCATCAATAATTGGACGAGCATCGAATTTAGAAATATCGATATGTTTAACTGGACGGCTCAAAAGCTCTTTTTTAGTGACCATTTTTATAAAAATTTAGGGTTAAAATTATAAACTAAACTGCAGAAGTTAGAGCTTCTTCTTGCTCTTCAACTTCTTTGTACATTGAGATTAAAGGTTCATCAGAAACTTCAATTTGAAGGTTTTTGTTAAAACCGTTAAACTCAGTTCTTATGCTACGAGAGTAGGCACCAAGTTGTCCAATTTCGATGTAATCACCTTCCGCAATATTTTCTGGTAAATAGAACGGACCTTTCATTACGTCTAAAGAATCGCAAGTTGGACCGTAAAATCCGAAAGGAACATTAGCCGAAAATTCAGCTTTATTTTTAGTACCCCGAATTGCTTTTACTGGATAAATAAAACCTGGGAAACCGGCATCAAACAAGCCGCCGTAAGTTCCATCGTTTAAGTAAAGCATGCCTTTTTTCTTAGCTTCAACACGAACTAACAAAGAACCAGATTCCGCAACCAAAGCACGACCCGGTTCACACCAAACGCGGCAATTTTCGAAACCTAATTTTGACAAAGAATCAAAAATTTCATCAAAGTAAGATTGCAGTGCAACTGGCGTCATTCCTGGGTAAGAAGACGGGAAACCACCGCCAACGTCAATCACATCAGCTTGAACTTTTGCCTCTTCCAAAACTTGTTTAGCGATTGTTAAAGCGTTACGATATTCAACTGGATCCATACATTGCGAACCAACGTGGAAACAAATTCCAAAACGTTGTGCAGCAGCACGAATTTTACGCGCTAAAGATGGAGCTTCGCTTGGCAAAATACCGAATTTTCCAGACAAATCGATTGCGGCATGCGAGTTAGGAATTGCTAAACGCAAATGCAAACCCAAATCTTTAGCATTATCAGTAACTTCTAAAATTTTTTGCAATTCTTCTGCAGAATCGAGCGAAAAATCACGAATTCCGTGATTAAAATAAGCATCAAAAATTGCTTCGCGCGCTTTAACTGGATGCATGAAATACATTTTAGCTTCTTGGCCAAACAAGCGGTCGATCAATTTAACTTCAGCCATTGAAGCCACGTCAAAATGCTTAACACCAGAATCAAAAAGGTGTTTTAGAACCGCTTCGTCAGGATTACTTTTTACCGAATACAAAATGTCGCTAGCAAATTTGTTGCTGCGAAAATTATTCACGAAAAATTTCACCGCGCGTGAAAGCGAATTTGGACGGATAAAATAAACTGGAAGCGAAGGTTTTAATTCTGCAACTTCTTGTGCAACTGTCTTATATTGATTGGAACTTTTAAGAGCTTTTTCTCTTGTGGTATCAGCCTTTTGAGAATCAATTTTTTTAGAACCAAATAAATAGTGAATTTTCGAGTTCACCGCCCCGTCGTACTCTTGCTCTTGTTCCATTTCTTTGTTGGATGGTTAAAATTAAGTAAAAGATTGTAAGAAAGACTTAATTTTTGTTTGAAAAGTAAAATCGTGGGAAGCCTTGATTCTACTGGCTTCAAGCCATATTTTTCAAACGCAATTTTTTAAAGAGGGCGCAAGGTAAGAACAATTTTTTATTTGTAAATAAAAAATCTTTTAAAGTTTTTACGCTGCAAAATTTTATGAATGTAGGAATTGCAAAATTGCCTGTCGAACGGCAACTCCGGCTTCAACTTGCTCGAGAATTAAACTGCAATTTTCATCATCAGCCAACGCTGAAGAAATTTCAACATCACGATTTATCGGACCTGGGTGCAAAACGATAACATCTGATTTGGCAGCTTTTAATTTTTGATGATCAAGTCCGAAAATTTTAAAATATTCCGACAAAGAAGGAATGTAACAACCCAACATACGTTCTTGCTGAATGCGCAACATCATCACCACATCTGCATCTTTAATTCCGCTTTCGATATTGTTGAACACTTCAATTGCGAATTTTTCTTTCAACCAATTTTGATATTCAAAAGGCATCAAAGTTGGCGGCGTAATTACACTAATTTCAGCACCAAATTTATGTAATAATTTGATGTTTGAACGGGCCACACGTGAGTGCAAGACATCACCACAAATTGCCACTTTCAAACCTTGCAGAGATTTTTTGTGCTGCAAAATTGTGAATGAATCAAGCAAAGCTTGGCTTGGATGTTCATTTGTGCCATCACCCGCATTAATCAAAGAAGCGGGAATATATTTTTTTAAAATATCTAAAATGCCGCTAGAATTATGACGAATCGCCACAAAATCCGGATTCATGGCGTTGATAGTTTTAGCAGTGTCGATGATTGATTCGCCTTTTTTGAGCGAGGATAGAGAGATGTCGATGTTAACAACTTCTGCACCCATTCTTTTCGCCGCAATTTCAAAAGAAGTTCTTGTGCGCGTTGAGTTTTCGAAGAAGAAATTAACTAAAATTTTGTTTTGTAGCGTTGTGTGATGATGCGAATTTTTATAAAATGATTTCGCTAAATCATGAATTTGTTTTATTTCAGAAACGCTTAAATGGTCAATGCTGAGGAGATCTTTCATTATTTTGAGCCAATAAGATGTTTGAAGATTTCTTCCAAGTCAGGTTGGTTGGTTGAGATGTCAGTAATTTGAATTTTTGCTTCAAAACAAATACGCAAAATTCTCTCTACCGCAACCTTTTCTGGGTCGTACGTAATAGAAATTTTATCCTTAGCTAATTGCTTCATTTTTAAATCGCCAAAAGCTGTTAAGGATTCTGGGATGATTTCATCATTTGCGGTGATTACCAATTCTTTGCTGGAAAGAACTTTCATCAAATTTTCTTTGCGATCATGAGCAATTACAGAACCGTGATTAATCACTGCGATTTCATCGCACAATTCTTCGGCTTCTTCTAGATAATGCGTTGTTAAAAGAATTGTCGTACCAGCTTGATTAAGTTTTTTAACATAATTCCACAATTGGTTACGCAACTCAACATCAACGCCAGCGGTTGGTTCATCAAGCACTAAAATTTCTGGATTGTGCACCAAAGCTTTAGCAACCAACAAACGACGGCGCATACCACCAGACAGACTACGCGGCGTTGCTTTCGCTTTATCTTTCAAGCCTAAAGCTTCGATAATTTCATCGGTACGGCGTTGACCTTTCGCAATGCCGAAATATCCAGCGTAAATTTCCAAAGTTTCACGAACGTTGAAAAAAGGATCGATGATTAATTCTTGCGGCACGATGCCGATTTTAAATTTGCTCGCTTGCTGATCTTGATCAATGTCAATGCCACCAATTTTAACCGTTCCAGAGCTTTTATTAACCAAGCCAGCCAAGGTATTAATAATTGTTGATTTGCCAGCTCCGTTCGGACCTAAAAGACCAAAAAAAGAACCTTTTTTAATTTCCAAATCGATAGACTTCAAAGCCACCTTTTCCGGAGATTTTTTTGACTTTTTGTAAGTCTTGGAAAGTCCTTTAATTTCGATCGCTAGTTCAGACATAGCCTAAGCAATGATATTTTTTGATTTGAGTAATTCTTGTAATTCTCCTGATTGGAACATTTCACGAACGATGTCGCAGCCGCCAATAAATTCGCCTTTAACGTAAAGCTGAGGAATAGTTGGCCAGTCAGAAAATTCTTTGATTCCTTGACGAATTTCCGCATCACGCAAAACGTCAACATCGTGGAAATTAACGTTCAAATTTTTCAAAACATGAGCTACGGCAGCAGAAAATCCACATTGTGGGAAATCTTTGGAGCCTTTCATGTAAAGTACTACATCATTTTGAGAAATTGTTTCTTGGATTTTTTCGAAAATGTTAGTCATATTATTGTGCAGAAGTCTTGAGTTGCATGGCGTGAAGTACATCGCCAAGAATATCTTTTAAAGCATTGTTGACCATTTTATGTTGTTCAACTCTTGTTTTGCCAGCGAAAATTTTATCAGCAATTTCTACTGAGTAATGATTGTCATCATCCACTAAAGCGACAACTTTAATCTGCGCTTGTGGAAAATTTTCTGTGAGCAATTTTTCTAAATCTTTTTGAGCAATTGGCATATTTTAGATAGTAAAAAGGCGGACCCGAAGATCCGCCTGAATTTAACTTTTATAAATTCGTCATCCTTGATTTAGTAAGTAAATCGAAGATCTATTGAAGTATTAAAACAGACTTCAGAAATCTTCAGCACTTTACGCCAAGGATGACGACAATTTTTTTCTTAGCTAAAAAAACCACGACGTTTTTTTACTGGCTCAGAATTACCACGATCATCACGTTCACGACGGTCGTCACGACGACGGTCATCACGTCGATCATCACGATCACGTCTTTCACCGCGATCTCTTCTTTCGCCACGGTCACGACGGTCGTCACGATCTTCTCTTTCATCAACTTGTGGACGAACTGGCAAAGTGTCAGAAATGTCGGCACCAGTTGCTTGATCAACGCAACGGTAGCTTAATTTTGGACGACCTTTTTTGTCGAAGCCAATAACTTTAACTTTCACGATGTCACCTTCATTGATAACGTCTTCAACGAAGTCAACACGGTATTCAGCAAGTTCAGAAATGTGAACAAAACCATCACGATTATTTGAAATACTAACGAAAGCACCAGCATCAATAACTTTAACAACCGGACCTTCGTAGATATCGCCGATTTCTGGTTCGAAAATGATTTCATTAATCATCGCGATCGCTTTTTTGATAGCGTCGTTGCTGTTTGAGCTGATTTTGATTGTACCATCATCATCAACGTCAACAACTGCACCAGAAACTGAGCAGATTTCTTTGATAACACGGCCACGCGAACCAATAACATCACGAATCTTTTTTTGCGGGATGTTCATAGTTTCAACTTTCGGCACGTTTGAATTTAATTCTGAACGTGGAGCAACCATCACGGCAACCATTTTATCTAAAATGTGCATTCTACCAGCGTGAGCTTGTTCCAAAGCTTTTTGCATGATTTCGGCATTGATACCGTTGATTTTGATGTCCATTTGCAAAGCAGTGATACCATTTTTTGTACCAGCAACTTTGAAATCCATATCACCAAGGTGATCTTCATCACCCATGATATCAGACAATACAACGTAATCATTACCTTCTTTAATCAAACCCATCGCGATACCAGAAACTGGTTCTTTGATTGGAACGCCAGCATCCATCAATGACAAAGCACCACCGCAAACAGAAGCCATTGAAGATGAACCGTTTGATTCAGTGATTTCAGAAACTACGCGAGTAACGTAAGAGAAGTTTTCATTGTTAACTGGGAATACAGGGTTCAAGGCTCTCCAAGCTAATTTCCCGTGACCAATTTCACGACGACCAGGAGATTTCAACTGACCAGTTTCACCCACTGAATAAGGAGGGAAATTGTAGTGAAGCATGAAAGTTTCTTTGCTTAAACCGTCAAAACCTTCAACCATTTGCTCGTCACGAGCTGAACCAAGAGTTGTAACAACCAAAGCTTGAGTTTCACCGCGAGTGAACAAAGCAGAACCGTGAACTTGTGGCAAGAAACCAACTTCAATTTCAATTGGGCGAACTTGATCAAGCTTACGGCCGTCAATTCTTGCGTGATTTTTCAAAATATCGTTACGCACGATATCTTTTTCTAACACTTTGAAAATTGCACCAATTTTATTTTTCGAAATACCAGCTTCTTCATTAATGAATTTAGCTTCAATATCAGATTTGATTTGATCTAAATCAGCTGCACGTTCTTGTTTAGCAGTTTTTTTGAAAGCAGCGATCAATCTAGTTCCGATAAAATCAGCAATTTCTTTTTTCAAAGCTGAATTATCTTCTTGTTTAACTTGGATTTTTTGTTTACCAGCTGCAGCAGCGAATTCATTAATCAACTCAATGATTGGCTGGAATTGTTGATGACCGAAGTTAACAGCTTCAAGCATTTGGCTTTCTGTTAATTCTTTAGCTTCAGATTCAACCATCAAAACTGATGATTTAGTACCAGCAACTACAAGGTCTAAAGTACCATTTTTAATTTCTTCATTGCTTGGATTCAAAACGAACTGACCATCAACCAAACCAACTCTAGCGCCAGCAACAGCTTCCAAGAAAGGAGCTTCTGAAATCATCAAAGCAGCTGATGCACCGATCATTGCGATGATGTCTGGAGTGCAAGATGAATCGTAAGAAAGAACAGTACAAACAACGTTAACTTCATTGTAGAAGTTTTCTGGGAACAACGGACGAATCGGACGGTCGATCAAACGAGAGATCAAAGTAGCAGCTTCTGAAGGCTTAGCTTCTCTTTTGAAGAAACCACCCGGAATTTTGCCAGCAGCGTAAGATTTTTCTAAATAATTTACAGTCAAAGGGAAGAAATCTGCACCTTCGGCTGCTTTGCTTGCAACAGTAACAGCGCAAAGAACTGTAGTATTTCCAAACTTGGCAACAACTGAGCTAGCTTGACGGGCGATTTTACCAGTTTCTAATGACAAGGTTTTGCCATTCCAATTAATTTCTCTTTTTACAACATTGAACATTTTTTCAGCTTTTTATTTATATTTTAAATATCGATCAGACCAATAAATAAAAGCGCCGGAGAAAATTCCGACGCTTAAATTTAAGCTATTTTCTGATTTCTAATTTTTTGATTAGAGCTTCGTAACGCTCTTCTGATTTAGCCTTTAAGTAATCAAGAAGGCTTCTTCTTTTACCAACTAAAATCAATAAACCTCTTCTTGAAGAGTGATCATTTTTATGTAATTTAAGGTGCTCAGTCAAATTATTGATTTGCTTAGTGAAAACCGCACATTGAACTTCAACTGAACCAGTATCTTTTTGGTTTTGAGCAAATGCTTTTACAACTTCTTTTTTTGATTTTGTTAGAACTGACATTATCCAAAATTTATGTGTTAAAAAACATTAATTGGCTTGAGAAGATTTTGCGACAAATCAGCTAAACCAATTAATTCACCATTACTGACAACTACAACGGTGTTAGCGTGATGAGTTAGAGATTTATGAGGGAGATGATTATCGCCAAAAAATGACGTATTGATTGTTATAATCTGACCATTCTTGAATTTAAAGGCATCCAGATCATCCAACTTAACTTCGAACATAAAATCTAAGACATCGTGCAAACACAGCAGCGAGCCATCAGGAAAACGGCCGCCATAAGTAGTTAGCGATTTTAACAGGTCAAGTGAAATTGTTTTTTGATGGAGAAAATTTCCGACTTGCAAACGAGTTAAAATTTTAACATATCCACAAACTGAAACTTTTTTACAAATATCACGTGCTAAAGATCGCACATAAGTTCCTTTTGAACACTCTACTTCAAAATCAGCAAATTCTGAATTATTGGTAATTAATTTCAGAGAAAAAATTTCAACGTCACGTTGTTTCATTTCAAATTCAACCTCTTGACGCGCTAATTCGTAAGCTCTTTTTCCATCAATTTTAATAGCAGAAAAGCGCGATGGGGTTTGTTTTATTTTACCTAAAAAACTTGGGATTGCTGAAATTATCTGACTAGTTTCCGGCCTTGTCATACTTGATTCTATAACTTTTCCTTCAACATCATCAGTATCGCGAAACTCACCCCAAGCAATACGGAAAAAATATTTTTTATTAGCGTCTGTTATGTATTGGCAAGTTTTAGTGGCCTTATTCACGGCAATTGGCAAAACACCAGATGCGAATGGATCCAATGTTCCTGCATGCCCTACTTTTTTTGCTCCAGTAATTCTTTTAACAATTGCGACTACTTTCGCAGAAGAAAAACCAATTGGTTTGTCAATATTTAACCAGAAATTTTGTGTGGAAAGATTTTGCATCAAATGAAGCTATTTTAGAACTTATGCTCTAACTATTTTGAAATATCTACAAGTTAGACAAAATAAAAACAGCTCAATGTAAAAATACACTGAGCTGTTTAAATTTACTGCCTAACTAAGCAGACATTCGCACGATAAAGATTTTTTAAACTGTGTTCGCACCAGAGATTATGTCGATTAATTCTTTAGTAATATTGGCTTGACGGGTTCTGTTGTAAACCAAAGTTAAATTTTTGATCATTTTACCAGCGTTGTTGCTTGCCGCTTCCATTGCCGCCATTCTAGCACCTTGTTCAGATGCTGAATTTTCTAGAAGCTGATTATAAATTTGTACTGACAAATTTCTTGGCAACAAATCTTGCAAGATTTCTTCTTGTCCAGGCTCGTATTCCATCGGAGATTCGAAGGTTTGCGGAACTTCCGGAATTTTGATTTCAGCTGGAATAATTTGCTTAGCTATTTGTTCTTGAGCGATTGCAGATTTGAACTTGCTATAAATAACTTCGCAAACATCAAATTTACCTTCAGTATACAAAGAAGTGATTTTATCAGTAATTTCATCCGCACTTTTAGAGTCAATAATGCCTCTAAAAACACCAAAATGCTGATCGATAATTTTGCTACCGTACAAACCTTTTAGCTGTTCGTAAGCTTTTTTACCGACACAAATAATTTTGAAATCTTTGCCTTCGCTTGCCAAAGTATTAGCGCGGTTTTTGGTAAATTTGACAGTAGCACTATTCAAACCACCACACAAACCTCTATCAGAAGACATTACAACTAAGAGATAAGAAGAGCTTTTTCCTTTGCCAGTAAGAAGTGGAAATTTTTCATCTAAATTACCACGAACCGCAATATTTGAAGCCAAGTTACAAACCATCTCACTGATTTTATCAGCATAAGGACGTGAAGCTTCAACGGCATTTTTCGCTTTTTTCAAACGAGATGCTGCCACCATTTTCATGGCTTTAGTCATTTTTTGCGTCGACTTAACTGACTTAATTCTGGTTTTAAGCGTTTTTAAATTTGCCATACAATTCAATGCTTTGAAAGCGCCGGACTAGTTGCCGGCGCTAACTAAATTTTTTTAAGCAGTTAAAATTAATTATTTGAACCGCGATTCAAGAAAATTTCCAAGAACTTCTCGATAGCTTGTTTAAGAGCTGCTTCGTTTGCTTCTGTGATTTTTTGTTCTTGTTTGATTGAAGCCAAAATTTCCGGATTATTGCTTTTTAATTTGCGCAAAAATTCTTGTTCGAATTTAACGACATCTTTAGCAGCAACTTTATCCAAGTAACCTTTTACACCAACGTAGATCGAAGCGACTTGCTCTTCAAAACCCATTGGAGAATATTGATTTTGTTTCAACAATTCAGTCAATTTACGACCTTTATCAAGCAACTTTTGAGTTGCAGCGTCTAAGTCAGATCCGAATTGTGCGAAAGCTTCAAGTTCACGGAATTGTGCCAAGTCAAGCTTGATCGTACCAGCAACTTGTTTCATCGCTTTAGTTTGAGCAGCAGAACCAACGCGTGATACTGACAAACCAACGTTTACCGCAGGCTTGATACCTTTATAGAAAAGCTCTGTTTCCAAGAAAATTTGACCGTCAGTAATTGAGATCACGTTAGTTGGAATATAAGCAGATACGTCACCAGCTTGAGTTTCGATGATTGGAAGTGCAGTCAATGAACCACCACCCATTGCATCAGACATTTTAGCTGCGCGCTCAAGAAGTCTTGAGTGAACATAGAATACGTCGCCAGGGTAAGCTTCACGTCCTGGTGGGCGACGAAGCAACAATGACATCTCACGATAAGCAACTGCGTGTTTAGACAAATCGTCATAAGCAATTACAGCGTGCATGCCGTTATCACGGAAATATTCACCAGCAGCGCAACCAGTATATGGAGCAAAGAATTGCAAAGCAGCCGACTCAGAAGCAGTTGCAGAAACAACCACTGAGTATTTCATCGCACCAGCATCTTCCAAAGTTTTAACGATTTGAGCAACAGTAGAACGTTTTTGACCAATCGCTACGTAGATACAGAAAAGTTTTTTCTTTTCGTCATTTTCTTCGTGAGCTTTAGCTTGGTTAATGAAAGTATCCAAAACGATCGCTGTTTTACCAGTTTGACGATCACCAATGATCAATTCACGTTGACCACGTCCGATTGGAATCAAGCTGTCAATTGCTTTAATGCCAGTTTGCATTGGTTCACCAACTGATTGACGAGCAATGATACCAGGAGCTTTAACTTCAACACGTTTGTATTCAACATCAGTCAATGGGCCTTTGCCATCAATTGGATTACCAAGAGCGTCAATAACACGTCCTAACAAACCTTTGCCGACTGGAACTTCAACGATTTTACCAGTTCTTTTTACAGAAGAACCTTCTCTGATTTTTTGTGCATCACCGAAAACTACGATACCAACGTTATCAGTTTCCAAGTTAAGCGCCATACCTTTGATGCCACCGTCAAACTCGACAAGTTCACCAGCTTGAACGTTATCAAGGCCATAAACTTTGGCGATACCGTCACCAATTTTAATAACTTCACCGACTTCTTTTAATTCAGCCGAGCTTTTAAAATTCTCGATTTTTTGCTGTAAAACGTTGGAAAATTCTTCAACTCTAAATTCCATATTTTTGATTTATTGTGTTATTATTAAAAAGCTGCGCTTAGTTGTTTTTCTAGGTTGGAAATCTGATTTTTCAAACTTACGTCAATGACGTTAGAACCAATTTTGACCTGAAATCCGCCTAAAATTTTTGCATCAAAAGTTTCTTTAATTTCGATTACTTTGCCGACATGTTTCTTTTCAACCAAAGCTTTGATTTGATCGAATTGCGATTTAGTAGGCTTTGAGGCGAAAATTACTTCAACTTCCAAAACATTTTGTTGTTTTTTGATTAGATAAGAAAACTCAGAATAGATTTCTGGGAACATGCTCAATCTTCTATTACGAGCAACTGCCATAAAAAATTCTGAAGTGATTTTAGTAAGAGCAAGTTTCTGATTAATCTCAGCCATAACTCTTTCTAAATCTCTTTTAGAAATTACTGGGTTTTGTAACTCATGAGCGAAACTCGAGTTAAAATTCTTTCTAAATTCTTCGAGCTCGGAAGCGACCTTATCAATAGAATTATTCTTTTTGGCCGCTACAAAGAGAGCTTTCGCGTAATTTTTGGCAATAACAGAGGCTCTTGGCATTTTGGTAAAAAATTAAATTGGGAATTCTGCGAAAAGATCCTATAAAATACGGACATCAAATCAATTGAGGCGCGGCAAAATATTTACCCTAAAATAAAATGCAACCCTTCAAACGATTAGAATTTCACTCGTTATTGTTAAATATTCACAGGATCAACATTGCTAAAATGATCTCGCATATGGCTTATTGCCTTATGTTTTTTAACTGGTTTTTCGCACGCAATGTGAAATAAAGCATCTCCTTTGTTAGCAAGTGGCAGCTTTGATATACCAATCAAAATTCCTGTTTCGTGGGCTTTTATCAGAGTTTTATGGTCACCAAACGGGTTGGATATTTCTCCTAAAATATCGCCTTTGATAACGTGATCCCCAAGTGTTTTATGAGCCGTATGAATGCCGCTGCGGGAAGCTCGAACCCAAGAACTTGAGTAGGCAATGAAAGTTTTTCTACTGAGCTTTTTTACTACACCTTTAATCATGCCAATTTTACGCATGACGTTTAAAATTCCTTCCACTCCCATTGCGATGTTATCTTCATCAAAACGCAATGCTTCTCCCGCCTCGAAAAGAATCATGGGGATATTCATTTGTGAAACAGAAGCACGCAAAGAGCCATCTCGAAGATTTGAGCCAATTAAGACTGGAGCACCAAAAGCTGTCGCCAATTCTAAATTTATTTCATTAGATAAATCAGCGCGAATTTGCGGATAGTTACAACGATGGAATGCACCCGTGTGCAAATCGATTCCGAAATCTGATTTCATGACAATCTCTTTGCGAAATTTATAGGCTAATTGCGATGTCAGCGAACCATTTTTTAAACCAGGAAAACAACGGTTCAAATCACGTCCATCGGGCAAATAGCGTGAGCGATCATTAAAACCGAAAATATTGACAATTGGAATCAAAATCAAAGTGCCGCAAATTTTCTTCAAAGCTTCATTAGCAAGCAATCGACGCACTATTTCAATGCCGTTAATTTCATCGCCATGAATTGTTGAACAAATGAAAAGAGTTGGGCCGTCTTTTTTGCCGCGGATAACCTCAAGCGGCATTTTAACGTCGGTGAAATCGTAAATACTTCCCATATCAATATTGATGCGTTTTCTTTCGCCTCGTTTGACTACAACGCCGTCAATTGTGAATTGGGAAGATTTTTTGACCATTATTTATTTTTACGATTGAGGTGAGCGTAAGACAAAATTTTATAGCAAAGTTTGGCTGATAAAAAATCGCAAGAATGCAAAGCTTTAACCGGAGCCAACTCAACTACGTCAGCACCAACAATGTTAGAAATTTTGCTGGCTTCACGAATGATGTCGAGAGCATCTTCCCACATCACGCCGCCAGGTTCTGGCGTGCCAGTTGCTTGCATCAAGCTTGAGTCAAAACCGTCTAAATCAAAAGTTACAAAAACCGGACGACCTTTGAGTGGCGCCACGATTTTTTTAGCATCCCAAGTGCGGCGATCTTTACCGAAATACATGTGAATACGATGACGATTGGCTTCCAAAAAAGGAATTTCGCCAGCGGAAATGTTTCTGATACCGCAAGAAATCAAAGTTGAAATTGGATGATCCATCACACGGCGCAAAGCTGCAGCATGAGAATAATGTTCACCGTCATAACCATCGCGCAAATCAGCGTGAGCATCAAAATGCAAGATTGCCAAATCTGGATAACGTTTGACGAAAGGACGAATTGAACCTGCAGTAATTGAATGTTCGCCGCCCAAAATTAGTGGAAACTTTCCGGCCTCTAAAACTTGTTCAGTAATTGCTTCAAGCTGATCCAAAGATTTCGGCACTGATCTGTAATCAATTTTTGGCGCTTTCATCGTAACAACTCCGTATTTGCGGAATGGCTCACACCAAAATTCTTCGTCAAAAAGTTCAACCTGTTGTGAAGCTTTAATGATTGCTTTTGGCCCGTTTTTTGTACCGCCGCCGTAACTTACTGATTTTTCTAAACCGAAAGGAACAACCACAACTTGTGCATCTTGCGGTGATTTCAAATATTTTTCTTCAACACCTAAGAAGCCTGATGCTTGTGGCATTAAATCTAATTTCTCGAAAGAAGATTTAGGCGCATTTTTTGTCGCTTTTACCACTTTTTTTACGACCTTACTTACTGGTTTTTTTACAATTTTTTTAGTCATTTCGAACTTTCCCTAAAAATTAATTTAATATGTTTACGTGGCCCATTTTACGGCCAGCTTTCGCTTCCATTTTTCCGTAAAGATGAAGTTTAGCACTCGGATTTTTATAAAATTTTTCAACATCATTAATCTCATCACCAATCAGATTTTTCATAAATCCTGTTGAATGAAATTTGGTTGAACCAAGAGGTAAATTTGCAATTGCGCGAATAAGCTGCTCAAACTGTGAAGTCACGGCAGCATCCATCGAAAAATGGCCTGAATTATGCGGACGTGGAGCTAATTCGTTAACCAATAAATCTTCTCCAACAACGAACATTTCAACGGCTAAAACTCCGATCAAACCAATTTTTTCGGCAATGTTTTTTGCTAAATTTTGCGCCTTGATTTTCAACTCATCAGAAACTTTGGCCGGATAATGACTTTCATCTAAAATAGCATTTTTATGAATGTTGGTCAGGGGCTCATAAACTGCAATCTCACCACTTTTTGAGCGTGCTACCATAACCGAAATTTCCGAATCAAACGGACAGAATTTTTCCAAAATCCACGGATTTGATCCAAGCTCTGGTAAAGAGTCGCCAGCTTTCAAAACATATTGCCCTTTACCGTCATAACCCATAGTTGCAGTTTTCAGAATTGCTTTGCCGAATTTTTGTAAATTTTCAGCAAAGTTAGCAACTGCGTACTGAGCAGTTTTGACGCCGATTGAGTTGAGGAAATCTTTTTCTAAAATGCGATGTTGTGTAATTTTTAAAACTTCTGCATTTGGGCAAACTTCAACATGTTGCGCTAAAAAGCTGACAGTTTCGAAAGGAATATTTTCAAACTCAAAGGTTGCGATGTCGATTAGACGGGCAAATTTCTTCAATGCTTCTTTGTCTGAGTAATCAGCAATGATAGTTTGATTGGTTACAAAAGTGGCCGGAGCATCTGCAATATCTGAAAACACAACTGTTTTAAAACCCATTTTGTGAGCGTAAAAACAAGTCATGCGACCAAGCTGTCCACCGCCAATTATGCCCAAAGTTTGTGGCTTTGTAGAAATTTTTTTCACGAGATTTGGTGCAAATGTTTGATTTAGAAAAGAAAGCACGGCAAGCTATTTTTAACGTCAAAACTTTCAAGAAATTATGTCACAATTAATCTCACAAGAAATACTGAAAATTCTAATCTGTCCGCTTTGCAAAGAAAGATTAGTTTTTGACGAAAAAAGTAATGAATTAATTTGCTACCAATCAAAATTGGCTTACAAAATCAAGGATGGAATTCCTGTATTGTTGATTGATGAAGCACGAAAAATAGAGGAATAATGCCGCAAAAATTTCAAACTCTGAAAAAGGGTAAACGTTTGAAAAAATCATCGCAAAAATGGCTTTTGCGTCAAATTAATGATCCATTTGTAGAAAAAGCTAAAATTGCTGGGTGGCGTTCGCGTGCCGCTTTCAAAATCATTGAAATTGACGAAAAATTCAAACTTTTCAAAAAAGGAAAAATTGTTGTCGATCTTGGTGCCGCACCAGGTGGTTGGAGTCAATATGCCGTTACCAAAGTTGGCGAAGGCAATGTTGTAGCAATCGACTTGCTTGAAATTGATTCATTGCCGGGAGTGAATTTTTTCGTCGGCGACTTTATGACTGAAGAAGCACCGCAAAAAATCATCGAATTGCTCAAGACTATTCCTTACAACAAAAGCGGATTGTGCGATGTGGTGATGTCTGACATGGCTGCAAACACTACAGGAGACCATGCAACTGATCACATGCGAATTATCGCACTACTTGAAGAATCTTTGAACTTAGCGGAAAAAATTTTGAAAAATAACGGCAGCTTTGTTGGCAAAATTTTCCAAGGCGGAAATTCTGACGAGATCCTGAAAATTCTACGCAAAAACTTCTCAACCGTAAAATACTTCAAACCCAATTCTTCAAGAAAGGATTCTTCGGAAACTTATTTAGTCGCACTAAACTTCAAAAAAACTGTAGCTGTTCAAAGCACTACTTAAAATTTTGATTTGTCGGACTTTTAAGACCAGTAACAGCCTTCGGACTAGGCTTAATTACTATTCCTTGGGGTTTCTCTACTGTATCTTCTGTTTCACCTTCTGATTCTGAATCCATATCAAACATCAAATCTTCCTCGTATTTTTCACTTTCTTGGCTTTCCAAAGAAGATCTTTTTTCTAAATCCTCAAACTGATCATAATCATCTTCTTGCACTGATTCAGAATCTTTTTCTTCCTCTTCTGGAGATGCTGCTGCTTTAGTTTCTGGAGTTTTGTATTTACCAGCGAAGATAGACTCTATATAGCTGCCTTCCAATAAACTTACACCACCACTGAATTTTCTATCTCTTGTTGGGATTTCTTCAGAACTATTTTCAATTTTTATGTCGCTAGATTTACCACTCATATCTACAAATTTTATCCGACGACATTACCGCCAGAAATTATCACTAAAATTTTCGGATTCTTTACAGCTTCCGGTTGTTTTAGATATTTTTGTATTCCCGCAATTGCAAGAGCAGATGTTGGTTCAACTTTTTGTTGCAAGACTTGCGATGCTCTTTGCTGCCAGTAAATTATATCACTTTCTTCAATTTCGCAAAAACCAGCGACTTTTTGTAAATAACTAAAAGATTGCGGCAAAACGTGCAAAGTTCTGGCGCCATCAGCCACAGTGTTTGGAGTATCTTCGTAACCAACAATTTTTCCCAAGCGAACTGATCGCGCCGCATCATTAGCGTTCAGCGGCTCGCAGGCAAAAACTTTAGAATTTGGCGACAATCCAAGACTAGCCAAATAACTTCCCGCAACCAAACCGCCACCGCCACAAGGTGCAAAAATTGCATCAACTTCTCCAATTTCCGACAAAGCTTCAAAAGCGGCAGTTCCTTGACCGCAAAGTACATCATCGCCATCATTTGGATGAATAAAAAAGTAACCCTCTTTTTGTTTTTCTTCCGCCGATTTATTAACTTCCGCTCTTTTTTCGAGCAAAACAACTTCCGCTCCTAAAGCGCGAGTTGCGGCAATTTTAACTGCTGACGCTTTGTTAATCATGTAAATCAAAGCTGGGATGTTGAATTCCTGACAAGCTTTGGCAATTGCTTGAGCGTGATTTCCGGAACTTTGGGCGACAACTTTTTTAGGAAAATATCCGTGTTTTTCTTTGTAAGATAAAAGCGAGTTAAAAGCTCCTCGTGCTTTGAAAGACTTAGTCTTTTGCTGATTTTCCATTTTGAAAAAAATCTGCGCACCAAATTCACGATTTAATTCTTCGTTCGAAATTATCGGCGTTTTTTCAATATAACCTTGCAAACGCTTTGCCGCTGCTTGGATGTGATTAAAATTCAGCTCAGTCATGTTATTTAGCGAATAATTTTGACATATCTTTAAAGGCCTTGAACTCAAGCGCGTTGCCGCTTGGATCGCAAAAAAACATGGTCGCTTGTTCACCAACTTGACCTTTGAAACGAATGTAAGGCTCAATCACAAACTGCACGTTATGAGCTTTGAGACGATTGGCAAAATCATGCCATTGTTGCCACTCCAAAACCACGCCGAAATGCGGAACAGGCACACCGTGGCCATCAACATGATTCACCACTTTTTCACCCACAGCCGGAGTTGGACGCAAATGCGTTACAAATTGGTGACCAAAAAAATCCCAATCAATCCAAGCCTCGTTTGATCGACCTTCAGCGAAGCCTAAAAATTCACCATAAAATTTGCGCGTAGCTGCCAAATCATTGACTGGCATTGCTAAATGAAAAGGTTGTAAAACCATAAAATTAAGATTGTTAAAGCGTTAATTAAATTCTGCACAGCACAAAACATCCGCTTGAATTTTTTTACAAACTAATCTTTTTGTGCGACTATTATGAAAAAAATTCATAGCTAAATTCTCCATGAAATTACCGCCGTTAAAAAGTTTAAAAGTTTTTGTAGTTTGTGCTGAAACTAAAAATTTCTCTAAAGCAGCTGCAATTCTAAATTTAACTCAAGGTGCCGTGAGCAAGCAAATTGCTTTGCTGGAAGATCATTTGGGTTTGAAACTTTTTGCACGTAATTTTCAATCTCTCGACTTAACGGATGCCGCAAAAATCTATTTAGAAAAAATCAAATCAGCCCTTCTAAATATCGAAGCTGCGACAACAGAAATCTTAGAATCAAAAACTCGCAAAAAAACTAAAGAAGTAATTCACATCAACGTTATGCCATCAATGAGCGGCGTTTGGTTGGTGCCGCTTTTGTCAGATTTTAAGAAAAAATTTCCGCAATATGACGTGCTGATGAAAATTGGTGACGGCGATATTGATTTTAAGAAAGAAGGCTGCGACTTAGCGATTCGTGTTAGTTCGCAAAAATACAACGCTCAAAACAATCCCAAGTGGCAAAAATTTATCGCCACTAAACTGATGGGCGAAGAATTGCTTTGCGTTTGCTCGCCTAAATACAAAAAAGAGCAGAGAATTAAAGAAGCTAAAGACTTGTTACGCTGTAATTTGCTTGGCCACACTTATCGCGAGCAAATCTGGCAAGAATATTTACAACATTTCGGTTTCAAAAAAATCGCCATTGATCACGGGCAGGTTTTTGAACATTTATTTATGTTATCCGAAGCGGCAAAAAACAACATGGGCGTTGGTTTAGTGCCGAAATTTTTAATCGAAAAAGAACTGAAAAATAAAGAATTGGTCGAGGCGATAAAATCAGACTTCAAAAGCAGCTACACCTATTACGCTTTGCATCTAAAACAAAAAAACGTAGCACAAAAAATTACTGACTTCACCAATTGGCTCAGCGAAGTCAGTAAAAAATAAACGGTTATTTAATTTCAAAAATCGCATCAACTTCAACAGCAACACCAAAAGGAAGCGAACCTGATCCAACTGCTGCACGAGCGTGTTTGCCGGCATCACCCAAAACTTCAACCATCAAATCTGAAGCACCGTTAGCAACTGCAGGATGATCTTTGAAATTAGCATCACCGTTAACAAAAATTCCTAACTTTACGCAACGAACCACGCGTTCAAGATCGCCATCACACGCTCCTTTCAATTGTGCCAGCAAACCAATTGCACAAAGACGAGCTGCTTTTTTAGCATCTTCAGCTGAAACTTCTGATCCAACTTTTCCAATCATCTGCAACTTGCCATTTTCAAAAGGCAACTGACCAGAAATAAAAACCATATTTCCCGATTTCACGAACCCAACATAGTTCGCCACCGGCGCCGCTGGCGTTGGCAATTCAATTCCTAAAGATTTTAATTTTGCTTCAATGTTTGACATGATTTTTCCTCTTTTAATTAATAATTTCCGATCAAATCGAGTAAGTATAATCTCAACTTCATTGCCCCCTTGGAGACTTGAAACATTTTTGACATTTCTTCTATAGTTACACTTTCTTGATTATTTTGATTCCTCATGGTTTCAGCAAAGATCTCCTTTACTTTTTCTTCTGGCATTAAAATTTCAGCAGCAAAAGCATTTGCTTCTCTTTCTTCTTCCTCAGTAATTCCATCAGCCTGATATTCTATTGAATCAGATATACTTCGCAATCTATCCAGCTTATCTCTATGAAGAACAAAGTGGCCAAGCTCATGAGCCATAGTAAATCTTTTTCTATAGTAATGATCAGAGCCCAAAATAAGAATCTGATATTCCTCACCATTTTTTCTTATTTCTCCAATAACCTCTCCATTAGAAGAAGATCTTTTAGCACTTCCTTCTGTACCGATTTCCTCAGATCTAGCGCTTTTATTTAAAGATATTCCCTGGCCTTTAATTAGTCTTTCTATGTTTACAGGTATTGTTCCTACTAACTCTAATTCTTTTAATATTGATGACATTTTCTCTCCCTAATTTTATTGCTTGTTAACCTCAGCCCAATTCTTAGGCGCCTTCTTACCTCTAGATTTTCTCTTAGAAGCACTCATGATCTCCTTTTTTTCTTCATTAAGATCTTCCCTTCTAAGATGATTTTCTACTGTTTCTCTTGCAACATCTCGAGCTATTGCTTCTGAACTTTCTTTAATATGCAAGAATCCAAATATTGCGGCAAATCCGAATAACACTCCGAATATTGATAAAAGTAACGTAACTGTATCAAGTCTTCCAAGCTGCCCCGCATATGAAATTGAATCAACAACATTTTCTAGGTTTAGTTTGTTATCTTTAATGTATTGCAGCACTTCTTTTGATTTATACGCCTCAACTTGATGTCTATAATCACCGATTTTAAACAAAATCCAAAAAGAGACAAAGCTTATAAGATTGAGAAGAAGACTTGCTGTAACAAAAATATTTTTAAGAGTTTTCATATTTTACTGGTGTTTTTTAAAAATTACTTCCCCCGAATCCCCAACTTCTCGAATAGCTTTTGATCGCGCTCCATTTCTGGGTTGGCGGTGGTTAGAAGTTTTTCGCCGTAAAAAATTGAGTTGGCTCCGGCCAAGAAGCACAAAGCTTGAGTTTGTTCGTTCATATTTTCGCGGCCAGCTGACAGACGCACTGCTGATTTTGGCATCATGATTCTGGCAACTGCGATAGTGCGGATGAATTCGAATTGATCTAAATCTTCAACCTGATCAAGCGGCGTGCCTTTTACTTTCACCAACATGTTGATGGGAACTGACTGCGGTTGTTTTGGTAAATTGGCCAAAACGATCAACATTTTAGCGCGATCTTCGCGTTTTTCGCCCATGCCCACAATACCGCCGGAACACACGTTCAAACCAGCTTCGCGAACATTTTTCAAGGTATTCAAACGATCTTCAAAATTACGCGTTGTGATAATTTCTGAGTAAAATTCTGGCGAAGAGTCGATGTTGTGATTGTAATAATCCAAGCCGGCTTCTTTAAGTTTTTCGCTTTGTTCTTTGGTTAACATTCCAAGCGTCATGCAAGTTTCGAGGCCAGTTTTTTTGACTTCATCAACGATTGAACAAATTTTCTCAACATCACGATCGTGCAAACTTCTCCACGCTGCACCCATACAAAATCTTGATGCGCCGGCTTTTTTTGCCGCATCCGCCGCTTCTAAAATTTTATCGATTGGCATTAAAGATTCTTTGCCCAAACCTGTGTCGTAGTGCGCTGATTGTGGACAATATTTACAATTTTCTGGGCAAGAACCAGTTTTGATACTCAACAAAGTGCTTATTTGCACAGCGTTTTGATCGTGATTGGCGCGGTGAATTTCCGCAGCTTTGAAGATCAAATCATTAAATGGTAATGCGAAAAGTTTTAAGACTTCTTCCAAAGTGAAATCGTGGCGCACGCCTGATTCGTAAGATGCAGACAAGACTTTATCTTGGCTAACTTGTGTTACTTCTTTCATAATTATTTCCAGATGATGTGACATTTGAACAGTTCGCCCATTTGATCGGAATCAATTAAACGATCAATAGCCGAGTTTATTTCAGCCGTTTTTTTTGGGTTTTTTGTTAACAAAATTTTGCGACGCTCTTCAATTCCTAGACTTTGTAAAAATTCTCTTTGGGTTACGAGAGAAGAATTTAGCTGCGCTTTTTTTGCAATTTTATCCAAAGCGAGAAAGTCAACTTGCGCAGTAAGATCAGCACTTCCCGGATTTTCTAAAACATCGACTTTTTGATGATTCTTCAGCGCTTGCAACGTGTTGGCAAAAATGTTTTTGCTGTATCCGTAATCAATGTTGATGGCGATGCCGCCGTGTTTTTGTAAAGTTTCACAAAGCTGAGCCATGAATTCTCGTGCGGCTTGGCTATATTCAAAAACCGCGCCGATTGGGGCTAAAGCTTGGACTTCTTGTTCGATAAAATCATGAATTTTTTTGTCAAAAGCAGCAAGAATAAATTTTTTGTCCTCAACCATTCTTTCGCACCAACCAGTTTCGGTTAAGATGAATTGATCGATGGGGAAGCAGTCAAAAAGCTCGTTGCTGATGAAAATAAGCTCACGATTTTGCAAAGAAATTTCCGCTAAATTTTCGTGCCAGCTAACATTAAATTGTTTTAACTTTTCTTGCTGCATTTGACGCAAAACCGGATTGATTTCAACAATATGACAAGCAACACGGCCAACAAAATCAACGGCCGGTGCAATATTTTTATCAGCTAATTTTTTAATCGAACTTAAAATATCAAAAAGCAAAGTGCCTTTGCCAGCGCCCATTTCAACCAAGGCTAGTTCGCCATTTTTAGTGTGCGCAATTTGTAAAATATAAGCAGCGATAGTTTCGCCAAAAGCTTGGGAAATTTCGGGAGCGGTGATGAAATCAGAATTTTTTCCGATCGGATTTTTCGTGCGATAATAGCCAGTTTTTTCGTTGAACATAGCATCGAAAAAGAACTGCGAAATTTTTTGCATTATGGTCGCCAGTTGAGGAAATTTTTGAGCATTCTCAAACCGGTTTCGCCACTTTTTTCAGGATGAAACTGAGCGCCAAAAATGTTGTCTTTGGCAATTGCCGCGCAAATTTTGGTGCCATATTCGACATGCGCCACGGCATTATTTTCATTTTGGCAACGGAAGTGATAAGAATTAGCAAAATAGAAATGATCGCCTGTTTTAATGCCGTCAAAAATTGCATGATCATTTTTAATGATAACTTCGTTCCAACCCATGTGCGGAATTTTAACACCGTTAGCCGGAATTTGTTCAACTTTACCGTTAATAAAACTCAAACCTTGATGTTCGCCATTTTCATAGCCAACTGAGGCGAGAACTTGCATTCCTACACAAATTCCAAGGAAAGGTTTTTTCTCAATGATTATTTGTTTTCGCAATTCTTCCGATAAACCACTAACCGCTTTAAGGCCAGCGATGCAATCAGCGAAAGCACCGACACCCGGCAAGATTAAAGAAGTAGCCGATTTTAAATCAGTTGGATTGTTTGAGATTATCACTTGTTGATTTGCACTTTTCACACTCGACAAAGCGTTAAACACTGATTCGATATTTCCCGAACCGTAATCAATAATGACCGTTTTCATGTTATTTTAGATTTGCGAGTTCAACTGACTCGAGAAGATTGTCAGATTTTAAGTTTTCAACAAAACGTAATTTGGCATTAGAAGCGCTTGATCCGAAAACCAAACCGACAAATTCATAACCACGTTTTTTAAGGTCATCAACCAGCCAATAATTGGCGTTTAGCGCGATAACGAAAAAGAAAGAAAGCTGTAAAAACATTTCATCGAAGCCGGATAAAAAATGATATTTTCCAGCGAAGGCAAAAACAAAGTTAGCGATTAATAACACCGCAAATTCTTTGCGCATTTTATGATAAAGAAACCACAACGCGCTAAATAAAAAGGCAGTCATTGAGAAACCATCTTTGAGGATGATTATGTCAGAAATTTTACCTTCGGAATTTTTTTTGATGAGGGCGTTGTAGAGTTTCATGGGGAATAATTTTGCTTTGTCGCCCCAAAGCGTGGCCGAAGAATTTGTAAAAATATTCACGAAATCTTGTGGCTACGCCTTAGGACAAAGCGGAAATTAAATTTATTTCAAAGCCGCTTTTGCTTTTTCTACAATTTTAGCGAAAGCTTCTGGTTGTTTGATTGCCAAGTCAGACAAAACTTTACGATCAAGATCAATGTTAGCTAATTTCAAGCCATTGATAAATCTTGAGTAAACCAATCCGTGTGGACGAACTGCAGCGTTGATACGCTGAATCCACAAACCACGGAAGTCTCTTTTTTTATTACGACGGTCACGATAAGCGTAACGCAATGCTTTTTCGACTTTTTCAATTGCAACGCGGAAACAATTTTTTGCGCGACCGCGATAGCCTTTAGCAAGTTTTAAGATTTTCTTATGACGAGCTTTTTTAGTAACACCTCTTTTTACACGACTCATGGGTAAACTCCTTTAAAATTAACGGTTATAAGGCATCTTGTGCTTCAAGATGCTAGCGCTGTGACCTTCAGAGAGAACTGCGCCTTTACGCAAATCTCTGATACGAGTCTGGCTTTTTTTACCCAAATTGTGACGTTTTCCGGCTTGTTTGTGAACAATTTTTCCGCTTCCGGTAACTTTGAATCTCTTCTTAGCACCGCTGTTTGTTTTCATTTTTAGTATGTCATTTTGTAATTAAATTAGTATGCAGAAACACGGGTAGATTGCCGTAACCCATGAATCAGTGACTTTCAAAAGAAAGTCTCTCAAGAACTTCCAAGGAAACTCTCAAGAATCCACAATCGCGCTGTAGCAAAGCGAAAGCGGATGGTGGGATCAGTAGGACTTGAACCTACGACCAAGACGTTATGAGCATCCTGCTCTGACCAACTGAGCTATAATCCCAAATATTTTATTAAAGCACGCTCACAATCACGAATAGATTAGAGATAAACTCCGTTTATTGGCGAATTGTTTGTAGTTATTTTTTGGAAAATAATCAAAGAACGGCGCAACTAAAATAAAAGAGGCGGGCAAGTTATGTGGTGATTGGTTTTTTGCAAGTAATTTATGCTTTAGGCTTAGCAACGCCAACTAAAGCTGGACGAATCAAGCGATCAGAAATTGTGTAGCCCGACTGAATAACTTGCACCACTGTTCCTTCTTCCAATTCACTTTCAATTTGAGCGATTGCTTCGTGAAAATTGTGATCGAAAGGTTGGTTAAGTGGATAAATTCTTTTGACCTGATTTTTTTCTAAAATTTTCAAAAGTTCTTTTTCCGTCATCACAATTGCATCAGCATAATTTTTAATTGCTGGAACTTGCTCAATTTCACTTCTTGGTGCATTTTCTGACGCCATCAAAAAGTTTTCGACGACCAGAACCAACTCACTAACAAAATTCGAAATCGCATATTTCGAGGCTTTCTCCATATCTTCACGAGCTCTTCTTCTGACGTTGTCTAACTCAGCTAAAGTACGAAGTAATTTATCATTTAAGTCAGTAGCTTTTTGCTCCAACTCAGCAATTTTTTGCACTGCATCATCTTGTACTTGTTGATTTTCAACTTGGTTATCAACTTTATTATCCATGGGATTTTGATCTTGATTTTCTTGCATTTGCAACACTCCTCAAAAGTTAAAATTAAAACTAAAATTAAACGCTAATTCAAATTAAGCGTTTTAAGCGGCGAAAAACATAAGTGCCATGCAAGCAAATTCAAGTAACTAAAATGACATTGATTTTTCACTGTCAGCTCTTAAATCGTCGGCTCCATTTCATTTAAAAATTTCAAAAAACATGTCAGAAAAAATGATTCTTGAACAAGCCAATTACGTTGTACCAACTGTAGTTGAGCAAACCAACAAAGGCGAGCGCGCTTTCGATATTTATTCCCGTCTTTTAAAAGAAAGAATTATTTTCCTTTCTGGTCCTGTAAATGACCAAGTTTCTTCTTTGATTGTTGCTCAGCTTTTATTTTTGGAATCAGAAGATCCAAAAAAAGACATTTATTTTTACATAAATTCTCCCGGAGGCGTTGTTACTTCAGGCTTGGCGATGTATGACACCATGCAATACATCACTCCAGATGTTGCAACAATTTGTATCGGACAAGCTGCATCTATGGGTTCACTATTACTTTCAGCTGGTGCTGCCGGAAAAAGATTTTCTTTGCCAAATTCACGCGTGATGATTCACCAACCTTCTGGCGGATTCAGCGGTCAAGCAACTGACATCGAAATTCATGCTCAAGAAATTTTATCTTTAAAAAGAAGATTGAACGAAATTTACGTAAAGCACACTGGCCAAAAATTATCAGTAATCGAAAAAGCCATGGAACGCGACAATTTCATGACCGCTGAAAAAGCTAAAGATTTTGGTTTAATCGACCAAATCATCGAAAAGAGACCAGTAACTAAATCTTAATAAAAATGACTAGAGACGATAACCAAGATTTGTGCTGCTCGTTTTGCGGCAAACATCAAAATGAAGTTAAAAAATTAATCGCTGGACCAACAGTTTTTGTTTGTAACGAATGTATTGCTTTGTGCACCGACATTTTGCGCGAAGACAATAAAAAAGCGATTTTGAATAAATCGGGTTCAGCCAAACCAACTCCTCAAGAAATCGTTAAAATTTTAGACGATCATGTGGTTGGTCAAGAATACGCCAAAAAAGCTTTATCCGTTGCCGTTTACAATCATTACAAACGTATTGATTCTGCTTCTTCACTTTCGGCTGACGGAATTGAACTTAACAAATCAAATATTTTGATGATCGGGCCAACTGGTTGCGGCAAAACTTTACTTGCTCAAACTTTGGCACGCATTTTGGATGTTCCTTTCACGATGGCTGACGCCACTTCTTTAACCGAAGCTGGTTATGTTGGTGATGACGTCGAAAACATTATTTCACGTCTTCTTCAAGCTGCCAATTATGACATCGAAAAAACTCAACGCGGTATTGTTTACATTGATGAAATCGACAAAATTGCCCGTAAATCTGAAGAAGGTGCCAGAAGTCGCGATATTTCAGGCGAAGGCGTGCAACAAGGTTTGTTGAAAATTATTGAAGGAACTGTTGCTTCAGTTCCAACTCAACCTGGGCGTAAAACTTCACAACAAGAATATGTACAAGTTGATACTAAAAATATTTTGTTCATTTGCGCCGGCGCATTTTCTGGTTTAGAAAAAATCATCGCGGCACGCGGAAAAGGCTCAAGCATTGGTTTTGGTGCTGATGTGCGTTCAAAAGACGATACAAATCGTAAAGACATTTTCAACGGCGTTGAACCAGATGATTTAATTAAATTCGGTTTGATTCCAGAAATTGTCGGACGTTTGCCAGTAATTGCTCCGCTTGAAGGTTTAACCGAAGAAGATTTAACCAGAATTTTGGTTGAGCCAAAAAATTCAATTTCAAAACAATATCAAAAGCTTTTCGAACTTGATAAAGTTGAATTGAATTTTGAGCCAGATGCTTTGAAAGAAATCGCTAAGAGAGCGATTGAACGCAAAACTGGCGCTCGTGGTTTACGCGCTATTACAGAAAATATTTTGCTCGACACTATGTTTGACGTGCCTTCGCAAAAAAATATTAAATCTGTAAAAGTAACTAAAGAAGTTTTGACTAAAAACAAAAAAGTCGAAATCACTTATTTGACGGAAAAAGAAATCAGCGAGAAAGAAGACAAAAAAATTATGTCAGTAGTTCCGCAAAAAGAGAAGAAAAGCACAGCGTAAAAAACTGCGAATTATCAAAAAAAAGGTTTGTGATTGAGAAATATCGCAAACCTTTTTTTTTACTTAATCTTTATTTCCAAGGCGTGCAATCCGTTTGTAAACTCACTTTTTAAAAGTTGGTTTATTCTGCGTTGAGCGTTTACTCTGCTTAAATTTTTCAACTCTTCCGCTTCAATGATTACAGCGAAATGTGTTTCATTAGTTCCGTTGTCGCCTGCGTGTCCGACATGAAGATGAGAGTTATTTTTCACTTCAAGAAATTGTGGCTGCAAATTTTCTTGCAACGTTTTTTCGATCCTTTGCTTCATGTTAAAAAAACTGTTAATAAATTGTTAATAAGTCGGACTTTTTTAACAGATCATAATTTTAGTAAAAACTTATTAAAAATTTTAACATTTTTTCCACAGCCTTTTTGTCTGTTAAAAAGTTTTTTTGATAAAAATTCTATCTGTTAATAACTTTTAAAATAATTGAAAATAAAGGCTCTGCAAAATTAATAGCTGTTAATAAATTTGTTAAAAAAAATTAATCAAAATATTCACAGCACTAATAAAATTAATAATATTTAATAAATGAAAAAATTAATTAATACGATCGCGAAGAAAGAGAAAAATTCTATTCCTCCAATTTGGATAATGCGTCAAGCTGGCAGATATTTACCAGAATATCGCCAAGTTAGATCCGGAGTTAGTAATTTCTTAGAAATGTGTTACACACCAAAGTTGGCTTCTGAAGTTACACTTCAACCAATCCGTCGTTTTGGTTTTGATGCTGCGATTATTTTTTCAGATATTTTGGTAATTCCTGATGCTTTGGGTGTAAAAGTTGAATTTGTGAAAAATGAAGGACCAAAACTCGGTGAGTTCGAATTAAAACACTTGAAAACCTCAAACATTAAAGCGCATTTAAATCCGGTTTTTGAAGCGCTATCGCTGACAAAATCAAAATTAGAGGAAGATACTGCTTTAATTGGTTTTTCTGGCGCTCCGTGGACGCTAGCTTGTTACATGATTGAAAAAGGCGGTTCGAAAAATTTTGAAAAAACTCGTCAAGCTGCGCTGCAAGATCCGCAATATTTTTCACAGCTAATTGATATTTTGGTGCAAAGTATCGTCGAATATTTGTCGCTGCAAATTCAGGCTGGTGCTGATGTGGTAAAATTATTTGATTCTTGGGCATCAGTTTTACCGCCATTTGAGTTACAAAAATGGGTGATTGAGCCGACTAAAAAAATTGTTTCTGAGTTGAAAAAACTTCATCCAAATACGCCAATTATTTGTTTTCCGCGTGGAATTGGCATGAGCTATTTGGAATTCGTAAAACAAGTTGGTTGTGATGCGGTGGCTCTTGACCAAACAGTTGACCGCAATTGGGCACGCGAAAATTTACAGCAAAATTGTAACGCAGTTGTGCAAGGAAATTTGGATAATTTGTTGCTGGCTTTTGGTTCGAAAAACGAAATTGAAAAAGAAGTTAACGACATTTTAGAAAAATTCGCAGACAAACCATTTATCTTCAATTTGGGCCACGGAATTATTCCACAAACTCCGATCGAAAATGTTGAGTTGGTTTTGAACTTAATTCGCAAAAAATCTTAAATTTTGGCTCGAGCCAAAACTTTTTAAAAAAAGACCGAGAATATTTATAAATAAAGGGCTAATGGCCATTTTTACTTTTGTAAAAAAATTACAAATTTTCCTCGGTCATTTTTAAAGCTTCAGGAGTTCCAATGTGGAAATATTTTCCGGTTAATTCAATTCCGGAAACTCTTTGTAAAATACCATTTTTATCAACAGCAGAACGGTAAAAATGTGACATTGAAAAACATTTTCCTACGCCATCTTCTTCAGCTTTAAGCAAAATTTTAGGATTGATGATTTGAATTCCGACAAAAACGTGAGTCATTTTTTTGTCAGCATTTTTGTGCAATTTTCCATTTTCAAAATAGAAGTCGCCTCCACCCGTAACATTACCGTCGTAGCCCAAATAATCTGGGGTTTTTTTCAATCCTAAAAGAATGTCGTGATCTTGTGGATTCCAATTGCGGCAAATTAATTCCAAATCAGAAACGCCATTTTCTTGCCATAAAACATCACCGTTAATGGTTAAAATTGGCTGATTGAAATCGATTTTATCCTTGGCAAATAAAAGGCCGCCAGCAGTTTCTAGTTTTTCAGTTTCGTGTGAAAAAATAATTTTTGGATTGCCCAATTTTTTGATGTGATCGCCAATTTGCTCGCCCAAGTAAAAACCATTAATGATGATTTTTTGTACTCCCAAAAGGCGATCTAATTTCTCAATTGAGTAATCAATAATCGATTTATTTTTAATCTTGATTAAAGGCTTAGGAAGATTAGCTGTTAGAGGCATCATGCGCTCTCCACGACCAGCAGCAAAAATGAAAGATTGAGTAATTTGAGTCATTATTTTTTGCTAAAATTTTTTAGTTAAGAATCCTACAAATTGAGAATTCTACAACCAGAATTATTGGCACCAAATTGTGTCAAAGGAAGGAAATAGAGGTGAAGTTGATTAAGAAATATCCAATCCGATATCGACAGCTTTCACCGAATGAGTAATCGCGCCAGTTGAGATAAAATCGATGTCGAGAGTACGGAAATTTTTTACATTTTCCAAGTTAATGCCACCAGAAATCTCGATGTAGATTTTTTTTGCTTTGTGAGCGCGAATTAATTGCGAAGATCTGGTGATTTCTGCATTGCTCATATTGTCGAGCATGATGATATCAGGGTTTGATTTAACAGCCTGAGCAACTTGTTCGTAAGTGTCGCATTCAACTTCAATTAGCAATTTATTGTTTTTCTTAGCGGCTTTAATCGCGGCTGTAACACTGCCAGCTGCCGCAATGTGATTGTCTTTGATCAAAATACGATCCGATAAATTCATACGGTGATTAGCACCGCCGCCCACAGTTACAGCGTGTTTTTGCAAATGACGCATCAGTGGCAAAGTTTTGCGTGTGTCTAAAATTTTGATTTTGTCGTTGTTAAGCGCGACAACAAATTTGTGAGTGATTGTTGCAATGCCGCTTAAATGTTGAATCACGTTTAAAATTACGCGTTCGGCAGCCAAAATTAATTTTGCATCGCCAAAGCCTTCAGCAATAACGTTTCCAGCTTTCAAAAATTCGCCATCTTGGTGATGAATTTGTAAACCGAGGAAAATATTTTTGAATTTTTTGAGTTTGGTTAATTCATCAAAACAGTGATGAATTGCTTCAATTCCGCATAAAACTAATTCTTCACGTGCAACAATTTTAAAAGAAATTTGTTGATGACTCGGAATGGTTAAATCGGAAGTAACATCTTTGAAAGCCTTATCTTCTTTGATTGCGAGGCAGCAGATTTTTTTTAATTCCTGATCAAAGAGATCTAATTTTGAATATTTTTTGGACATTTGGTTGGATCAAATTTGCCTTCTTTTAATCGCGCCAAACGATCTTGAATGAAGTGGCGCATAAAGTTTAATTCTGTGGCGTCAACTTGTCTGACACCGCTTTCGCTTTCATTTAAAATTTTCTGAATAATTGCAAAAGCCATACAGCCGTCGCCCATTTCTTCGTGGATAAAGGCGGGCATTTGTTTTGTCCACAGTGGTGCGTTTTTAGCGTTATTTTCGCTAAGTTCGTAAGCTAATTTTAAAGCGCGATCATAGTCACCCAAGGAATTTCGCGCGATGTAAATAGCTTGAAAAAGCCACCACCAATTGTGGTCAAGATCTTGCAGCGAATGTTCTTCGAGGTAGTCGATAACGTATTTGGTGTCTTCGTGTTTTTGGGTTTGAGAGTAAATATAAGCAGCCAAGGCTGGGGTGAAATGTGATTTATTGTTGAGCTCATCCAATGATTTCATCCACTGATAAATTCGTGAATAATCGTATTTTTTCAAAGAGACAAAACCGGCAAAAACGTCGCCAGAATTTTGCAACCTAGTAGCCAATGCGCGAAATAAAAATTCTTTATCACCCAAAGAAGCAGCTAAAACTGCAGATTTACTCGGAGCCGGTGGAATAATTTCGACTTCTGGTTTTATGCTTTCTGTTTTGCTCCAGAAAAAAACTTGTAGCGCGAAGAATAAAATGAATAGCCAGAAAAATATTTTGTGGGAGTAAAGGTAAAAAAAGAAACGGAAATCTTGATAACGAGCCTGCATTTCGAACTAAAACTGTTTCTTTTTAAAGTCGTGGAATGACATGAAAATCATCAATGGAATGTAAATTAGAGACTGGAATAAAATCACTTTTAAGTTTGCGAAATCAGTGACGCCGTAGTTAAGCCACGAACTCTGTCCGAATAAATCGAGACGTGGAAACACCACAGATAAAATTTTCAAAGCGAAACCAAAGGATTTTGTAGAAAGCTCCAAGCCTTGAGAAGCGAGATTTGAAGGCAAGTTGATGGCCATAACGAACATTCCCATCAAACGTGAGATGATGTAAAAACCAACTGATGCCATAATTGAAGAAAAGGAATTCTTCAAAATTAGAGAAGACAAAAGGGCAAATGAGATGATGATTAATAATTCTGAAAGCAAGCTTAGAAACCAAATCAACAAACCAAAATGATTAGCTTTAGTGACCAATAAAATTGCCGCAATTAGTGGAATTGTGATCAAAAATGCGGCAATAAAAAACCCAGCCAAATAGCTGAAAATGAATTGTTCACGTGAAATTGATTTGGATAAAATGAACTCAACTTCTTTGTTTTCAAAAGCGCGATTGATGTTAAGACAAACGAACAAAATCATGCCGACGACTAAAACACCCCGACTCAAACCGCCGATGTAAGCTGTGGTCATTTGTTGTTGCTCAACTAATGCAGTTGATCCCAAAAAAATCGCCAATGAAAAAGAAATGATAAGCGAAATAAATAAACCAAGATAAAGGCGATCTCTAGTGCCGCTTAGGATTATGTATTTGAGAATCGATTTCATATCTGGATACTAGTAGTCAGTGTATTTTTCCCAAAGAGATTTTTTATGACTATTCAAGGTAGGGTCATTACTATTTTTCTTATAAAAATCCCGATCGTACTTATTCATGTTATTACTACTATTAAGTATGGTAGCTTTGATAAAAATTACAGTTTCGACTTTGTTTGAAGAATCATAAAAGAATCCAAAAAAGTATTTAAGCAGTGGTATTCTCATTAAAATTGGGATTCCGCTTCCACCTTCGTTACTATTTTCAGAAATCAAACCACCAATAACAAGGATGCTGCCGCTTTGTACTTTAGCAATTGTTGACAATTGTCTGGTATTAATGATTGGAATCGTATTGCCCAAAGAGGCACCACCATTTGGATTAACAGAGGGATCTTTTGCAACTTGACCAGTATCAATTGATAGCTTTGGTTTTACATCAAGAGTGATTTCATTTGTAGCAAGATTTATAGAAGGTGTAATTTCTAGCCTAACACCAACGTCAACCTCATTTTTAGTGGCAGTAACGGTTGAAACAGTGTTGGTTGCAGTCCCTGTAGAAACAGAAGAAGAGGCACTAACGGTGAAATAAATTTTCTTTTGTGAAAAATCTAAAACAGCTTTTTGGTTGTTTATAGCGTTTATACGAGGACTCGAAATAGCTTTTGCTTTGCCAAATTGTTCAAGAATTTGTACTTTTGCTGAAAGATCGCCGCCGATACCGGTTATAGTGCTAATTTTAGGAATGCTAATGTCGAAAGAAGAGGTTGCTGCGTTACCGCTTCCAAAAGTGCCACTAGTTGAGGCTGTTTTGCCGGTATCAACCCAACTCCAGTTAATTCCTGTGTCAAATTCTCTTGAAAGAGTTACTTCTACTACTTTTGCTTCTATTAAAACTTGAGCCGAAGAATTTTTATAAACGTCATCTAAATATTTTGAAATTTGCTCGTGTTGTGAATTGTTAGCATAAATAGAAATTATGCCGGCCGATTTATTGCTGTTTAAGTGTGCTGTGTTTTGGTTATTATTGCCACCATTGGCATTTTGATCTTGGCCTGATTGATTTTGTTGGTTGCTACCAACATTCAGGATTGCGGTAATATTGGATTCAACGTCTGACCACAGTTGACTTCCTGTCAAAAAATCAACGAAATAATTCTTTGAATAGGGCATGTCTTTTTCAAAATGCAAAACTCCATTTTGGTAAGAATATCGTAAGTTTCCGAGTTTGGCTATGCGATCAATCACTTCTTTTAAAGGGCGATTTTTAGCATTTAAAACAATGCCACCGCTTATGCTGCTATCAAGATCTACATCTATTTGGGCAACTCTTCCTAATTCAATCAAAACATCTTTTAGAGGGATTTGATCTGTAACAGCAAAAGAAATAATTTTGTCTCCACCTATTTGTGGTGGTGGGGGAGTAATGATTATTTTTGAAACGCTAAGAGTACTTTCTTCGGATTTTTTAGAAGATTTAGATCCGTCTTTTGATTTATCATTTGCCGATTTGTTCGGTGAACAAGAAAGTGTGACCAAAAGTAATGTTGGTAGGAGAATTTTTCTCAAAAATGTCATTGGTCTTGATGCTTGATTTTCTAGTATTGAAGGGGGGTTTGTGAACCTGATAATTGAAGCGTGGCGGATGTTATTTGGGAAGTTTTTTTTGGCAATTGATTTTGTCAGAATAATTTTTAGCCTGCGTTTTCTGTTTCTCTCTTTTTAAAAAATTCCCAATCAAAAATGCTTAAAGAACAAGATAAGATTTTTACCAATCTCTATGGCTATGAACCTGCTGATTTAGCGTACGCGAAAAAAAGAGGCGATTGGTTTGAAACAAAAAAATATCTCGATCAAGGTGCAGAATGGTTAATTCAGCAAGTGAAAGATTCTGGCTTGCGCGGCCGCGGTGGTGCTGGTTTCCCAACCGGTACCAAATGGTCTTTTGTGCCGAAAAAATCTGATCCAAAAGAGGGAAAGCCACATTATCTTGTTATCAACGCTGATGAGTCTGAGCCTGGAACTTGTAAGGACCGCGATATTTTGCGCAATGATCCACACAAACTTATTGAAGGTTGTTTATTGGCTGCGCGTGCGATTAATGCCAACACTTGTTACATCTACATTCGTGGTGAATATTACAACGAAGCGATGGCTTTGCAGCGTGCAATTGACGAGGCTTACGAGGCAAATTTGATTGGTAAAAATGCCTGCAATTCTGGTTGGGATTTAGACGTTTACATTCATCGCGGTGCTGGTGCATATATTTGCGGTGAAGAAACTGCATTGCTTGAAAGTTTAGAAGGTAACAAAGGTCAACCCCGTTTGAAGCCACCTTTCCCAGCCTTGGTTGGTTTGTATGGTTGTCCAACTGTAATTAATAACGTTGAGTCAATCGCGGTTGTTCCGACAATTTTGCGTCGTGGTGCTTCTTGGTTCGCCGGTTTGGGTCGTGAAAGAAATAGTGGTACGAAAATTTTCTGTATTTCCGGACACGTCAACAAACCTTGTAACGTCGAAGAAGAAATGGGAATTCCACTGAAAGAATTAATTGAAAAACATGCGGGCGGCGTGCGCGGTGGTTGGGATAATTTGTTAGCCGTAATTCCGGGTGGCTCTTCAGTTCCAATGATCAAAAAAGATGTGTGCGACACTGTTTTGATGGATTTTGATTCACTAAAAGCTGTAGGAACAGGCCTTGGTACGGCAGGAGTTATCGTGATGGATAAATCAACCGATGTAATTGCTTCAATTGCCCGCTTGTCACACTTCTACAAACATGAATCATGCGGACAATGCACGCCATGCCGTGAAGGAACTGGCTGGTTGATGCGTATTATGGATCGTATGATTGATGGAAAAGCCGAAGTTACAGAAATTGATCAGCTTTACAATTTAACCAAACAAATTGAAGGTCACACAATCTGTGCTTTGGGTGATGCTGCAGCATGGCCAGTTCAGGGTTTGATTAAAAACTTCCGTCCAGAAATGGAAGCTAGAATCGCCAAAAATAAAGCTGCTAACTAATTAATTTCCCAAAGGTTCAACTATGACCAAAATCGTAGCATTAATCACTGCCTGTGGTCGTGGAAATCGCTTTAATAAAGGCGAAGGAATCCCCAAACAATACTTGCCGCTTGCTGGCTTGCCATTGTTGCGTCATTCGATTTTAGCATTTCTTAATCATCCGCAAATTGATGACGTTATTTGCGTTATTCATCCCGAAGATTTAGCACTTTATGAAGAAGCTGCTGCCGGTTTAGATTTGTTAAATCCAGTTTTTGGTGGTGACACACGTCAAGCTTCAATCCGTTTCGGTTTAGAAGCATTACGTGAACACAGTCCCGACAAAGTTTTGATCCACGATGGCGTCCGTCCTTTCGTTTCAAAACGTGTGATTAATGGCATTTTAGAAAAGTTAGAAACTCATCCGGCAGTTATTCCTGCAGTCGCGGTGGAAGATACTTTGAAGAAATATTCTGACGGCAAAATTGAATGGACGTTGGAACGTGAAAATTTATGGCGCGCTCAAACCCCGCAAGGTTTTATTTATGACGATATTTTAAATTCGCACATCGCTTTCAAAGATCTGCATTTCACCGACGATTCAGCTTTGAATGAATATGCCGGAATTCCAGTAGCGATCGTTCCGGGTTCGCAAAATAATTTTAAAATCACAACGGAAGAAGATTACGAGCGCGCAACACGTATGGCTTCAATGTTGATTAACACGGTAAAAGAAGAAAATCGTTGTGGTACAGGTTTTGATGTTCACGCATTTCGTGAGCGTCAAGCAGATGAAAATAATTTTATAAAAATTGCTGGTGTCGACATCGAATTTGATAAAAAAATTGATGCTCATTCTGACGGCGATGTGGCAATTCATGCGTTAATGGACGCGCTTTTGGGCGCAATTGGTGCTGGCGATATCGGTGAACATTTTCCGCCAACTGATCAAAAATGGAAAAATGCTGACTCGCGCGAAATGTTAAAAGTTGTTAAACATTTGTTGGTGAAAAAAGGCGCCAAAATTCTCAACGTCGACGTGACGATTATGTGCGAAAGACCAAAGATTTCTAAGTTTAAAAATCAGATGAAAGAAGAGCTGGCACAAGTTTTGGGGATCGGCAAAAGTCGTGTAAATATCAAAGCTACAACTACTGAGAAATTAGGCTTTCTGGGTCGTGAAGAAGGAATCGCAGCACAAGCGGTGGCTTCAATTTGGATGGCCGTTACTGAATAAATTAGCTACAAAAAAATTAAAAAATATTCAGCGAAAACTAACTTCTTTGGCGTGCGATTTCCAAAGATTTTTCTTGCACGAAGTTCATGCGTTCTTCGATTTGATTTTTAATGATTTCGATTTCCGTATCGCTGGTTTTGCGATCAACATAAATGGCTTTTTCGTCGAAATAAAAACACAAAGTGGCGAAAGGTAGCGGAATTTTAAATTGATCCCAAGTGTTGATTTGCTTGAAGCGCGAGCATGAATAGGAAATCGGCAAAATGCCGGCACCAGAAAGACGAGCAATATTTGCGATTTCACCATTAATTTTTTGATTCGGACCGCGCGGACCGTCAGGTGTAATTCCAAGCGAATAACCTTTTTTCAAACCATCAAAAATCTTTTTAAAACTTCCAATATCAATGCCGCGAGAAGATTTACGGCCATCTTTCGACGAGCCGTAAATGGAGATAAGTCCGAACTTTTCCATGATACGACCAACGAATTTGCCATCGCCATGACGTGATGCGAGAGTCATAAAATTATAGTCGCGATAAACGAATCTCGGCTTTTGAGTAACGAAAGGAATCATCATCAAACGATTATGCCAAAACACGCAAATCAAAGGTTTTTTGTGTTTTGCCGCATCAAACAACGCTTCGTGATTAACGAAAACTTTCTTGCTGGTTAGGTAAACAAGGTACATGTAGCACATGAAAACCAAGCAAATCAGCTCTTGAAACAACCAAGAGTAAGTGATGCTGCGCAGCGCGTGTTTTGTCCATTTTCTGACGTCATACCACTCAACGTTGGTTTGATAGCCAAAAATTTTCCATTTTTTCGACATTAGATTTTTTGACCAGTTGAAGCCCAATCTTTAACGAAAGTTTCCAAGCCTTTTTCGGTTAGCGGATGAGAAGCCAATTGTTTTAAAACTTTACCAGGAATTGTGGCAACGTGAGCGCCCATTTTAGCTGATTGAGTGATGTGAATTGGGTTGCGAATTGAGGCTACTAAAACTTGAGTTTTGAAGTCAGGGTAGTTGGCGTAAATTGTGCAAATTTCTTCGATCAAAGACAAACCATCTTGTCCGATATCGTCCAGTCTGCCAACGAAAGGTGAAACAAAAGTTGCACCAGCTTTAGCCGCCAAAATTGCTTGAGCAGCCGAAAAACACAAAGTGACGTTGGTTTGAATTCCTTTAGAAGAGAAATATTTACAAGCTTTCAAACCATCCATAGTCAAAGGCAATTTGATGCAAACGTTTTTAGCGATTTTCGCCAAAATTTCGCCTTCGCGAACCATATTTTCGTAGTCAGTTGCAGCAACTTCAGCGCTTACTGGGCCAGAAACTAGCGCACAAATTTCAGCAATAACTTCTTTAAAATCGCGACCAGATTTTGCGATCAAACTTGGGTTGGTAGTAACGCCATCTAAAAGGCCGTAAGCATTAATTTCTTTGATTTCAGCGATTTCTGCAGAGTCGATAAAAAATTTCATAAATGTTTTGTTTGAATTTTGGAGGAAAAGTAAATCTGATTAGCCTTTGAAAATTAACCCGCGCAAATCTCTTAATCAACCAACATGTCAAAATTTTTTGCACAAGTTTTATTGCCTTTGGCGCTCGACGAAGCTTTTAGCTATCAAGCTGAAAGTGATGTTGAGTGCGGTGATGTAGTGTGCGTTGAGTTTGGTCGCAAAGAAATTTGGGGATTGGTTTTAGAAGTGTCAACACAAGCACCGCAAAACCTCGATGCGAAAAAAATCAAAGCAATTTTACGCAAAAATCCGCGCATTAAATTCAATAAAAATCAGATTAAATTTATTGAAACTATTGCGTCATACAATATGGCCAGCCGTGGTTTGGTGCTGCGAGCATTTTTAGGAATTTTAAATTCTGATAAAGTTAAAAAAGTTGCCGATGCTTTGCAGCAAAAAGTTAATCCAGCGCAGTTTTGTTTGAAAAATTTATCACAAAAACAGCAAGAAATTTTCGACGAATTACGCAGTCTGGAAAGTAATGCGGTAAGTTTGCTTGACGGTGTTACTGGCTCGGGTAAAACCGAAATTTATTTTGCCTTGATTGCCCAAATTCTTGCCGACACAAATTCCTCTTCAAAACAAATCCTGATTTTGCTTCCCGAAATTGCTTTAACTTCGCAATTACTTTTGCGTTTTGAACAGCAATTTGGTTTTAGACCAGCTTTGTGGCATTCGAAAATTTCCAAAAAACAAAAACGTGAAATTTTTTACGGAGTTGTCGAAGGTTCAGTTCGCGTCTTGATTGGCGCGCGTTCCTCTTTGTTGCTGCCTTTTAAAAATTTGCAGCTGGTTGTGGTTGATGAAGAACACGACACTTCTTTCAAACAAGAAGATGTTTTCAATTTCAACGCTCGCGACATGGCGATTGTGAAAGCTAAGTTGGAAAATTTTTCTGTGATTTTGGCGTCAGCAACTCCGTCACTTGAAAGCTACGTCAACGCTGTTTCTGGCAAATATCGTCATTTTATTTTAGAGCAAAAGTTCGGTTCAAAAAATGACATTGAATTGGTGGATTTGCGTCGTGAAAAATTAGCCAAAGATCAATTTTTATCACAAAAATTACGCCAAGAATTAGCGCAAACTTTTGCCGCGCAAAAACAAGCGATGATCTTTTTAAATCGCCGTGGTTATGCGCCGGTAACTTTGTGCAAAAGTTGTGGTACAAAATATCAATGCAGCAATTGCGATTTTCATTTAGTATTGCACAAAACGAGGCAGCAGTTGGTTTGCCACCATTGTGGATATCACGAAAAAGTGCAGCATGAATGTAAATTTTGCAGTGAAAAAAACACTTTAACTTCAATCGGCGTTGGTGTTGAAAAAGTTGCGGAAGAGCTCAAAGAATTGTTTCCGCAAGCTCGCATCGCTTTGGTTACTAGTGACAATGTTACTAGTTTCAGCGATGTTGATGCTTTGGTTGAGCAAATTCTAAACAATGAAATCGATTTCATTGTGGGCACACAAATGATCGTTAAAGGCCATGATTTTCCCAATCTCAGCTTAGTCGGAATTATTGATGCTGATGCCATGCTTTATTCGGCAGAATTGCGCGCGCTCGAAAAAGCTTATCAAATTTTAACCCAAGTTGTTGGTCGGGCAGGACGCCGTGAAACAAAGGGCAAAGTGATTGTACAAACTTACAATCCGCAAAATTTTGTCTTCGAACAAATTGTTAAAGCTGATAAAAAATCGTTTTATGATTTTGAAGTGAACAACCGCCAAAGCTTGGATTTACCGCCATTCTCGCGCTTTGTGAAGTTTGAAGTAAGTTCGTTTAATGAAAGTGAAGCTAAAAATTTTGCTAAAAAATTAATTCAAAATTTCCCGATCAGTGATAAAATAGAACTCTTCGGACCAGCGCCAGCACCGCTGCAACGCTTGAAAAATCGTCACCATTTTCTAGTAAATTTAAAAGCCGACCGCAAAATCAACGTGCAAAAATTAATCAACGATGTGCTGAAAAATATGCAGAAACCAACATCAATTCGCATTAGAACTGATGTTGACCCTGTTTAATTTTCAGTTGTGTAGTTTGGCGATTCCGAAGTGATGGTGATTGAGTGCGGGTGAGATTCGCGAAGTCCTGAATTGGTGATACGAACGAAGTTACAATTTTTGCGCATTTCGTCAATTGTAGCGCAGCCGGTGTAACCCATTGATGATTTCAAACCGCCAACTAGTTGATGTAAAATGTCAGAAACCGGCCCTTTGTAAGCAACACGGCCTTCAACACCTTCTGGAACTAATTTCAATTTGTCTGAAACATCTTCTTGGAAATAACGATCAGCAGAACCACGAGCCATTGCGCCAAGTGATCCCATGCCGCGATAAACTTTGTAAGAACGGCCCTTGAACAACACAATTTCACCCGGAGTTTCTTCAGCACCAGCCAACAAACCGCCAAGCATAACGCAAGAAGCGCCGGCAGCAATTGCTTTGGCCAAGTCACCAGAAAAACGAATTCCGCCGTCAGAAATCAAAGGAATTTTAGCTTTGTCGCAAATTTCGGCGACATCCATAACTGCTGATAATTGAGGAACGCCAACGCCAGCAACCACACGAGTCGTGCAAATTGAGCCTGGGCCAATACCGACTTTTACAGCGTCAGCACCAACATCAATCAAAGCTTTGGCAGCGTCACCGGTGGCAATATTGCCGGCGATGAAATTTTGGTGCGGATAAGATTTTTTTAACTGACGCAAAGTTTCGATAACGCCGCGAGAGTGGCCGTGAGCTGTATCAATGATGATGATATCTGCGCCAGCTTCGATCAAGCTTTCAGCACGTTTAATACCATCACGGCTAACGCCGGTAGCGGCTGCAACCAGTAATCTGCCTTCTTCATCTTTAGCAGCATTTGGGAATTGTTTGGTTTTTTCTAAATCTTTACCAGTCATCAAACCAACGCAATTGCCGTTAGCATCGGTTAAAATGATTCTTTCGATTTTATTTTTGTGTAACAAAGCTTTGGCTTCAGTTTTGCTGACGTTAGTGCGCGCAGTAACCAAGCCGCTTTTGGTCATTAATTCTTTTATTGGTTGTTTCTTGTCAGTGGCGAAACGCACATCGCGATTAGTCAAAATTCCGACTAATTTTTTGGTGCCAGATTTTACAACTGGAATTCCTGAAATTCCGTAATTTTTCATCAAAATTAAAGCATCATTTAAAGTGGCTTCAGGTGTTATTGTTACTGGGTCGAGAACCATTCCAGATTCAAATCTTTTAACGCGACGAACTTCATCGGCTTGTTCTTTGATCGACAAGTTTTTGTGAATACAACCAATACCGCCAGACTGCGCCATTGCAATCGCCAAGCGGCTTTCAGTAACTGTATCCATTGCTGAGGAAATGATCGGAATATTCAGCGAAATGTTTTTAGTAATACGAGTTTTTGTGATAGCATCAGCCGGCAAAACATCAGACAAAGCTGGCTTCAAAAGCACGTCATCAAAGGTTAAAGAAGGGGCTTGAGTTTCAATAATTTTGCGATTTTTTGTCATAATTTGCTTAGATGTTTTTTGCAGGCCAGAAAGAGCTGGTAAATTATTTTTCGCTCCAAAAAATAAAAAACAATTACTAACTCTAAGCCTTGAAATATGCCATCTCAGATCGAAAGACTTTGCGAAGAAAAAAATATTAGATTAACCGAAAATCGTCGCATCATTGCTCGTGTTATTTCTGAAAGTATAGATCATCCAGATGTTGATGAAGTTATGCGTCGCGCTTCTAAAATTAATCCTAAAATCGGTATCGCGACAGTTTATCGTGCTGTTAAAATGTTTGAAGAACTTGGTGTAATTGCTAAACATGATTTTGGCGGAAAAGGTCGCGCGCGTTACGAAAAATTGGAAGGAGAAGATCATCATGACCATTTGGTTGATATTACAACCGATGAAGTAATTGAATTTTTCAACGAAGAGTTAGAGGTTTTAAAAGATAAAATTGCTCAAGATATGGGTTATGAGTTGGTTGGCCATAAGTTAGAGCTGTATTGTCGTCCTTTAAAAAAATAATTCAAAATATCGAAAAATTATTTTTTCACCTCGTGTTTTATTTCACTTGGAATCACGTCTAAAATCGGCGCAATATCACGAATAATTTTGCCTGCAACTGGTGCCGCAACCATACCGCCAGTGTTGAATGTGAAATTTGGTCGATCAAAAACTACGTAAACTACATATTTGGGTTTAGACATTGGAAATGCAGCAACGAAAGAAGCGATGGTTGATCTCTCATTGTAACCATTGCCTTCAACGCGGTTAGCGGTTCCGGTTTTGCCGCCGATTTCATAGCCTTCAATGTTGGAGTTACGACCGGTTCCTTCCAAAACAACTTTGCGCATCATTTGGCGCATAATTTCGGACGTAGATTCTTTGATAATTCTTTTACCGCTTGGTTGTTTTTTTAATTTTACAAATGACGGGTTGTACAAAGTTCCGCCATTTACAATCGCAGCAACAGTGGTGGCGATGTGTAGTGGAGTGATGGCGATACCGTGACCATATGAAATAGTAAATAAGCTGATATCACGCCAAGTTTTAGGATAAATTGGGCGACCCAATCCCGGAAATTCAGTGTTTAATTTGTTGAGTAATCCGAATTTCTCGAGCGAATCTTTTTCCAAATCAATACCGATTTTTTTAGCGATTTGCACTGTTCCGATGTTTGAAGAAAAAGCGAAAATTTCGCCGACCGTCATCTCGCTTTTAACGGCATGATCGTCATTGATGGTGAAACGTCCGTATTTTATTGGGTCACGAACGTTAAAAATGTCATCCATCTTAACTAAATTATGTTCGAAAGCGATAGTGTTGGTAAATATTTTGAAAATTGAACCAAGCTCGTAAACTCCGTTAATTACTCGGTTGAAGCGTTGATCGGCAGTGGCTTCATATTGTAAATTAGGGTCGAAATCGGGCAATGAGGAAATAGCCAAAACTTCACCATTAGTGACATCCATAATTACGCCGGCGGCAGCTTTAGAACGATAATATTCCATCGCCGTTACCAGCTCATCATGCAAAATATCTTGGACGCGAATATCAAGTGCGAGTTGCATTTCTTCATTGCCGCGTGCGAGCTGTTTGTCATATTGCATCTCAATGCCGGCCAAACCTTTGCGATCAAGATCGACATAGCCAACAAGGTGGCTGGTAATTGATTTTTGCGGATAAACACGAATGCGATCATCTTCGAAAATTAGTCCGGCAATTTTGAGATTTTGTACTTGTTCAGCTTGGCTTGGAGTCAGGTTGCGTTTGAGCAAAATCCAGTTTTTGCTATTTTTACCTTCAGTTATTTTTTTGTAGATTTCTTGATAAGAAAGATCGGGAAAAATGCCAGAAACGGCTTTGGCAACCATCTGCGGATCTTTGATCAAGATACTGCTAAGATACAACGATTTGGTTTTTAAATCAGTTGCAACCAATACGCCGTTGCGGTCTAAAATATTACCACGTTGGGTTAATTTGTTGAAATCGTAAATATTGCTGACTTTGCCTTTGTCGCCAAAAGTTACGATAAAAAACATACGCAAAATGATGACGCAGAAAGCTGCTAAAATGCAGAAATAAATAATAACTAATCGTGATTTTTTACTTTCTAGATCGTTCATTTTGATAGTTTGGTCGCGCAAGAACTGAAGCTGGCAAATATTAGTTACCAACTTCAGTTTCGACGAATTTTACAAATTAATTTCTGAAATAAGTTTTCTCACTGCATCAACTGAATGGTTGAACATAGTGATTTCTTGAGCGTTAAGTTTGATCTCAACAACTTTTTCTACACCATTTTTACCGATGACTGCAGGAACGCCGATGTATAAATCTTTAACGTTATATTCGCCATTTAATTGAGCTGCAACAGGCAACACTCTGCGTTTGTCGAACAAATAGCTTTCTGCCATTAAAATTGCTGAAGAAGCTGGTGCGTAAAATGCTGAACCAGTTCCTAAAAGTTTTACGATTTCAGCACCGCCATCACGAGTGCGTTGTACGATTTCTTCGATTTTAGCTTTGGTTGTCCAACCCATTTCGATCAAATCAGGAATTGGAATGCCGGCAACTGAAGAGTAACGAATTAATGGCACCATTGTGTCGCCATGTCCGCCAAGAACGCAGGCGTTAACGTCTTCAACTGAAACTTTGAATTCGCGCGCTAAAAACAACGACATTCTTGAAGAATCAAGCACGCCAGCCATCCCTACAACTTTGTTTGCCGGCAATCCCGAAACTTTTTGCATTACGTAAACCATCGCATCAAGCGGGTTAGTAATGACGATTACAAAAGCGTTTGGAGCATACTTCTTAATGCCTTCAGCAACTGATTTGATGATTGAAGTGTTGGTATTTAAAAGATCATCACGGCTCATACCGGGTTTTCTGGCGATTCCGGCTGTAACGATAACAACGTCAGCGCCTTCGATTTCTTCGTAGTTGCTGGTGCCAATCATGTTGGAATCAAAATCTTCAACAACAGAAGATTGTTCTAAATCCAAAGCTTTGCCTTTAGCAACGCCTTCATTGACGTCTAAAATGACTATATCGCCAAGATTCTTCAAACCAGCGAGATGAGCTAAAGTGCCGCCAATATTGCCAGCACCGACTAGTGCGATTTTATTTCTTTTTGCCATAAAATTTTAAATTGAAGTTAAGATTTGAGTAATTTCGTCAAAAACTTGTTCAGAAGTTTTGGTGCCGTCAATTATTTTAATTCGTGGATTTTTCTTCGCTAGTTGCAAAAAACCATCACGAACTTTTTGATGGAAATCATTTCCCATCTTTTCGTAACGATTATTATCAGCACGATTTTTGATGCGTTCAAAGGCTGCTTCGACAGGAATATCAATTAAGAAAGTAATGTCGGGAGCAAAGTTAGAAATAGTAATTTCTCGAATTTCATCGATTATCTTTTTGTCAATTCCAAAAGCATTGCCTTGATAAGCGTAAGTTGAGTCAAAAAAGCGATCAGAAATTACAGCTTTACCATTTCTTAAATTTGGTTTGATTAGCTTCTCAACATGCTCAAAACGTGCAGCGAAGTTCAAAAATAATTCTGTTTTGGCTTCGAGTTTGTCAATATTTTCATCAAGTAAAACGGAGCGAATTGCTTCTCCAGCTTTGGTTCCTCCCGGTTCACGAGTTAAAATAGAATCGATGTTGTGGCGTAAAAAAAACTCGTGCAATTTTTTTGCTTGAGTTGATTTTCCACAACCTTCAATTCCTTCAAAAGTAATAAATTTCGAAATCATTTATGCAAAATCCTAAAAATATTTTAATTTCTGGCGCTGGAAGTGGAATCGGCCGAGAGCTTGCCATTGCTTACTGCGCACCTGACGTAAATTTGTTTTTATGTGGTCGTGATTTAGTAAAATTAGAGCAGACAAAGATTCTTTGTGAGCAATTAAAAGCAAATGTTCTTTTAGAAGTTATTGATGTGCGTGATGCTGATGCGGTTAAGAATTGGATTACTAAGATTGAAGAAAAATATGCCATTGATTTAGTAATCGCTAATGCAGGAATTTCAGCGGGAACTGCTGGTGGACCAGAATCTTTTTCTCAAGTTAAACAAATTTTTGCTACTAATTTGGACGGAGTTTTGCACTTGATTCATCCAGCTGTTGAAAAAATGAAAGAACGTCAGCGTGGTCAAATTGCCATTGTATCTTCGCTTGCGGGTTTTCGTGGTTTGCCAAGTTCTCCGGCTTATTCAGCAAGCAAATCAGCGGTAAGAGTTTATGGTGAAGCCTTGCGAGGTAATTTAGCACCGTTTGGTGTTGAAGTGAATATGATTTGTCCGGGCTACATAAAAACTCCGATGACTGATGTTAATGAATTTCCAATGCCATTCTTGATGTCAGTCAATAAATGTGCGGCAATTATAAAAAATGGCTTGGAGAAAAATAAATCGCGCATTGCTTTTCCTTTTCCGCTTTATTTCGTGGTGTGGTTATCAACTTTATTGTCGCCAAGAATTACAGATCCAATTTTTGCCAAGTTGCCAGGGAAAAAAAGTTTGTAGCTTTAGACAAAAAAAAGGGGAGCCTTTGGGACTCCCCTTTTTTAATATTTGCAAAACAATTATTTTTTGTCTTTTGCCGCTGCTGCTGCCGCCGCTGGATTTTCTTCAGTTTTAGAAACTCTACCAGTGATAGAAGCAACTAAGAATTTGCCATTTTTAGCAAGTTTGACACCAGCTGGAAGTTTTAAATCATTCCCTCTGATTTTTTGACCAACTTGCATTGAACCAACGTCAACGTCAATTTTTGCTGGAACTGATTTTTCATTTTCACAAACAACTGCAACTTTTCTTGCAGTAACGTTCAAGAAGCCACCTCTTTTCAAACCAGGAGATTTATCTTGGTTCAAGAAGTTGATTTTTGGTTGGGCTTTAATTTCTTTAGTTTCTTCGCAATTAAAGAAATCAACGTGAACTGGATGATCAGAAACAGGATCAAGTTCAACTTTGTGAGCGATAACTTTGATTTTTTTGCCATCAATTTCTAACTCAACAACAGAAGACAAAGAAGTTCCTTTGAAGTACTCATGTTCAAACTCTTTAGAGTCAATTGACAAGTTAACGTTGCCATTTTTTGAGTAAATTACGGCAGGAATTTTGCCGGCTTTTTTAATTTTTTTTGCTTCTAAAGAGCCAAGTTTTTCTCTTTTTTCAGCTTTCAACACGATATTAGTCATTTTCTCTACTTATTTTTAAACAGATGAAGAAGGGGATAAAGGCCTGCATCTCTAGTGCGGAAGTCAGGATAAATTTAATGTAAAAACTTACTCCGAGGCCCAAAAGAGCGCGGCAATCTAAAAATCAAAGGAGAAAAATCAAGAGATTTTTCTTGTGGCTGTAAGTCTATTATAATTTCGCCAAGATGGCTAAAACTTCTTCAACATGGCCATTAACTTTGACACTAGTCCAAACTCTGGCGATCCGGCCCATTTTATCGATTAAAAATGTGCTACGATCAATACCAAAATATTTTTTACCAAACATCGACTTTTCTTTGAGTACGCCATATTTTTCACAAACTTCACCATCCGAGTCAGACAATAAATTGAATGCCAAATTATATTTATTAATGAAGTTGCAATGGCTTTTTACATTGTCTTTAGAAACTCCTAAAACCACACAATCAAGTTTTTCAAATTCTTTAATTTTTTTTGTAAAGTCTTGAGCTTCAATGGTGCAACCCGGTGTGTCGTCTTTAGGGTAAAAGTATAAAACGACGTTTTTACCTTTTAATTCTGCCAAAGAAATTTCACCTTCATCACTTTGTAAAGTAAAAGAAGGTGCTAACTTTCCTACTTCGATACTCATAATTTTTACTCTACTTTTTTCTCTTTTTTCGCTTTTGGAGCGGTTTTTTTCTTTGGCTTCGGAGCTATTTCTTGCGGAGCTTTAATTGCTGAAATGATATCGTTGAATTGTGATTGGCTGCATAAACCCAAAAGAACTACGTCACGAGGTTTGATGTTTTTCAAGTTCCAGTGAGTACGAGTTCTGATTGATTCAATCATTTTATCAGTTGTACCAACCAATTTTTTGATTTGGTTGTTAGTAATGTCTGGGTAGTATTTTAACAAATATGCGATGCCATCTGGCTTGTCTTGTCTTCTAGCAATTGGGGTGTATTTCCCAGTCTTTTTGCCAACACCTTTAACTTCATTGCTCAGTGACTTTTTGATAATCAATTTAGCATTTGAATCTTTTTCACAACGTTCAATTTCATCGCGAGAAAGCTGTCCAGAAAGAATTGGGTTTTGACCAATTATTCCAGCAGCAACGTCGCCATCAGCAATTCCTTGAACTTCAAGCTCATGCAAACCACAAAAAGTAGCGATTTGAGCAAAAGTAAGAGAAGTATTTTCAACCAACCACACAGCGGTTGCTTTGCGCATTAGAGGTAATTCTTGAGTCATAATTATTGAAAAATTGTGAAGGATCAAATGAAGTGCAGGTTGGTCGTTTTATGGGCCGCACTCAAATAAAGCAAGTAATTATGTTTATCTTACTCTCGCCTGCAAAATCTTTGGATTACGATTCTCCTATTTCACAGAAAAATTTCACTATTCCAGTTTTCGCGGAAGAGACGCAAAAATTGGCCAAATCTTTACAAAAATTTACGGCAACTGATTTGGAAAATTTAATGGGAATTAGTCAAAAATTAGCACAGTTGAATTTTGAACGTTTCCAAAATTTTCAAACCAATTTCGATTTAGAAAATTCAAAGCAAGCGCTTTTGGTTTTTGACGGTGATGTTTATCAAGGTATCGACAAAGAAAATTATACGACAAAAGACTTCGAGTTTGCCCAAAAAAATCTGCGAATTTTGTCTGGTCTTTATGGTTTGTTAAAGCCTTTGGATTTGATGCAGCCTTATCGTTTAGAAATGGGAACTGATTTCAAAAAAACTGATTTTATCGCAAAAAATCTTTACGAATTTTGGGGTGATAAAATTACTGCGCAGCTTGATTTAGAATGTCAAAACGCCAAAGCAAAACATGTGATAAATTTGGCGTCAGAAGAATATTTTTCGGCGATTAAACCCAAAAAAATGAGTGTTAAAATCATTAACGTCGCTTTCAAAGAAAATAAAAATGGCGTTTATAAAATTGTTGGAATTAACGCTAAAAAGGCTCGGGGATTGATGGCGGATTTTATCATTAAAAATAAAATTTCTGATCCACAAAAGTTAAAAGATTTTGATCTCGAAAATTATCGTTTTGAGCAAACGATGTCTGATGAAACCAATTTTGTTTTTGTGCGATGAAAAATTGGACTTACAAAAACTACACAATTCATCATTTTCCGACTCTAGAAAGCACAAACGTCACAGCTTTTGAAAAAGCACGCAGCAAAAATCTTTTTGATCGCGAAATAATTTTGACAGATCAACAAACTGGTGGAAAAGGTCGCCAAATGCGGGTTTGGAGTTCACCGCAAGGGAATTTATATTTTTCGCTTTTATTGCAGCCACAAGTTGAATTGGCAAAAATTCCGCAAATTTCTTTTGTAGCAATAACGGCATTGAGATTGGCGGTAGAAAGCTTGGTGAAGCATCATAAAATCAGCAATAAATGGCCCAACGATTTGCTAATTGATCAAAAAAAAGTCGCGGGACTACTTTTAGAAAGTGAAATTTCGCAAAATATTTGTGAGTTTGTTGTCGTCGGAATTGGCGTTAATTTGCTCTCGAATCCTCAGCAAACTATATTTCCAGCAAGTAATTTGAAAAATTTCGGCGTCGAAATTTCTGCCGAAATAATGCTTAAAAGTTTTTTAGATGAGTTTGAAAAACTTTATCAAAATTGGCTCGATTTTGGTTTTGCTGGAATAAGAAAATTATGGCTGCAAGCCGCTTTTCGTTTGAATGAAGAAATTACAGTAAAAAATAAAGACAAAGAAATTCGTGCGATATTTCGTGATTTAGACAATGAAGGAAATTTGGTGTTGGAAATTGCCGGTAATATCGAAAAGATTTCTGCCGCTGATATTTTTTAAATCGAATTTGTGGATTAAACTTCTGAGCGAATTTTCTTCGATCAGAAGTTCTAGTTTAACGCCAAAAATATCTATTCGTTTTCTGACAATTTGCGCGCTTGATCGTCGGCAATCAAAGCCTCGATAAATTCATCAAGTTCACCAATCATAATATCGTCAATTCTGTAGCTGGTTAAGTTGATGCGATGATCAGTAACACGGCTTTGCGGGAAATTGTAGGTTCTGATGCGTTCAGATCTGTCGCCGCTTCCGACTTGTTCTTTACGATTGGCAGCGCGTTCGCGATCAGCTCTTTCGCGTTCAGCTTCGTAGATACGAGAACGCAAAACTTTCATCGCTTTTTCACGGTTTTTAATTTGTGATTTTTCGTCTTGCATTGAAACCACAACGCCAGTTGGAATGTGGGTGATACGCACTGCTGAGTCAGTAGTGTTTACTGATTGTCCACCCGGACCAGATGAGCGGAAAACGTCAATACGCAAATCTTTTTCTTCGATTTTAATGTCGATCTCTTCAGCTTCTGGCAATACGGCAACTGTTGCGGCAGAAGTGTGAACACGACCTTGGCTTTCAGTTTCTGGAACGCGTTGTACACGGTGAACACCAGATTCGAATTTCAAGCGAGCGAATACGCCACGTCCAACAATTGAAGCTGAAGCTTCTTTATAACCGCCAAGTCCGGTATCAGAAAGTGAAAGAATTTCAAATTTCCAACGTTTCTTTTCAGCGTAACGTTGATACATCGCAAAAAGTCTTTGAGCGAACAAAGCCGCTTCTTCGCCGCCTGTTCCGGCGCGCACTTCTAAAATCGCACTTTTTTCGTCGGCAGCATCTTTTGGCAATAAAGCGATTTTGATTTCTTGTTCAATTTCAGGGATTTTTTTGCTAAGATCGAAGCGTTCACTTTCCATCATGTCGCGCATTTCTTTATCCTCAGTGATTGGCAACATTTCATCAATTTCGGCGATTTCTCTTTGCGCTTTATTAAATTCATTAACCAAAGCAACGATTGGAGCCATGTCGGAATGTTCTTTTGAAACTTTGGCGAAATTTTGTCCTAAAGAAGTAGGATCCAGCAATTTTTTTTCGAGCTCGGAAAATTTAGCAACGATGTTGTCGAGCTTTTGTGTGAAAGACATTTTTAGTTTAAACAGGTTGATTTATTCGCAGATATTTTGAGACTGTTGAAATCTTAAGCAAGCCTCAGAACCAAGGTTAATCAGGGCCGCGCACAGTAGATATCCAATTTCAAAAAACAAGTTACTAATGTTCTCCAAAAATTTTTACATCACTTCGCCGATTTATTACGTTAACGACGTGCCTCACATTGGTCATGCTTACACTTCAATCTCATGTGACGTGATGGCGCGATTTAAAAGGTTGGAAGGCTTTGACGTTCGCTTTTTAACTGGCACCGACGAACATGGTCAAAAAGTTGAAAAATCGGCAATGTTGCGTGATAAAACGCCGCAACAATTTTGTGATGAAATTTCGGCAAAATTCCGCGAATTGGCTCAAACATTGAATTTGAGCAATGACGATTTTATCCGCACTACCGAAGAACGTCACAAAAAATGCGCTCAAGAATTTTGGAATATTTTAGAAAAAAATGGCTGGATTTACAAAAGCGTTTATGAGGGTTGGTACGCAGTTCGTGACGAAGCATTTTATGGCGAAGATGAATTGATCAACGGCAAAGCTCCAACTGGTGCTGACGTTGAATGGCATAAAGAAGAAAGTTACTTTTTCAAATTATCAGCTTTCCAAGATAAATTATTAGCGCTTTACGAAGCAGTTCCTGATTTTGTGCAGCCAGAATCAAAGCTTAACGAAGTTATTTCTTTCGTGCGTGGCGGCAAAGATTACGTCAAAGGAGCGCTGCGTGATTTATCAATTTCGCGCACTTCTTTTGGTTGGGGCGTGAAAGTTCCCGGTGCAGAAAATCACGTGATGTATGTGTGGTTAGACGCTTTAACTAACTATCTTTCCGCTCTTGGCTTTCCTAACGAAAATGATCCGCTAATTCAAAAATTTTGGTGTGATACTGTCGATTCTCCAGTTCACGTTGTTGGCAAAGATATCTTGCGTTTCCACACCGTTTATTGGCCGGCTTTTTTGATGGCGGCGCAAATTCCACTTCCTAACAAGGTTTTTGCTCACGGTTGGTGGACAAATGAAGGTCAAAAAATTTCCAAATCCTTGGGCAATGTGATTGATCCGCATCAAGAATTGGATTGGTTAAAATCGATGAATTGCGATCACGAAACTGCGGTTGATTATTTCCGCTATTTCTTGTTGCGCGAAGTGCCATTTGGTAATGATGGTGATTACAGCCGCAAAAATTTCATGCTGCGTGTTAACGCCGAACTGGCTAATAATATCGGTAATTTGACGCAAAGAATTTTGTCGATGGTGCACAAAAATAATGACGGCAAAATCGTTAAAATTGCTTATTACGAAGATGGTAAAGAACTGCTCGAAAAAGCTTATAAATTGCCGCAAGAATTCAGTGCTGAAATGGACAAATTCGCTTTTGATCAAGCACTGGAGAAAGTAGTTATTTTCGCTCGCGCTTGTAATCATTTCGTTGATCAAAAAGCACCGTGGACGCTGAAAAAAGAGCATCGTTACGATGAAATGAATCTTGCTTTGTCAACAATTGCTGAGTGTTTGCGTTGTATCGCGATTGTGCTGCAACCATTCATCCCAACGCTTTCCAACAGAATGCTCGATATCTTAAATGTTGAAGCAAAATATCGCGCTTTGAAGTTTGTAAATAGCGATAATTGTTTGAAGGCTGGTCATCAAATTAATGAGCCAAAAGGCGTATTTCCAAGGCTCGAAATTAAAACAAACTAATTATGCAATTTTTGTCTGAGTCAAAAAATCGCCTTTTAATTATCACAACTTTATCAGCGATTATTTTTGCGCTTTTTACTTTTAGTTTCGTCTCAATTGCTGAATTGAAAATCAAAGCCAAATCGATTAGTTCGCAAAATCAAATTGCTTTTGCCGGAGTTGGTGAAATTGAAGTTAAACCCGATATTGCGACAGTTAATGTTCGTGTTTATGAAACTGGTAAAGATGCTGCAGAAGCTGAAGGTAAAGCCACTTTGAAAGCTAATAAAGTTTTAGATTTATTGGCGGAAAAATCGATTGCTAAGTCTGATATTCAAACCAACGAATTTCGCGTGGCACCAAAATATGTTTACCAAAATCAACCGGTTTACAAACAAATCGCCAGCGGTTTTGAAGCCGCGCAAACAATTACGGTGAAGATTCGTGATTTGAAAAAATCGGGCGAACTAATCAATGCTTTAACAGATTTGCAAATTTCAGAAATTAGCGGTCCATTTTTTGAAATTGAAAGCATCGAAAAATTTAAATCAAAAGCCCAGCTACAAGCAATCAACGACGCGAAATCAAAAGCGCAAGTTACCGCAAAAAATTTGGGAGTAAAATTGGGCAAAATTGTGAAATTTTATGAAGAGCCAACTCCGAACTTCGCAGCACCACGACCAATGATGATGGCAAAAATGGCATCCGAAAATGTGTCTTTCGATCACGCACCGCAAATTGAAGCGGGTGTGCAAAAAATTGCAGTGCGAGTTTCGATAACTTACGAAATGGAATAGCTATGAAATTAGTTTCTTGGAACATCAATTCGCTGCGCTTGCGTCTGCCATTGCTTGAGAAGTTTGTGGCAATTGCCAATCCTGACGTAGTTTGTTTGCAAGAAACTAAAGTTGCTGATGAAGCTTTTCCGCTCAAAAAAGTAAAAGCTTTGGGCTTTGAACACGTAATTTTTTCTGGCGAAAAATCTTATAATGGCGTGGCGATTTTATCGAAAATTCCGTTGAGTAATTTTAGTGCAATTGATGTCGAAAATTACGGCCATAAACGTCATATTTCTTGCACTGTGGAAAGCAAAGTCGGGGAAGTTGAATTGCACAATTTTTATGTACCCGCAGGCGGTGATATTGCTGATGTAAAGTTAAATCCAAAATTTGATCACAAATTGAAGTTTGTTGATTGGATGTATGATTATTTTACGCCGCAAAAAGACAAAAAAATCATCATAGTTGGCGATATGAATATCGCGCCACTTGAGCATGATGTTTGGTCGCACAAACAGTTGCTCGATGTGGTTTCGCACACGCCAATTGAAGTGGAAAAAATGACGCGTTTGCAAAATGGTTTGAAATGGATTGATACGCATCGTCATTTTGTTGATGAAAAACAAAAACTTTATAGCTGGTGGAGTTATCGTGGTCTTGATCCCCTGAAATCGGATCGTGGCCGCCGACTCGATCACATTTGGGCAACGCCGAACTTAGAAAATCACATTAAATCAATGAATATTTATCGTGATTTTCGTGTTGAAACTCAGCCCTCAGATCACGTGCCAATTGAAACTTTTTTTGATATTTTGTGAAAAAAATTATCGTAAACTCACAAAAAGAAATGGCCGACTTTGCCAAAGAAATGGCGTTTTCAGCTCAAATTGGTGATGTTTTTGGACTTAAAGGAACTTTAGGTGCGGGTAAAAGTTTTTTTGCTAAAAATTTTATCAATGCGCTGCAAGAAAATTGCACAGAAGTTTTGAGTCCAACTTTCAATTTAGTTTATTCTTACGACACCAGAAAAGGCGAAATTTTTCATTTCGATTTATACCGCCTAAAATCAGCAGAAGAGTTGGAAAATATTGGTTTTTTTGAGGCTTTGCAAAGTGGAATTACTGTAGTTGAATGGCCTGAAATTGCTCAAAAATTTTTGCGTAAAAATTATACTGAAATCGAAATAAAAATTCTTGGCGACGAGCAAAGAGAAATAAAAATTATAACGCCTGTTGGGAGAAATTAAAGAATGGAAAAATTTGAGTTTGTAGTAACTGAAAACGAAGAGAACTTGCGTTTAGACAAGTTTCTGGCGTTGAAATTTTTGGCTGAAAAATCGGAAATAACTCGCAGCAAAATTCAAAATTTAATCGAAGAGCAATTAGTTTTTGATGAAAGAAATCAACCACTCAAAGCTTCGCAGAAAGTAAAATTAAACCAAAAAATCTCGATCAATCTGCCAGATCCAAAAGCTTCGCATTTGCAGGCTAAAGAAATTCCTTTCGAGATTGTTTTTGAAGATAAAGATTTGTTGGTGATCAACAAACCAGCCGGTCTTACAGTTCATCCCGGTGCTGGTAATCAAGAAGACACTTTAGTTAACGCATTGTTATTTACTCACGCTAACAAACTTTCTTCAATTAGCGGTGAATTTCGTCCCGGCATTGTTCATCGTTTAGACAAAGATACTTCGGGTTTGATGTTGGTCGCGAAGAATGATTTTACTCATCAAATTTTAGGCGAAAAATTAAAAAATCGTGAAATTAAAAGATCTTATCTTGCTTTCGTTTATGGCTGTTTGCAGCCAGCAAAAGGGATGATTGAGAAAAATATCGTGCGTTCTCGTAGTAATCGTTTGAAGATGATGGTTTCAAAATCTCAAGGTCGTGATGCGATTACCAATTATGAAACTAAACAAATTTTCTGTGATGGTTTCGTAAGCCTTGTTGAATGCAGATTGCAAAGTGGTCGAACTCATCAAATTCGTGTGCATTTAGAATCAGAAAAACATTCTTTGGTCGGAGATCAAACCTACAATTCAGCCAAGAGAATGGCGCCTAGAAATTTGGCAGATTCTGTAAAAAATTTAGTCAAAGACTTCCCGCGACAAGCTTTACATTCTTATAAAATCAGCTTCTTGCACCCAAGATCACAAAAAGAAATGTCTTTTGAGATTGGCTTCCCTGACGATTTAAAACATTTAGAAAAATGTCTCAAAGAATCGTCATAATTTCAGGTCCAACAGCTTCAGGAAAATCGGGTTTGGCCTTGAAAATGGCTGAAGCTAAAGACATCGCAATTATTAACGCTGACTCGCTGCAAATTTACGCAGGTTTACCAACTTTGTCGTCGCAGCCATCACAATCAGAACAACAGCAAACTCCGCATTTTTTATATTCATATTTCAAAGCGCAGGAAAGTTCCTCAGTTGCAATTTGGCTAGATTTGGTCAAGCCAATAGTAGAAAGACTTTGGAATGAAAATAAATTGCCAGTAATTGTCGGCGGCAGCGGCATGTATATTTCCAAATTAGTTGATGGAATTTCTGAAATTCCTGAAATTGCGCCGAATATTAAAGAACAAGCGCGACAAACTTATGACGAAATTGGTCGTGAAAAAATGCAAGAAATTGCCCAAAGTGACGCGCTTGACAAACAGCGTTTAACAAGGGCTTACGAAGTTTTGCTGCAAACTGGTAAGCCAATTCATTTTTGGCAAAATAATCAAAAAAAGATTCTTCCGGATGCTAAATTTATTCACGTCAATTTAAATCCTGAGCGTCAGGAACTTTATAAAAACTGTAATTTACGTTTTGAGTTGATGACAAAAAATGGTGCGTTGGAAGAAGTCAGAAGTTTACTAAATCAAGGAATTGCTGATGATTTGCAAATTACTAAAACTTTAGGTTTTTACGAGATTCGTGATTTTCTGGAAGGAAAAATTACGCAAGAAAAAATGATCGAAATTGCGGCGCAAAAAACTAGAAATTATGCTAAAAGACAACTCACTTGGTTTCGTCATCAATTGCCGCAAAAATATGTATTTAGCCAAGTTAACGCGGCACTAAATTTTTTATGTCATGAAATTTAGCGATCACGGAATCATCATCAGCATCAAAAAATATGGTGAAAATTCAGCGATAATTAAAGTTTTTTCACAACACCACGGAATTTATCGTGCTTTCGTCAAGTCAGTAAAATCAAGCAAAGACAAAACAACTTATCAAATTGGCAATCTTATAACTTTTGAATATCGTTCTCGTCTTGAAGATAATCTGGGACAATTATTCAGTGTTGATTTAGCGAAAAGTTACGCTGCAAAAATCATGTTTGATTCTTTACGTTTAGCTTGCGTAAATTCTTTGTTTTCAATGATTGATGCCATTTTTTTAGAGCGAGAAGAACACCAATCTTTGTTTGTAGAGCTGCAAAATTTTTTGCAAAAATTGACAATCGAAAATAGTGAGAAAAAAGATTTTTTGGCGGACTACATTAAACTTGAATTGAAAATTCTCGAAACCTTGGGATATGGCATTGATTTGACTTCTTGTGCAGTTACAGAAACAGCAGAAAATTTGGCTTTTGTGTCTCCTAAATCAGCGCGCGCGGTGAGTTATGAAATTGGAAAACCTTATCAAAATCGTTTGTTAAAATTGCCTCCATTTTTGCTGGGAGAAGAAATTCATGATGAAAATCAGTTACAAGACGGCATAAAATTAAGTGGATTTTTTTTAGAGAAATTTGTCTTTGAAGAAAAATCTCAAAGCCACAAAAACACTAAATTACTGCATCGCGACCAAATTAAAAAATATATTCTAAAAGATTAGCGATCCAAAAAATTCGACAGGATTTAGTTTATTGCCAAACATTAACGCAACGTATAGCGCTATACAAATTGGAGGGGCGAATGGGAAAGTATTTTCCTTTTTGATGGCTTGCCAAAATATACCAAAAATTAAACCTAAACAACTGCTTAGCATCATGAATAAAATGAAATGATTCATTCCTAAAGCTAGGCCAGCTATGAAGAAAAACTTGATGTCATCGATGCCGATGGCTTCAATTTTGGTAGTCATGTAAAAGAACCACAACAACAACAAACCAAAACCAAGATAAATAAATGCTGATTTAATGTGGATAATCGCACCGTAAGGGCCGTTATCGTTTATGCACAACAAGGTTACAAAAATGGCCAATAAATATTGGGCCACATTTGGGATCATGTAATGTTCTAAATCAGTAATGCACATCAACAATAACGTAAAAACAACCAGACATAAAATTATAAATCTCTGGTCAATTACTTTGCCGCTCACAAAGAAAGTGAATAAAAACAAAATAGCCAAAGAACACTCAATTAAAGGGTATCGCCACGAAATTTTAAGGTGACAATTGCTGCATTTGCCGCCTTGAAATATCCATGAAAATAGCGGAATTAAGTTGTAGAATTTTAGCGTGTAATGGCATTTCGGACATTGCGAGCGTGCAAAAATCATCGCTTCTTTTGTGACTAAGCGGCGACTTACCAAAGAAGCAAAAGAACCAAAAATAAGCCCTGCAATTGCAATTACAAAAGCTTGCGCAATTATTGGTAATTGTGAAATTTCTCCTGAAACAAAATTCATGTCGATAATTGATTGTTTGGCCGAAGCCTTTAAATATTGCTGTTGCGGCCGATAAAATAACTTAACAAATATGATTAATCAAAACTCAAGCTTAAATATTTTGCTGTCTGTCGTGGCGCTGCTTGTTGTTTTGAGCTGTTCAAATAAGAAAGCTACAGTTGTTGATAACGGCAAAATCTATTACGGTAAGTACAATAGTTACAACAAAGATAAATATCGTAACGTCGCAAAAAAAACTTCTGCTCCAACTGCAAGTCCGTCTCGTAATCATCAAATTACCGTTTTAGAAGGCGAAACAATTTACACGATTTCTAAGAAATATCAGGTTCCGCTACGTGATTTGATTAAACAGAATAACTTAAATCCCCCTTATAAACTTAGTGCTGGTGATCATTTGACTATCCCTGCTCCAACTTATCACCAAGTTTTGGCGGGTGATACTTTATATTCCGTGGCTCGTTTGTATAAAATGAATATTGATACATTGATTGAGCTCAATGATTTGAAGTCGCCATATAATTTAATTGTTGGTCAGAAATTACGAATTGTGAAATTTAACAATGCCGTTGAAGCCCAAGAAACAAGGGTTGCAGAAATTTCTTTGAAAAAACCAGCAGAAGATAAACAAGAAAAAAGAGAAGCAAGAAACCACGATTCTCCAGGTTTTGTTGAAAGAACTTTGGATAAAATGAACCATTTTTCTTGGCCAGTTCGTGGTGAAATTGTTTCGCGTTTCGGCCCGAAATCTGGTGGCTTGTATAACGATGGTATAAACATTAAAGCCAAAGAAGGAGATGCAGTAAAAGCTGCAGAAGATGGCGTGGTTTCCTATGCTGGAAATGAATTAAAGGGATATGGCAACTTAATCATTATTAAACATTCTGGCGGTTGGATTACGGCTTATGCGCACTTGTCAAAAGTTGCGGTAAAACGTGGTCAGAAAGTTACTAAATCAACCAAAATTGGTGAAGTTGGTTCTACAGGAAATGTTGCTTCATCGCAATTATACTTTGGTTTGCGCAAAGGTCGTGATGCGGTAAATCCGGAAAATTATTTAAATAAATAACATGTTTAGCTTCTTCTCAAAGGCGAAAAAAAATGATGGTGAAATAGTCAAGACTTCGAAAATCTCACAAGCAATCACGCAGATTTTCAGCCACAAGAAATTAGCTTCAGAAATCATCGATGAGTTGGAAGAAACTTTGATTATCGCTGATATAGGAGCAGAAGTTGCGATGAGAATTATTGAAGATTTTCGCACCAAAAAATTTCATAAAGATATCACAATTGAAGAAGTTAAAGATTTTTTGGCCGGCGAGTTGGAAAAGATTTTGCAGCCTTGTCAGAAAACTTTGCAAATTGACTCTGACATCAAGCCAAAAGTAATAATTTTTAACGGTGTTAACGGAGCGGGCAAAACCACGACAATTGGTAAAATTGCTTTCAATTTGAAGAATCAGAATAAAAAAGTAGTGATTGCGGCTTGCGATACTTTTCGTGCTGCAGCTTCTCAACAGTTAGAAGTTTGGGCACAACGTGCGAATTGTGAAATTGTCGCGGCGACAAAAGATGGTGAAGATCCAGCAGCTGTTGCTTTCCGCGCTTTTAATGTTGCTAAAAATAATGACGCCGATTTTTTGCTAATTGACACAGCTGGAAGATTGCAAAATAAACAAAATTTGATGGATGAGCTCAAAAAAATTAATACAGTTTTGAAAAAAATCGAACCAGCTGCGCCGCATGAAAATTTGCTGATTTTGGACGCTACAATTGGTCAAAATGCCAAACAGCAGTTAGAAGTTTTCAATCAAATTGTCGGTATCACTGGTTTGGTAGTTACTAAACTTGATGGCTCAGCCAAGGGAGGAATTCTGGTAGCATTGGCCGATCAATTCAAAAAGCCAATTTACGCTGTTGGTTTGGGTGAGAAAATTGAAGATTTACAAGAGTTTGAGGCGAAAAGTTTCGCGAGAAGTTTAGTAGAATAGAAGTCCCTTGGGTTTTTCTATATTTAGGTTTGTTCTTTTAAAACTTTCGTCACTTTGTTTATAAGGTGACGAAAGTTTCAATTAAGCAAAGGTAACCGCAAATATTAGCGTTATCTTTTGTAGAAAGCAGTGAAGCTAGTTTTGTTAATCACATTTTGATTAATCATATAACCAGCAAGTGCGGCAGTAGAATTCTCTGCTATGTCAATTTTATCGGTTTTTAGCGCGTAAATTGTGAAAATATAACGATGCGCAGTGTGTCCAACTGGTGGGCATGGGCCGCCAAAACTGAAAGTACCGAAGTCATTTCTGATTTGTCTGATGCCATCATTTACATTAAACTTATTTTGAGCGGCAATTTCCGGTGCAATAGTTGTATAATTTGCTGGAATATTGATTGCGACATAATGCCACCAACCGCTTCCAGTAGGAGCATCAGGATCATAAACTGTTAATGCTAAACTTTTAGCGTTAGCTGGCACATTTTCCCAAGTAATTTTGGGAAAAATATTTTCTCCAGTGCAGCCAAATCCGTTGAAAACATGTTTTGATTTAATTGCTGAGTTCGGTGCGATCTCAGTGCTGCTGATTTTGAATTTAGCGTTGGCACTGTTCATTGAACATGAAACAAAAAACGCGACTAAGAATAGAGATTTAATTTTCATGATTTTGTGGATTGGTTAAGAATTTTTTGATCAAAGTTGGGATCAAAATTAGGGTTGTTGCGGTTGAACTGATAATGCCGCCAATCACAGTGATTGCAATTGGTTGTTGTACTTCTGCACCAATTCCATGGCCAAATGACATCGGCAAGAATCCCAAACTTGCGACAATCGCCGTCATTAAAATTGGACGGAAGCGCGATAAGCAAACTTCTTTTAAATCTTGGCTCTTATCTAAACTATTAATCAAAATAATTGAGTTGAGCAAACTTATCCCAATTAACGCGATGAATCCGACATAAACTGAAATGGTGATCGGAATATGGCAAATAAACAGTAAAACAATGGCGCCGCTCAAGGCGAAAGGTACAGAAGAAAGTACGATAAAAACTTTGCGATAGTCGCCAAACATTTTTAGCAAAATAAAGAAAATCGCTAAAATGATGATTGGAATAATTGTCAGAATTTTTTGCTTAGCATTGTTGAAATTTTTGAAGCGACCTTTCCATTCAATGACGTAGCCCGATGGTAAAATATTATTATTTTTGATTTCATTTTCGGCGTCGGCGATGAATTTTTCGTATTCGGTATCTTTCAAATAAATCGAAATTGCGGCGTAACGTTGACCAAAAATTCGAGGAATTGAAGCAATGTGAGTACTTTCTTTTACCTCAACAACGTCAGACAAAGGAAAGCTGCCACCTTGTGTTAAATTAACCGGAATATTTTCAATTGATTTCAAACGGCGGCGATTTTTTTCATCTAAGTGTAGAATAATCGAAATTGGAAATTCGGTGGCATAAAATTTGCCAACCTCAAAACCAGCCATTGCCGAGCTTAAGTCATTATTGACGTTGGAAAGGGTAATTTGATGTTTAACGATTTGTTCATAATTCGGAATTACGTCGACGAAGTAACCAAGGTGAATTGAGTTAACCATATCTTCTTCCAGCGTTTTAACCTGAGCTTTATTTTTTAGCAGGTTTTTAATTTTATCGCTGATCTCAATTAGTTTGCGTAAATCATCACCAAAAATACGTAGCGACAAATCAGCACGGCTACCTTCCAACATTTCATTGAAACGCATTTCGATTGGTTTGGTTGTGATTATTTCACAGTTAGCACAATCAACGGTTCGGAGTTTATCCATAATTTTTTCCGATAATTTCAGTGCTTGTGTTTTGTACTTTGGTTTAAAGATTACAAACATGTCGGAAATATTCTGGGAAGCGGTGTCCATACCTGATTTTGGGGTGCCAATACGAGAGAATACTTTGTCGATTTCTTCCTCATCGGCTAAGATTTTTTCGAATTTTTTGGCGGTGTTAATAGTTTTGCTTAAACTTGTTCCTTCAGGCTGAACAATTGTGAATACTAAGTCACCTTCGTTTAAACTTGGTAAAAAATCGGAAGGCATGAAGAAAATCAAAGATGTCGAAAGTGTAAAAAATATCACGCAAGATGCGATAATTTTACGGCCATTTTTAAGAGTGTAATCAAGTGTTCTTTCGTATTGTTTTAGCAAATATTCAAAAGTGCTGCTGCTTTTATGAGTGACGTCTTTGATGAAGAAATAAGACAAAACTGGCATCAATAAAAATGCAGTGATTAAGCTGGCAATCATTGCGATAATTACGTTGATAGCCATTGGTTGGAAAGTTTTGCCTTCAACGCCGTTAAACATCAAAATCGGAATATAAACCATCGTGATAATGGTGATGCCGATGAAAGTTGGTTTAGCAACTTGCGCAGTTAGCGTTGCGATCATGTTGGCTTTTTCTTCGCGGCTTTTAATTTTGTGCATTTGGCTGACGAGATACTCGACAATCACTACTGAGGAATCGACTAAAATACCGAAATCGATGGCGCCGAGGCTCATTAAATTGGCAGAAATTCCGAATAATTTCATGCAAATTCCCAAAATAAAAATGCAGAAAAGCAAGGCTGAAGAAACCACCAAACCAGCGCGAATATTGCCTAAAATTAAACACAAAACGCCCACAACCAGCAAAATACCTTCGCACAAGTTGCGCATCACAGTTTTGATCGTGGAGTTGATCAAGAATTGTCGATCGTAAAGAACTTCAATTTTAGCGTCATCGCGAGATTCATTAATTTTCGCAATTGCTTGTTTGACTTTGGTTAAAACTTCTTGGCTATTTTCACCAGATTGCAGCAATACAGTTCCAATTACTGTTTCTTCTCCTTTGTAGGTTGCAGCGCCAAGACGTTGAGATTCTTCTTGGCGAATTTCAACCAACTCACGCAGTGGCAATAAATGACCGCTATAGTCAACTTTGACGGGAATATTCATCACATCGTCAAAACTTTTGATATTGGAGTAAGTACGGACGATTTTCTGCTTTTCGTCTTTTTCAATGTAACCGCCACCAAAATTCTCACCAACCGTTTGAATTTGGTCGATTAAACGTTGTTCAGTCATGCCGTAATCAGTGATTTTGTGCGGATCGATATTGAGGTGAATTTGTCGTCCATAACCGCCAATTGTGTCAACTTCAGCAACGCCGTTAACTTTTTTTAATTCACGGGCGATTTCAAATTCTTGGACGGTGCGTAATTCCATCAAATCATTGCCGCCTTTTGGATCGTAAACGCGATAGATAATGATTTCGCCAATACCAGTGGTTAGTGGCGCGATTGTTGGTTTAATATTAGGAGGAATTTGATCGCCAACCGCTGACAAGCGTTGTAAAACTTGGTTGCGCGCAAAGTGAATATCAGTGTTGTCTTTAAATATCAGAGTAATTTGTGACAATCCGAACTTAGAAAGTGAACGCATTTCCACCAAATTAGGAATGCCGTAAAGTTCAGCTTCGATGGGGTAAGTTACTGATTTTTCGACGCGTGTCGGGTCCATTCCGTAGGTCTTGCTGTTAATCACAACTTGTTTGTTGGTGATGTCGGGAATAGCGTCGAGTTTAATGTGTTGCAGCGAGTAAAATCCGTAAAGTGCAATAAATCCGAAAATAATCAGTATAACGTTACGAAGCTCTAGTACCCTTTTGAAAAATCTTTTTCCTCTAGTCATTTTTTGGTATCGTAAAATTGCCGATTTTCACCATTAAAGCGGCATAAGAAGCTGCCACATCAACTTGGGTATCAATTATAGTGTCGATCATTTGATATTCTTGAGAATCGAGTTCGATGTAAGTTATGAAATCCAGAATACCTTTTTTGAAATTATCGTTAGCTTTATTAAGGCGAACTAAGATTTGCGAAACTTGCGATGGTGTGAAGTTAGTTGCGATTTGCAAAGCAGTTTCAAACTCATTTAAGTCATTACTAATCGAGCGTGTAAGTTGGTTTGCTCGAAATTCTAACTCCATTTCTTGTGCTTTAATTTGTGATTCAGCACCCAGAATTTTTTCTTGATTGCGATTAAATAAAGGCACAGAAAGTGAGATACCCAAGCCATTAGTAACAGTTCCACCTGCCGCTGAAGAAGGGCTTTCACGATTGGCTGAAATATTTACATCGGGCATTTTTTCAATTTTCGCTAAAGATAACTCAGACTTTGATTTGTCGATTAAATATTTCTGTTCACGCAACATCAAATTGTTGTTGATCGCTTCACTTAGAAAAAATTCACGACCACGATACGATTTTGTATCAAGCCAGTTGATACGAATTTGTGGTTGATGATCTAGGTTCAAATAAACATTAGCGCGATTCCATGTTTGGTAAAGTTGATTCTGGTAACGCGTTAGATCACGACTTACAAGTTTGATACGATCTTTGGTGATTTGTCCTTGCGCAGCTTGAGTTGGCGATGCCAGAACAATACTTGAAAGATAGCGATCAACCAATTTTAGACGATTCAGACGTTTTTGTGCTAAATCAATTTTCTGCTGTAAAGCGTGATATTGGTAAAGCAAAACAAAGGTTTCGGCTTTAACCGAAAGTACTAAATTATTTTTACGAGTTTCCAAAATTTTGTACTGCGCTTCTTCGATTTTATATTTGTTGTCGAGTTTGCCGTAGAAAGGAATCGTTTGAGTAACCGAGTAAGTTTTTTGGTTTTTATCTTGGTTGGTACTGAGAACAGGATTCTCCCAATATTTTTGTTGATTAGCGAAGCGTTTTTGTGCGAGAGCGGAAAATTCAGCGGATTTTACAACGCTATTTTTTTCGGCGATTTCGAGTAATTCTGATATTTCATAACTTTTGCTCCAAGCGTTGGCAGTTAAGGTTAAACTAACCAACAATATGGCGAAAAATCGCCTAAAAAAATACATTTTAAATGAAATCGTTAATTTTTTCGCAAGCTTTGACCAGACCCATCGCTTTGTTGATGCATTCCTGATATTCAGATTTTGGATCAGAATCAAAAACTACGCCAGCGCCAGATTGTAGGTAAATTTTACCATTCTTAAGCAAAGCTGAGCGCAGTGTAATGCAGGTTTCCATATCGCCATTTGCAGCAAAATAACCAACGCAACCGGCGTAAAAACTACGGCGAACTTTTTCGATTTCTTCGATAATTTCCATAGCACGAATTTTCGGCGCGCCAGAAACTGTACCAGCAGGAAAGCCTGAAATTAAAGCATCTAAAGCATCAACATCATCACGCAAAATGCCTTCAACATTTGAAGAAATATGCATAACGTGTGAGTAGTTTTCGATTACCATTTTTTCAGTAACCACTACCGATCCAGCTTTAGAAACACGACCAACATCGTGACGTCCAAGGTCAATCAACATCAAATGTTCGGCGATTTCTTTTTCGTCTTGTAGCAAACCTTGAGCAATTTTTTGATCTTCTTCGGCATTTTTACCGCGTTTGCGTGTGCCGGCCAAAGGACGAATAGTGATTTTTTTGTTGCGGGCTGAAACCATAATTTCTGGGCTTGAGCCAATCAAACAAAAGTCAGGGAACTTCAAATAAAATAAAAACGGTGAAGGGTTAACCGAGCGTAAAGCGCGATAAAAAGTGAATTCCGAAATTTGTGGATTGAAATCAGAAGTGAATCTTTGCGAAGGCAAAACTTGGAAAATATCGCCGTCAGTAATGTATTTTTTAGCTTGTTCGACAGCAGCGCAATATTCAGCTTCCGAGCAGTTGGAAACAAAGTTGAATTGATTTTCGATATTTTGTGATTCTGGCGCGACAAATGGCTTTTTTAAAGCAGTTTCGATCAAGGAAATCTTAGCACTTAATTGCGCAAAAGTTTCACCGCGAAAGTTCGGCGCACAGATCAAGAGGCAGTCGAATAAATTGTCGAAGATCAACAAAATTTGCGGACGAATAAAAATGCTGTCGGGAATTTGCAAATCGTCTGGTAAATTACGATTGGGGATTTTTTCCATCAAACGCACCATGTCGTAAGTCATGTAACCGAAAATACCGGCGCAGATTGCAGGCAGATTGCCAGAAACGTAATTCAAATCACTCCAATCGATTTGACAATCTTTGATTAATTGGCGCAGATTCTGAATTGGGCTGCCATTTTGTGACGTAAAATCTTGCGGATTTTTTACAAAATTTTGGTTGATAAATGATTGTTCACCAACGCATTTCCAAGCTAAATCGGGCATCAAACCAATGACGGAAAAGCGACCTTTATTGTTACCTTTTTCAGCAGATTCAAACAAAAAATTGTGACTAGTTTCTTGCGCTAAATGTTGCGAAAGCTTCAAGGAAGCCAGAACTGGCGTGATGGTGTCAGCAGGAATTTTTTTGTAAAGCAAAGTCGCGCCATATTTTGCAACGGCGCGATCAAATTCATCTTGGTTTAAATTATACATTATTTTTGTTCTTTTTTGCCCATGATTTTGTCGTTAACTTTCACAGGATATTTTTTCATAACGAAAGCATTGTAGCTTTGTAAAATGTCAGTTCTGAAGGCTTCTGCAGCTTCTGCTTTAGCTTTTGACAAATTGTTTTCAGAAATCGTGCCTTTTTGTACAGAGCGTAAAATACCAACAGCGAATTCATCATTACCGACTTGAACGGCTGTGCTTATTTCGCCTTCTCTATTTAGCTCAAATAAAGCTGATGAAAATTTATCAACATAAGGAATTTGATGACCCTGATAGTTTATGTAAGAAAAGCGAGACAAGGTTTTGTTCTTCTCAACTGTCAGTTTGTATTTTTTTACAACGTCTGCAAGTTTTTGAGGATTGGCTGTTAATTCTTCGATTACTGATTTTGCTAACTTTTCCACTGCTTTAGTCTGGTTTGATTTGACTAGATCAGATGTAACTTGTGATTTTACTTCTTCTAAAGTACGATCGTGTGCAACCAAGATTTCATCAGCTTTAATGGCATAATATTGGTTGCTACTTTTAGCGAAAAATAATTTTGAAGATTCGCCTTTTTTGAGCGCAAAAGCGTTTTGGGTGAAATTATCTAAATCTTTGATTGAGAATGGTAATTCTCCGTTCGATTTTTTGCCTTCAGCATTGATTTCAATATTATCTAAATTGGCTGAGATATTGAATTTCTGAGCGACTTCAGACAAAGAATTCGTTGCTAAAATAGCATCATCAACTTCTGAAATTTTGTTTTGCATAACTTTTTCTTCACGGTTTTTCAAAAGATCAGCTTTGATTTGCGCTTTGGCTTCCGCGAAAGTAATTGGCTCACTTTTTTTAATTTCGTTAACTAAAAAAACGTGAAAACCAAGTGGGCTTTTTAAAACTTCAGAATGTTCTTTTGTATTAAGTTTGAAGATCGGATTTGCTAATTCGGCAATTAAGTCTTTTTGCGTAACATTTTTCAAAGTTACGGCTTTCGCGTCTTTATTTTGCAATTCTTTAGCCAATTTTAGGAAAGTGGCATCGATTTTTGATTTGTCGCCACCGTCAAGTTTCGTGATAAAATTTTTAGCATCTTCTTCTTTATCAAACAAAACATGGTAAAGATTGCGGCTTTCTGGTTTTTGTAGTTTATCTTTGTTTTTTTCGTATTCAGCGGCGATTTCTTCGTCTTTAATTTCTAGGTCTTTAGCGAAATCACGAGCTGAGAAGCGCAAAAATGAAACTTTGCGAAATTCTGGTGCTGCGTAAGATTTTTTATTGGCTTCGAAAAATTGACCAATTTCAGCATCAGTTGGCGTAGCAACTTTTCCGGCATCTTTAGCCGAGATTCTGATAACATCAGCAATGCGTTTTTCTTGCTTGAATTGTTCTTGCTCAATTACTTCTTTATCATTTATCGGAGCAACCAAAGCTAAACTCTGAATCATCATAGTAGCCGCAACATCAGTTTGAATTAGGCTTAAATATTTTGCTTCATCCAAACCATTTTTAGCCAAAAAACTTTGGAAGGCTTTACGGTCAAATTTGCCATCTGGGCTTTTGAAACTTTTATCTTTGGCAATTGCTTCCAAAATCAATTTTTCGCTGGCCTGAATTCCTGAATCTTCGCGTAGTTTTTCAATGATTATTGCATTGACCATACGACCCAAAATATCAGATTTGAATTGGTCAGAACTTAGATATTTAGCGGCTTCTTCGCTGTTATTACCGCTTAGAATCATCTCACGAGTTTTTTGTAACTCCTGATTAAAATCAGAAACACTGATGGTTTTGCTACCAACTTTTGCTACCCAACCGTTTGGCCCGTTTAAAATAAAACCGCTAACGCCAAATAAAACGAAGCTTAGAGCGATAAAGGCTAAGAAAATTTTGAATAAAATATTGTTGGCAAGCTTACGAAAGAGTTGCATGAGTAAATTAAAATTTAATTGGGAAAAACAAGTTTGATTGCTACTACATTAAATATTTGTAGCGTGCGATAAATCAATTTCTTTTCTTGAAAAAAATTCCATCGTGATAGAAATTTTCGAAAATTAAAAGGATTCGTTAGTTGTTATCTTGCGGTTCTGTTCTCTTAAAAAATATCTAGCAAATGTTAGTAGTTCAAAAATTCGGCGGTACGTCAGTTGGCGATATTGCCCGCATCAAAAATGTTGCGAAAAAAGTTAAACAAGAAATCGATCTTGGAAATAAAGTTGTGGTTGTGGTGTCGGCCATGTCTGGTGTGACCAACCAACTTGTTGATTATTGCAATCAAGTTTCGACTTTAACCACGCAAGATGCGTTGGCAGAATATGATTCAGTTGCGGCAACTGGCGAGCAAGTTACTTGCGGATTGTTGGCTTTGGAATTGCAATCAATTGGCTACAAAGCACGCTCTTTCTTGGGCTGGCAAGTTCCAGTTACAACCGATGATGTTCACAGCAAAGCGCGTATCGATGAAATTGACGGCACCGCAATTTTGGAAGCGATGAAAAAATACGATGTTGTTGTGGTTGCTGGTTTTCAAGGAATTCACGTTGCATCAAATCGCATCAGCACTTTGGGTCGTGGTGGTTCTGACACTTCAGCAGTTGCGGTTGCCGCAGCAATTAAAGCTGATCGCTGCGATATTTATACTGACGTTGACGGCGTTTACACAACTGACCCGCGCATCACTGACAAAGCGCAAAAGCTCGACAAAGTTACTTATGAAGAAATGTTAGAGATGGCTTACAGCGGATCGAAAGTTCTGCAAACCCGCTCTGTTGCAATGGCGATGGCACATAATGTGCGCGTTCGCGTTTTATCAACTTTTGCTGAGACAACTGAAACTTCAGGAACTGTCTTGGTTAACAATAATGAGGAAGTCATGGAAAAGCGTTTAATTACCGGCATTAGCTACAGCAAAAACGATGTGAGAATTACAATTACTAAAGTTCCTGATCGTCCGGGTTTGTCGGCATCAATTTTTGGCGCTTTGGCTCAAGCCGAAGTCAATGTTGATATGATTGTACAAAATATTTCAGAAGAAGGTTTTACTGATGTTACTTTCACAACCAGCAAAGAAGAGTTGGAAAGAGCCAAATTGGCGATCGATTCTGTTAAGTCAGAAGCCAAATATGAAGAAGTAAAATTTGACGAAAATATTGCCAAAATTTCCGTAATCGGCGTTGGTATGATTAGCCATTCAGGTGTTGCTCACACGATGTTCAAAACTTTGGCTGATAAAGGAATTAATATTTCTTTGATTTCAACTTCTGAAATTAAAATCTCAGTTTTGATCGCCAAAGAATATGGCGAATTGGCAGTTCGTGTGCTTCACACTGCTTTTGAGTTGGATAAGTAGCTCTTAATTTAGAAAATTATAATGCTTACAAAGTTTTTCCAAAATCACCGCTCCATAATTTTTGTAAGCATTTTATTTCTTTCCTATCACTTCTATCTACTACTAAAGATTGATCCTTTTGACACTCTTTGGGCAGAAGATGGTCCAATTTTTATTAGTCAGTCTCTTAACTTAGGATGGCAATCTATCTTTTTGCCATATGCGGGTTATTTGCACTTTGATCTCAGAGTGGTAGCACTTTTTGCCAGTTTTTTTGATATTCGCTACGCACCGATAATATTTTTAGTATTTTGGTTTATATGCTATTTCTCTTTCTTTCTTGTTTGGGAAAAATTTGCCAAATCTAGAGGAGAAGATGATTTTACCATATTTCTTGTAGCTCTTTTAGTAATATTCCAAGTCTCTTCCGGCGAAAGATTTTTCAATTTAACAAACTCGCATTTCTTCATTGCAGCTTCGACAGTACTTTATCTTTTGACTTTGCAATCCAGTGAGAAGCTTTCTTTATTTAAGTTATTTCTTGTTTCTTCGTTCTCTATAACTGGTCCCTTTTCGGTATTGTTGTCCCCAATTTTGATAGCTAAATCAGTATTATTTAAGGAGTGGAAAACCAAAAAATTTTTCTACATTCCAGTTTTTTTCGGAGCTTTAGTCCAAGTTCTTTTTATTATATCTTCTGATCGAGTTTCAGGTCACGCTGATCCAAACTTAAGACACTGGGTGCAGTCGATATGTAATATATTTATCGTTTCGTCGGATATAAAAATTAATGAATTTTTGTTGATTGCATATTGGTCAATATATTTTGGCAGTTTGGGATATTTTTTGTGTAGTTCGAAGAGAAGAAATGATGCTAAACTGGCTGTCGGAATTTTTGGTTTTATTGGTATTTACGTCGTATCAGTTTTATATGCTTCGAAGGATAACCCTCTTTTATTATCGCCCACTGAAGGCGGTTCTAGATACTTTTTTATTCCATACTCCTTATTCTACGTTTGTTTAATTTTATTTACGGATAAGAAATCAAAAGTTAGAAATTCGCTAATTTTGCTCGCCATCATTATCAACGCTGCATTGTATTCAGACCCGATTAAAAGAAGGACTGATTTAAACTATTTGGAATATGCAGATTTCTTCAAATCTAATGCTACCAACTACATTCCAATTCAGCCACAAGGATGGTTTATAACTAAAGATAAGAAAGAGTTTAAAGGTCAAAAAATCGATTTGCTAAATACAGCAAGTTACCAAAAACAGTGTAAAAATTCTAAATGCTTGAGTTTCTCTGATCTTAAAAAAGCCTGTCCAAACTCTCGTAGTTTAGGTTTATCATTAGTTTATACAGGCAATCTAGCGGCAAATGTTGCAGTTAAATGGAGTTTTGATGAACACGATTTTGGAGCACAAAATTCATTAGATTTGAGCCATAAATATGCCGTTGATAACAAGCTAGATTTCGCTTTTCCCGGAATGGTTGAGAAAATAGAAATTTACGGAAAAGACCTTGATGATGAAAAGATCGAGGTGAAAGAAATAAATTTATTTTGTCTTTAGGATATTGAGGGAAGGCTAGAATCCGACCATCAAATCGCCATCATCCAATTTATTCTCGAAAGAAAATTTTGCAGAATTTTTCATCGCAGCCAAATCAATAACACAATTTAGAGAATCAGACAGAACTTGTTCGCAGATGTAATTTTCAAAAGATTTGGCAACTTCCAAAATGCGAGGATTAGTTGAGAAAATTTGCAAATTAATGTGATCAGAAATGTTTAAATCAGCATCTTTGCGGTTTTGTTGCACAGCGCGGACGATGTCACGAGCTATGCCTTCATCTTCCAAATCTTTGGTAACTTCAATATCAAGTTGAACCAAATAATCATTGGTTGGCAGTGGCGAGATGGCAAATTTTTTCTCGTCAGAATTTTTAGTCGTCAGTTTAATTTCAAACTCGTCATCAACTAATTTTACGCCGGCAATTTCAATTTCATTTTCAGCGATTTTTTTCCAATCACCACTTTTGCTGGCTGAAGTAATTTCTTTGATTTTCGCGCCGTATTTCGCGCCGATTTTTTTGAAGTTGATCTGCAGTTTCAATTCAGCAAGTTCGGAAATTTCTTCTTTAATTTCGATTGATTTAACGTTGACCTCTTCAGCGATTACTTCTTTGAAAGGCAAAATACGCGCCGCATTTTTTCCGATAACGGTTAGTGATTTCAATGGCAAACGTACACGCAAATTTTTGTTATCACGAATCGACAAAGCTGTGGAAGCAATGCTTCTGATTAAATCCATGTCGGCGACGAGTTCTTTTTCGTCAGACAAAAAAGAAACGTCAGGGAAATCTTGAAGGTGAACTGAAATTTTGCGGTCAATCAACATAATTAAACTAATTCTCCGATTACAAAAACTTCTTCGCCCATTTGTTTTAAAACGGCGGCAACTTCTGCTTCATCGCCTTTGGCAACAACCAAAACCATGCCAATTCCGCAGTTGAAAGTGCGGTGCATTTCTTCGTCTTTAACGTTTCCGAGTTTTTGTAAATAATCGAAAATTTCAGGGCGATTCCAAGAATTGTAATCGATTTTTGGCGTAACATTTTTGCTTAAAACACGCGGTAGGTTTTCTGTCAAACCGCCGCCAGTAATGTGTGAGAGTGCTTTAACTTTGCCAGTTTTAATCGCCTCAAGACAAGATTTTACGTAGATTTTTGTCGGAGTTAAAAGCAAATCAGCGACGGTTTTGTCTTCAGAATATTTATCCGAAAAATTCACGTTATTTTGTGATAAAATATAGCGCGCCAGAGAATAACCATTTGAATGCAAGCCGCTAGATTTAAGGCCTAAAAGCACATCGCCAGCAACAGTTTCTTTCGGTAAAATTTGATCACGTTCAACAGCGCCAACAGCAAAGCCGGCTAAATCGTAATCTCCGGCTTTGTACATTCCCGGCATTTCAGCAGTTTCACCGCCAATCAAAGCGCAGCCAGCGAGTTTGCAGCCGTCAGCAATTCCTTTGACTACGTCAGCGGCAACTTCAACTTCAAGCTTGGAGCAAGCGAAATAATCTAAGAAAAAAAGTGGTTCAGCGCCTTGAACAACAAGGTCGTTTACCGACATTGCAACCAAATCAATTCCGATAGTGTCGTGTTTGTTAGAATCGATCGCGACTTTTAATTTAGTGCCAACGCCGTCAGTCGATGAAACTAAAACCGGATCTTTGAAGTTGCATTTTTTAAGATCGAAAAGAGCGCCAAAACCGCCTAAATCAGAATCAGCACCGATGCGTTTAGTTGCTTTAGCGAAAGGTTTAATGCGGTTGACTAATTCGTTTCCTGCGTCGATATCAACACCAGCTTGTTTATAGTTCAGAGACATTTTAAGAGATTTGAATGGATTTTTTTCTCGCAATAATTAACTTGCGTGAAGTATTGTCGGACATGGCTTCGTGGGCCATAAATAATCAAATAAATTTTTACTTGGGCGCAAATCCAATGTCAATTTAGAATATCTATTTTCCTTATGTTTAGACGATTAAAAGTCTTTTTTGCTTTCTCATTATTGAGCCTTTCGTTTTTTGCAAACGCTGCATTTGCTGAATCGGCTGATAATTATATGATTTCAGGCGTTACTGCTTCTGCATCTTCTAAATCTGCGGGAGAAGCCAAAAATATCGCTACTAACAATGCTCGTCGTGATGCTTTTACTACTTTGTTGACTCGTCTTTCTCTCTCTACAGCTATTGCGAACGATGCAAGTAATGACGAAATTTTCGACATGGTGCGTTCAGAGCAAATCGCTGAAGAAAAAATCGCTGGCAGCAACTATTCAGCAACTTTCAATATTTTATTTGCTCGTAGTGCTGTTGATAGTTTTTTGAACCAAAAATCTATCAAAAGAGGTGTGGTAGTTGAAGATTCATTTCTTGTCTTGCCGGTAAAAATGACGAAACGTGATTCTGGTAATGATTCTTATCAAATGACTGTTTGGGAAGACGCAAATGAATGGAAAGCCGCAATCGCTAAGGCTTTAAAAAACAAAGCTTTGAACAATTTTATTATTCCTGATTCAGATTTGAGTAACGTTTCAATGATTAACCAAGAAAATGTTGAGAAGTTAGAATATTCACAAATTGAACCTCTTTTTGCACGCTACAAAACTGTGGGTGCTTACGTATTGTTTTTCTATTTTGACGATATTGAAAACAAAGTCAGCATTACAGTTAAAAATATCAGAAAATTACAAAGAAAACAGGTGAAGTTGAGTTTTGTTAACGTCAATCGTTTGAGCTATCAAGGTTTGATGGACAAAGTTGCTGATAAAACTTTGGAATATCTAGTTTCAAGCCAAAAAGATAACGCTGCTAAGTCAGTAAATTCTGTCAAACTTGAAGTTCAAATTAGTAGTTTTGGTAATTGGAAAATGCTGAAGAACAAAATTGAGAATAGCAATTTGATCAATCAAATGAATATCGAAGCTATTTCGAAAGATTATGTGAAAGTTGAAATTGATTATGCTGGCTCTGATCCAGATATAATTTCTGCATTTGCTAAAATTGGATTAACGCTTACTCAAAAAAGTGATAACTCTTACTTAGTATCTGTTGCTGCGATTCCTGCAATGCCAAATCCTCAAACCAATATTCAATGAAACTGAAAGAAAAAATCGCACTTTTTGCAGTTATAATTGCCTTTGTAATTGCTATTTTTTATGCCGTTAGATCAGTTCTAACTCCTTTCATTTTGTCGATAGTCATTGCTTATTTTTTGAATCCTTTAGTCGACAAGTTTCATCGTAAATATAAAATGAGCAGATTGCGCGCTACCGCTTTGATCATTGGCTTGTTTTTTTCTACGTTGATTAGCGCAGGAATGCTGATTTTTCCGGTAATTTTTTCGCAAATGGTTGATTTCGTTAACAGCGTTCCGGCCTACTACAAAATTTTTATCGCAGATTTTTATCCAAAAATTTCTGATATTTTAATCGGATTTGGTTTCTCGCCAGAAGCTAATTTTTCTGACCTAATTTCTAAATCTGATTTTCAAGAAAAAGTTATTGGTTTCTCGAAAGATTTGATTAACGGTGCTATAAACTCAACATCGGTAATATTCGATTTGATTTCGATTATTTTTATAATGCCAATTTTGCTTTTCTATTTCTTGTGTGATTGGGAAAAAATCATCGACAAAATTGACGAATATTTACCAAGATCGGAGGAAATGGCGATTAGAAAAGTGTTTGTAGAAATTGACAAAACAATGTCTGGTTACATTCGTGGTCAGTTTCATGTTTGTCTGATGTTGGGCATAATTTACGCAGCTTTACTGAGTTGTACTGGTTTGAACTTCGGCTTTTTGATCGGTTTTGCTACCGGTATGTTGGTTTTTATTCCTTACATTGGTATGTTGATTGGTGTGACAACTGCAATAATTGTCGCTTTATTTCAATGGGGTTTTGATTTCGGAAATATTGGATTAGTTGCTTTGGTTTTCTTGGTTGGACAGGTTTTGGAATCAAATATTTTAACGCCAAAATTAGTCGGATCACGTATTGGTGTTCATCCACTTTGGTTAATTTTTGGTCTATTTTTCTTCGGAGCTTTATTTGGTTTTATTGGAATTTTGCTTGCGGTTCCTCTTACGGCAATCAGTGGTGTAATTGTTAAAAATCTGGCATCAGAATATAAAAAACATTTTGTCTAAAATATGCCAAACGATATTGCTCGTGAATTAGAAAAGTTAGCCGACGATTTGGGTGTTGATCGTAAAAGATCAATCGGCGAAGTCGCGCGGGAGTTGAAAGTGGAAACTCACGTAATTCGTTTTTGGGAAGAGAAATTTCCGCAAATTAAACCAGAAATTGGTCTCGGGAAACGACGTTATTATTACAACAAACAGCTGAAAGTTCTAAAACGTATAAAGCAGTTTTTATATGAAGAAGGTTACACTATTGCTGGCTTGCAAAAACTCCTGAAAAAACGCAAACAAAATGAGTATAAAGATGAAGATCTCGATTTCATTTTGGATGGTGACTTCGCAAAAAATGTTCACGAAAAAAATCCTGATGATAACGATTTCATGATTGAAGACTTTATTGTTGAAAATGGTCTTGATGAAGAATCTTTAATTGAAGCGCAAGAGGCTTTGCGAAATGCCCAAAAAAAACTGCAGCAACTTAAATCACTGTTGAGTTCGAGTCGTTAATGGAAATCAAAAATTTTTGTAAAAATATTAATTATAATTTCACTAATCCCGATCTTTTAGTAGAAGCTTTGACGCATCCAAGTTTGTCAAAAGAAGATAAAGCTAAGCCAAATTATCAAAGATTAGAGTTCCTTGGAGATAAGGTTTTATCGTTGATTGTTGGCGAGTTTTTGTTTCACAAACATAAAAATGAAGCAGAAGGTGATCTATCAAAGCGTCAGGCCGTTTTAGTTTCTGGTGAAACTTTGTCAGATATTGCTCTTAAGATTGGTTTGGATCGTGTTATTAAAGTTAGTAAAGGTGAAAAAAATTTAGGCGGAACCACTAACAAACGTAATTTAGAAAACTCTCTTGAAGCCTTGATCGGCGCTATTTATCTCGATTCAAACTTTCTAACTGCGAAGAGTTTTGTCATGAAATTTTGGAGTGAATATTTAGATAAAGATACTGCGCCGCCAAAAGATCCGGTTTCGCATTTGCAGGAAATAGTTCAGCTGAAAACTAAACAATTGCCGGAATATTTTACCGAAAAAAGCGGAGGTTCTGATCACGCTCCAATCTTTATTTCAGTGGTTAAAATATCAGAGATGAAATTAGAATTTAGCGCCGAAGGCAAATCAAAAAAAGAGGCGCAAAAAGAAGTAGCGAAAGTTGCGCTGCAATTTTTAGGAGAAATTTAAATGTTTCGAGTTGTAAAAAATTTATCCAAATCTGGAAAACAATTCAGTGAATTAGGAAATAACTTTTTGCAAATTCGCTTGATTTCCGGTCTCCAAACTCAAATTCCACAACGTTTAAGCCAAAATGTTGAGCAATATTTAGAGCAAAATCCTACATTATTACCTTCCTCGACGCTGATTAAAAAAGGTTCTAAAACCATGCTAAAAACTTTGAAAAATTTTTTAGGCGAAGATGCCCAAGAAGCGCAAAATTTTTTAGAAGTTTTATCGCAATTTAAGGAGCAAGGTAACAAATTTTTAATTATTGAAAATACTCCAACTAATCCAGATGCGCTGAAAATGTTGTCTGACCTTCTAATCGGTGTGGTTGATGATCGATTAATAAAAAGTAGCGAAGGAAGAATTACGGAAACCGGTGTTTTATCGCCTTCAAGGCCTCATACAGATGGTTCGCGCTTTAATATTAACGTGGCAGTAACAATTTTGGGTGGTATTACGGCAAATGGCGATGGAGTCACCACTTTATACGACTTAGAAAATTTATATTCGAAGTTAGCGTCAAGCTCGAAAGCAATTCTCGAACAGCCAATATTTGGATATGCAGAAGGTGACATTTCTGGGATTAATGATTTTTCTAACTTTTCTCAGCCAATTTTATATCGCGATCAGAATGGTATTTTGAAAGCCAACTTTTCTTACGATATGAAAAAATCTTTGGTTTATGATTCTGAAAAGACAGATGTTAGCGATAATGAAATTAATTTAGCTTTGAACGAACTTCACGAAGTTGTCTTGGAAGCTATGAAATCCGATAATCGAGAAAAGTTAAGAATTACAAGCGGAAGTATAGTTTTGCTCAAAAACCGTGAATTATTGCACGAGAAATTACCAGGTTTCACCCCTGAAATACGCGATGTTTATTTTGCTTCTTACGTTCCTGAAGATGAACAAAAAATTGTTAAAAGTAATTTTTTATTGGGCGCCAACAATCAAAGCCAAAGATAGTGAACTTAATTAGGCGATTTTGTTATAAAAAATTTCGCGAAAGAATAGTGGCACACAAGCAATCAGATAAAATCTTTGTAAAATCTTAATTGATGCTGATCGTAATTTATTAGAACATTAAATCATTTTTCGAGCAAACTTAGATAATCATCAAACCTAAATAGTTTATTTCTCTTTTGTGTATTTTCAGGTTTTAGGATTTCGAGTTTGATTAGTTTTTGAATCACTGAATTAGCGGTGTTGTAACTAACTTCTAGCGAGTTTTGTAATTCTGTAATGCTGATGACAGGAAATTGAAATATAGTCACCAGAGCTTGATTTGCTTGATTTTCAGGCAAGCCAAAGTTTTTGGAAGTGATGATTTTTTTGCTTAATTGTTTTTCTAATTTTTCAATTGATTTAGCTCTTTTGCAGGCATCAATCGCGCTTTCTTTAATGGCTTTGAGATAAAATTTTATCCAGCCTTCAAAATTGCCTTTGGTTCTGACAGCATCAAGTTTCTCGTAATATTTCGCGTGATGTTTTTTGAAGTAAGTTGATGGATAAAGAATTGGCGCGTGAATTACTTTTTCTTGGATCAACATAAGCACAATCAACAACCTACCAATACGACCATTGCCATCAAGAAATGGGTGAATGGTTTCAAACTGCACATGCGCCAAACCAGCTTTAATTATTGCTGGAAGCGAATTGTCGTTGTTGATGAATTTCTCTAAATCGGCAATTAACTCTTCGATTTTATTTGCTGGTGGTGGAGTTAATTTTCCAACTTTTACTTGCTGTTTGCGATATTGTCCGGGATTGGCTTTTTCACCATCTCCACCACTCATTAAGGTTTTGTGCGTTGATAAAATAACGCGAGAAACAATCGGAAAGTTTTGCTCATGCACCATATCAAGTGCAACCTCTAAAGCTTTACCATAATTCAAAACCAACTGAGTTTGCTTGTTTTGTTTTGAAGTTCTTGCAGTTGCAGAAATTTCGTTGGTAAAAACATCAATCATTGTAGTGTGAATGCCTTCAATTGCTGAAGAAAGCATAGCTTCTTTTAAGCAATAAGCCTTCACAAATCGCTCAATATTGGGTAATCGATCCGACATTTCATTTAAAGCTCCTAGAGCCTGCATTGCCTCACCATAAAGCTCGATTAAATCAGAGCTAAAATTGAACTCAGGATTTTTTGGAGGCAACGCAAAAGGAATAAAAAATTCCAATTCACCAAGTTTTTGATAAACTCCTGTTTTGCGTTGATTTTTCTCGGTATTGGAAGGCATTTGAAGGTAAAATAAATTGAAATAATGACATCATGTGTTATCTTTTATTTCAATTAATAATCAATTTCTGAAATAAAAAGTGATATTTTTGGTGTTACTAAAATTTGGCAACAAGTGCTGTAAGAAATTAATTTCCAAACCCTAATTCCTAGAGGGTGTTGGTCGTTAACCTTTGTTATTCTTTAACTGTCTGAAAAGTTCTAATTAATCTTTTCCTCGCCTAATAAAGTTTAAGCCAAGATAGCGAGCTTTGTAGTATGGTGTTCGAAAAAGGATTAACGGTAAGGTAACGACAAATTCTAATTTTGTGTTTCGCGCTTAAAAATAAGAAGAAAAAAACAGAGAGGAATTCTTGATGCAGATTTCTTTTATTTAGTGTCCTAAGGATGCCCCATAGAGAGTTTTTTGGAGATTTTCTGAGAGG
>JACCDX011114793.1_pt1 | contig 118965 bp, 94 predicted proteins | sample 7449681 | NCBI WGS metagenome assembly JACCDX01 (sample SAMN15323450, study PRJNA562643) | freshwater metagenome | isolation source: river surface water | place: USA:Blue River Watershed | collected 2017-08-18
ATTTCAATGTCTTGGTAAGACAATTGGAGAAGTATTCGTAAATTTGCAACCCTGGCTCCGTAGTTCAATGGATAGAATGTAGGTTTCCGGTACCTAAGATGAAGGTTCGATTCCTTCCGGGGCTACTTAACTACAACATAAACCCTTCTAAATCAATCAATTAGAAGGGTTTTTTATTTTCAGGTGCAACATAGGTACAACAAATTCTAATTTTCCTCTACTTTCATCCAGTTACTTTCGATTACACAATACAGCTTACATACCAAATAAAACTTGTTTATGTGTATTAGAGAAGAGGTGTACACACTCCCCAACTAAATATGTCCTTTTAGCGTCTAATTTAATTTGATTACAGTTATATATATATAGCATTAAACTTATACCTCTTTCTCAAATTGGTTGATTAAAGGTTTTAGAAGACGATTCAAGTTGTAAAAATTCATTGTTTCAGATATCTTAAATAATTCGGATAAAATGCCATCAGGAATTTCAGAATTCCGTTCATTCCAAGTTTTATAGGCTTCATAGGATTGTCCTTTATTAGCACCAATTGATGAAGACAATTTATTTAAATTGTAGGCAAACATTTCTAATAATACTGGCGACAGAGAGATTTCAGATAAATAACGAAAAATATTTAGATGTATTTTCAAATTATAATTATATGCTTGAAAAGCAAAATCTACGGATGATTGCTTCCATACTTCATCCATTAATTTTTGATATACAATCAATAATAATGAGTCGGGTGCAATATCCAGTGAAAAAAGAATTTCAAATAATTTAACTTGAAGGATATCATCGCGTACAATAGCAGATACTTTTTGATCAGACAATTCTGAAATTTCCAACTCAAGTTCTTCATATTTTTTATCATCTTGTTTTCTTTTAATCCTTTCTTTTTTAACTATTTCGGCTATCTCATTTAAAATCATTTTGAGTTCATTAAACTCTAGAATTACAATTCCATTCTCATTTAAATATGGTTCCGGCTTTACTTTTGCGTGATCTGAAATATACAATAATTGATATATGTTGCTAGGATAATTTTTACTACTTTCCTGATAAACATTTTTAGACCAATCCACCGCAGTCAATACATTAATGTCATTTAAATTGTAACCAACCAATAATGTCGTAGATTCTTTAATAAGCAAAGGCAGCTTTAATTGTCTATAACTATTAGGTCTGAAAAGTTTAATATAATCATCATCCGAAATAACTATAGAATTGGGTATTGTTCTTATCCCATGTAAGTGATATATAGGTATTTTACCATCTGTCGCTATGAATATTTGATTTTCTGCTGAAATTGATTCTCCTTTTGTAAAAAGTAATGATTCAACAACTAAGTCAAAGTTCGTTGTTATTATCCATGCTGGGTCTATGTCAAGAATTAAATCTCCATATTCTTTTCTAACAGTTTTATCGGGTACCCATGATGTTTTGTCTGCTATTTTTTGTTTAATGTCCAAGGTTGCCTGGTCAAAATTTTTATTATGTTTGATAGAAATTTCTTTGATTAAAATCGTGACCATACGTGGATATGACGCGCCCGGATTTTTCAGTATTATATCTTTTTCAAAATCAATATCGAAATCAGAAGCAATACAGATCAATAATTCCCCCCAAGTTAATGCTGGAGTTACCCATAAATAATTCATAACACCAATTGAAAAGCCCGAACCTAGAAATAATCCTAAATTACCATATAATGCAGATTTAGCTATTCCTTCCATTACATGAGCACGTGTAAGTTGTTCTTTCATATGTTTCTTTAGAAGGTATAATTTGGGGAAATTACTTGTAAAATTTTCAAAATTTCAAATTTTCTTGTGTATACCCCCATGACGTCTATTCCAGACTGCAACCCCTCGGGGGTCTTGGGCAGGCGGGTGTCTGCCCCTGGGTCAATTCTGACCTAGCATAAATTCATTTTTAAACATTTAACGTTATGGTAATTGTATCAGATTACTTCGAGAAGGTCAACTCATCTAATGGCCAAACATTTGTTCTTCTTGAGCTTTCAGGAGGATTAGAACTCGTTCAATCTCAAAACACGGGTAAGTTCTATGCTACTAGTCGAAAGTGCAGGATTCCATCCACATTCTCAGCTGATGTTGCTAAACTGATGATCGGTCAGCAGATTGAAGGAGACATTGTACGGATTGAATCAGATCCTTATGAGTACACCAACAAAACGACGGGTGAAGTGATCACATTAGCGCATTCCTATGCTTACCGTCCAAAAGGAAGTATGGAACTATTGGGCGAATCACAACTTGAAGTGGTTGAGGAAAAGATTAACAAAAAAAGTTATAAGCTCGCGGTCTAATCAAGTTCGTTATTTCTTATCGTAAAGGGGTGTAGCAGGTTGCTATGCCCCTTTTTTCATTTATACCTAAACTACATATGTTATGGAATTTCAAATCGCCCAACGTAAACGGGCTAAAATTAAGATGGCTATACAGGGTCATAGTGGTAGTGGTAAAACATATTCTGCCTTGCTTGTTGCACATGGATTATGTCAATCATGGGAAAAGGTGGCTGTCATAGATACTGAAAACGAATCATCTCATCTATATGCTCATTTAGGAGGATACAAGGTGCTTGGTATTTCAGCTCCATTTGAACCAGAGAAGTACATAGAAGCCATTGATTTCTGTGTGGCCTCAGGGGTTGAAGTGGTTGTTATCGATTCAATCACTCACGAATGGGAATGCTTGCTTGATTACCACGGTTCACTATCGGGTAACTCATTTACCAATTGGAACAAAGTTACACCGCGGCATAATGCATTTGTTCATAAGATCTTGCAAGCACCCGTTCACATCATTGCTACGATACGAACCAAACAAGACTACGTACTAACAGAGAAGAACGGTAAAACCATTCCTGAAAAGGTAGGGCTTAAATCTGTGCAGCGGGATGGATTGGATTACGAGTTTACGCTCGTGTTTGATTTAGACAGTAAGAACCTGGCTCACGCTAGTAAAGATCGTACAGGATTGTTCTTTGGAAAGCCTGATCATAAGCTTACCGCTACGACAGGAAACATCATCTCTAAATGGTGTATGGAGGAATTAGAGCCTCAAATTGATTACGTGAAAGATCGAATAAACAACGCTTCCACCATCATCGAATTACTAGGTCTATATAATCAATTTACCCAGTTTAACGACCTGCTTTTGCCTTATTATGAGAAGAGAAAGCAAGAGTTAAGACAAGCTAAAAATCGTGCCTTAGAAGGCAATTTAAACCCCATTCAATATGAACAATCAACTAATAGTTAATCCACCATCAGAGGTGGAAGAATACGCTTATTATATCGAGATAGATGAGCAAGAGTTCGCATCTAGCAGCTCAGCATTCATTGGAGCTAATACCATCGAAGTAAACCTGCAAGAGATACAAAGGCAACACATCATTCCCGTGTTTAGCAAGGACAATGAACCCTTAATTAGTCATGGGGATTTCATTCAGACCACTTATGATGTGATTAACCATTGCTTCAAGGGTGAAGATATTCTTTGCCCAAGCATACGTGTTTCTCATCCTATTAAAGGAAGAACTCCTGAAGCGCGCTATAAACCAGCTAGTCAACTGGAGGATCACGAAAGAACCATTTATTACGAGAGGGCAATGTTTGTATTCGAAATACCTAGCATCCAACGAACCATTGATGGGCAGACGCTTAGTCTAACAATAGGCGGTGTGAAATGCTACGGGGATGATAAGCTCAATAACAAGAAAGGAACAGCGGAACACTTCAAGATCTTCATTGGGTTTTCTGTCAAGGTGTGCTCAAATCTATGTGTTTGGTCAGACGGTGCGCAGGTAAAACTTGTTGTTAAAAGTCAAGGAGAGCTAATGGATGCAATAATGAATATGATAAGCCAATACAACCCTGAATCACACCTAAGAGCAATGCAGCGGTTTACGGAGCACAATCTGACAGAAGTTCAATTTGCTCAGGTGTTAGGCCGTGCACGCTTGTACAATTACCTACCTAACGAGATTAAGAAGCAGATACCACCACTTTTATTTACAGATACACAGCTAGGTTCTGTTGCTAAGGACTATTTCCTAGACCAAAGCTTCTGTCGTAATGATGCAGGAGATATTAACCTTTGGAGAATGTACAATCTGTTCACGGGTGCGAACAAATCAAGTTACGTGGATAGCTTCTTAGAACGCAGCGTGAACGCATTTGAGTTCACACACCAGCTTCAATCAGGACTTGCAGGTGGTAACGCTAACTGGTATTTGAATTAGCATGGCAAAGAAACAGCAAGTCGAGTTTCTGCACCCAAATGTATTGCTAGTTATCACTCCCAAGGGAATCATCCTTGAGCTATACACTCCGATACGTGCAGAAGTAACCCGTAAAGTGGGTAATCTTCCCAAAGGTACAAAGGTATACATCGATGCAATCATGCAAAGTACCGAGCACAAGCTTCTTTACCTTATATCTGGTAAGTGGTACCCCTATATTTATTTAACGGTAGGTTAATCTCCAATCACAGAAAGCCATTTAAGCAATTCAGATGGCTTTTTTATTGCTCAATTAAGCAGCGTCAAATCTGACGTTGTGTCAAATTTGACCATTAACCAATTTTAGACATGAAATTAAAGAAGGATGAATTTGTGTTAAAAGTTGGTTCCAAGATTCGAGAATTGCGTATGGAAAAAGGTCTTTCTATAGAAAAGTTAGCTAATAACGCTGAGATAGAAAGAAAGCAATTAAGCCGAATCGAGTTGGGTGAAATTAACACGAGTATTTATCAGGTTTATAATATCACGCATACCCTCGAGGTGCCAATTAATAAAGTATTTGATTTTTAATATAATGGAGTCCAGAGACCATTCAAACGGGGCGATAACTGAAAAGCCAAACGAGTAAGTAAACTTTTACCCCACAAAAACAATGAAAAAATTTACTACAACAACAGTTTGTTTATTACTTGCATCCGTCATGTTATTCTCATCTTGCAGCACTATACTTCAAGGCTCAAGACAACAAGTCACAATCCAATCATTGACCAAAGACTCTAAAATTTATGTTGATGGTGATGACAAAGGGAAGGATAACGCGTCAGTGCGTTTAAAAAGAAATCGAAATCACGCTATTGCAATCAAAAAAGAAGGCTACGAAACTAAAATCATCAACATTGAGAAACATACGCAAGCGGGATATGTCGTGGCGGATGTTCTTTTAGCTTTAACAGGTTATGGTTTAGCGTGGATTATTGTTGATGCAGCTACTGGTTCATGGAATAAATTTGACCAAGATGCTATTTCTGTTGAATTAGAAAAATCGAAATAATTACCATTAAGTAAAAATCAAGGGGTTAGAAGCATTCTAGCCCCTTATTTTATTTTACCGTAACCGCAATAACTCATGAAAAAAAGTTTACTATTAATCGCCATGGTATGCTATTCAATAATTATGAATAGCCAGAATCAAACTCCAATCAAAAAAGATAAACGCTTTGGGGTCTTCGCAGGAATTGGATTGACAAATGTTTTTGATTACAATAAGGTGAACCGATGGCCAGGATATTATACCATGCCATTTACTACTGAAAGCAAACCATCGGTTGATATTGGATTAAGTTTTACACTTCCAATAGTCGATAATTTAATTGCATTAAAATCAGAATTGGGGATTTTAACAAGCAGGTACGATCAAAGCGCAACAGTTCAAGGCAGTTCATTAACTTATATCAACCATTTTGAATCAATAAGTCTAAAGGGTTTAGGAGAATTTAGGATGCCTTTGGTTCGCGATACTGATATGCTCCTTTTCGGGTTGGGACCTTCGGTAAATTTCACATCGTCTACATCAAAAACAGAACAGAATTACGCATCTAGAAATATTGGAAATTCTGAATATTCGAACAAATTCTTTTTAGGAGCAAAAGCTTATATCGGACTAGCCAGGAATAATTCAGTAATTAAAATCGATTACAATTGGGTCAAAATGAGTTCATCATATCGCGACATACCTTTCGCGCCGTTTTACACATTAGGGATTACTTACGAACATAAAATATTTTAATTATAATAAATTATTTCTGCCCTAAAGTAAATATGTAAAAGATTATAAAATAAGCGTGCTATTTATTGCGGTTGTAATAATTGTCTGTGTAAGAAAAATGAATATTTTGTCCTGCAATACCGCTATTTAACTCTTTAATCGGTTGCCCTATTTTGTCTATTAATTTCATTAATGTGTTATACTCGTCCTTTAACCACTGGTATTTTAAATGAATTGATGGATGTTCAAAAGAATAATCTAAACCATTGATAATTACTTTTCTTATATTATTCAATGCATCTATTATAATATCTTTTTCCATTTCTGTCCATGATTGAATTACCTCAAAATACTTTAACTGATTAAATCCGACACAACCATCCTTGTCACGAGTTAGGTATTGATGGTAAGGGTATCTGTTTCTTTTAACTTCTATCGGATAATTTAATTCACCAATTAATTTGTCGGATACAACAATTCTTGGAAAGGAGGCAAGTTTCGACTCTAAATTATAGGCATCAATAAATCCTTGCCCTAAAAGTATTCCATTTTCTTGGTGAATTATATTCCCGATTGTAATTGCACCCCTTAATAAAATTCCTTTCTGAATAGAATAAGAACCGATATATGAAATATTGGTAATTAAAGTAGAAAAAAGAGCGTTTATGTCGCCATCGGAAATTTTTATAGAAACTACAATTGAATCTGAAAAGCAAGTGCAAATAGATTTATTCGATATTGCGAAATTGACAATTCCTTTCTTTTGCGCATCTTCTTCAATTTCAATTGTTTTTAAATTCCAACTTTCCGACTTTTCCCAATTTTTAAAGTAGTTTAAAACTTCATATATACTTTTAAGTATGGTCGGATCTTTTTCAGACTCCTTTATTAGATCTTTAAATCCAAGAATGTCAATGAACGCTATTATTCGTTTCTCATATGATAAATTTTCGTTCATTTTTACTTTTTTAATTTTTCCTTAATAAACAAGTCGGCAGTATATCTTTCATATAGTTCAAATAAAAAAACCATTCTGTTTGCTTCACTTGCAAATGCTTGTTGTCTGTAAGCTAAGTCAACAGCTTTGTCCAACTCATTATGCGCTTTTATTAAAACTGGAGGCATAGTCAAAGAGTCGTAAAGGTCAGCAAGCGAACTATTCGGAAATTGAAGTCTTGCTTCCAAAACTTTTTGTGTTGCCGTTTCGATTGAATTAACTTGTTTTTCGTTCAAGTTTTCAGGCCATGGAAAATTATTGTAAACAATATCCTTTGAGTAGCGAAAATCACTTTTTAGTCGTCCGCAAATGTATTTTACCCAAGCCATATGCATCTTTGACATTAATACACCAAAATGATATTGATTTCCGTTTGGAATAGACATACAAGTGTCACTTACAATCGAGTTTTTATCAAAGAATCCAAAAGGAATATAAGGTCTATTTTCGGAAGAAACTCTTGGAACAGCAATGAAGGTTTCTGGTCGGTTTCTGTCTCGAAATAATGTTGGAAAGACTGCAAATTTTTGTGTTGAAGGCGCAATACTATCAAGGCGAAACTGTTTTACTAACTCTATTCTTTTTAAAATTTCCGGCATTTGTTTTAGTTCATTGGGTTCTACATCTACAAGCCATAAGCACCAACGTTTTTTACCATTTAAAAACTCATAAGCAGAAATTAGAGGAAGAATATATTTTTCAGCCTTTGGCTCCTTTATTATAAAGTCATTTTTTTCTTCGTTCGATAAAATCAAATTACCACCGTCTAATGGCATATTTCCAAAACTCATTTTAGGAACATTGCATATCGGGTTTGTTCGTTTTGTAATTAAAATATCTTTAGCGTCAACTAAATATGGATTGATATTTTTTACTTTCAATTCGTGTGCTTCGCCTTTAACATCTTCATATTCAAAAATGCTCTTGTTTGGAATGTCATAATTAGCGAAGCCTACTATCACACAAAAAACTGCGGCATTTCCTTTGGCTTCGTTGCTCCATTTAAAAGTTCTATGTGCAAAGTGTATTTTGATTTTGAATCTATTTATCATTGGTTCCCACAAAATACTTGTTTGCTCACCTTGAACAATTGAATTAGTAGAAACAAAAGCGACTTTTATTTTTGTGTTTTGAATGTATTTGGCTGCTTTGATATACCAACCAGTTACGTAGTCTAAAACTCCACTTCCTTCTGCATTGTCAAACTGTTTTACAATTTGGTTACGTTGGTTTTGGTTCATTATTTTAGATCCTATAAAAGGTGGATTTCCAATAATAAATGAAAGGTCATTTTTAGAAACTATATTTTCCCAATCTGTTTCCAATGCGTCGGCGTGAACAATTTTTGCAGATTTCTTTAATGGTAAGCGGACAAAGTATTGCCCAAACTCACTACTTACCAACATATTCATTTGATGGTCGATAAGCCACATTGCAACTTCTGCTATACGAGCAGGAAATTCTTCAAATTCAATTCCGATGAATTGGTCAACATCTATCCGAAGGATTTGACTAATATCTAAAAACGATTGACCCGTTTTGTTTAACGCTTTTAAAACTTCAAATTCCAAAAGGCGCAACTCGCGGTATGTAATAACTAAAAAATTTCCGCAACCACATGCTGGGTCAAGGAATTTAAGAGTACTTAATTTTTTATGAAATTCAGGCAGTTTGTTTTTGTTGTCCTTAATATTTTCAAATTCTTTCCAAAGTTCGTCCAAGAAAAGCGGTTTGATAAGTTTTATTATATTGGATTCGCTTGTATAATGAGCTCCTAAGTTTCTGCGCTCTTTGGGGTTCATTACACTTTGAAACATTGACCCAAATATTGCGGGCGATATTTGGCTCCAATCAATATAACAACAGTCAAGCAAGGCTTGACGCATTTTTGTGTCGAAACTTGCCGTAGGTAAGATCTCTTCAAAAAGTTTTCCGTTTACATATGGAAAGTCGGCAAGTTGCTCGTCAAGATTTTTAAAGCGATTTTCTTTTGGCGTATTTAATACTTGAAAAAGTTCTTGCAGTTTTGAGGCAAGGTCGCTTCCGTCTTCTGTTGTCCGTTGTTCTAAATATTCTTGAAATTGTTGTTTGTTGAAAATGGTTGTGTCTTCAGCAAATAATAAAAACAAAATACGAACCAAATATACTTCTAATGAATGTCCAGTATATCCAATTTCTTCTAGCGTGTCATGAAGTTTACCCATTAACTCTGCTGCTTTAATATTTGCAGGGTCTTGTTCTTTGTAAACCTTTTTCTGATAGCCTAAAATGTATCCGAAATGCTGAACATTATTTACAAGATCATTTAGTTTGAAATCTACAGTTTTATCTTCTTCAAGGTCGTAAAGTCTGAAATTTTCAAAGTCGGAAATGAGAATGTATTTGGGTAATTCGTGTTGTTTTAGTCCGTGTGTATAGTCTTTTGCTTGCTGATAGGCTTTGTCAAGATTTTTACCTCGGCTTTTCATTTCAATCAAAATCGTTCCTTTCCAAAGCAAGTCAATGTAACCGTCTTTGTTGTCTAATTTTTTTACTCTGTGTTCAAATGTCGAAACACGTTTACTGCTTATACCAAACACGTTAAAAAACTCAACTAAAAATGGTTTTGCGTCCGCATCTTCGTTTGAAGTATCGGCCCATTCCTTTGAGAATTTTAATGCTCTATCTTTTATTTCGTTCCAGCTTAATGCCATTGTTAAATTGTCAATTTGCTAAATTATTTGATTACCAAACGCTACTTCATCTTATGAAAATTATTAATTTTTCCGTGATATACAATAATATTTGAAAACGTTTTAAAGGTAAAATTCGATTCGAAAAATAAAGTGTCGTGAATCCGATTTTTAGATTTAAATTATCTTTTCCATTTTTTAACATCTTAATCAAAAATATTTGAAATAATTAAAATCTTGACATAGGCTCCAATTGAAAAATCAATAACGATCAGAATTATCGATCAGTATTATTATTAGATACAATCTCAAAAAAAAACTGTTTTAAACTAGCTACATTCTCTACATCTCCTACACATTTGAAATGCAGGAAGATGTAGATTGTGTAGCATATGTAGGTGATTTAAACCTATTGGAATTCTACCATGTTGCCGTATGAGCTGCGAAATACATTAAATCCAAGCCTCTTTAATCTTTGTGAAAAGTTTGTATTTGATACGCTTTTGTTCCCGTATTCAACGCAAAAGGACTTGTAATCGCTGTACAGCTCTTTTAAAGTTATTTTGTTCTTAAATCCGGGCTCAAAGGTCATTTCTGCCATAAACATCGCAACCGAATCAGATTGTTTACGATAGTCATCAACTGCTTTCGCTGCTTTCTCTGAATAAGTAAATCCTTTCTGAGCAATTAAGCGCTGCATACCTAGTATTGCCCAATTAAAAACCCCAGGTAGTTCTTCTGCAATAATTTTACTCGCAAGTTCAGGATCCCTATCACTCTCTGGAATGGTTTGATCAAAACCAAGAATTAAGAACCGTCTAAAGAACGCCGCGTTCTGTTCTACATCTTTTGGCAATTCATTGGTGTTGAAAATCATCTTTGCATATTCTTCCATTATGAAAGGGTTGCCATACGGAAGACGTGCTTCTACGGGTTCACCTGACGAAAGTTGCTTGAATACCGCGGAGTCCATCTTAACACTTATCTCGGATGCATAATTAAGAAGCTTATTCTGAATTTGAGCACGTTGGTACCCTGTTTCGTTGGTTAATGTATGCAAGCTAAACGTCGTAATGTTCTCTTTACCTAAAAGTGCGTACAGAATTTCAAAGAAAGTTGATTTCCCGTTTGCTCCTGTCCCATATAGAATAAGAGATTTCTCAAGTTTTAGGGTTCTGTTCCGAAGAAAGATGTACCCCGCGTATTCTGCAAGAATCATTCTATCTTTCTCATCTACAAGCACACGATTTAAGAATTTGTCAAATTTATCCACACCAGCATTGGGGTCGAAATCAAATGATAATTGGTAAAAAAGGAAATCATTTGGATCAAAATCGCGAAACGTGTACTCTCCTTTTTCATTTATAATTAAAGTTCCGTTTCTGAAATTAATCATGATATCCTCTGTGAGCTTAAAACGCTTTGGCACATAACTTGCAACTAAGAACTGTTTCATCAGATCACTTATGAATTCGTGGTGTTTCCCTTTTAGTTGGTCATACCCTAAGCGAGCTACTGCTTTACCAAGGAAAAATTGAACGTCCTTCTTCTCTAGGGTCTTCCAATGTGTTCCATTGTATATCGCTACACTTTCTTTAATGACCGCCAATCCCCAATTGTTTACCGTGGCAGTTTCTAAGATTGAATCTACCGATACGACAACTACGCTTTTAGTGGTAAGCTTTTCTCCTGGTAATATTCCTGCTTTTTCGTAATAATCAATTGGCTTGATTTGATTAAGTAGCTTTTCCAAAACATCCTCATGTGAAGGTTGGGTTGCTGGTGTTGCTGGATTGAGTAACTTTTGAGAGTGAATGGATGGAAAAACCTTGTTTTCGTCCATTAGTATTTGGCTATTTTCCATAGTATGAGTCTATTTTATGTGTATTAAGGAATGCGATTATGTCTGAATGACGATAATAGATTTTGTTACTTATTGCACTAAATGCGATAAGACCTTTGTCTCGCCAATTCTGAACTGTTCTTCGCGACACGGTTAACAGATTCATGAGCTGATCTGTATTGTAGATTGGTTCTATTATTCCTGAACCAGGATTTGCTGGGCTGATTTCAATTAGCCTTTTATTACTAAATTTCATATATCTTTAATTTAAAATTTGTTCTTCAATGGATTAGGGTTAGCAATACTGCTGGTCACCTAATTCCCAGCAGAATAACTTCCATCGAATTTTCCGAAAGGTATACCCCCGTTAAAACGAAAAGAGGGGGAAACGATTCCCCCTCTTTTTTCAAAATAAATTAATACGTGCTAATTGTTATGTACCAGGCTTTTGTATAGTAGCAATAGTGTTGGTGATTTTCACATGAATATTTTCCAATCCCTTTCCTTTATGACTCGGAGTACCATGCTTATCCATTGCATCTACCAATCGATCAGCTAATAACAATTGAAATTCCTTAGTGCCTTGTGCTTTGTATACAAAATGCTTTTCAGCAAAATCAACGATTACTCTGTTTGTTTCAAATATTAATCCACCCTTTTCCAAAATTTTTATTAATGCAGATACGTCTTCCAAAGTCAATTTAAACCGCAACTTGTTCCAATTTGTCTTCAAAAATTTTGCTACTTCAAGTTTCAACGCATTTCTTTGATCTAGCTCAAGTCGTACCATTTCAACTAAATCTCGTTTAAGTATGATGTGCTCCGAATTTTCTGATTTATCCGTATTCGATGTTATTATAGCGATAGAACAATCATATACATTATTTATAAAATCGGAAATATCTTTAGGGTCGACAATTATAAAAAATGGCTCCAATTGTTCAACAACCTCAATTGCTATCTCATTTAAACTAATTTGAATAGGTTTTGATCCAGTATAGCTATCCTTTGTTATCTGGATCTGATGGGTTATATCGTATTCCAAATCCGTAAGTAGTGGAATTTTACAATATTGGCGAAAATCATTTTCAAATTGAAGTGGTTGTTCTTCTTCGCTAAAATCGATTGTTTCATGCTCTCCATAAAGATGTAAATTAGATTTTTCATCCCACAATTTGGACCTACGAAATTCCTCGTTTTTGGCTTTATACCATTCTAAATCGATTTTATTCAAGCCATTTTCTACTATTTCTTCAATTTTTCCCATACTTAATTAAATAAATTCATTGCATCATCAAGATCTTTATTGACAATTTTAGCATAAATCATAGTGGTAGACAAATTGGTATGCGACATTAATTTACTTACGTGGGCTATGTTCATTCCCTTTTTCAAAGCTAAGGTTCCAAAGGTATGTCGTGAAGTATGCGCGGTTACACGTTTTGAAATATTCGCCTTTGCTGTAATTATCTTTAAATTTTTATTGATCAATGCTGTCTTCGCAGAAATTTGTTGTTTTAATACGTTGTTAGCTGCTTTATTTAAACCTTCATCTAATACAGGAAATATATACCCAGTAGATTGATTTTCCTTTCGATACTTAGCGATTATTTCTAGTGCAATATTCGGCACTTTGATGGACAGATGAGATTTCGTCTTTTGAACAAATATACTTAGGTTAACCCCATCAAAATCTTCCCATCTTAAAGTCAAGAGATCCGAAACTCGTATTCCACCGGTATAACTCGCAAACACGAACATATCTTGATGCACTTCCATCACAGATCCAGTCTTAATATCTACATTACATATTGCCGCAATTTCATCTTCAGTCAAAAATACCTTTTCCACATTTTCCCATTTGAACGAATATCTTGTAAAGGGATTATTTTGCATCTCGATAACTCCTTCTTTAGCAGCTTTATTGCAAAGCATTTTTAAAACCTTTAGATTGGAATGGATGGTATTATTTGAATTGCCAATTGACTGCAAGTACTTCACGTAAGTTTTTAAAAATTCAACTGTCAGACCACCAAAAGTCAAAGTTTTTCCTTTCAAAAAGAACTTTAGCTTATTTAACATAGAAACAGATTTCCTATGCGTATTATAATGCTCGACTGAATCCAATCCGTCTAAATAACCTTGAAAATAATCAAGAAAACTATCTGATCTCTTAGAAACTAGAGATTGCTTCACCTCACTAATTGGAATCGATGGATCACTTAGTTCTAACATCTTTGATTGCGCCTTCGAAAACATCGTCGCTAGGTGATTATTTGCCCTTGCAGAATTTGGGAATTTACTTTTAAGACGCTTATTTTTTTCATCCCACATTTCTTCCTTTACCCAGATATCTAGTGAAATGAATGCTGAAGTTCTGTTTTTTGTTAACCTAATAAACAAAGGACATTCACCATTGGGCTTATGCTTTTCACGCTTTAAAACAATAGATACGCTTGACATATATTCAGATTACACCCAAAGGTACAACATAGGTACAACATTAACTTCATTAATTTACGTATATTTTCATTCAAATACACATAAAAAGTAACTAAAATTGTCCAATTTTGTGCAAATAAGAGTAAAAATAGGCAAATCAGAGAAAAGGTTCGATTCCTTCCGGGGCTACAAAAGTATCGGACATAAAAAAAGGACATTTCGTGAGAGATGTCCTTTTTTATAACGAGAAATAAAGCCCCCCACTATTCCTAGCAGAGGGCTTCGCATAAATTGAAGGTATTAGGGTTAGGTAATCGCGTATTGTATAGAACTAGGGTTATTGCTCTACAAAGGAACAATCTCCGCGCGACTCCTACAATGAGACCTAGGCCTCATTTTTATACCCAAAATGACTTAAGGCAAACGTAAGTAAACTGTTATTTTCTGTCGATAAATTCAACTTCTTGCTGATATGGTAGCGGTGATTTTTGACCGTCTTTTCAGAAATAAATAATAAGTCGGCAATCTCCTTACTCTTCTTATTTTGTGCAATTAATTCGAGAATTTTCAATTCTGATTGCGTGAGTTCGGCGAGTTTCTGACTTTTTATGCTTCCAGCGGCCATTTGATCAAATGCCATTTCAACGGACACTCGAATTTGATGATCACTCCAGGGCTTCAAAATATAATTGACCGGGTGCGTTTTCCCAGCCAATTCCACCATTTTGCGATCACTAAATGCGGTTAAGTAAATCACGGCAAGTCCCGTTGTCCGACTTTGTGCTTGCTTAACAAAATCAATGCCGGATGGTCCATCGCCAATATTAATATCGCAGATAATTAAATGCGGCTGGAAATTAGCAAGCGATTCCAATGCGGAATCATACGCATGAAAAACCGAACAATGATAGCCTAAACTCTCTAAAATTTCCTTGATATCCAAGGCAACAACAATCTCATCTTCTAAGATTAATACCCGTTTTTCTTCCATACTGATTACAGGTTAAAAGTAATTAAATGCTTGATGCCTTGGCTTTGATGCAGGGTATAGGTCGCCCCCATTTGCTCACTCAATATTCGAATAAGCCGCATCCCTAAATTTGAATTTCGATTAATGTCCTCCACCAAACCAGGTCCATTATCCTCGATAATCACGCGAATTTGGGAACCTTCGTTTTGAATCTCTATCCGTAAAACCCCTTGTTTTGACTCAACAAAAGCATATTTAAATGCATTCGAAACAATTTCATTGATTATCAAACCCAATGTCCCGATACGTTCAAATCGCAACTTAATGGATTCCTGAATTTCAAAGTAAATCAGTACCGGATTAACATCCTCCTGGGCATACATCTGTTGCAAATGCTCGACCAAGGTTCGGACGTAGCTATCCAACTGGACATATTCCATTTCATCGGTTTGGAACAAATTATTATGAACCAAGGCAATGGTTTGAATGCGATTTTGGAGGGCTGTAATCAAATCAACGGACTCCGTGTTTTTGGTACGACGCTTTTGTAAATTCAATAAACTGTAAATCACTTGTAAATTATTCTTTACGCGGTGATGCAATTCTTTCAACAAAACGGCATTACGCTCATGCTCCAAATCCAATTGAATTCGATTCTGATTCAATAACCCTTTCTGACGAAAATTGACATATAACAAGATGGATCCAAAAATAATTGCACCTAGGATAAGGCTGAGCAATTTGATCTTAAACTCTTGCAATTTGGATGACTCTGAATAGACTTCCACTTGATGTTTATTCTTGAGGGATTCTTCTCGGTGTTTGGCTAATTCGAGTTGGCCTAAAAGTAAAATTGACTTATTCCGATTAATATGTGCGTTTACCGTATCCCGATAGGCATGCAAAGCTCTGTTAAAATAAAATGCGGAATCATATTGCTTTTGAACGGCATAAAAATCAGCATAGACGTCCAGCATCATTAACTTCACGGGCATAATTACTTTTTGTGCCATCAAATTACGCGCATGATCCATGTAATATTTGGCAGCATCAAATTGCTTGAAATGGAGTAAGGCTCGAGCTAGCAAAATTTCCTTCCCGATTTGATTATCAGGATTATCGATACTGGATTGAATGTCAAATCGCAACATGGGTATAACATGCTTATAATGACCCAACTCAATATCACATTGCGCCATATTTCCCTTAAATAAGCCCTCCCAATAGCGTAACTCCCGCGGCAAATAAATTCCCTTTGCTGCCGCTCGTACTTCTGCAACTTCCCTAAACCCTTGTGCATATACTTCACGGGCCTTTTTGAATTTTTTCAAATCGGTGTAAATCCAACCCAGGCGTTGCAGATAAAAAAGCCTACGATAATCCCCACGGGGTGGAACAGGCTGAAATTGCAAAAAATCGCGTAATGCATCTTCAAAAAGACCACACTCCCGGTAGATTTCCCAGAAGGTTTTGATGTAACCTAATTTGATGCGCAGTCGACGAATGGGAATTGCCTTTTCAATTTCATTTTTCCCTCGGTATTCCTCTTCTAGTTTAATGAGCACATGTCGCCAATAATAGATAGGAACTTGTTTTTGATGTTCAAAAAGAAACTCCAAAAAGGGTAAGCCGTGCGTAAATTTCGCTTGATTGTGGTAGACCATTGCGAGTGGAATCGCGGCCTTAATCATTAAATCAAGGTTATTTTTTCTCCGGGCATCCGCCCATTGTGATTCAAGAATACGTTCCAAATCCGCCACATTGGCATTGGAAAAGAATCCACCATCTTCTTTGAAAACACGATCCCATGTAGACCACATAAATTGAGGATCCTGATACCGTAAGTCTCGTTTAAATTTGAGCGGATAATACGAATCGTTAGACAGGCTTCGGAAAGAAACGAGCAGCAATAAGCATACTAAGGCCTGGCATAGGCGACTTAAATTCATTTGATATTCATTAGAACTAGGGCCTTTGCAGGGCTTTCTCCCGACAAGATAAGGGCTTCTAATTAAAAATCAAATGTCAATTAAAAATTATAAGTTATACAATGCCAAGGCTTCCGCGAAGCTTAGCGTACGATTGTAAAATTATCGAACCTCAAACACCAAAGCCGTTTTAGCCGGAACTTCCAAACTATTTCCAAGCACTTGTGTTGTTTGATTGATCACATCGTTCAATGTAGCTCCGGGTTTAATTAACTCCGCATAATTTCCCATGCTAAGCGTCTTGCTGGTTGCGTTCTTGTTCATTACGACCATAACCTTTCCCTTAGCCGAATGACGGAAATAGACATAAACCCCATTTTCAGGACCAAAATGCGTCAATTTCCCTTCATGAATCACAGCATTATTCTTCCGCCAATTCAATAATTTTTTAAAGAAATCCTGCGTACTTTTTTCATCGGCTGTAAAACCGCGTTGTGTCACGGCATCTTTGGCATCACCAGGCCAACCGCCATAAAAATCACCTCGAATTTCGCCATGTTCATTGCTTTTGGGATTTGACATTAAGATTTCGGTTCCGTAAAAAATCTGCGGAATTCCACGTGTCGTCAATAAATAAGTCATACCCATCCGGAATAAGGCTTGGTCATGCTTGACCTGCGAGTAAAAACGTGACATGTCATGGTTGTCGCCAAAAACAACCAAATTGTCTGGATTTGCATAAACCAAATCATTCGAAATAACCGAATAGATCTTATTCAAACCCTTGCCCCAATCTTGATCATTCTCATTCATCGCCTCCGAAACGGCATTTTGCAAAGGAAAATCCATCAATGCTGGCAAGGATGATTTAAAACCATCTCGGTTTACTTTCCCCTTTTGCCAATATGAGGTAATAATCGGGTTCGATGACCACTCCTCGCCTACCATATTCAAATTCGGATATTCCGCTAACACGGCATCCGACCATCTCGCCTCAAAATGCTTTTCAGAATAAGGATAGGTATCGATACGAATTCCACCCAAATGCGCATATTCAATCCACCAAATCGTATTTTGGATTAAATAATTCGCCATAAAAGGATTCTTTTGATTCAAATCCGGCATCGCGGGAACAAACCACCCTTCTGATTGCATTTTGGCATCAAATTGTGAAACATGTGGATCTTGAACTGTTTCCCGACGGTGCGTTGTCGACACAAATTTTCCGTCGAAATTGATCCAATCTTTGAAAGGGAAATCCTTCATCCACCAGTGGCCATCGCCGCAATGGTTCAGCACGACATCCATAATGAGCTTAATACCCTTTTGCGCCGCCTTATCCGCTAATTCTTGGTATTGTTTATTGGTGCCAAAACGTGGATCTATCAAATAATGATCCGTGATGGCATACCCATGGTAACTCTCTTTCGCTTGGTCGTTTGCCATAACTGGCATGTTCCAAATCGCGGTAAATCCCATGTCATGGATGTAAGGCAAACGGTCAATGATGCCTTTTAGGTCACCCCCATGCCGACCGTACATCTCGTTGCGGGCAGGATTGGGTTCACGGTAGCCCGGCGCAGCATCGTTGCTAGGATCGCCATTGGCGAAACGATCAGGTGTGATGAGGTAAATAACGTCTTTGGTCGAATAAGATGGTCGATTCGCGGAATTTGGGGTTCTTGAATCGAGTTTGTAGTCGATGTGGTGGAGGATTTTGTTTCCTTTTTTGATATCAATCGGATATGACCCCGCCAGCGCGTTTTTCGATATTTCGCAATCAATGAACAGGTAGTTCGGACTATCCGCATTGTGCACTTTCACAATCTTTAAACCCGGTTTTTTAGCTATGACTTCACTACCACTTAAGTCCTTTCCGTGGATCAGAAGCTGTAATTTAGGGTTTTTCATCCCTACCCACCAGTTGAGGGGTTCGATACGTAAATCTTGTGCTGAAAGGGCTTGAAAGCTTAACGCCGCAAATAGGAATAATATAAGTTTCTTCATGAATCTAAAGGGTTTTGTTCAGGTTGTCGGGGTCAGGACCCCAACAACCTGTGACTTAAAATTAGCTGAAATGGCTCAGAAATACGCATAAAATGCCCTAAAAATGTAAAAATTATCAGGTTTTAGGTAGTGAAACTGGCGAAATAGTGGTTCTTTGCGTAACGCTGCCGGGGTCGTTGACCCCGGCAGCGTTTACCCCCCGGCGCATCCGCTATCCTTGCATTTCCACTGTTATTTCAAGATATTTGTACTCAATTACAGCCCTAAAACAAGCATCCTATGTGTGGAATCGTCGCCTACATCGGCTCTCAAGCCGCTTACCCTATTATTCTTAAAGGTCTAAAGCGACTAGAATACCGCGGTTACGACAGCGCAGGGATTGCCTTATATGGCAAAGAAATCACGAATTTCAAGAAAAAAGGACGTGTAGCGGAGCTAGAAGCTTGGACTGATGACATCACCCAAACCGCAACAGTGGGCATTGGCCATACGCGTTGGGCAACGCACGGCGAACCATCCGATGTGAATGCACATCCACACAAATCGAATTCAGGTAAAATTACGTTGGTCCACAACGGAATCATTGAAAACTATGCTTCCTTGAAGCAAGAGCTCATCCAAAAGGGCTATACGTTTGAAAGTGCGACAGACACAGAGGTTTTGGTCAATTTCATCGAAGAAATCCAAAAGAGCAATAACTATTCCTTGGAAGAGGCCATGCGTATCGCTTTGAAACGTGTGGTGGGCGCTTACGTAATTATCGTGATGGAGGAAGGATTTCCGAATCGATTGATTGCAGCGCGTAAAGGAAGCCCATTGGTGATTGGCGTGGGCGATGGCGAACACTTTTTGGCATCGGATGCCTCCCCGATTATCGAATACACGAAGAAAGTAATTTACGTGAACGACTATGAGTTGGCGATCATTTCCGAAGATGAAATCATCTTGAAAAACCTTGGAAATGAGCCTATTACTCCCTATATCCAACAACTGGACATGGAATTAGCCCAAATCGAAAAGGGCGGTTATGATCATTTCATGTTGAAGGAGATTTTCGACCAGCCGGCATCTTTGACAGATTGTTTACGAGGTCGTTTGGACAGCGAAAACATGACATTAACCCTGGCAGGTGTGGAGCAACATTTATCTGTTTTTGCCCAGGCCAAAAGAATCGTGATTGTAGCTTGCGGAACGAGTTGGCATGCCGGTTTAGTTGCTGAATACATGATTGAGACCCTTTGCCGCATCCCGGTGGAGGTGGAATATGCCTCGGAATTCCGTTACCGCAATCCGGTGATTGGGCCAGGCGACATCATCATTGCGATCTCTCAAAGTGGCGAAACGGCGGATACCCTTGTGGCTATCGAGCGCGCCAAGGAACAAGGAGCCTTTATATTTGGGGTGGTAAATGCGGTGGGATCATCGATTGCGCGTATTTCACACGCAGGTGCCTATACGCATGCAGGACCGGAAATCGGTGTTGCGAGTACCAAAGCATTTACCGCTCAATTGACCGTCCTAGCGATGATGGCGATGAAAATAGGAAAGGCCAAAGGCACCCTGGCTACTGCTGAATACGATCGATTGATTGCGGAATTAGCTTTGATCCCTGAGAAGGTAAAGACAACGTTGGCGACACATGAAGCCATCAAAGAAGTAGCTAAACATTATGCAGACGCACGCGATTTCTTGTTCTTAGGCCGTGGATACAACTTCCCTGTTGCCTTAGAAGGAGCGTTGAAACTTAAGGAGATTTCCTATATCCATGCGGAGGGATATCCTGCGGCGGAGATGAAACATGGACCGATTGCTTTGGTAGACGAAAACTTACCGGTATTGTTTATCGCGACCAAAGATGCCTACTACGAGAAAATTGTGAGTAATATTCAGGAAATCAAGGCGCGCAAAGGGATGGTTATTGCGGTGATTTCCGAGGGGGATACGCTGATTCGCGATATGGCAGACCATGTGATGGTCGTGCCGGAGGTGGATGAATTGTTGGCCCCGCTTATTAGCGTTCTGCCTACACAATTATTGTCTTATTACATTGGGGTGTTACGCGGCTTGGATGTAGATAAGCCACGTAATTTGGCGAAGTCGGTGACGGTGGAGTAGAGTAAACTATCCTGTATTAATCTTTTCGGCGCTATATAAAACTAACTCTTTTCCAAAACAAAGGTCATCGAATCGGCGTCTGCAAATACATCTACACCACATGTGCATCTAAGACTTGAAAAATTGAAATCAACGCTTCCACAAGCATAGCATTTAAGTGGAAGTTTAGCTCTTCTATAAAAATTTATACTTTTCAAATTCTCATCAAGAAACATCACTTCTTCTTTTGAGAAAAGTGAATCTTCTGAAATCAGCTGAGCTTTGGATTGATCAATAACAACTCCAATTTCTTTATAATGCATAATGGCTAATAAAACGGTCAATGCATTTCCTTTTTGCTTGCCGCAATATTCAATTGACCCGATTGATTTTGTATTATATCTTCTGTGTGAGGTATGTGCATCCTCTAAAATATATAATCCACCTTCATTTAATCTTTTTACACCTTCTAACAAAGCTAATGCTTGGTGACTTGGAACATGTGAACCGTCTTCAATAATTAAATCAAATAAGTCTTGAGATAAAAAATTAGCAACTAAATGTCTGTCACCTTGGTCTAATTGAGAAAAAATAAAACGCTTATCAATTGGCCATACTTTTTGTAGAGGTAAAATATCAGCACCATATATAACTGAGTTCGGAAACCTATCAAGTAACCATTGGATAGAGTTCCCCTTGAAGATGCCAATTTCAGCTATTTTATTAATTTTTTTATTTATGAAAAAAGGTTCATAAAAATCCACAAAACCATGCCAAAATGATTTATCAGACTCTAGGAATAATGTCATACCGATATAATTTGATTAATTAATTACTCTTTATTTGTAAAAATACGAATAGCAACCGCTAGCAACTCCTTTAAAATAATTAAGTAAAAAGTTGATGTTGAATGATTTCAACGAAATAATAATTGAAGACATTAACATCCTTAATAAATACCAAAACAAGTTAATAATAGTGAGAGTGGAGTGATTTTTTAACAATAAAAAAGCGTTCCTAGTCAGATAGTAAAATGAATTGAATTTTCTTTGAAACGAATTGTCAAAGCGTAATACAAATGTTTCGTTGGTAGACATAAGTCGATATCCTGATTTTTTTAATTTTAAGGATAAATCAACTTCTTCCCAATAAAGGAAAAAAGAATTATCAAATAAGCCAAGTCGATCAATGGCTGTCCGATTCAACATCATGCATGAGCCAGCTAAATAATCAGTTTCAACAGTTTGATTATTATTGGAGATCAACCATTTCTGCATAAACCCGTTTAACGAAAAAGAATCATACATGATCTTACCTGCATCAGTTAAAGTCCTTACCATGACACCAGCAACGTCATGTTTTTTTAAAACATTTGACATAATACATAACGTATTAGGCTGAACGACTATATCTGGGTTAAGTATTAATAAATCACCTACTAACTTCTCCTTAGTTAAATATTCCAAACCGGCATTGTTCCCACCTGCATAACCTAGGTTTGATGTATTGTTAATTAAATGAAATTCAACCTGACTTAGGCTAGCTAAATCTTGACATTTTTTTAGATTAGAATTATCCGACTCACTTGAACCATTGTCGATCAACACTATTCTGTATTGGGCATTTTCAGATTTAACTAAGCTACTAACGAGTTTTAAGCACTGAAATCCGCTATACCAATTAACAATTAATACATTGATCATCGAATAGTTTCATTAAAGACATTTCTTATTTTCGCCCAATTGTATTCATTAAAAATACGCTGCGAATTTTCTCTCACATTTGAGATATTAAACGAGTAAGAAATGACTTCATCTAGGGCTGAGGCATACAAATCTACTGATTTTTCAAACCAGCTAGAATGTCTAATTTCATCTAAATTTGCATGGATATATTTGACATAATCAACTACTCCATATTTTTCCATTTTACTCAATAATTGGCGATTGATTTGGACTATTTTTCCGTACGTTCCATTTAGGGTAAGGTCATTTGCTACTGCGAGGTCGGTTGATATTAGGTAGCAACCAAAATACATTGCTTCAATCATTGCAATACTAAAACCTTCATAATATGAACTGAAAGCGACAATTTTAGCACGCTTGTAATACTGATATAATTCCTCTTTATTTTCAATGTTACCAGTAAAAATCACAGAATCCTGAAGTTCCGGATTTTCTTGACACAAAACTTCAAAAAAACGGCTAAATTTGGCCTCTACAGGCCCAACAAAATACAATTTATATCCCTGAAGATTTTTAGCAGAGGAGAAGGCTTTCAACAACAATTCGTGATTTTTTTCACTTGCACCAATCCTACCAACAACAACAATTAAATCGTCTTTAATAACATCCCAACCATAGGCTTTTATTGCATTAATGCCATTAGGTATTAGTACAATGGACGACTTAAATGGGCTCATTTTATTCAATAAATCGAAAGACTTTTGAGTTTCTATGATATATAAATCAACAAATCCCCCTAGTAATTTCCTTAAAACACTTTTGAATTTCTCTATAAAGCCTGATGCAATAATAAATCTTTGAACGATTAGGTCATTAAAATCAAGCTTAATTATAATTTTTACGTTTGGTTTAATGCATTTTGTAATGAAGGCAAGAATATAGTTGTTTAATCCCCCATGGTAAAGCAATAAATAATCCCCTGATTTAATTTTAGATAAAACAAAAAATCGAATAGAAATCCTAGGGAGTGACGCCCCTATTAAATTAATAATATTAATAGCTTGATATGTATTAGTTATTTGACTAAAGGTACTTGTGACAATTGATGCATCAAAACAGGTTGAGCCTTCTGATCCAGAAATAAGCTCTCCTACATCCTTGGACAAATGTACAGTTTGCAAATTATCAAAAACCAAATACAACTTATTTTTATTCATTTTTAGAACGAATTCCTATTTAATTCACTCAAATAAATCTGATTGATATACTTAAGCACATCAGTTTGGTTAAAATGTTGAATAGCAAAGTTCCTTGCATTTACACTTTTTTCACTTAGCCCATTTCTGTTTTTTAATATATTTCGAACAAGTTCTGCCAATTCATTCCGATCAAATTCAAATCCTGTAAATCCGATTGAATAAGTTGATCTTAACCCATATATATTTCTGCAAATTACTGGTCGACCAGCTGCCTGAGCTTCAAGCACCACATTCGAAAATCCCTCACGATGGGATGGTTGAATTAAAATATCAAAAGAATCAAATAATTCTAACTTATTTAAAATCTCGCCCTGATAAGTAATATTTTTCGTAATAGATACATGTCTCGAAAAACTATTCTGAAAATTCGTATCATCATCCATTTGACCGATAAACGTAAGTTTAATGAGACCCGCGTTCAACAAATCTTTCAATTGAACAATGGCATCAAGCGAGCCTTTCTCATGACAAACTCTACCCACTACTCCCAGAGTTAAGACTTCTTTATCAAAATTGGGAAATGGAATTGCTAAGAGACTTTCTTCAAAACCGCAAATTGATCCATGATGAGGAACCAAACATTTTTTTCGAGAAACAACATTTTGGTTAATTAAATATTCCAATTGAGACTTTGAATCACAAAGCGTCAAATCCGATAACAAATAGGTAATTCGGTCTATACTTTTATAAATATAAAATGCGAGACCAGCTTTGTTCGCCCAAATTTGACCTGTAAACCAATGAATTTGCTTAAATTTTCCAAAAAATTTAAGTATGGCAACTAATAAACCTAGTTTAGGTGTGATTGTTACTACCAAATCACACTTTTCTTTTTGTAGGATATTTTTTAACGCAAACAACTCTTTAATAAGCGTTGAACCATTCCGTCTGCTTATCAACTCATAGGTAACAATGATAGGAATAAAACTAACATCCGAATCGGAGTTTGAATGTAGTTTCAAAAAATGATCCCACTGATATTGATAACAAACAAAACCGATTTTTTTCATCAAGACTTCGATTGATTGGAAATAAAATTCACCTCCGTGAACAACAAGGCTATTTTTTGCGAATAATTTCTAAATCTCAAAATATAAAAAAAGTGATATGCAATACATCCCAAGGCATAGGTAAATCGCTCCTTCAATACATTTCGTTTGGTATTAGCTACTTCATTAGCCGAGATACTTTTACAAACAATGACGTTCTTCGAAAATTCACCACTTAGAAGAGCTGAATCAATTGCAATGAAAACATCCGCCCTTTCACAATAAGATATCATTCCCCGAAATTGAAAGATAAGATTGACCATTCGTAAACCCAATATCTTTCTCAATGTATAAAGACTTCCAGATTGGTGTTTATGATTTAATATAGAAGCAGGACAAATGAAATATCCGTTATATGAACTTGATGAATTTATTGTTTTGAAGCACAATTGTTTGGTTCTAGAATATTCATCATATGGAGCAGAAACCGGGGTAGTACTTTCAATGTTTGAGGAGTACTCCCATTTGACAAGCCCCCATTGACTTAAACTACCTAATAGTATAAATTGATAATGATATTGACTACAGTATTCAGCTAATAAAACAGGGAGCGAAAAATTATGAAAACGCATACGATTAGCGTCTTTTATTTCCCCTCCGATATAGATGACTTTATGATTATCCCCATACTCAAGGTATTCATTAAGTCCCGCAGTTATGAAGGAAATATTGGTAGCATCTAAATCACTAGTATAGATTAATTTAATATCCTTATGATTACTATTTAAAAGAAAATCAAAGCATTCTTTGGAAAAACTACCCTTATTTCCGATTAATAAAATCATTTCCTAAATCGGAATCTAATGTTTGGCAACTTGATAGCAAACAAGGCTAAAATCACAAAATCGAGCAAATAATATTTGAGTGTTATGTCAAAAGGCGATAGCAATAAATATATCAAGAAATTTAAACCTATGGCGGCATAAATTTTATACGAAGAAATATTTTTAAAAACTTCCAACTCAATTCTGCGAAGCATGATCCCTAACAAGAAGACAATCAAGAGCGAGATTAATCCGAAATAAGAATAATAGAATTGGTAAGTATTAGGACTAATTCCAAATTTTTGATAAACATAAGGATCATGATTATAAATCAACATAGTTTTATCAGTAATTGAATGACAGCTCCCCAAAGGTAAATTCATTCGGTCTGCATGATTGTATATTAATCCAGAAACTAATGCGATGGGCAAATCCAATAAATTGTTGAATTTGTGACTCACTTCAATAATTGCTGGCCATAGTAAATCGAATTCTTGCATGCCTACTTGAAGTACTAAGCAGCTAATATTCATATTACGAAAATCGAAATTGGGCACGTCTTTTAAGACCTTCCCAAAAATCATATAAAATCCTATTAGTAAAACCAAAGCAACTGACAATAACGACTTAGAAACATTTTTAAAAGACAAAAATTTAATTCTACTAAAGAATGTACAAGCAGCTATACCAATTAATATTGGGGAAACCAGCATACCTCTTTTCCCAAATATCAATCCCGAACAAATCGCTATTATAAGTCCAATTATTGGGTACAATTTAAAACCGAACTTATATAAATATAGGATTGATGCTGGTATTAAAACCGAAATAGCAACCCCAATTAATCTATAACCATATTCGAGACCAGGCACTGCTACTGAAATGGCTCCATTTACATCATTAAATCCATAAAACAAATTGTTTCTGAATATCCAATAAAGTAGCGTTAAGATAACAATTAAGAAAAATATCAATTTTCGGATTGCTTTCAACAATCTTGTCCCATTCAAGGACATAGAATAATTTTGATGAATCAATTGAAATTTCTTCTTGTTAAAAAAGGTATGCCCAACCTGAAACAAAATCAATGAAACTGCACCAATTATCGTACCATAATTATAAAGTTCTTCATCCCAGTGATATAGATCTAAATCAACATTACAACTAGGTGTGAATAAGGGCCTAAAAAAAGTAAAAAACCAACCTGAAACGATAAAAAAATCAAGAATACTGAAATAATTAAACCTGATATAACTAACAAATAGTAATATCAGCGAAAAGAGCCAAAGTCCAGAAAGAAAAATATTAATTGTCAATTGTATTTAATAAAGTAGATCTAATTCCTTTTTTAATATTTTTAAGTTGAGTAAAAAGATTAATAATTGAGACAACATGATTGCATAAATTAAGTAAGAATAATCAAGCCCCAATAAATAAATAAAGATCATTGCTAATAAAAAAAAGACTGCCATACCAGCATAAGAAAAAGACAGACTTTTATCTAACTTCAGTGATACCAAAAATGGAAAAATAACTGTGTTTAAACACGCAAATATTGTGTAAAATCCTACTGATTTCAATATAAACCCAATTTTATTGTAATTAATTGCTGTGTAATTTAATATTACGAAGTCAATTAGCGAGTAAAATATCATATAGCCCAAGAGGAGAATCGTAGAAATTATTTTTATGATATTCCAAAAGTATTTTTTGAATTTAATTGATTCTTTGTTTGCAATTAAAACTGAAAGATTAGGTAGAATTGCTTGAGAAATAGAAAGAAAAACGACTGAAATAATATTTGAAATTCTTTCGGATAAGCCAAAATAACCCAATACAGATTTACTTGAAATTAGACCTAACAATAAGGTTGGACCATAGACTAAAACACTACCAGCTAGGTTTGTTGAAAAAATATAAAACCCTTCGTTAATGGAATTAATAATTAATTCCATTGAGGGCCGAATCCAAAATAATAGATATTTCCGATAGAGTAAAATAGCAGAAACTATAGAAGTAACTACAGAAGCAATTGAATAAATAAAAGGCCAGTTCAAAAAATCTTTCTCACCACTTATCAGTAAAATCAAAAGAAACAATACCACTATTTTTGATACTAGGTTAATTCTGGTGAGCAACTTTGTCTCTTGGAGACCAATAAAAAAATAATTCAAATTTAAGGCTTGACCTACTAATTGGCCCAATGAGAAAACTATGACTTTATTAAATTCCTTGAGCGTCGTATCAAAAAACAGAAAGACTAGAAGTAAAATTATTGTCATTAAACAAATCAATAATTTCACCAATATTGTGGATATAGCTATTTCACTTAGCTTTTGGGGATCATGTTTATTGATTGCTACGGTCCTTACCATACTGGTAATAAATCCAAATTCAACAACAAAAGATAAAAGTCCCACCAATGCAGTTGAGAATGAGATAAAAGCAAACTTCTCTGCGCCAATTACACTAAAAATATAAGTCAATGATATGGCTGGAACCAATAAATTTAGTCCATTATTAACCAACAATTGCCAAAAATTTTCTATTAAGGTTTGCCCTTTCAGTTTACTTATAAAATCATTACATTTTAGAATAATCGACTTCAATTTAAATAATGTAATAGTAATAATCTCATTGATAAATGCACATCCAACTTTGATGGCTCGTATATGTAGTTCTGCTTCAAAACCTCTCCTATACCATTAAAATTTGAATTTATCCTACAAGCCTCTTGAAGTGATTCGTAAAATCCTATGTGTGCACTTTTCAAAAAAATGGTTAGTCGAGCATTATAATATTCAGAAGCCTTATTTGGCCATGCGACGAAATTGGTAACATCGCGTTCACGGGGCAATAGACCAAAATCAAAGGCGCATAGAGCTTCTCTTAGATCTTCAGGTTTTAGTGTAGAGTATTCTACTTTTGAATTAGGGTACGCATGCTTTAAAAGCTCAATATTTGACCTACTGGTAAACAAAAAAGCTCTACCATTAAACCCATCAAAAAATCGCATTACATCTTCAATACATTGCCATTTCGAAACGCCTCCGGCAAAGACAGCTACTTGTTCATGATCAACAATTGAATAAGTGGCCCTCCACTTTTTCCTAAAAGCCGCATATCTGTCGTCATCATAGGTTTCAATTAAACCACAAGGCACAAGACTAAATATCGCTTTCGTTGTTCCATAGGTATCTAATAAATGAGATTGACAATTATTTGATACTATTTCTATGACATCTACTTGTTGATAAATTTTCCTTTCTAGAAAAAAGAAAAAATGATACAAGAGTCTTGCTATAATCCCCTTCCCTTTATTCTGGTATTCAATGATTTCTTCAAGTGCTCCTTGATAATCTAGTGATTTTTTAATGCCTTTGGTCTTTAATAAAAAAAAGAAGGGGTAACTTATCAAACCTGAAAAAACGACTACATCTGGCTTTAGCGCATTAATCTTTTTATTAATATTAAGAATACTAATAATGCCTTGAACAATGGAATAATTACCTAAAACAGTAAATTCTATTTTCGAGTTTGGTTTTCGTAAAAAACCACGAAATATTAAATAAACCGTTTCCCAATTATTAGCATTGAAGGCAATATCCTTATTTTTCATGAGGTTTTTCTCCCCACCATTTGAGAACAAATCGCGACTGGATATGATTAAAACTTTGCTCATGTTATAGATTAAAGATCAACTACTTTGCGATATGCCAAGCTAATAATTCTTCTAAAATTCTTTCACATGCTTTCCCATCCCCATAGGGGTTAGATGCCTGACTCATTTTTTTGTATGTATAGTGGTTGAAAATTAATTCATCTATGCTTTGGGTAATTTTATTAACATCGGTCCCAACAAGTTTAACTGTTCCCGATTCCACAGCCTCTGGCCTTTCAGTTGTATCACGCATAACTAATACCGGTTTCCCAAGTGATGGCGCTTCTTCTTGAACACCCCCAGAATCAGTTAAAATCAAGTAGGATTTGCTCATTAAATATACAAAAGGTAAATACCCCAAAGGTGCCACTAAATAAACATTTTCAATCCCAGATAAGATTCTATTGACCGGCTCTGATACATTTGGATTTAAATGTACAGGGTATATGAAATCATAATTTTGGTGTTTTTTTGCAGCTATTGAAATAGCTTCACAAATTCTTTCGAATCCTTCCCCAAAACTTTCTCTGCGATGGCCTGTAATTAATATAATTGGCTTTTCTGCTCGATAAAATGGGAGTGAAAACAAAATTTCTTTCTCTAAATTTTCATCTTCATTAATTAATGAGTTCACAAAAAGCAATGAATCAATAACCGTATTTCCCGTTATTTTAATTGAATCGGCAGGATATCCTTCTGCAATTAAATTTGCCTTTGAAGTTAATGTAGGCGCAAAATGTAAAGTAGATAATACCGATGTAATTTTCCGATTTGCCTCCTCAGGCCAAGGAGAATACAGATTTCCTGTTCGTAATCCTGCCTCTACGTGTGCCACAGGAATCGAATTATAATATGCGGAAAGGCTTGCAGCTAAAGTGGATGAAGTGTCACCATGAACAAGTGCCACATCAGGGCGATAATTCAAAAATACATTTTTCAATTCTTGCAGAATCTTACATGTTATGTCTGTTAGATCCTGACCTTGTTTCATAATATTTAAATCAAAGTCAGGGCTTAACCCAAATAAATTTAATACTTGATCTAACATCTGCCTATGCTGACCCGTTACGCATATTTTTAAATCAAACCTAGGGTCATCTTTAAACTTAAGCGCTAAAGTTGCCATTTTTACAGCCTCTGGACGGGTACCAAATATCAAAAGTACTTTCATATTAAAAAATTACAGAAAGAAACTATGCGTTATTACGGCTTTAATTGAATTTAAAACCATATGTTAGAATTAAAGCTATTTTGTTGCAGAAAACACAGGTGTTATTAAGGAGTCATTAGAGTAATATTTTAATCACAAGGCAACACCATGATTGAATTAAATTTTAATGCGTTTTGATGTAGAGTCGATCAGCTCTAAGTCGGCCTTCTTCTAATTTAACAAATGAATTAAAGCCATAAAAAGCAAATAGATTATCCCAGGCCTCAATACCAACCTCATTAATGTGATGCCAATGTGGTATTCTATTCCTATCAGCACCTGAGAACCAAACATACTTACCATGTTTCGTACATTGTTCTACAACTTTGGCAGCAAAAAACGGCTCAATATGCTCGATAACTTCAGTGCACATGACTAAATCAAACTCTCTATCCAATGAATTCATTAACCTCAAATCACATTTTAATACTTGGTCAGGATTTATACCAAGACTAAAGAGTTTATTAATTCCACTTTCACTTCCTTCAACAGCGAAAACATCTATATTATCTTTAACAAATTGTGCCGTAATTTCTCCACCACCAGTTCCTAACTCCAAAATGGATTTAAATTTTGATCCTGTTACATCTTGATATATCATTTGCATGTACTCATACAAGCTTTGTGAGACGGACGTATTTGGGTGGCCACTATTATCATTCTGAAAATATATTTCAGGATATAGCGAATCTATATCAAGGTAACTGAAGGCATAAGGACAATTGATATTGTACCACCATGCATTTGAAAATTTATGATAGCCGTTATCAACCTTATCTTTAAATACCTGAACTTTCAAAGTTTGGGTAATCGTAAATAGCTCGTGACCATTAATATTAGAAACAGATGAAACAGGATGACTTTTAGGCGATTTCCTTGAAAGCATTCCGATAATATTGCCTAATCGATATGTCAATAATTGATAGTAAATTCGAGCAAATAACGACCAAACTTTTTTCATAATTAATTTTATTATTTGTAATAGAGAATCAAATTATCAAGCTTTTTTCATTAAAATAACGTTAAATCATCTTCATCCAAGTCCCCGCCACCAGCATTCCCTCACTAAACTCGCCCTTCCCAAATACCCCCACGCGCACCTTCTTCTGAATCAAAGGCTCCACCTTCTCAATCAGCTGATACAAATACGGCCGGTCCACATTCCCCACCAAAACCAAATCCACAAAAGGCGAATTCTTGCCTTCAGCCAACTCCCCCGTCAAATAAACCTGGTCTACATTCCCCAATTTCTTAATTATCTGATCGATAATTTGATCCAATCCCACAAACTGCAGAATAATCCCCCGCAAAGTTTGAAACATCGGATGCGCCTGATTAACCATATAATGCTTCACTTTGGCATTCGCCTCCTCCGTCTGTACCTGAATCAAATGCATCTCCTGCAACTTGTTCAACTCCAAACGTACCGTATTGCTACTCACCCCCAAATCCCGCTCCAAGCCCCGCAAGTAAACTTTACTCACCGGATTCAACAACAACTTGGTTAGCAAAGCTACCCGAATCTTCCCCGAAAACAATTGATCTAATACCAAAACCTGAACGCCTGAAACGGCTTCGCCCACCTGAGTCACATGAAGTCAAGGCAGACTGATACAATATTGAGTAACAAATTTATTAAATATTGAAGAAGCAACAAGTTTTTCAACAATCAATTATCCATCGGTCGCGCATTTATATTTACCTTGCAGCTATGAAAATGGGACAGAGTTTCAGCATCAGCCTGTGTGTCGGTATCGCCTTATTGTTTTTATGGCAAATCTTCCTCGTCAGCAATAATACGCCCTACCTCGATGACGTGAATTTCATCGACTTTATCTTACATTTCGCAGATCCTGGGCAGAAAACCACCGACTTTCTAACTCAACTATTCATGGTCGACAATAACCACATGGCCGTCGTACCTAAATTAGGGCTTAGTTTACAATACCTACTGTTTCATGACATCAACTTCAAACGGATCTTACTCATAAGTGCCCTCCAACTAAGCTTAATCGGGGTGTGGTTCTTTTGGCAATTCAAAGAGACCAAAAAACCGTTCTGGATGGCGCTTCCACTCCTATTCTTGTGGTTCCAACCGCAATACTATGAGATTTCCAACTGGGCAATGACTGGCATTCAACAAAGCTCTGTTATTCTCTTCAGCATCTTGGCACTCGAATGCATGGCAAAACCTGGAAAGAAATATTTTGTGCTCGCGAACGTGTTCGCTGGCCTAGCCTTTTATTCGTTTGGCAGTGGAATTCTTGCCTTCGCCGGAATCGGCTATTATTTGTTGGCCCATAAACGATACCGAGAAATCGTGTGGCTGATTCCACTTCCAGCCATCTTACTTGCCTCCTATTTGTACATGAAACAGTTGGGAAGCGTCGCTAACACCACTACCATCCAAGTATCCCACGCGATTCCATTTTTCTTGAACCTCATCGGCACAATCGCCATGGTCATTTCCTCTTATGCCAAAGAAGCCGCTTGGATATTGGGGACCTTGATGCTCACCTTGGCTTTGGCTGGCCTTGTAAAAATCAATCACCAGTCCAAAATTTCAGCCTTATTGCTGATGCTTTTGGCAAATTGCCTATTGATCATCATTAGTCGGGATGGACTCGGAATTTTCATGGTCAGCCGCTTCGCAACCTTGAGTCCGCTCATTGCCATGTGTTTATATCTGCTTTATTTACCCAAAATTTCGACTAAAATTGCTGCGAGCCTCGTCATCTTATCAAGCTTATTCTGGGTGGGTTCTTACGTGCAATATTTACCCGTGATGTATAATCAAAAAAATCAAGCTAGGGCAGAGGCGGCCAACTGGTCTCGCAACCGCGCATGGACCTACGCTTCGGAGCGTTTCCAGTCGAATGCGGCAGGAATTCTGATCCCAAGCTTCAACCAAGGCCTTTGGAAAAGTGAAAATACCATCCTTAGCGACCAGCAAATGAAGGCTTGCCTGCAAGCCCCAAACTATCCTTTTTCAATTCGCGAAGAAAATCAATTGATCAGTATTGATCAATTTCCTTTTGAAACAGGTCTTAAACTCCCCTATTATTTAATTTTAATCGATACGCTGCCGCCCAATAAGGCTTACGTCAAAAACATTGAATTCAGACCCGGCAGCAAGAAGAACTTCTTATTCCATGGCCAATGGCTCTCCAATAGTGGAATTGTCAATTTACAACAAGCCTTGCTTTCAAAAGGATCTTACCAAGTCTATGTGTATGATCCTGGCCATCAACAATTTTGGAAAACAAATAGGACTTTTCTTCGCTAGGTAAAACAATATGGGCGAATGGGCGTTACAACACTATGTCAAATCCAATCGTCAGCATCAAACATCTTTCCAAGTATTTTGGAAATTTTCATGCCGTTCAAGATGTCAACATCACTGTTAATCAGGGGGATGTTTATGGTTTTCTAGGTCCCAATGGAGCCGGTAAAAGTACCACCATGCGTTGCATGCTTTCGCTCATCCAAGCCGACAAAGGTTCCATTGAGCTTTTTGGCAAATCCATCCAAAATCACCGGAGTGCAATCCTATCGCAAGTGGGTTGCCTCATCGAAAAGCCCGATTTCTACAAATACCTCAGTGCTTTCCAAAACTTACAAATCTTTTCACGCATCTCCGGGAAACCGTCCACAAAAAAGGAAATTCTAGCCATGCTTGAATTTGTAGGGCTCGAAGGCCGCGAAAAAGATCACGTCAGTGGCTTCTCGCACGGCATGCGGCAGCGCCTCGGCATTGCGCAAACGCTACTTCATGAACCGGAATTAATTGTATTGGATGAACCCACAACTGGACTGGATCCACAGGGGATCATCGACATGCGCAATTTAATTCTGCGCCTGAAAAACGAACAAAACAAAACCATCATTTTGTCATCGCACAATTTGAGTGAAGTTGAATTGATTTGTAACCGCATGGTCATCATACACAAAGGCAAAAGCATCGTAGAAGGCGATGTTCACGCATTACTAAACGAAGAAGAACAAATCATCCGACTACAAACGACTTCGGATGCTATGCCAGCTTTGTTGGGATTATTGCATAACCAAGGCTCTCCGATTCAAATCAATGACAATTCAGTCGAAATGAGCATTAGCAAAGAGCAAATCCCGAACTTGAATATCCAACTGGTGCAGGCTGGTATTCCCATTTTTGCCATCGAAGCAAAACGCAAATTAGAAGACTACTTCATTAATTTACTCGCCTCATGATATTTCTATACAGCACATACAATGAATTAATCAAAATAGCGCTAAAACCACGCAGCTATTTGGGGCTTGCTGCCATCACGGGCTTAGTGGGGATCATTTTATTCGCATTAAAAGCGGATGGCATGTCCATGATTTCCTTCGTAACGGCTTCTTTTGAGCAGACTTTACGTTTTGAAGGGGAAGTACTTAATGGGAATTTGGTCGCCTTCATCATTTTACAAATGTTGATCGTTCACATTCCATTATTGGTCGCACTGGTTACTGGAGATTTGATTTCAGGGGAAGCGGCCATGGGAACCTTACGGATGTTGGCCACGAAACCGATATCGCGGCGGCAATTATTAGGCTCTAAATTTCTGGCAGGCGGTATTTATACGTTGTTGATCGTTATCTGGCTAGGTGTTCTTGCGGTGGTCGTGGGTCGCTGGCTTTTTGGCCCAGGCGATTTGATGGTTTTGAATTCCGACGGACTCGTGATATTGCAGGAAAACGATGTGCTCTGGCGTTACGCGGGCGCATTTTGTGTGGCATTTTTCGCTTTATTGACGATTAGCAATCTCTCGATTTGCCTGTCTTGTTTCTCGGACAACTCGATCGGACCCATTGTCTCCACGATGGCCATCATCCTATTGTTTACCATTATCGGGACTTTGGATGTACCCGTATTTGACCCCATCCGCCCTTACTTATTTACCACGCACATGGCATCTTGGCGATCCTTCTTCGAAGACCCCTTGCCTTGGGAGTCCATACGTAATTCACTCGTAATTTTGACTTTACACCATGTCTTGTTTGTGACTGTTGCCTTGTTTGCATTTAACCGAAAAGATATCACCGTCTAATGAAATATATCCTTTTATTACTTTTCCCTTTGGCGATTCAAGCCCAAAATCCAGCGCAAACATTTAAGCGTTTGGTTCAAAAATTCAATCAAGTCAAAAGCTATGAGGTGATGGCGACGATTAAACCTCAAATTCCCTTGATTCGTATTTTACCCGTAAAGGCCAATATTCATTTTAGCTACCCAAGCAACTTCCAGGTTAAGTCGGCGGGTATTTCGATTCTTCCCAAAAACGGATTTTCAGAACTCCCTTTGTTATTCAGCAAGCCTGATGATTTCACTGCCATCGCCTCTGGAACAGAAAACAATTTGGAGATTATTACCCTATTACCGACTCAGAATGATGCCAACATTATTTTGGCTAAAATTTGGGTGGATGCTAGTACATTATTGGTTATGAAATCCCAAATTACCAGTAGGAGCAACGGAACAATCACCTGTGAATTTGACTACAACCAGGAAAAATCATGGGGGCTCCCATCCCACATGAAATTCGTGATGGATGTCAATAAGTTTAAAATTCCCAAAGGTTTGGCGACCGATATAAACCGAACAAGCCGTCCCAATGAAACGGAAGGAAAATCGAAAAAGGGCAGCATTGATGTGTATTTTAGCAAATACAAAGTGAATTAAATTGGACAATTGGTCTAGCTTTTTTAACTTGTTGATTGTTTGGTCCAAACTAGCAATCTTATGCAATCAATGAATTTACCTTGGGTGGAAAGCCCTTTCTTCCAACAAATACTGGCAACCAAAAAGTTAAGTGCCGCAGATGCTTCCTTAGCGAAAGAATACAATGAACAGGGCTATGTGGTTATCAAAAACGTGTTCAGCGAGGAATTGATTGACCAGATTATTCAAGATATGCAGGAAAAAGGGTTTAACCCTGATTACCCGATTGAAACCTTCCGTAATGATATTCGTATCCAGGATCTTTGGGAGAAGTCGGAGCCTGTCAAGCAAATGGCCGCACATCCTGAAATAATTAAAACGCTGGAAATGCTCTATGACCGCGAGGTTATTCCCTTCCAAACGTTGAATTTCAAGGTTGGGTCCCAACAAAAAGCACACTCCGACACGATGCATTTTAGTTCTTTGCCTGCCCGCTACATGTGCGGAGTTTGGGTGGCATTGGAAGACATCACGGAGGACAATGGACCTTTGTTTTACTACCCGGGTTCGCACAGAACACCTGAATACAACTTTAGTCATTTCAAGAATACGGTCGAAGACACCACCTACGATAATTACCCAGAATACGAGACATTCATGGAAGAATTAATGGAGGCTTCACCTTTTCAAAAGGTTAAATTCTTAGCTAAAAAAGGAGATGCCTTGATTTGGTCATCCAACATCATTCATGGAGGAAGTGCCGTGAACGACCCGAATTCGACTCGATTCTCACAGGTAACACACTACTATTTCAAGGATTGCGTTTATTATACGCCCATGCTTTCCAACATGGTGACGCATGAATTATTCATCCGTCGGTTTTTAACCAACATCCGCACAGGTGAAGCTGTTAATAATTCGTGGAATGGACTAAAAACCGATTTATTACGCACTCGAAACTTTCTGTATACGATCAATAATCACATCAAATTACCTAAAGTAATGCGTTGGATTGCAGCTAAATTGAAATAGCATGTACCTCGATGAGATTTGCGAATATTGCTTATCGCTACCGAACGTAGAAGAAACACAACCATTTGGCCCAGACCATATCGTATACAAGGTTAAAGGGAAGATGTTTTTGTTGGTGGGAATCGAAGAAACTCCCATTCGTTTCAATGTCAAATGCAATCCCGAACGTGCGATTCAACTCCGAGAAGACTTCCCACATGCCGTATTACCCGGCTGGCACATGAATAAGAAACATTGGAACACGGTCGTGATGGGTGAAGGACTCAGTCGCGTACAGTGCGAAGAAATGATTCGCCATTCGTATGAATTAGTTGCGAAATAAATTGTAGGGACGCGATACTTCGCGTCCAATTCCCAAATGGTAGAGACGCGATACTTCGCGTCCAATTCCCAAATGGTAGAGACGCGATACTTCGCGTCTGAATCCCAAATTGTAGCGACGCGATACGTCGCGTCTATTTATTTTTTAGACGCGACGTATCGCGACTCGACAAAACCAGAACGAGTCCCATAAGAAAGTTGGTAATTTCCTCCACGTGCACACAAACCCTTGCAATTCCGCTCCCTCCGCGCTAGCTTTGGCAAACCTCCAAGGATTGCCAAAGCTTAATGGGGAATTATAGCTATGAAGAGATACATCTTATTTTACTTAATCATTCCATTTTTCAGCATTGCGCAACAACCCGCTGAAACCATTCAACGCTTTTTTGATGCCTATTCAGCAGGAAATAAAGCAGGCATGCAAGATGCAATTAGCCCCGATTTCAAGCTCGTTGAAAACGGCGAAATTTGGACGATTGATACACTTATCAATCGAATGGCCAAAGGGAGATCCGCCGACTTCAAGCGTATCAATCAATTCGAAATTATAGAAAGCCATGTTGACAAAAACAGTGCGCACGTGTTCTACAAAAACCGGGCGCTGATTCACGCCATGGGTCGGGACCGTCAAGTAAACTGGTTAGAAACCGCGTATTTCATTAAACAAAAGGGGCAATGGAAAATGTCCAACATGCATTCCTCTATCGATGCAGCCTTTCAAACAAACTGGGAATTGAGTGGTTTTAAAAAAGTTGACGCCGAAAATCCCATCATGAAACCGGATATTCAGGCTAGATTTTTCTGTCCTATTCAGAAAAAATCCATCGGCTGGGAAAATAAGAATGTCCTGAACCCCACGGCATTAGTCTTTCAGGGTAAAATCCATTTGCTATACCGCGCCCAAGATTCTTTAGGTACCTCACGCATCGGCTTGGCGATATCGGAAGATGGAATCCATTTTAAGAAACAGGCCACTCCAATTCTCGCACCCAGCGAAGATGCATTCAAACAATATGAATGGCAAGGTGGTATCGAAGATCCACGCGTCATCGAGACCGAAGATGGTCAATTCTTACTGACCTACACGTCCTATGACGGCAAAACGGCCAGGCTTTGTTCTGCCATATCGAACGACTTACAACATTGGGAAAAATTAGGACCCATGCTCGCGAGCCCTAAATACATCAACCTATGGTCCAAATCCGGAGCAATCGTGGGGAAGCAGATTAACAGTCGGGTCATCGCCCAAAAAATCGATGGCTTTTATTGGATGTATTTTGGTGACACCGACTTATTCATGGCTAAATCCACCGATTTACGCCATTGGGAAGTTTGCGAAAATGCAGAAAATCAAGTCAAAATATCGGTACTTCAACCGCGCAGCGGCTATTTTGACTCTCGTTTAGTTGAACCTGGCCCCTATGCACTCATGCGTCCTGAGGGAATCCTTTTGATTTACAACAGCAGCAATGCTGCCAATTTCAATGACACTAAATTTCCCAAATTTACCTATGCTGCAGGGCAGGCGCTTTTTGATGCAAGCAAACCCTATCGACTAATTAACCGCAGCAAACAGGCCTTTATTTGGCCCGACAAAGATTACGAGCGCGTAGGGGAAGTCAACGAAGTTTGCTTTGTGGAAGGCCTTGTGCATTTTAAAGGCAAGTGGTTTATGTATTATGGAACAGCAGATTCGAAAATCGCAGTAGCGGTAAAACAATAAGTTTTCTTTGGCAATCCTGCTAGGTTTGCCAAAGTTTGAGAAGCGATCTATCGCTTCGATTCGCGCGAGTAAAGCCGCAAATAATTAACATTAAAAAACATGATAACAGGAATCCACCACATCGCTATTATCTGCTCAAACTACGAATTATCCAAACACTTCTACACCCAAAAACTGGGCTTCAAAGTCCTTCGTGAAGTCTACCGAGAAGCCCGCGATTCCTTCAAATTAGACCTGGAAGTCAATGGCTTATATCAAATCGAGCTCTTCTCATTCCCAAATCCACCAGCCAGAACTTCCCGACCGGAAGCCGCGGGATTACGCCATTTGGCATTTTCAGTAGATGATTTAGACGTGATGGTCGATGCATTAAATCGGCAAAATATTACATCCGAACCCATCCGAATCGATGAATTTACAGGAAAACGATTTACTTTTATAGCAGATCCCGACGATCTACCCATTGAATTTTACGAGAAATGAATCGAATCGACAAGAAACCCCTCGCAGATTTAGGTTATGGCTTTGTTACAGCCGAATTCCTGCAAACGGGTTCCAATGAATACCTATACCGCAATACGAACATTCAACAAGCTGATTATCGGCAGTTAAGCGCCCGGGAAATCAGCATCCTGGAGGCCAACCTAAATGAGGCCGAAAACTGGAAAGACATTTGGGTAAAAGAGGGCTTCAACCCGTATCTCGTAAAGAATTGTCGCTTTTTTGGGTTAATTCGAATTGGAATACTCGAGTCATGCTACCTTGAATTCAAGAACCTACGCATGCCCGTAGGAATTTATAATTCCACCATCATATCGAGTGATTTTGGAGACAATGTAGCCATCGATCGCGTCAATCTCCTCTCCCATTTTCAGATTGGAAACGAAGTCATGATCCTACAGGTCAATGAATTAGCGACCACCCCGACTGCCAAATTTGGTAATGGTATCGTCAAAGATGGAGAAGCAGAACGCATACGTATTTGGTTGGAATTAGGCAATGAAAATGGCGGTCGGAAGGTCATTCCATTCATCGGAATGCGTCCGGCAGATGCGTTTTTATGGACACAGGATCGTGATGACAAAGCTTTGCAAGCCGGTTATTTCAAACTAACCCAACAAGAATTTTCGACGCACCGAGGCTATTATGGGCAAATCGGAGACCGAACAGTCATCAAAAATACGGGCATCATCAAAGATGTCAATATGGGTTCGGATACGTATATCAAGGGCGCGAACAAACTCAAAAACCTAACCATCATTTCCTATCCGCACGCCTCCACGCAAATTGGAGAAGGCTGTGAAATCGTGAACGGAATTATTCATGAGGGTTGCCGTATATTCTACGGAGTCAAAGCGGTGCGTTTTATTTTGGCAGCACATAGTCAATTGAAATACGGTGCTCGGTTGATCAATTCCTTTTTGGGAAGTAATTCGACCATTTCGTGTTGCGAGGTTTTGAATGCACTTATATTTCCCGCGCACGAACAACACCACAACAATTCTTTCCTCTGTGCCGCGATCATTCATGGCCAAAGTAATATGGCGGCAGGTGCAACACTAGGCTCAAATCATAACTCACGTGGCGCCGATGGCGAGTTACAAGCAGGTAGAGGATTTTGGCCCGGCTTATCCGTGGCGCTGAAACACAATTCAAAATTTGCAGCCTTCAACCTCATATCAAAAGGAAATTATCCCGCAGAGATTCACAATCCCATTCCGTTTTCATTGCTCGGCAATGACGATGCGTCTGGCGGTTTATTGATTATCGCAGGATATTGGTTCCAATACAACATGTATGCCATCGCGCGGAATGCCTGGAAATTTGCGGCACGTGATCAACGCATAGAGAAAAACATGTTGTTGGAGTTCGACTATTTAGCCCCCGACACCGTGAGCGAGATGTTGCACGCCCGAGAACTATTCTGCCAATGGGTAGGAGACGCGCTTGGAAAAGACGCTGCTGAAGGAAAAGCCTGGTTAGAGAACCCAGCTAATGCAAACGAAAACTTAGAAGTTTGGGCAACAGGGATTGAAAACTCCAAACGCAAGACTCGCGTAGCGAAAATACATCGTGCTTACCAGATTTTTGGAGACTTATTGCAATACCATGCCGCGAAGGAATGGATTTCAACTTGTAACCGCAATCCAGAACAAAAGCCTATTGAGCTATTGAATAAGACCCTTGCGAACGCAACGGCTATTCAGACCTGGGATAATATTGGGGGGCAACTCATCCCCTCGGGCGCAGTGGTTGATTTGAAAAATTCGATTAAAAACGGTCGCATGAAGACGTGGTCAGAAGTGCATCATTTCTACGAAAAACAAGCAGATTTATATCCCGATCAAAAATTTGAGAACGCCCTAAATGGACTCTTGAAAGTTCATCCAGATGCCATCGAAAATATTCCAACTTGGTTAAATAAAGCGGTGGCTACCTCGCGTTTCTTAACCGAAGGCATCGAAAAATCGCGGTCGAAGGATTACCAAGATCCATTCCGTTTGGCGATGTTCGGCAATGCCCAAGAACTCGAGGCGGTGATTGGCGATTTGAATGACAACGAGTTCATTCAGCAGTCGAAGGTGAATCAACAAGTTTTTGAGGAGAAAATTAAAGGCTTATTGTAGAGACGCGATAGCCTCTTTGGCAATCCTTCCAGGTTTGCCAAATTTTGAGACGCGATACCTCGCGTCTTAAAAAATAAGAGACGCGAGGTATCGCGTCTCTACAACACATAAAAAAAGCCCCAAGCATCGCCTGGGGCCTTAAACTTTGGCAAAGTTCGAAGCTTTGCCAAAGAAAAAAGATTAAGGCTTATTCGAATCTACCTTCAAACGTTCCTCACGATTCGCGATTTCCCAAGCCATGTAGAACACCAAACGTCCTACTTTTTGCACCTGATCAAATTCGATTTTCTCTACATCATCACCCGGCTCGTGATAATCCTCATGAACTCCATTGAAGAAGAAAGCGACTGGAATACCATGCTTAGCAAAGTTATAATGGTCTGAACGGTAATAGAAACGGTTCGGATCATTTGGATCATTAAAACGGAAATCCAATTCCAAACCTACGTGTTTCTTATTTTGATCAACCAAAATCTCACGCAAAGACGATGATAATTTATCAGAACCAATCTCATAAATATAATCCGGCTTGCCCATGTGCTCCTCATCGTAACGACCGGTCATGTCCGTATTCAAATCACAAACGGTATTTGCCAATGGAAATAAAGGATGGTTTGAATACCACTCCGAGCCCAACAAGCCTTTTTCTTCACCCGTTACCGTCATAAATAAAATGCTCCGACGGGGTCTTTTACCTTCCGCGGCAGCCTTACCAAATGCCTCCGCTAATTCCATCACCGTTACCGTACCAGAACCATCATCATTTGCACCGTTGTTAATCTTGCCATCAAACGAAATACCGATGTGATCGTAATGCGCAGTCAAAATCACCACTTCTTCTTTCTTGTCGGTACCTTCCAAATAACCCACCACGTTATACGTATCAACGGGTTTCTCCGTGCGTTCGATTGTCAAGCTGATTGGCGAAGATTTAAACTTCGAAGGCATTGATTTTTTTGCAGCAGCAACTGAGGCCTTGTAAGCCAATAAATCCGCTTCAGTTGTTCCCAACAATTCCGCTGCCATGGCAGCGGAAATCATTAATACGGGCGCTTCATTTGGTGAAGCCGCAACATCCGCAAAAACCATGCGCTCATTTCCAAAACGTTGCATCATGACCTGACGCTGACGCAATTGGTTACCGAAATCTTTCTCCGACTTATCCGAAATCAAAATCAAACCTTTCGCTCCCAAAGCTTGCGAACGCTTTAATTTTTCCTTCCAGCCATCGCCTTTTCCAAAAACCGATGGATCTTTGGTGCCCGATAAAACATAATTTCCTTGAGCGTCTTTCGCTTCGCCCTCGAAGGCCAACACATATTTTCCCTTTGCTGATAATTTATCATAATCCGTAAATCCAGCTTGTTGGACCCCGAATCCCGCAAACACGACAGGAAGCTTTGAATTCGCGGCCACGGGAACCAAGGCATTCGCCATGAATTGGCCTAAATAATCATAGGATTTCCCCTTGATGGATAAGGCAACTTTCGACCAAGAACGATTGACTAAATCGACTTTTTGGAAATAAGAACCGTTCACAGGTGCTAGACCCGATTTCTTAAAATGATCTGCAATGTAGTTAGCTGCTACTTTTTGCTCCGCAGAACCGGTATTACGGCCTTTCAAGCTGTCAGAAGCAATAAAAGTAAGGTGTTTTTTCAAATCCTCCGCCTTGATCGTATAGGCATACGGGACGGGATTTGACTGAGCAGAAGCTCCAAATGGAATAATTTTAGCGAGTAAAATTAGCGCTAAAACATAGATTGTTGATTTTTTCATCGATTAAAACAAATTAAAGGAAAGCGAAGTTAAGGAATCAAAAATAAATCGCTAAAAAAACATTACTTTTGTGGCGATTTTCAATCCCAAATTCAGACGAATTTTATGACCCCTAATTTCAAATACCGGGAAGATTTTTCATTGCGTCATAACAATGTTGAACCTGCCGACGTATCCGCCATGTTGAAGGAAATCGGTGTTGCCGATTTAAATACACTCATCAATCAGACTGTTCCTGAAAAAATTCGTTTGGCACAAGGCCTTCGCCTGCCTGCTCCGAAAACAGAGTTTGAATTCTTACGGGATTTCAAACAAATCATGGGACAAAACAAAATCTTCAAAAGCCACATCGGCCTAGGGTATTTTGATACCTTCACGCCTACGGTGATTTTGCGTAATATTTTGGAAAATCCTTCTTGGTACACGGCCTACACGCCATATCAAGCAGAAATCGCACAAGGTCGTTTGGAAATGTTATTGAACTACCAAACGATGATCATCGATCTAACAGGCATGGAACTTGCGAACGCCTCCCTTTTAGATGAAGGAACTGCTGCCGCGGAAGCCATGACGATGCTCTATGGCCAGCGCCCAGCTGAACGCGCAAATGCGGAAACACTTTTCGTTTCGTCGCTTTGCCTTCCGCAAACCATCGATTTATTGATGACACGTGCAGAACCGATCGGCATCGAAATTGAAGTAGGAGATCATACCAAAATTGACTTAACAGATCCTAAATATTACGGAATCGTTTTACAATACCCTGCGGCAAACGGTGAGGTATTTGATTATGCTGCCTTCGTAAGTGCTGCCAAAGAACAAAATCTACAAATCGTCGTTGCGGCAGATTTATTAGCCTTGACTTTGTTGACGCCTCCAGGTGAATGGGGAGCCGATGTCGTTGTGGGAAGTTCGCAACGTTTTGGTGTACCGATGGGATTCGGTGGTCCACATGCCGCTTTCTTTGCAACAAAAGAAAAATACAAGCGTAGCATTCCAGGTCGTATCATCGGAGTTTCCGTAGATGCTGAAGGAAATCGTGCACTTCGCATGGCGCTTCAAACACGTGAGCAACATATTCGTCGCGAGAAAGCAACTTCGAATATCTGTACAGCACAAGTATTGTTGTCGATCATGGCAGCGGCTTATTCAATCTACCACGGACCCGAAGGCTTAAAGAAAATTGCTTCACGCGTCTATGGATTAACGGAATTGTTGGCAGCTGGTTTGAAAAAATTGGGCTACAGCTTAGAAAACTCACAACACTTCGACACCTTAACGGTAATCACGGGTTCTCAAACGGAGGAAATTCGCGAATACGCAGAGGAGTCAGCGCGTAATTTTAGATACTATAAAAACGATGCAAATAAGTTAAGCATCGCCTTAGATGAGACAACATCAGAAGATGATGTGATTGAGATTTTGGCATTTTTCCAACGTGCTCAGGGCCAACGCATCTTAGGAGATGAATTGACTGTTGCTTGGGACATTCCAGCATCGTTAACCCGTACGTCGGCTTTCATGTCGCATGACGTGTTCAATCGCTATCATTCAGAACATGGCATGTTGCGTTATTTGAAGTCATTAGAATCCAAAGATTTATCGATGGTTCATTCGATGATTTCCTTGGGTTCATGTACCATGAAATTGAATGCGACGACCGAAATGATTCCGGTGACATGGCCTGAAATGGGCAAAATGCATCCATTTGCACCCGCGTTTCAGACACGTGGGTACCAACAAATGATTACGGAATTAAGCGCTTGGCTATGTGAAATCACAGGTTTTGCGGCGATGTCGATGCAACCGAACTCAGGTGCACAAGGCGAATATGCGGGCTTAATGGTCATTCGCGCTTACCATGCATCACGCGGAAATTCACATCGGAACATCGCGCTTATTCCATCATCAGCACACGGTACGAATCCAGCTTCTGCAGTTATGGCAGGTATGAAGGTGATCGTAACTCCTTGTGATGAAAATGGAAATATTGATGTGGCGGCATTACGTGCCAAAGCTGAAGAGCATAAAGATGATTTGGCATGCTTAATGGTTACTTATCCAAGTACCCATGGCGTGTTCGAAGAGAGCATCATTGATATTTGTGCCATGATTCATGAGTTTGGTGGTCAAGTATACATGGATGGTGCAAATATGAACGCGCAGGTAGGTTTAACCTCTCCAGCACGCATTGGCGCCGACGTATGTCATTTGAACTTACATAAGACCTTTTGTATTCCACACGGAGGCGGTGGCCCAGGGATGGGACCTATCGGTGTGGCACCGCAATTGGTACCATTCTTACCCGGTCACGTCATCACAGATTCGGTAGAAGCACCCGCACACGGCGCCGTTTCGGCAGCACCAGTAGGTTCAGCTTCTATCTTGGCTATCTCATACGCCTACATCGCAATGATGGGTGGGGAAGGCTTAACGATGGCTACTAAAACAGCGATCTTAAATGCGAACTATATCAAAGCCCGTTTAGAAAAAGAATTCCCAATCTTATACACAGGCTCGCAAGGGCGTTGTGCACATGAGATGATTGTGGATTGCCGACCGTTCAAAATTTCTGCGGCTGTAGAAGCGGAGGACATCGCGAAACGTTTGATGGATTACGGATTCCACGCACCTACCCTTTCTTTCCCAGTAGCTGGTACCTTGATGATCGAGCCAACTGAGTCCGAGAGCAAAGAGGAATTAGATCGCTTCTGCGACGCCTTGTTAAGCATTCGTGCGGAGATTCGCGCGATTGAAGAAGGCCGCGTAGAAAAGACAAATAACTTATTGAAGAACGCACCACATACACAAAGTCGTGTGTTGGTTGCCGACTGGGATAAAGTCTACACACGCGAGGAAGCTGTATTCCCGCTTCCTTATGTGAAAGCCAATAAATTCTGGCCAGCAGTATCACGTATTGATTCAGCATTTGGTGACCGTAACTTGGTTTGCGCATGCGAACCGACTTCGAGTTACGCATCCTAAAATCAATTCATTGAATATGTTAATCCCCCTGGCGAACCCAGGGGGATTTTTACTGATATTTTATTTAGTATGCTTGCATAACATTTTGTTTTTTCTTTATATTTACTGCGTTAGACTTAGCTGAGCTGAAAGACCTCATCAATCAAGTCTGAAAAACACCTCAAAATTATTAACATGAATCGTTCCATTAAACGCGTAGCCATCCTTGGCTCTGGAATTATGGGCTCTCGCATCGCCTGTCATTTCGCAAACATTGGCGTTCAGGTATTGCTTTTGGACATTGCTCCCAAAGAACTGAATGCAGAGGAACAGGCAAAAGGCTTAAGCCTGGAGCACCCATCCGTGAAAAATCGGATCGTCAATACGGCATTTCAACAAACTATACAGGCAAAGCCCGCCTCGCTTTACAGCAGCGGCTTTGCCAAAAACATCAAACTGGGCAACTTCGATGATAATCTTTCAGAGATTGCACAGGCCGACTGGATCATGGAAGTTGTCGTGGAAAATTTAGCGATTAAAAAATCACTTTATGACCGCGTCGAGCAATTCCGTAAACCAGGAACCTTAATTACTTCGAATACCTCCGGCATTCCAATTCATTTAATGGCGGAAGGACGTTCAGAGGATTTCCAAAACCATTTCTGCGGCACGCACTTTTTCAATCCGCCTCGTTATTTACGTTTACTTGAAATTATCCCTACCCCAAAAACGGATCCGAAAATCATCGATTTTCTGCTTCAATTTGGGGAGACTCAATTAGGTAAAACAACCGTTCTCTGCAAAGACACGCCTGCCTTCATCGCGAACCGAATTGGGGTATATTCCATGATGCAAACCATGAAAGTGGTGGAAGATTTAGGCTTGACTGTTGAGCAAGTGGATAAACTGACATCTAAAGTTGTGGGCCGACCGAAATCCGGAACCTTCCGTTTATCCGATGTCGTGGGTTTAGATACAACGGTTCATGTAGCGAATAATTTGAAGCAAGCTTTGCCAAACGATGAAAGCATTTCGATTTTCGAATTGCCTACCATGCTTCAAAAATTAATGGAAAATAAATGGCTAGGCGATAAGACAGGCCAAGGTTTTTACAAGAAGACCAAAGAAGGTGGCAAGACCGTTATTTTAAGTCTTGACTTACAAACATTCGAATATCGTCCGTCTCAAAAGGTTTCTTTTGAAACCTTGGAACGCACAAAAGCGATCGACAAATTAGCTGATCGCTTCGCGGTTTTACTAGCAGGCAAAGATTTAGCGGGAGAATTTTACCGCAAAACGCTCTTAGATGGTTTCCGTTATGCTTCGATGCGCGTGCCTGAAATCGCGGATGATTTTGTCAAAATTGACCAAGCAATCTGCGCTGGATTCGGTTGGGAAATGGGCATCTTCGAAACTTGGGACGCCATTGGTGTTCAAGCCGGAATTGAGCTTATGGCCGCAGAAGGTCTTCAACCTGCTGCATGGGTTACCGAAATGGTCAAGGCAGGTCACACTTCATTTTACCAAGTAGTAAACGGCGAACGTCAATATTATGACATTCAAACGAAAAAATACCTAGCCATTCCCGGTGCTGAAAAGCAGATCAATCTGCAAATTTTAAAACCAACGAAAACCATTTACAAAAACGACGATGCGAGCATCATTGATATTGGCGATGGAATCATCAACTTGGAATTCCATTCCAAGATGAATACGATGGGCCAAGGCGTTCTGGAAGGAATCCAGAAAGCGATTGATTTGGCAGAAAAAGATTACCGCGGTTTGGTCATTGGAAACGAAGGCGTAGAGGCATTCTCAGCAGGCGCAAATTTGGGGATGTTGTTCATGTATGCAGCCCAACAAGAATTTGATGAAGTCAATCAAATGATTGCCATCTTCCAAAAAACCATGATGCGCGTGCGTTACTCTTCCATCCCGGTGGTTGTGGCACCGCATACATTGGCACTCGGTGGAGGAACGGAAATTAACTTACATGCTGATAAAATCGTTGCCCATGCGGAATTATACATGGGATTAGTGGAAGTAGGCGTCGGCTTAATTCCTGCCGGTGGAGGAACAAAAGAAATGGCATTACGTATGGGCGATGCTCGTCGGAAAGGCGACGTCGAACTCAACCGTTTGCAAGAAGCCTTCATGAACATTGCGACGGCACGCGTGAGTACATCCGCGTATGAAGCGCTCGAAATGAACTACCTACGCAAGGAAGATCGCATTGTTTTGAATCGAAGCCAACTGATTTCGGAAGCAAAAAAAGAAGCGATTGCATTGGCAGAAGCAGGCTATGTACAACAGCAACCACGCAGCGATGTCTGGGTGGAGGGTAAACAAGGATTGGCTTTATTTAAAGCAGGTATTCAAGGCATGTTGATGGGTAAATACATCTCCGAACACGACGCCTTAATCGCCAATAAATTAGCATATGCTATCTGTGGAGGTGATTTAGATACCCCACAAATGGTGACCGAAGATTACTTAATCGACCTGGAGCGCGAGGCATTCTTGTCACTTTCTGGCGAACGCAAAACATTGGAACGAATCAGTAGCTTATTAAATGGAGGTAAACCTTTAAGAAATTAATCATGAACGCATATATCATAGCAGGTTACCGCACAGCGGTGGCAAAAGCAAACAAGGGTGGATTTAGAACCATGCGACCAGATGATTTGGCGGCAGAGGTGATCAAACATTTAATGGCGCAAGTGCCATCCGTGGACCCCGTTTTAGTTGAAGACTTAATCGTAGGCAACGCCATTCCGGAAGCCGAGCAAGGCATGCAGATGGCTCGCTATATCTCCTTATTGTCATTGCCAAAGAGCGTACCCGGTTTCATCATCAACCGCTATTGCGGATCAGGTTTGGAAGCCATTGCCTTGGCATCTTCCAAAATCGCTGCGGGTATCGCGGATTGCATCATTGCTGGTGGAACGGAATCGATGAGCATGTTGCCCATGATGGGCCACAAAACCGTCTTGAATTTCAACATCGCTTCGGAGCATCCTGATTATTACATCGGTATGGGTTTAACAGCGGAAGAGGTAGCAAAGAAATATGAAATCACACGCGATGACCAAGACGCTTTCGCCTTGGCATCACACCAAAAAGCCTTAGCCGCACAAGCAGCTGGCCATTTTGATGCGTCTATCGTTCCGATCAATGTATCTGAAAATTATTTCGATGCGGCTTCGGGCAAAAAGAAAACAAGAACCTGGACAGTTTCGAAAGATGAAGGTCCACGTGCTGATACCACGATGGAGGCATTGGGCAAATTGAAACCCGTGTTCGCCATGGGTGGATCGGTAACTGCTGGAAATGCATCCCAAACGTCCGATGGAGCAGCTTTTGTTTTGGTAGTATCTGAAGCTTTTGTCAAACAACATAAATTAGAGCCCATCGCGCGCATGGTAACCTATGCAACCGCAGGTGTTGAGCCAAGCTTAATGGGTATCGGTCCGGTAGAAGCGATTCCATTGGCTTTGAAAAAAGCTGGGCTACAATTAAAAGATATCCAGCAAATTGAATTAAATGAGGCTTTTGCTGCGCAATCCCTTGCTGTTATCAAGACCTTGGGCATTGACCCAAGTATCGTAAATGTAAATGGAGGTGCGATTGCCTTAGGACATCCACTGGGATGTTCGGGAGCCAAATTGTCCATTCAACTTTTCGATGAAATGAAACGACGCGACCAGAAATACGGCATGGTGACTGCCTGTGTGGGTGGTGGCCAGGGGGTAGCTGGGATATACGAGCGACTTTAATCATGTAGAGACGCGATGAAAATCAAGTAGAGACGCGATACCTCGCGTCTTAAAATAATAGACGCGAAGTATCGCGTCTCTACACTAATAAAAAACAGACGCGAGGTATCGCATCTTTTTCTTACCGCGTACAACATCAACAAATGACATCAACCGATTACATCCGCCTAGAATCTGAATACGGTGCCCATAATTACCATCCCATTCCCGTTGTCCTTAACAAGGGCCTAGGTGTACATGTTTGGGACGTTGAAGGCAAAAAATACTTCGATTTTTTATCCGCCTACAGTGCAGTTAATCAAGGGCATTGCCACCCACGGTTAATTCAAGCGATCACGGAACAAGTCCAAAAACTCACTTTGAGTTCGCGTGCCTTCCACAATGACCAATTGGGGTTGACGGAAAAGAAATTGGCGGAGAAATTCGGATACGAAAAAGTATTATTGATGAATACCGGTGTTGAGGCCGGAGAATCTGCCATTAAATTAGCTCGAAAATGGGCCTATGAAGTTAAAGGAATTCCAACTAATCAAGCCCAAATCATCGTGGCAGAAGGAAATTTTTGGGGAAGAACCATTGCGGCAATTTCGTCCTCCACGGACCCAAGTAGTTATCATAACTTCGGTCCTTTTGCGCCTGGATTCATCAAAATCCCCTATAATAACTTAGCTGCCTTAGAAGAAAAATTACAAGATCCGAATGTGGCAGCCTATATGGTTGAACCCATCCAAGGCGAAGCCGGTGTGATGCTTCCAGATCCTGGTTACTTGAAAAAAGCCGCAGACCTTTGCAAAAAACACCGCGTATTATTCATCGCCGATGAAATTCAAACGGGTCTCGGTCGGACTGGAGCCTGGCTTGCCTGCCACCACGAATTCGTACATCCTGATATTCTTTTATTAGGTAAAGCATTATCTGGTGGATTCATGCCCGTATCGGCTGTATTATGCAGCGACGAAATCATGTTGACCATCAAACCGGGTGAACATGGCTCTACCTTTGGTGGAAACCCATTGGCCTGTGCCGTGGCGAATGTGGCCATTGATATTCTAGGGGATGAGGACTTGGTAGAAAATGCTGAAAAGCGGGGAAATCAATTGATGAAATTCCTCCACACCCTGAAAGCAAAAACAGCCCTTATCCGCGAAGTGCGTGGCAAAGGACTTTTGTGCGCGATTGAAATCAACACGGAAGAGGATAGCCCAGTCGCTTGGGAAATATGCATGGATTTCATGCGCGCGGGCCTTTTGGCGAAACCAACCCACGGAAATAAAATCCGATTAGCTCCCCCATTAACCATTTCCAAAACCGAAATGGATCAAGCTTGCGAAATCATCGAAAAAGTGTTCTTGGGTTATTAACGGACTTCAAAACAACGCATCGATATTCCCCCATATACGAGTTGTTCATAGGTCGTATAGACTTGTTCGTCTTTACGTGCCAGCGCTAAACTGTACAACAATGGGATGTAATGATCCGGCGTAGGAACTGCATAGCGACCTCCCGGCGCGCGTTCATAATCGAGTAGTCCCTCAACATTTTTGTCTGCAATCAATTTCGCCGACCACACATCAAACTCCTGTGCCCATTCGTAGCCGAAATTCTCTTGACCTGAACTCAGATTTGGGATACTCGCTTGCAAATTGTGTACAATATTCCCACTACCCAAAATCAGCACACCTTTCTCCCGCAAAAATTGCAATTCCCGCGCTAAGGAGATGTGATAGGCTAATGGCCTCGAATAATCAATCGATAACTCAAAACAAGGGATATTGTGCTGCGGAAACAGGTGACACAAAACAGTCCATGCCCCATGATCCAACCCCCACTCGGTTGTAGGCTGCACCGATTTTACCTCGTCCGCTAAAGCAGAAGCAAAAAATGGACTACCCGGTGCCGGATATTGGTATTGATGTAGTTCGCGAGGGAATCCCCCAAAATCATGAATCGTTTCGGGATTTGGTGAGGCTTGTACAAAACTACCTCCACGGGTCAACCAATGCGCCGAAACTACAAGTACAGCTTGCGGAGGGGCGATAGAAGCACCCAATTGGTTCAAAGATTGCGTAAATGGATTGTCCATTAACGCATTCATCGGACTGCCATGCCCGATAAACCAAACGGGCTGACGATCCGATGAACGTAATTCAATGGGTAAAATCGACATGTTAGCGATTCATAGAAACCAAAAACTCTTCGTTGTTACGCGTACCTTTCATTTGCTGTTGCAAGAATTCCATGGCCTCTACCGAGTTCATGTCCGACATATGCTTGCGCAAAATCCAAACGCGTTGCAATACGGCTGGATCCATCAAGAGATCCTCACGACGCGTACCTGAAGCCGTTACATCAATTGAAGGATAAATACGGCGGTTGGCCAATTTACGATCCAATTGTAATTCCATGTTACCCGTACCTTTGAATTCTTCAAAGATGACCTCATCCATTTTAGAACCTGTTTCAATCAAGGCCGTTGCAATGATGGTCAATGAACCACCATTCTCTACATTACGAGCCGCACCGAAGAAACGCTTTGGTTTGTGTAAGGCATTGGCATCCACACCCCCAGATAAAATCTTACCAGAAGAAGGAACAACCGTATTATAAGCACGCGCTAAACGCGTGATTGAATCCAATAAAATCACCACATCGTGACCACATTCCACCATACGTTTTGCTTTTTCCAAAACCAGGTTAGCCACTTTCACATGACGCTCTGCTTGCTCATCAAAAGTAGATGAAATCACCTCAGCACGTACGGAACGTTGCATATCGGTCACCTCCTCCGGACGCTCATCGATCAATAAAATGATCAAGTAAACCTCAGGGTGGTTACGGGAAATCGCATTCGCAATATCTTTCAATAAGACCGTTTTACCCGTTTTCGGTTGGGCTACGATCATACCCCTCTGGCCTTTACCAATCGGAGCAAACAAGTCCAAAATACGTGTCGAATAATTATCCGCCGTCGAAGACAGGTTTAATTTTTCCTCCGGAAATAAAGGTGTTAAATATTCAAAGTTGATCCGATCACGAATCTCGTCCGTTGTTTTTCCATTCACAGATTCCACTTTCAATAAAGCGAAATACTTCTCCCCTTCTTTAGGTGGACGAATCTTTCCTAAAATGGTATCTCCCGTTTTCAAACCAAACATTTTGATCTGAGAAGGTGACACATAAATATCATCTGGTGATGCTAAGTAATTATAATCCGACGAACGCATGAAACCGTAACCGCCTTCTTGCATAATTTCCAAAACCCCTTCATTATCAATAAGGCCATCCAATTCTTTGATGACTTGATTGTAATTGTTGCGGTGCTGGCGATGTTGATGCTGTGGCTGTTGGGCCGGCGCATCTTCTTTGGGTAATGTATTTAAATCGACCGGAGCATCTGTCGGGGAAACCTTATCAGCTGCCAAGGGCGCATCGCTCGTCACAAATGAAGTATCCACTTCCTCGGGTTCGATGATGCCGGCAACTTCAATCGGTGCCTCATCAGCATTCGCTGCCTTTCCTTTACGAGGACGCACATGACGTGCTGGCTTTGTAGAGGCTGCTTCTTCGGACACTTCCGGAGTAGATTCAGCTACAGGAGCTTCTCCCATCGGTAATAAAGGAGCTTGTTCTTCTGATGTTTTTTGAATTCGTTGACGCTTAGGACGGTTTGATGAATCGGATTTATTATCCATAAAAGGGAAATAAGTTGATATTTTTTTGATGAAACAAACCCCAAAATTCAATAAGTAATTCTCTTTAACACATGAAGCACGATCCAGGAGATCAGCAGCACAACAGAGAAAGCTTGGGTGATTTGTTAACAGAAACGTTTACGACATTGAAACGTTGTGCAATACTACGTTAGAGTTCTCGAATTGTCAAGCATTATTTCCTGTTTTTACTGCAATTAATCAATAAACGCATTTTTTCATGACAAGCTTGTCGGAATTGCCCCTTGTTTCGTAGTTTTACACACAATTATGCCAAACACGAATCCAGCTAATTTACGCCTGATCAATGCCTTAAGCGAACGAAAATCCGCCGGGCTCTTGCGTGCTTTGGCTTCCGTGGACGAGTTGACCGATTTCTGTTCCAATGATTATTTAGGCCTTGCCAAAAATCGGGATTTAGCACAACAAATTTCCAAGGAAATGCAGGCCTGGGTAAGCCAACAAGACCTAGATTCCCCCATCAATGGCTCGACGGGTTCCCGCTTAATTTCGGGTAACCATTCCTATACGGAGGATTTTGAGCGGAAATGCGCAGCTCTGCATCATGCCCCGGCAGCCCTGCTTTTCAGCTCAGGCTTCGAAGCAAATATGGGATTGATTGCTTCCTTGGCTCAAAAAGAAGATGTTATTTTCTGTGATAAATTATTGCATGCCAGTTTAATTGATGGCCTCCGCTTAGCGCCTGCAGAAAGACGAATATTCAAACACAATGACCTAACAGATTTGATCCATTTATTGGAGCAATATCCGCTAGAAACCATTAAATGGGTGGTGGTTGAATCCATTTATTCCATGGATGGCGATGTGGCACCCCTGAAAGCATTGGTCGAACTCAAAGCTAAATACAATTTTGAATTAATCGTAGACGAGGCGCATGCGGGAGGTGCTTATGGCCCCCAAGGCGCAGGCTTGTGCGTAGCATTAGGGATTCAAGATTCGATTTTTGCGCGTGTGATCACATTTGGGAAAGCCTGGGGAAATGCGGGTGCGGTGGTTTTGGGTTCAGAAGCGCTTCGCGACTACCTGATCAATTTTGCCAGACCCTTTATTTATTCAACAGCACCTACACCCCATCACGTACTAAGCTTAAACACCACTTTGAGCTTTGTGGCCATGGCAGATGCGGAACGAAATGCGTTGCAAGACAATATTCACTATTTCAGAAGCCTGCAAACGGCTAAAGAATGGGGCACAAGCCAAACTGCAATTCAAACCTTTTTTGTCACAGGAAACGAAGCCGTACGTGCCAAAGCCGCTCAAGCGCAAGCGGCAGGCTTTGCCGTGAAACCCATCGTATTCCCAACCGTACCGAAAGGGAAAGAACGCATCCGAATTACCCTAACAGCATCTACTTCGAAGGAATCGATGGAACAACTCATTCATACGTTAGAAACTAATGCCTAAGCAATACATCATCGCCGGAATCGGTACCGAAATTGGAAAAACAGTTTGCTCGGCGATTGTCACCAAAGCCTTGCAAGCCGCCTATTGGAAACCAATTCAAGCAGGGAATTTAACGGATGGAGATGCTTACTGGGTCCAACAATGGGTTCCGGGCACCCAGGTTTTTGAATCGACCTATGCGCTGACAAACCCACTTTCCCCACATACCGCAGCGGAATTGGATGGAATTCGGATTGAATTAAATGCCTTTCATTTACCCGAAACTCAGCAAAATTTGGTTATCGAATTAGCCGGCGGAATCATGGTTCCATTGAATGAGCAACAAACGAATTTGGACTTAATTCAACAATTAGGACTTCCGGTTATTTTGGTGAGCAAGAATTATTTAGGAAGCATCAACCATACCCTTTTGACCTATGAAATATTGAAATCCCGTAACATTCCCATGGCCGGTATCATTTTCAATGGTCAAACAAATTCATCGGGTGAAGCGTTTATCTTGAAACATACGGGACTTCCGGTTTTACTACGCGTCAACGAAGAAAAAGAAATAAACCCAAGCATTATAGCGCATTATGCCGAATCATTCCAACGCTAATTTATCCCAACGCGATGCTGCCGTAGTTTGGCATCCCTTCACGCAACATCAAATCGAACCTATTTCGATTCCGATCACGCACGGGAAGGGCGTCTATTTGTATGATGCCGACGGCAAACAATATATCGACGCCATATCCTCCTGGTGGGTAAATATCCATGGACATGGTCATCCCTATTTAGCACAAAAAATATACGAGCAAGCCCTCAAATTAGAACAAGTTATTTTTGCGGGCTTCACGCATGAACCGGCGATACAATTATCCGAGCGATTACTCGGTCATTTACCTGCCAATTTCGAAAAGCTCTTCTTTTCGGATAATGGCAGTACCGCCGTGGAAGTTGGCATCAAAATGGCCCTACAATTTTTCCATAATCAAGGCCAAACCCAGAAGCGCAAAATCATTGCTTTTGAAGATGCCTACCATGGAGATACTTTTGGAGCCATGAGCCTTGGCGCACCGAGCGCATTCAATGCGCCCTTTCAAGACATGTTATTTGAGGTCGAGTTCCTACCAAGTCCTTGCAACCCTGAAGCTTGTATCGCAGCCATGCGAGATAAAATGCAAGCGTCGAACGATTATGCGGCATTCATCTTCGAGCCCTTAATTCAAGGAGCTGGTGGCATGAAAATGTATGCACCGGAAACCTTGGATACGTTGATCGCACTCGCGCATGTTAATCAACTCTTGTGTATTGCCGATGAAATCATGACCGGATTCGGAAGAACTGGAAAATGGTTCGCCATGGACTATTTAACAAACAAACCTGACATCGCTTGCTTCTCAAAAGGCTTAACGGGAGGCATGATGGCCATGGGAATTACCACATGTTCGAATGCGCTCTTTGACGCATTTCTGTCCGACGACCGGAAGAAAACCCTTTTTCATAGCCATTCATTCACAGCAAATCCGATGGCATGTGCGGCTGCGCTTGCAAGTATGGATTTAATGGAAAAACAAGAGACCTGGGATAATATTGCGCGGGTAGAAGGAAGTCATCAGGCATGGAAAAATAAAAATCAAGACCATTCGATTATCCAACAAATCCGAATTCAAGGAAGCATCCTCGCCTTTGAACTTGCGGTAGGAGAATCCAATGGCTACCTGCATTCCATTCGCGATCGCGCTTATCAATATTTCATAAAAAAAGGGATCCTGATGAGACCCCTGGGTAATACTTTATATATCCTTGCTCCTTATTGCATCAGCAACGAAGAACTTGCATCGATTTACACGGAAATCGAAAATTTTACCACTGAATTAGTTTAGTAATTTCGTCGACTGCCACGAAACCATTTGCCAGCGTCCGGACTCGAATACGAATACATCGGTAAAACGCAATTTCAATGGCGTCTCTTTACCTTCAGCATTGATTGTAATAATATTGACAATTCCCGTATTAATTCCTGTTTTCCCGTAAACACGCGACAACAACTCGGCAGCTTCAATGGATTGATAATTTGATTTTCCAGAAAAAATCGAGGCGATGTAAGAATCTTTATTGTCGGAGGCACCGCTCGAGTGAAAATAGGCCAAATCCTTATGCAAAACAGCCTCTAAACCTGCGCGATCTTTTGCAATCATTACCTTAAATCGCCCAAGCTCGGCGTCCTTAAGTGATTCAACGCTCGGTTTTTGCGCGAAAATCTGGAAAGTCACTAGCGCTAATAAGCAGAGTAATGCGTTTTTCATATTCTTAGTTTTTCTGTAAAATACAAATTGGCCCCCATTCTACTGATAGTTAAACAAAAAAATCACGGAAATTTTATACATTTAGGGCATAAAATTTGTCAGTATGCCCTATTTCTGGACCTACATTTCATTAGGATTTCAACATATATTGAATTGGCAAGCACTAGACCACCTATTGTTCATATTGGCCATTACCTGCATTTTCACCTGGGCTGATATCAAGCAAATTTTGTGGTTGGTGACTGCATTTACCTTAGGGCATTCCGTGACACTCGCATTAGCGACCATCGGTTGGATTTCCGTCAATCCCACTTGGATTGAATTTTTAATTCCTTGTACCATAATTCTATCCGCAATACAAAATCTAAATTTCAAGGACAACAAAAAACAAACTCCTTCGAAAATGCCCTATTATACGGTACTTTTTTTCGGACTCATCCATGGATTAGGGTTTTCAAATTATCTGCAAAGTCTACTAGGCAAAGAATCATCCATTTTCAGCCCTTTATTAGCATTTAACATTGGGCTTGAATTAGGCCAATTGATCGTTGTATCCCTGATATTAATCTTAACAACAGGCTTGATCAGTTTCACGCGCATCAAACGGATTCATTATGTTTATGTCATTTCGGGTATGATCATCGGTTTGGTGTTGCCCATGTTGATTGAGCGCATGCCATAAAAAAAGCCCGACATATCTGCCGGGCTTCTTCTACGTATAATATTGACTAGAAATCTTCGTCCATCGAGAATGACATGGAATCCTTATCAGCCATAACACCTGATTTTTGGTATTCCGCCACACGCTTCTCGAAGAAGTTTGTCTTTCCTTGTAATGAAATCATTTCCATGAAATCGAACGGATTTGATGCATTGTAATTCTTTTGGCATCCAAGCGATACCAATAAACGGTCGGCAACAAATTCGATGTATTGACACATCAATTCTGCATTCATACCGATCAATGATACAGGTAAAGCAACCGTTACGAATTCTTTCTCGATCTCTACCGCATTTAAGATAATCTCGTAAATACGCTCTTGTGAAATTTTGTTTTTGATATGATCTGCATATAATAAGCAAGCGAAATCACAATGTAAACCTTCGTCGCGAGAAATCAGCTCATTCGAGAATGACAAGCCCGGCATCAAACCACGCTTCTTCAACCAGAAGATTGAACAGAATGAACCTGAGAAGAAGATACCCTCCACGGCAGCGAATGAAATCAAACGCTCAACGAAGCTATCACTCTCAATCCACTTCAAAGCCCAATCCGCTTTTTTCTTCACACAATCAATTGTCTCAATCGCACGTAATAAACGATCTTTTTCTTTAGGATCCTGAATGTAGGTGTCAATTAAAAGTGAATATGTTTCTGAGTGAATGTTTTCCATCATGATCTGGAAACCATAGAAACATTTCGCCTCCGCATATTGAACTTCTTTCAAGAAGTTGTTTGCTAGGTTCTCATTTACAATCCCATCAGAGGCTGCAAAAAAGGCTAAAACGTGCGAAATAAAATGACGTTCACCATCATTCAATTTCTTCCAATCCGATAAATCTTGTTGCAAGTCAATCTCTTCTGCAGTCCAGAAAGACGCTTGTGATTGCTTGTAAAACCGCCAGATATCATCGTGTTTGATCGGGAATAAAACGAAACGATTTGGGTCCTCAACTAATAGAGGTTCGGATAAAAGTTCTTTTGACATGTGAATAATAAATGAATTCGAAATTAAGAATTTCTCGTTGATAATCTTCGAATACTAAGACAATATTTTAGGCAAAATTGTTTTGAAAAATTTAAAAGAAAAATCCTCCTACTTGTACAACCAATGCGGAGCCGTAAGGAGACACTTTGGAGGCCGAATAATTTAAATCGTACATCACATTTAAATTGATTCCAATCTTCGATCCAATCCCAATTCCCACTAAGACTGGATTCGAATATTCCGCATAAGAATTAGAGGCATCACTGAAATTTTCTACCTGGGCAGTCAAATAGCTTTGACCTAGTATGGCTGATAAGGCAGGCACATATTGGCGGACAAAAATTCGTTCTCCGATTAGATTTGATGCTGCATAGCCTCGATAAGCATAATACTGATATGTCATCCCGATACCCACAATCGTTGTATTGGTAGCCATATATCCCGCCATAGGTGAAAGTCCGATGCTCGTCGGGTTTCCAAAACTTAATCCTGAAATCCCTCCTCCGAAATGCAAACGCTCTCGAAAACTCAAATCACGCACATCAGGCTCCACATCTAAATCACCTCGAGCACCCTCCTCGGCGATTACAACTGGATCTTGCGCAAGGCAATTGAAACTCACAACACTGAAGATAATGGCAAAAAATAAGTAAGTCGATTTCATTTTATCAAGTAGTTGAAACAGCTAAAAAACACATTCGCCTAACTTAGCTTTGGCAAACCTTTAAGGATTGCCAAAGCTTAAGGTTGGGTTTATCAAAATTAAAGGATAATTTTGAGATATGAGTTCTCCTGCACCCCAAGATTTCGAAAATTTAGACCCCAAAACACACATCATTATCAAAGGTGCCCGCGTACACAACTTAAAAAATGTGGACGTTGCCATTCCGAGAAATAAACTGGTCGTTGTGACGGGCTTATCCGGTTCAGGAAAATCATCACTTGCCTTTGATACCTTATTCGCAGAAGGCCAACGCATGTATGTCGAAAGCCTTAACTCCTATGCCCGCCAATTCTTAGGCCGCATGGAAAAACCCGCTGTCGATTACATCCGAGGCGTTGCTCCTGCGATTGCTATCGAACAAAAGGTCAATACCAAAAACCCGCGTTCTACGGTAGGGACAACCACTGAAATATACGATTACCTCAAATTACTCTTTGCCCGCATCGGAAAAACCATTTCCCCCGTTTCTGGCCAAGAAGTAAAAAAGGATTCTGTCTCCACTATCGTGGATTGGATTGTGTCTCATGATCAAAAAAAGGTCTTAATTCTTGCACCTTTACTGCATCATCCCGAAAGATCCTTGCTCGAGGAATGCCAATTACTCATTCAAAAGGGCTATACACGATTGAAAATCGAATCTGATATCTTAGATTTGGAGGAGCTCGTGGAAGATGAAAAGACCTTAAAAAGCCTTTCCAAAAAGCGTAATGACATTGCAATTCTCATCGACCGTTTAATTGCTAACGCAGATGAAGAAACCATTTTCCGATTGGGAGATTCGGTTCAAACAGCCTATTTCGAGGGTGACGGTGTTTGTTGGGTCGAAATCCAAGACCAAAAACGCAAAAGCTTTTCCAATAAATTCGAACTTGATGGCATGGCTTTCGAAGAGCCTAGCTTAAATCTATTCTCGTTCAATAACCCTTATGGTGCTTGCCGAAACTGCGAAGGTTACGGAAAAGTATTAGGCTTAGATCCGGATTTGGTCATTCCCGATCATGATTTATCGGTCTATGAAGGTGCGATTGCTCCCTGGCGGAGTGAACGCATGAGCGATTGGTTACACCCCTTGTTGCGAAATGGAATCCATTTCGACTTTCCTATTCATCGCCCCTACAAGGATTTGACGGAAAAGGAAAAGCAATTGCTTTGGAAGGGAAACAAATATTTTGCTGGCTTAACACATTTTTTCGATCACCTCGAAAAAGAAACCTATAAAATTCAATACCGCGTCCTGCTATCACGCTACCGTGGCAAAACCAATTGTCCAGCATGCCAGGGCTCCCGTTTGCGCGGCGACGCCGGTTATGTGAAGATCGATGGAGCGTCCATCATCGACATGGTACTTTGGCCGATTTCAAAAGTCAAAGACTTTTTTGATCAATTAACACTGAATGAAACCGATACGGCTGTTTCAAAAAGAATCCTAATCGAAATCAAAAACCGATTAGACTATATGAATCGGGTGGGCTTAGGCTACTTAACCCTAAACCGTTTGACTTCTACCCTATCAGGGGGTGAATTCCAACGGATCAAATTAGCCACGTCCTTAGGAAGTGCGTTGGTAGGCTCCATGTACATCCTCGATGAACCGAGTATCGGACTGCATCCCCGTGATACGGAACGATTGATTTCCGTATTGGAAATGCTCAAAGCGATGGGAAATACCGTGATTGTTGTAGAACATGAGGAAGACATCATGCGGGCCGCAGATCAGATTATTGATATTGGGCCTGAAGCAGGAAGACATGGCGGCCAACTGAGCTTTCAAGGGAATTTGGCGGAAGCCTTGTTGGACACAAGCACGGATAGCCACACCTTGCGTTTTTTACAAGGAAAAGACACGATTCAAATCCCGAGTTTTCGAAGAAAGCCTTTAGCGCATATTGAAATCAAAGGAGCGAATGAAAATAACTTAAAAAACATCGACGTCAAGATACCTTTAGGCATCATGACCGCGGTGACTGGCGTTTCGGGTTCGGGTAAATCGACCTTGATTCGTAAGATTTTATATCCGGCTTTGTTGCGAAATTTACAATTGGGCACGGAGGAAACGGGTCGATTCAGAGAATTAGCAGGAAGTACCAATAAAATTGCGAGCATTGAAATGGTGGACCAACAGCCCATCGGGAAATCCTCGCGATCTAATCCGATTACCTACATCAAGGCCTACGATGCGATTCGGGCATTGTTTTCCGAATTACCTTTGGCGAAAACCCGCGGATATAAACCCGCGCATTTTTCGTTCAATGTCGAAGGAGGCCGCTGTGAAGCTTGCCAAGGCGAAGGTGAAATCACCATCGAGATGCAATTCATGGCCGACATCAAATTGACTTGCGAATCTTGTAACGGCCAAAGATTCAAACAAGAGATCTTGGACATCAAATTCCAAGACAAACACATCGCGGATATCTTGGACATGACAGTCGAGGAAAGCATCCCCTACTTTCAGGAAAAAGCACCAAAAATCGCCGAGAAAATCGACCCACTCTTTCAGGTAGGTTTGGGCTATATTAAATTAGGTCAATCATCCAATTCCCTTTCCGGTGGTGAGGCCCAGCGCGTCAAATTGGCTAGCTTTTTAGGGAAAGGAAATGGCAACAAAGGCAAGACCTTGTTTATTTTCGATGAACCTACAACCGGTTTGCACTTTCATGACATCAAAAAGTTATTAAAGGCCATGCACGATTTGGTGGAGCAAGGCGATACGGTCATCATCATCGAACATAATATGGAAGTGGTTAAGTGTGCTGACCACATCATCGATTTAGGGCCGGAAGGTGGTGAAAATGGCGGGCATTTAAGTTTCGAAGGAACCCCGGAAGCGATGTGCGCATTGAAAGATAATAATCCGACAGCCCATTACTTAAAACAAAAAATGTAAACCCATGATTACAGAAGGACTCATGCAGGCATTGCCAATCAAATTGCAAGGAATCTTGCAGGGGTACCAACATATCTTACCCGAATTAGTGATTGCTGCTTGGATTCTTGTGAGTATTGTAGGTGATTTATTTTTAGTTGGTGGTGGCGAAAAAAGTACGCGTTCTTGGCGTTACCTCATTGCGCAAATAGGTCTCATTTTAGGTTTGATACTTGCCTACCAACGCATGAAACAAGGCATCGAAGGCTTCGTTTCCTTTCACATGTTATGGGTGAATCCAGGCGCGAATGCTATTAATTGTTTGATTTTGAGTATTGGATTCATCATCATCAGTATCAATCAGTACCAACAAAAATCCTTTTCATTTGAAGAGAAAATCGGATTTTTCTCAATCCTTCTTGGTTCGTTACTTACGAGTTTGAGTATTCATTTTCTCAGCATATTTCTGAGCATCGAGTTGATGTCTTTGGGAACCTATTTGTTGGTAGGATTGCGCAAAGATAAAGAAGGCGTTCGCGCAGCATTGCCCTATGTATTGTTTGGTATGGGAACTTCGGCCATGTTATTGTATGGCCTTTCCTTGATCTATGGAATCACAGGAACCATGCAAATCCTAGATCCTGCCTTCAGCAGAGGCTTGGCAACGGCGGATCCCTATTTATCCGGCATGGCCCTAGCACTTGTGGGGACAGGTATTTTATTCAAAATGTCATGGGTGCCGTTTCACCCCTGGAGTCCGGATGTCATGGAAAGCCTACCTGCTGCATGGATGAGTTGGATATCCACAGCTCCCAAAATTGCCGTGGCCTGGTTGGGCATTCGTTTGGTGCATTTTGTACCCGTTTCCATGCAAGATGTTATTGCTGTGTTAGCGATATTAACTTTATTAGTGGGAAATCTAGGGGCCCTCAATCAACTGAATGCCAAACGCCTAGTAGCCTATTCCAGCATTGCGCATGGGGGATTCTTGGCGATGGCTTGGCTGATGCCTGCTGAGCAGGGTGTCGATAGCCTATTATTCTATAGTTTGGTGTATAGCCTGAGCACAATTTTAGTGTTTTACATATTAGATGAGGTAAAAACAAACCCATACCAAATGGATGATATGGGGCAATGGGCGGGATTTGGACAAGCCTATCCCGTACGGGCATTGAGCTTGTTTATCGGTTTTGTTGCTTTAATTGGTTTACCTCCAGCGGGAACATTCTTAGCTAAGGTCAACTATTTCAGCCAATTATGGGAAAAGTACCAAATCACCCAAAGCAATCCGACCTTAGCCTTGTTGGTAATAGCAATTTTAATGACAGCCATTTCCATCTATTATTACCTTCGTATTCCTTTTCATATGTACTTTAAGAAAGGGGATGCCATTCATCCAGCGGACACGCTCCAAAACAACTGGATTTATTTGGTACTAACATGCGGAATTATTGCCTCTATGCTATTCCCTACGCTTATTTATAGCATTTGGAAAGCCTAGATTAAAAAAATAAAAAATAACATTTGTAGCTCATAATATTTAGCTAATTTTGGGCTAATTATTAGCCAAAACCCACACCCCCAATGTCTGAATCCATCAAGCACGAATGCGGAATAGCACTAATCCGATTGCGAAAACCCTTTCAGCACTACTTGGACAAGTACAATACGCCGATGTATGGCTTAAACAAGCTTTACCTCATGATGGAAAAGCAAGTAAACCGGGGGCAAGATGGAGCTGGGGTGGCTAACATCAAGATCAACGTAAAACCGGGAAGCCGCTACATCAGCCGTTACCGTTCAGTCGAGCCGCAAGCTGTTGCGGATATCTTCGGCAAAATCAACAAGAAATTCAGAAAAGCACAGAAACTAGCTAAAGACACGAAACGCGAGACCGGCATTGATGCTGTACATGATGCGGCGTGGTGGCAAGATAATGTTGCGTTTACCGGTGAGGTCTTATTAGGACACTTACGTTACGGAACACACGGTCAAAATGAAATCGAAAACTGCCATCCGATGCTTCGTCAAAATAACTGGCGCAGCAGAAACTTGGTCATGGCGGGGAATTTTAACATGACCAATGTGGACGATTTATTCGACAAATTGGTTTCCCTAGGTCAGCACCCAAAGGAGAAAGTGGATACAGTGACCGTGATGGAGAAAATTGGCCACTTCTTGGATGAAGAAAACCAACGCCAATTTGGAAAGTTCAAAGACCAATACGAAAATCCAGAATTGTCGGATGTATTAGCCGCGAATATTGATTTAAAACGCGTGCTTGAGCGCTCTTGCAAGGATTTCGATGGCGGATATGCCATGGTGGGAATGACTGGTTACGGTGCTTCATTTGTGGCACGTGACCCGGCAGGTATTCGCCCTGCGTATTATTACATGGACGAAGAAGTCGTGGTGGTTGCTTCCGAGAAGCAAGCGATTAAAACATCTTTCAATTGCGCTTACGATCAAATCCAAGAAATCACACCTGGACATGCGTTGATTATCGCAATGGATGGTTCCGTGGAAGAAGTTCCTTTCATCGACCGCATCGAGCAAAAATCATGTTCGTTTGAACGCATTTATTTCTCACGTGGATCGGATCCCGATATCTACCGCGAGCGTAAAAAATTAGGGCGTTTATTAATTCCTCAGATTTTAGATGAGGTTAAACAAGACTTAAAACACACCGTTTTCTCTTACATTCCCAACACCGCTGAAAGTGCTTTCTTAGGCATGATTGATGGCTTAGAAGACCATTTGGCCAAAGAACGGAAACAGGCGATCATGGAAGGAATTCTGTTTGAAGACCAACTTGAAGAATTACTTACGTTCCGTCCTCGGGTAGAGAAATTGATTTCCAAAGACGTGAAGGTTCGTACCTTCATTGCGAGTGATGCGATGCGCGACGATATGGTCTCGCATGTGTATGACACGACCTACGAGGTGATTGAGAAAAATGTGGATTCCGTTGTATTGATTGATGATTCAATCGTGCGTGGTACGACGCTAGAAAAGAGTATTTTAAGTTTACTGGATAAATTATCCCCTAAGAAAATTGTGATTGTTTCGTCGGCACCACAAATCCGTTACCCGGATTGCTACGGCATCGACATGTCCAAAATGAAGGAATTTGTTGCATTCCGTGCGGCATTGGCTTTATTGAAAGAAAGAAACCTGGAACACATCTTGGATGAGGTAAACTTGAAGTGTTTATTGGCCCTTGAAAATGGGACAGCCACACAAGAGAACTTTGTTAAGGCAATTTATGCGCCATTCACCGATCAAGAGATTTCGGATAAAATTGCGGAAATCGTGAAGCCTAAAAATCTGCAGGCTGAATTATCGATCGTTTACCAAACAGTTGAAAACCTCAACATTGCTTGCCCGAACCATTTAGGGGATTGGTATTTTACGGGTAACTTCCCTACACCGGGTGGAAATCAGGTCGTAAACAAATCATTCTTGAATTTCATGAAAGGTATTGAGGTAAGAGCTTATTAGTAAATTACTAATACGCCACCTCGATCTGTTAGCGTACCGCGTTCAGGATAATCCAAGGATACATATTGGAGCTGCCAAACGTAAGACTCCTGAGGAACACGTGATCCATTGACTTTTCCGTCCCAAGCAAATTCTGGCCCTTTACTGGTATACAGTAGTTCACCCCAGCGGTTGAAAATTTGCAGCCCTAAGATTTTAGCCCGCAGCGGATTTTTGGGCTGTGGCATAAAGGTATCATTCTTTCCATCATTATTAGGGGTGAAGACATTGGGCGTCAATAAGGTTGGCTCGCATTTATCAGATATTTCAAAGGTATGACTGATACTACAGTTATCGAGATCTGTTATCCGAACTGTGTAGTTTCCAGCTGAGGTGACGTGGACTTTGTTTTGCGTACTTATCACACTAGAACCAAATTTCCATTCGAATTTCAAACTATCAACTTTGCCGTTCAATTGTAAATTGTAGGGCTTAGGCTCATCCATGCAAATAGAATAGGATGCCTTGGGAATAAAATGTGGATTGTCCAGAAAATTCACTTCCGTATTTAATTTAACCGAACAACCCGTCGCATCATCAGACAGCATCAATGATACTTTTCCGCCAGGAGCTGGAATTTGAACGGATGGTGTTCGTGCGCCTGTACTCCATTGATATTGCAAATTAGAACTTACAGGTATTTGAGCTGGTACGACAAGCGCATCTGTTTTACAGATCCGATTATAGACAGGAGTCAATCGGGTTGGTTTCAATACAACAATATCAAATTCCTGCGCATCCAAAGGAAAATTCTTGATACAGCTATTGCTAATTGCCGCAGTGATAACATATTTACCCGAAACAGGAAAATCAAATTTTAATGTGGCGCCTGTAAAACTGTAAATCAACTTGCTTGAATCCAAAGGCACCATGAGCCCAATTTTATTGGGGAAGGGACTCAGCACCGTTTGATATATTTTCCAGTCTATCCGGTCATTGTTTAAGGGATCACACAACTTCTGATCGATTGCAAACTCAAATGAAGTCCCTTTACACGTAGGTTTTGAAATACTCGGCGGGCTACTCGGATCCTGCGGACTTGGAATGGAAGGAGGCAGTCCGAGACGACTTGTCACACCGGGTGTAGAAAAAGTCACAGCATTACGAACAAAACTTGCTTTGACAATCGTTGTATCCGTTACGTTCAGCAGACCATTGGGGTTTGTAATTTTCGCCAACGCGTTACTCCCATCGATTGCAACAAAAATAACGGTATTGAATACGGGGTCAACCTGTAAAGCACCAATTTTCTCAAAACTTGAATAGAGTTCCGCCATCGATTTCGCAACTTTGGCTGAATCTTTAGATGATAAATCAAATTGTAAAATTTTTGAAGCTACACTTACACCATCTCCTTTTAAACTCACATATAAAACTTCTTTATTCGGTGAATATTCTAAGCCGTAGACGACGGGTGGGCTTGGACCTAAATCGATACTCATTTGATAGGTTGGCTTTCCCGTTTTGGGGTCAAAATCAAACAGATCAACCTTATTTCGAGGTGGACCTGGAACGGCAACGGCCATTTTTGTCCAATCAACAGAAATTTTCGTCGTAGATCCATTACCGGTGGTGCTTGTCATCTGTGTTCCACCTTGACTCGTTAGAGGGGCTGATATGCCGACATTTGAAATTTTATACGTTCTTGTCGTATTGGAATTCATATCCTGCACAAGCAGCCAATAAAATCCTTGACCACCTTCTGAGGCTAATAACCGGGAAGTTGCCGGAACCGGACTGACTAACTGATTTAGCACGGAAATCCCTCCTTTTCCTTTATTCAACTTCATGTCAACGATACTGTAATACAGTAGGTTTTCCCCTTTTGGATTTTTGGACAAGGTAAAGACATAGTATTCAGCTTGACAACCTTTGCACGAAGTTTTAGGAATAATTGTTACCCCCTGGGAATTAGTCAAATCGCCATTAAGTCGCTTCGTGGAATCACCAACAGCAAATATTGGATTATTATTGCGATCAAAGACATTTTGTCCATCCGTGTAAAAAATCAAACTATTGGTGGGGTCAGTCATTTTGGCAACGCCTTCAGGAACAAGCAAACCACCCGTGGTGTCTTTAGGATTATCTGCGGAACCATTAAACAGTACACCCGCTCCATTTCCGAAATACCAGGCATCTACATATTTATTGATATTTGCGTTTGGATCGCGTTCGCCACAAATTTTCACTTGCATTTTCGCCTCCACTGTACAACCAGAAACGGGTTCCGTTACTTGAACCGAGTAGCACCCCGAAGAATCCGCCACAATTTCATCCGTTGTTTCTCCTTTGGGAAACCAGGCAACTTGAACGGGGTAATTAGGCTTTCCTACTTTCGAAAAGGCCTTCAAAGTTACTTTTTGTCCCTTGCAAATGGTTATTGTCGAATCCTTTTCATCTTTCCCGAGGTATATAAAAGATAATCGACCTATTTGAACGACTTGGGTATATTTTGTTGTCGTGGAACCTGTTTGAACGGTTAAGGTAACAGTCTTCGCCCCAGGAGTACAATACTGATGAATCCCTGTATGATCAGTTGACGTATTTGATGGAGACCCACTATCGCCAAAATCCCATAAATACTTCGAAGTACTAGGCAGATTTTCAGAAAACTCAAAAACGGTAGCCATATCACTTGAAGCAGAAGTGCTACAATCAGCACATTGGGTCAAACAATTATTTCGGTACACGATGCGCTGCCCATAGGTGAAAAAATTCACCCCAATCAATATGCAAAAAATGAAAATGCTCCGAAGCATAGGTTTTGGGTCAGCTTGTACAAATTAACGCATTTTATTGGTTTTTGTAAAGCGAAGACCTAAATTGCGGGGCTATAATGAGCGGTATGAAAAAAAGCCTAGCCATTTTCGTGTTTCGCCTAATCTGTGTTTGCATCCCTTTCTTGGGTCGAGCACAAGATCCGCAATTATCGCAATTCTACTCAGCCCCCCTATTGATATCACCCGCGTTTGCTGGAATCAATAGCACGTCAAAAGTCAATTTTAATTACCGAAATCAATGGCCAAATTTGGAGGCCAACTACCAGTTCACCTCCTTTTCGGCAGATTTAAGTATCGGTAGTATTAACAGTGGTGTGGGTATTTTGGCAATGACCGACAAGCAATTTGCCAACCTAAAAACGACTAGTTTAGGGCTTCAATATGCCTACCACATGGATTTAAGTCCTGATCAAACACTTTCCCTAGGTATGCAAGGAACGTATGTGAGTCGGGGTTTAGACATGAGCAATTTGATTACAGGCGATCAAATCAATAATTTATTATCAGGTGGAAGTTTGGGAACAAGCTCAGACCCATTGCTCTCCACGATGAACAACCAGCGTGCCTATTTGGACCTAAGTGTAGGTGGATTATTAAACACGCGAAATTACTGGATTGGCTTCTCTGCGCATCACTTAAACCAACCGAACAAATCACTTATTTCGTCTACGGAGGACCTCTTAGCTACTAAATTTGGCTTGCAAGTAGGGACCAAAATTATTCTTCAAGAGAATTTCTACGAGGCGGATTCTTATGAGGACCGAAATAATGAAAAAAGCATCAGTCCCGTTATCCATTACAAGCAACAAGGGAATTTCCAACAATTGGACATGGGAGCATATGTTACCTGGTCACCGATGGTTTTTGGACTTTGGTATCGCGGCATACCCATTGCAAAATCCAAGAACGGGGCACCGAATCGAGAATCGATCGTCGCTTTATTGGGCTATAAACAAGATAATTTCTCCATCGGCTACTCTTATGACATAACGATGTCTGCCTTAGGCCCAGCGGCCGGCGGAGCACATGAGTTGTCCCTCGCCTATTTGTTTGATTTCGACTTCTCCTTGAAAAAACCTTTTGTTAAATGGAAGCGAAACCTTTCCTGTCCGAAGTTTTAAATTTGAACGGGTAAACATAAAATTTTACCTTTACTGAAATATTGAAAGCACATGATGCAGTTTAACATAAAACTTAATCCCTATCTCACACGAATTGCCTGCATATTCTGCCTGCTCATTTCGCATGCGAGCATGGCACAATTCAACACGGGTATCAAACGTAATGTTGATGACCTTTCTGATTCGGAAGTGAAGCTATTTATGGATAAGGCACAGGCAAGCGGCATGTCGGAAAGTGATATTGAAAAAGCAGCCTTGACCCAAGGCTACACCTCCGCAGACGTTGCTAAAATGCGCGAAAGGATGGCTAGCATTCAAATGGCTGCGACAGATGCCAGCATTCAAGCCAACAACCAAGAGGTCAATAAGAGTACTGAAAGCAGAGGTAATAAAACCGTTATCATTAATAATCCAGCGCGTGTTAACCAGCCGATCTTACACGAAAGCCCACTAAATTTAGATGAACGAAAATTACTTGCTAAGCCTCTCGACATTTACAATGATAGCTTAGTCACCCAATACAACAGTTTGCAAAAACGCGTCGCGAGTTCACTCGATAAGAAAATTTTCGGAGCAAGCCTATTTCAAAATGACAAGCTTACGTTTGAGCCCGACATGCGCATTGCGACACCCAAAAATTACCAGTTAGGCCCTGATGACGCCTTGGATATTCATATTTTTGGCGATGTACTCGATAATTTCAAAGTAACCGTGAGCCCTGAAGGGACAGTCAAAATTCTTAATTTAAGTCCGATTTATGTCAATGGATTATCCATAGACGCTGCAAGCGAAAGAATCATTAGTCGATTGCGCCAACTGTACCAAGGCTTGAATAAACCTGGCAGTGGCTCGTCAGCCCAAGTAACTCTCGCAGGTGTTCGTAGCATCAAGGTTATTTTGACAGGTGAGGTGAATTTCCCTGGATCCTATACGGTATCCTCCTTAGCAACGGTCTTCAATGCCTTATATCTGGCGGGTGGTCCCAACCGAAATGGTTCCTTTCGAAACATCCGAGTTATTCGAGGAAACAAAGTCATTCGCACCTTGGATCTGTATGACTTTTTATTGCGCGCAGATCAAAAAGACAATATCCATTTAAACGACCAAGACATCATTCGGGTAGGTGATTACGAAAATCGCGTGGAACTAGCCGGCGAGGTGAAGCGTCCCTACATCTATGAAATGGTCAAAGGCGAAAACTTCAAAGATTTGTTGCGCTATGCGGGAGGATTTACCGAGAAAGCATATACCTACACAATTAACGTGCGCCGAAATACATCCCGAGAAATCAAATTACTCAACATCAGTCAAGATGAGGTAGACTCCTTCTTACCTACTAATGGAGATGTATATACGGTTGGCACGATTATTGAACGCTACGAAAACCGCGTTGAGGTACAAGGAGCAGTTTTCAGACCAGGTCTTTATGCAATTGAGGCAGGGTTAACTACTGTAAAAGATCTCATTAAAAAATCAGAAGGCTTACGCGAAGATGCCTTTTTGAATCGAGCAACATTAACTCGCCGAAAAGAGAATTATGACCCAGAGATATTATCATTGGATTTAGGTAAAATCCTACGGGGAGAAACAAATGACATCAGCCTTCAGCGTGAAGATGTATTGCAAGTATATTCCATCAATAATCTACGCGAAAAACGTAGCGTCAATATCGTCGGGGAGGTAAATGCGCCCGGAGAATTTGAATACAAAGAAGGAATGAAGGTCGCGGATTTGATTTTACAGGCCAAAGGCTTGAAAGAATCTGCAAGCTATGCGAATCTAGAATTAGCTCGCCGCATCATAACACATGGCACATCAGATCCACAGGCAGCGAAAATCGAAATCATTAGCTTTGCCATCGACGGTAGTCTTAAAATCGCAAACGATGGTAATCAAATCGCCCTACAACCCTTTGACATCATTTCGATTCGTCGGGCACCGAACTATGAGGAACAACGCTCCGTTAAAATTCAGGGCATGGTTAATTTTCCGGGATCCTATGCGATTGAAAACAATCAACAACGGATCTCCGACTTAATCAAGCGTGCGGGTGGATTGCGTTCCGAAGGATATTTAGAAGGAGGTAAATTAATTCGGGGAACAATGACGGTGGGTGTCAATTTAAAAGAGGTATTAGATAATCCTGCATCTCAAGAAAACCTCCAATTAATGGCGGGCGATGAATTAACAATCCCTCGGTTACTTCAAACGGTAAAACTTACTGGGGCGGTACAAAATCCGTTAGCTGTGAGCTACAAAGAAGATTTCACATTAAAGGAATACATTGCCGAAGCAGGTGGCTACACAGTCAATGCAAACCGCAAAAAAATGTATGTTACCTATGCCAATGGTGTTTCAAATCAAATTCGCAAGTTCCTGATCTTCAAGAAAAACCCAAGAATTGAACCCGGTTCAGAAATCGTGATTCCTGCATTTCCTGAAAACCGCAAAAAAGGTTTATCGGCGGCTGAAGCGATTGGACTAACGTCAAGTTTGGTATCTGTGTCTATAGCCATTATCACATTGATTAATAACATCCCGAAGTAAATAGTCAAGCGACATGAACGAACAAAACGTCCCCCAGCCTACCCATTCGGATGAAATTGCAATCAATTTTTCTGAGATTTGGAATGCTATTATTAAGTACAAACTATCCATTTTACTCGTCACTGTCATCTTTACAGCTGCAGGCGCCTTGCTATCCCTAACGCTTGATAGCGAATATGAATCCCAAGTCAAACTATTACCTGAGGTCGATTCAAAACTCGGGGGCTCCTCAGGCAGCGGTGGATTGGGAGGGCTATCTTCCTTGGCAGGATTGGCTGGAATAAATCTATCAGGTGCGATGGCAGGATCAGAAGTGATTCAACCAGCCATGTATCCTGAAATTGTTCAAAGCATCCCATTTTTACTGGAACTAAGTCAATCCCAAGTGTACAATTTGAGTCAAAAAAAGTTTATTAAATTAGCCGACTACCTGAAGCAAGATAATTCGAACGCGCCCATTCCCATCTTCAAAAAAGATAAAAGTAAGGCAGCAAATGAACTTGAAAATATTCAGGTACCCAAAGGCGTATTAAGTCCAGACTTAATCAATATTTCTAAACAAGAATCAACTTCGTTGAAAGAATTAAAAGAGTCGATCAGCGTTGAGATTGACAAAAAAAATAATTTAATCCGAATTACTGTCCTGACGAAAGATCCTGTGGTTTCTGCGAATGTGGCTAACCTCATCTTCATTCAACTCCGAAAATACATTGTCCAATACCGAACTGAAAAAGCCCGAAAAGAACTAAACTTCTTACTGGATCGCCAAGCCGAAGCCCGCAAACGCTACGATCAATCGCTTTACATCCTCTCGAATTATAAAGACCAGAATCGCAATGTTTTTTTGAATGTTGCCAAGGACCAAGGGAAGAAATTACAATATGAGGTTGATTTAGCCTTTAATGTTTACTCCAATTTAACAAATCAAACGACAGAGGCTAAAATAAAATTACAAAAAGAGACTCCTGTATTTAAGGTATTGGAACCAGCTCAAATACCCTTGAAACGTTCGAGTCCCAAGCGAAGTCTCATCACCTTAGGATCGATGTTACTCGGCTTATTTACATCATTCATTGGCATCTTTCTTAAGACAGCCAATATGCGCGATTTACTGGCATAAAAAAAGCCGAATCTTTCGATTCGGCTTTTTCTTTGATAAACGTCTCGCTTATTTCAAGGTACGTTTCACTTCTTTCATTTCGTAGCACTCTAGGTTGTCGCCTACCTCAAGATCATTAAATCCTTTGATCGACATACCACATTCATAGCCAAACTTCACTTCAGCTACATCGTCTTTAAAACGCTTCAAGGCTGAAATCTCACCGTCATGAACTACGACGAAGTCACGAATAACGCGAATCTTGTGTGCACGTTTAACCGTACCATCCAAGACATAACATCCTGCAACTGTACCAATTTTCGAAATTTTAAATACATCACGCACTTCGATATTAGCCGTAACCACTTCTTCAAACGAAGGAGCCAACATACCTTCCATCGCCGCCTTGATTTCATCAATCGCTTGGTAGATAATCGAATAGTTTCGAATCTCAATTTGCTCTGCATCCGCCATTCGACGGGCATTTTGTGATGGACGAACTTGGAATGCGATAATCACCGCATCAGATGTCGAGGCTAATGCCACATCCGACTCAGATACTTGACCTACACCTTTGTGAATAATACGAACCTGAACTTCTTCCGTCGACAACTTCAATAATGAATCCGAAAGAGCCTCCACGGAACCATCCACGTCACCTTTCACAATCACGTTCAATTCACGGAAAGTACCAATCGCCTTCCGACGACCAATTTCTTCCAAGGTAATGTGCTTGCGGGTACGCAATGATTGCTCACGTAAAATTTGTTCACGCTTATTGGCAATCTCACGCGCCTCTCGCTCATTTTCTAAACAGATTAATTTATCACCGGCTTGTGGAGCACCATTTAACCCAAGTACTTGTACCGGAGTGGATGGACCCGCTTTTTTGATCTTGTTACCGTGGTGATCGAACATCGCCTTCACACGACCGTAATTGTCGCCTGCAAGCATCATGTCACCTACGTTCAAAGTACCGTCCTGAACCATCATCGTGGTTACATAACCACGCCCTTTGTCCAATTCCGCTTCAATCACCGAACCAATTGCCTTCTTTTTAGGATTTGCTTTCAATTCAAGCATCTCAGCTTCTAACAATACTTTCTCAAGTAAGTCATTGATACCTAAACCTGATTTTGATGAAATCTCTTGGCACTGGTATTTACCGCCCCAATCTTCCACCAACATATTCATCGTCGCTAATTCTTCACGTACTTTATCCGTGTTAGCGCCATCTTTATCTACTTTCGAGAATGCAAAGACAATCGGAGCTCCTGCAACCATCGCATGGTTAATGGCTTCTTTTGTTTGCGGCATGACCGAGTCATCCGCTGCAATCACGATAATAACAATATCCGTCACTTTCGCACCACGTGCACGCATCGCAGTAAAGGCTTCGTGACCCGGTGTATCCAAAAACGTAATTTTCTTACCTGATTCAGTTTCTACTGAATATGCACCAATGTGCTGCGTGATTCCTCCGGCTTCACCAGCTGTTACTTTTGACTTACGGATGTAATCCAAAAGGGATGTTTTACCGTGGTCAACGTGACCCATGATCGTTACGATCGGTGCACGAGGAACCAAATCAGCTGGATCATCTTCCACTTCCTCTTCAACGGCGTCAATTTCTTCTTCTGCTGAAATGAAGTTCACTTCATAACTAAACTCATCCGCAATGATGGTAATCGCCTCTGCATCCAAACGCTGGTTGATCGAAACGAACATACCCAAACTCATACAAGTGGAGATAACCTCGTTAACCGAAACATCCATCAAAGAAGCCAAATCACTCGCCGAAACGAATTCTGTTACCTTCAAGACTTTTGCCTCTTCATCTTCAGCCATTTGGCGAGCTTCTTCAGCATCTGCACGTTCACGACGTTTTACACGACGCTTATCTGCACCAAAACTTTGCTTATTCGTCGCTCCTTGAAGGCGCGCCATGGTAGCCTTAATTTGCTCCTGAATATCCTTATCCGAAAGTTCCTCACGAGGTCCTCCGGGCTTAGCACCAGGCGCAGGCTTTTTACCAAAATCCTTTTTATTATTAGCCGCATTCGGATTATTTGGCCGCTGCTCATTGACAACAGGCTTTTTCTCCTCTTTCACAATACGCTTACGCTTGTGCTTGTTATGGCTATCACGGCCATTATCTACCGGCAATTCAATTTTACCTAAAACCGTTAAGCCTTTCAAGGTTTCTCCTTTTGCTTCGATCAACTGAATGTCTTCCACAACAGGAGCCTCTGGAGTCGCAGCAGGCGCAACAACTGCCTCAACGGGAGCCACAGGTGCTTCCACGACAGGCTTCTCCTCTACAACAGGCTCAGGAGCTTTCTCCACAACGGGCTCCGGTTTCGGTGCTGGTTTTGGAGGTACAGGATTACCCTTTTTATCCAAATCAATTTTACCTAAAACCTTTAGACCAATTTGCTTTTCAGCTACAGGCTCAGGCGTTACTTCCTTCACCACTGGTGCTTCCGGAGCAACTTCTTTCACAGGCTCTGGAGCAACTTCTACTACAGCAACCGGCTCAGGCTTCTTCTCCTCAACCACGGGAGCTGGCACGACAGGCTCCTCAACAGGCTTCTTAGGAGCCTCCTCTGTTGCCAACAAATGGTTTGCACCATATTCTGTTGCCAACAAACTCAATTGCTCATAATTAAGCTTTGCGTTCGGGTTATTATCGACTTTATGCCCTTTAGCAGAAAGAAACTGTAGGATCGTAGACGTACCTATGTTAATTTGCTTTGCTACAAGACTTAATCGCATTGTCTTCTCTTCTGCCATATAAATTACTAAATACTTATGCTTTCAATTTAAAATTCTTACTCGAAACAGCGTAATTCTTATTCAAACTCAGAACGTAAAATAGCTAAAATCTCCTCGATCGTTCCCTCTTCTAATTCCGTTCTACGCTCTAATTCTTCTTTAGATAAAGCCAACACTTGCTTCGCTGTATCCAATCCAATTTTATGAAGCTCATCCAAAATCCAAGCCTCAATCTCATTGGAGAATTCTGTCAATTCTACATCCTCGTCATCCATCTCTTCTTTCGGTACATCACGGAATACATCTATTTCGTATCCAACTAATTTACCAGCCAATTTAATGTTTTGACCTCCACGACCAATTGCCATAGAAACCTGATCTGAATTCAAATAAACCGAAATGCGACGACGCTCTTTGTCAATGGCCATCGAATTTAACTTCGCTGGGCTCAACGTACGCGCTACCAATAATTCTAAATTATCTGTATAGTTAATTACGTCAATATTCTCATTCTGTAATTCACGAACAATGCCATGAATACGAGAACCTTTCATCCCCACACAAGCACCTACTGGATCAATGCGATCATCGAATGATTCAACAGCCACTTTTGCACGCTCACCCGGTTCACGAACGATTTTACGAATTGAAATCGTACCATCGTAAATTTCCGGAATTTCTTGCTCGAATAAACGCTCCAAGAAAACAGGAGAAACACGAGATAAAATGATACGTGGTGTACCATTCGACATTTCCACTTTATGAATAACGGCACGAATCGTCTCACCTTTCTTGAAACGATCTTTTGAAATCATCTCTCCTTTTGGCAACACCAATTCATTGTCCTCATTATCTAATAAGATCAACTCACGACCCAAAATTTGGTACACTTCAGAAGTAACTAACTCCCCTACCAAATCCTTGTACTTATCATGCAAGCCTTCTTTCTCGATATCTTTGATACGCTGAATCAAGGTTTGACGAGCTGTTTGGACAACACGACGACCGAAATCTTCCAATTTGATCAACTCAGCTACTTCTTCACCGATCTCAAAATCTGGCTCGATCAACTTAGCTTCCGCCAAAGGTATTTTATCAAAATCCCAAATATCTTCGGAGTTATCGTCCACGATTTCGCGTGTACGCCACATCTCTAAGTCACCACTTTCGGGGTTGATAATGACATTGAAATTTTCATCGGAACCGAATTTCTTGCGAATCATCGTACGAAAAACTTCTTCCAAAACCGAAATCATTGTCGGCTTGTCAATGTTCTTCTCCCGAGCAAAATCTGAAAATGACGAAATTAATTCAACACTGTTCATTGCTATCCTTACGTTTTTTTATTGAAATGAAACTTGTACTCTTATCTTATCTATGGCTTGTAAACCAAACACCGTTGGCTCCTTAGCTACTATTTTGCGATGCTTCACTGTCTTCTCCGTCAACACCTGAATGGAATCTGCCGTATGCCCCTGCAATGTTCCCATCACCGTTTCTCCGTCTTTCAACCATACCTTCACTGCACGACCGGCATTCTTTTCAAACTGCCAACCTTGTGTCAGCGGAAAATCCAACCCAGGCGATGAAACCTCTAAATTATAAGCTTCCTCAATCCAAAGGTTTTCCTCGATGTGATGGGCCAACTTCCGGCTCATCAACGCGCAAGCATCAATGGTAATACCTTCCATGGTATCCACAAGAATAATCACCAATGAACGTTTGAGTCCCTTGCTTATCGACAAATCCACTAAAAATATAGGACCATCACCGATATACTCTTGAATCCAACCGTTAATCTTCGTTTTTAAATCTTCCATCAATACCTTGAAAACAAAAAGAGGGATTAAAAACCCCTCTTCTTTCTTAAATTTCCTTGGCAAAGGTAGGTATTTTTTTCCAAAATGCAACATATCGGCATAAAGTAGCATGCATCTGGTCGAATCTATGTTCTTTTTGTCCAAAATATTTCACTAATTTCGAGACCAAATTTACCGGGTTGCCTAACTTTAGCAACCCTACATATACATGATGAATCGCTGCTACTGGCTTGTTGTTTTTATCTGCATGGGATTTATATCCTTGGCAAATTCGGCTGAACGATTCCCCACGCCACCAGACTCACCTATCAGACTTTTCTATATCCAACGTAGCACGAACGCAAATACAGTCGTTTATGATGCTAATTTAATAGCTAACAAAACACTGAATGCAAAAGATCCCGTACACACTTATTGGATTCGTTATGGTGATAAAGGTCAAAAAGAAGAACTAAGCACCATCCAACGAACCTTAGCCTACGGACTTTATACAGATGCAATCAACGCGGAATCAAATGCATTTGCAGGATATTTTCTTGCATACCGTAAACGCAAATTCGTAGTTAAACTTGACGCACGAGGCGCCCCCATTGCACTATTTCCAATCAACGGAAAATTGCAAATCCTCAAACGCGTGTTTGTTAGCGTAGACGAATCGCACATGATGCCCTCTGTCAATTACATTGAACTTTTCGGAAAAGATGTTTTGACTGGAAAAGACGTTTACGAACGGTTCAAGCCTTAAAATATCCCTAATAAACTGAGTTGAATATTGCGCGGCTGCCCCGAATAACCATATTGTTCTACGGGCCTCTGATTCAATACATTTTTGACCAAAGCCTGTAGTCTCCAATGTTTACTGAACGAATACGTTGATTGCAATTCTGTCCATACATAGCTTGCTAACGTCACCCCTTGCGTTTGATAACTCGCATCATTATAATAATAATCCGTACGCTCCCCCACGCATTGGGTGTATATACTTGCCGACCACCTCTTCGTTAATTGCTGGCTAAGACGCAAAGAGACCTGATGCTTAGGCCTGCGAATCAACGAAGAAAAAGTCGAATCCTTGCCATTGATTACTTGATTCATTTGCCCGTCTAAATACGTATAAGCTAATTCCGAAGAGAATCCCTTCCAAGCATAACGCGCTTCTAACTCAGCTCCCTTCGTATTTTGCTTAGAAACATTCAAGTAACGACCATAAGGTTCCTCAGCAATCGATTGGAATACAATTCCGTCCTGAACTGCCTGTTGGAATCCAACTAAACGCACATAAAATTTCCCTAACTGTTGTTCGAATCCGGCCTCAACGGTTTTTCCAAATTCCGCTTGAAGAGCTTGATTCCCATAAGGTGAATAGAGTTGATACAAAGATGGCGCCTTGAAGCTATTGTAATAATTGGCAAACAACTTGCCTTTGGGCCAAAGGTACACGTATGGATTCACATGGTATGTAAAATTATTTCCGTACAAAGAATGATTACTTAATCGGCCGCCTAATTCTAAACCCCATGCATCTACTTGATGCTTTTCGAATGTCAGATAACTAGCGAATAACTGAATATGGGCCAAAGAGGCTGCTAATGCCGGCGAATCATAGCGACCGTATCCACTGATCGAAAAATCGCTTTGACTTGTTGCCTGATTACGAAATTCGATTCCTGCAATTCCTTGGATACCTGCCGGCAATTTCCATTTGAGATAGCTTTCTGCGCCTTGATTGATTCCCACATAGGCAGACTCGCTGTAATTAGCATAGGCGTTCATTGGAATATCAGTCGAATCGTTGCGAAAAAAGCGATGCGTTATATCATGAAATAAGCGAACAAATAAATCCCCTTGGGTGAATTGCTGGTGAAACTGCCCACGAAAGGCATGATTAGAAGCTTTGGCCGTATAATCCCGTTCATCCATAAAAGGACCTCCATCTAAACTCGCACGATAAAATTCACTTTGATAATACAAATCAAAGTCGGCATGTTTCCCCAACGAACTCCCTAAATTAACCCGAATGTTTTGCTGGCTCATGCCATCATTCTCCGCCTGATTTGCTGCGGCCGAAAATCCTTGTGTTTGTAGGTTTTTCAACGAAAGGCCAACGCGCAGGTTATTAATCGTTTTTTGAAACTGGATTGCTTCCGCATGTGTACCCAACCCACCCCCTTGAAGACTCAAAGAAGTACCGGATTTACGTGTAACCAAATTAATGACCCCCGCCATCGCATCGGATCCATACAAGGTAGATTGTCCACCTTTCATAATTTCAATCCGTTCCAAACTCCCCAAATCAATTAAATTCCAATCCAAAACAGACGAAATGTGAGAAGGGTCGTTGGCTGGAAATCCGTCAATTAGTAATAACACATTTCCGGTGTTTGCTCCGCGAACATAAACTTCTTGATTACTTCCCGGAGCACTTCGAGCTCCAACAATGGAAATACCAACAGACTCTTGCAACAATTCCCCCAAGTTTTTCCCAACACTTCGTAGGATTTGTTCTTGTGAAATCACCGTAACCACCTTGCCTGTTTGGGACAATTTACTGGGATACTTGGATGCGAGGACTTGAACTTCTGCCAAAAGAGAATCTGGACCAAAGTTCGTTTTCGCTGCATGCGCAGATGGCAAGCAGGCAAGCATAGACACCGTTAGTAGTGCCAATCGAAAGTTTAACATGTTTTTGCCCATTTGGGCGGTCAAATAAAAAAGGTAATCGAACGCTCGGCCCCATCGCATCCTCCGTGATACAAGGTCAAGAATCATTCAAGGCAGGTCTCCTGACTTAATTCCGTTTCTTTTCTGCCTTCCCAGCCTCGGCCAGTGACATGTGTTGAAAAGCATTTTAGAATTTTACAGTTGCGGGGACAGTTTTAGCTTTTAACTAAATTCCCTATTAAGTAACATACGTTGACACATACGATACACCCTAAACTGTCGCAAACTTAACGATAAACTGATAAACTTTCAGGCATTGGTGGCAATGATTTAAAAATTAGCATTTTTGTGAACGGATTTATTAGCTCCGGTTCACCTTATAAAAACCTAAAGATTAACAAAAAGCCACTTATAACCTCAGGTTTTAACCTGAGGATTTCCACGAAACCTAAACCTACCATGCCTACTCCTACGCGCTGCCTATGGCCTGGAAACGACCCACTCTACATCGACTACCACGACACGGAATGGGGTGTTCCCGAACACGATGACCAAAAACTCTTCGAATTATTAATCTTAGAGGGATTTCAGTCAGGGCTATCCTGGATCACCATCCTGCGAAAACGAGAAAATTTTCGAGAGGCTTTCGTTCAATTCGATGCGCAAACATTAAGTAGATGGTCAGATGCCCAACTAGCCCTATGCTTGGAAAATCCGGGAATAATTCGAAATCGATTAAAAATTGAATCAGTCAGGACGAATGCACGCGCTTTTATCCAAATTCAGGAAAAATTTGGTAGCTTTGACCGATTTATTTGGAATTATGTTGAACATCATCCTATAATCAATCAGTTTACTGAGCAAAAAGATTTACCTGCTCAAACAGACTTGTCTGTTCGCATGAGTAAAGATCTCAAGAAATTAGGTTTCAAGTTTGTGGGCCCTACCATTTGTTATTCTTTCATGCAAGCCGCAGGGCTCGTAAACGACCATTTAACACGCTGTTACTGTTACAAGAAATAACCTATGCATACGCGGATCGTCATCATTCCGACTTACAATGAGATTGAAAACATTCAAGCCATCATCGAGAAGGTGTTGAGCTTAAATCCTATTTTCGATCTGTTAATTGTGGATGATGGCTCACCCGATGGAACCGCGGCATGCGTTAAAACACTCCAACAGGCCAACCCCAATCGTATTCATTTACTTGAAAGAAAAGGAAAATTGGGCCTCGGGACAGCCTACATTGCAGGCTTCCAATATGCCCTAGCAAAATCCTACGAATACATTTTTGAGATGGATGCCGACTTTTCGCATAATCCAGATGATCTCATTCGTTTATATGATGCCTGCGCAAATCAAGGTGCATTCATGTCGATTGGCTCTCGCTACATCAATGGCGTGAATGTGGTCAACTGGCCCATAGGACGTGTATTAATGTCCTATTTTGCGGGATTCTATGTGCGCTTCATTACTGGCATGCCCATACAAGATGCGACAGCAGGATTCGTTTGCTATCGAAGAAAAGTGCTCGAAACCATCCCGCTCGATCAAATCAAATTCATCGGCTATGCATTCCAAGTGGAGATGAAATTCACGACATGGAAATACGGCTTTAAGATGATTGAGGTTCCCATTATATTTACTGACCGCACCAAAGGCGAAAGCAAAATGTCTGCCAATATCTTTAAAGAAGCTATATTTGGTGTGATACAGCTAAAAGTAAACAGTCTTTTCAAACGCTACCAGGCCAATAATGGATTATAATTTCCTTAAATCATTACACATTATATTTGTTGTGAGCTGGTTCGCAGGATTATTCTATTTACCTCGCTTATTGGTTTATCACGTAGAGGCACAGGACAAAGATGCACCAGCGAAGGAAATACTCTCGAAGCAATTCGAGAAGATGGAAAAGTTGCTTTTCAATGCCATCATGATTCCAGCCATGTGGCTAACCTGGTTGACAGGCCTATCGATGATTTACCTCACCTGGTGGGACAATTTCCAAGCACACACTTGGCTGCACCTAAAGTTGGCATTTGTCGTTGGCATCACGATCTACCATTTTGTCTGCAGACACCTCATCCGAAAATTTCGTGCAACTGAATTTATATTAACAAGCGGTCAATTGCGCTTATTCAATGAGATTGCTACCATTTTATTGGTCGCCGTGGTGTTTTTGGTCATCGCCAAAAATACTTTTGATATGTTGATGGGCATGGGAGGTTTCATCATCTTTGCCATTGTGATCATGGCAGCCGTGACGATCGTCAAGAAAATTCGATCTAACGCATAGAACGATCCATTTCACGCTTGATATCCTTTTCTTTGATATCATCTCGCTTATCGAAGGTCTTCTTACCCTTGGCTAAGGCAATATTTAATTTGGCATATCCCTTATCAGAAATAAATAGTCTCGTGGGGATAATCGTCAAACCCACATTTTTCAATTCCTTCTGCAATTTTGCTAGTTCTCTTTTCGAGAGCAAAAGCTTTCGATCACGAAGGGGATCATGGTTAAAATGCGTTCCCTCATCATACATGGAGATATGCATGTTTCGTACAAAGAGTTCCTCCTGAAAGAAAATACAATAGGCATCCGTGAGGTTAGCCTTTCCTTGTCGGATCGACTTGATTTCCGTACCGGTCAAAACAAGTCCAGCCGTGAAAGTATCCAAGAATGCATATTCAAAGGATGCCCGACGGTTTTTAATCTCAACTTGTTTTTGGATTTTATCCTTTGCCATGTGATTAGAAACAAAAAAGCCACACAGCAAGACTGCGTGGCTTCCTTCTTACTTGTTAAACTATTTTTCAGCTTTCTTCGCTGCGTATTCTTTATTCAAACCGTCAACCAATTTTTGCGTTACGTCAACCGATGGATCTGCGAACAAAATACCACCTCCAATTTTAGAATAACCTAAAACGAATTCGTATTTGTTTTCTTTATTCACTTTAGCAATATACTCACGAATGTTGTTATACAATTCTTCGTTTTTCTTTGCTTGCTCTTGGCCTAATTCAGCCTGCTTTTGTTGTGAATATTGTTGCAATTCAGCTCCCTTTTTCTTCAAAGTCATATCGGCAGCTTGCAATTGTGCTTGCGTCATCGCAGCAGCTCGCTGTTGAATAGCTTGCAATTCAGCTTGCAAAGCACGTTCTTTTTGACCTAAGTCAACTTGTAAACGGTATCCTTTATTTTCAAACTCTTTCTGAGCGTCTTTGTAAAATTGGTAATTCGTCAACAATGAATCTGAATTTACAAACACGATACGCTTGCCTTCAGCGGTCACACCTGCTCCAGCAGAACCAGCACCTGTCGTAGGCTTGAAGAATGAATAAGCAACAGCAAGTGTTAAAACTGCTAACCAAACGTAAGAGATACTTGAATTTTTCACGAGTTTAATTTTAATTATAAATGGATTTAATGGTAAATATACAATCTATGCTTTGATTGTCCTAAATTTTTAAAAATTCTATCGCAATCTAGCCCCAGCCCAGGCCCAAAAACCTAAGAGGATTCCTCCAATTAGTGCAGTGATCAAGTAAAGTAAGCTTACTTGACCCTGTAAAGGTAACAAAGTGGCCATCCGCAAGGGCAAAGCACTTGGATTCGAATAATTTAACCACCAAGCAGAGCCTCCCCAGAGTAAAAATCCTGAAATAAAGCCCGTCGTAAACGCACTCTTTGAAGGGAAACGCAACAAAAAGGCCAAAATACCCGCTTGAATTCCCATGGCGTACCAAGGCAGGTAAAGACCCACGATCGCTCCTACGATGATTAATATGATGATACGTATTGTATTACTTTGCATGATTTTATTTTGATAAAGTGATTGTCTTACGAATTCGACTTGATGATTGATTTGCGTTATCTAGGTATAATAACGGACGGAGTTCACCTTTTGCCCAGGTATCAATCAAATCATCGTAGTGAACACTACCCGGATTTCCTGATTGCCCGCCAGGATAAACTCCAAAAGCTTTTGGATTACCTGTTTTAGACAATTCCACGATAAAGCGCCAAGATGGACCTGTTTTCGTCGTTGCGGCATTCACGATGGAACCTCCCCCACCGATTGGGATATTTAAACGACTTAAGGCATCCATTCCAGGAATTAGGTGACGAACACCCGTTTGCTTGTGTTTGTACCATGCCCATTCTGCCCCCAAGTTTCCATGCTGTTTCACCAAAGTATCCAAGGTAGCCTTGAATGAAGTTGAAATGATCTGATCCATTGTCTCCTTTTGACCTTTGGTCTTCACATTATCCCACCAACGAGCTTGCGGCTCATGCTCAATCATGTGAATGGTCCGATCAATGGATGGACGATTCATCGGAACCTTTTCATTCGAAGCAAATTCATCATCCCATAAAAAAGCTTGTAAATTCAATACCCATGTCTCAAAAATCGTTGCCCCCATGGACTCCGGTGAATTATGCAAATTCCACGATTTCAAAATACCTAAGGCCTTGTCACTTGATTTAACCGACCGCAATAACAAGGGCAATAATTTCCGAGCGCGAATATTCATGTTATCATTCTGTAATCCGCGCAAGGAATCGACGGTCACTTTGCTCATTGCACTTAAACGTTCATTAATACGTCTGCCTCGTTCGGAAGGAGCATATTGCCATCCTAAATAATAAGGGTAGCTAGGGTCGGTAGAGAATTGATTCGCGGAACTAACGAATCCTCGCACGGGGTTTTTCACGTGTGGATTGTGTGCCTGTGGAATAAACCCTTGCCAGTCGGCCGCGGCATCCGTCCCATCCATCAAATATTTACCCTGCAGCTTGGACTTCAACGGGAACTTCCCATTTACCCAAAGCGCGATATCTCCTTCATTACTTGCGAAAACAAAGTTCTGTGCAGGTGCCGAAAAGTACCGCAAAGCTTCCGTGTAATCCGTATAGTTTTTAGCACGGTTCAGACGATAAAAAGTTGTTAATTCTTGTGACTTTTCATGGGCAATCCAACGCAATGCATGCCCTACCGGTATGTTCGACCGAAATGCCTTTTCATGACTTAAATAAACCACGGGACCATGGTGCGTAAAGAATACGGTATCCACAAAATCTTTTTTACCCTTAATCTTGAAGGTTTCAATACGCAATTTGGTTTTCTTCCATTGCCCATCATGCCAGTATTCCAATTTGGACGCATCCTTAAATTTCACTTGATACCAGTCTAATACATCAGAACCGACGTTTGTAACCCCCCAAGCAATATTTTTATTAAATCCGGTGATGACGTTTGGCGTTCCAGGCATGGTGGAACCATATACATTGACACCCGGAGCAACCAATTGTACTTGGTACCAAATGGATGGCAATGACAAAGTCAAATGCGGGTCATTCGCCAAAATTGGCATTCCCGATACCGTTTTATTACCCGAAACAGCCCAGTTGTTTGAACCAATATTAGGATCCTTTTCAGGCGTTTTCATCGCAGAACCTAAACCCATAAAATCTTTGGGAGCCGCAGGAATCGGGACAGACTTAAAATCAACAGGAGATCCGGCAGGGATAATCGGACTTTCCTCAAATGGATAATTGGGAAATAAATCCTCAGCAACCTCACGGCCATATTGACGTAGGATATTGGTCATCTTCAAATCATCCGTACCAGATGCCAATACAAAGGACATATTTTTTAGAAACAAGGCGCTTTTAATCGGCGTCCATGGCTCAGGCTTATAATCCAATAATTTATATTCCAAAGGCAATTCCCGCTCGGAAAGCGACGAGATATAAGCGTTAATACCATCCGAATAAGCCTCCAATGCGACCTTTGCTTGCGGATCCTCTTTCATTCCTTCAAAGGATTGTTCAGCCCCATAAAGGGAACCCATGCGGCGTTGAAACTGATCCGACGCAAGTCCTTTTTCCCCCACAATTTCAGCAATTCGACCACCGGCAAAATGCGTTTGAAACTCCATTTGCCATAAGCGATCCTTGGCCGTTACATAACCCTGCGCTAGAAACAAATCGTGGTCATTTTCAGCAAAAATATGCGGAATGGCCATCTCATCGTAAACAATTTTGACAGGCTTCAATAAACCTGGAATTTTCAATTCCTCTTCGCTCATTTCCTCTGAGCCGGCCATTTCAGCGTTAATCCAAAATCCGTGATAGGGACTTAATAATTTACCAAAAGGTGGGATTGTACCCCATGAGCGATCCCAACCGATTGTCACTAGAATAGCTAAAATCAGTGGAATAATAGATTTAAAGAATTTCATTTGTTGATATAGATAGAGAAATAATGATTTTTCAAAGATTTTTTTCTATTTTAGAAAGACAATTTTACGCAATAGTTATACAATCAACAAATAAATTATCTTTAAATAAATTTCGTCAATTCCCCATCCATGAGAAGAAGATCATTTTTACAAACGGCAGGTTTACTCGGTGTTGCCAGCACAGTGAAAATCCAAAATCCGGAACCGGTCATCATCGCAACCTGGAAAAATGAAGCGGGTACAAAAGCGGGATACGATAAAATTTTACAAACAGGCAAGGCGCTAGATGGCGTTGAAGCCGGCGCTTGGGTTCCTGAAGCTAATCCGGAGGAAACGACGGTGGGCTACGGCGGTTACCCAGATCGAGATGGACACGTGACCTTAGATGCTTGCATCATGGATCATTTGGGAAATGCGGGTTCCGTTACTTTTTTAGAAGGGATTATGCACCCGATATCGGTCGCAAGGGCGATTATGGAAAAAACGCCGCATGTCATGCTCTCTGGCGAAGGGGCCTTACAATTTGCACTCGCACAAGGATTTAAGAAGCAAGATTTGCTGACGGAGAAGTCCCGTAAAGCCTGGGAGGAGTGGAAGAAAGTAGCCAAATACGAGCCTAAGGTAAATATTGAGCGTCACGATACCATCGGTCTGCTCGCCCTAGGTAAAGCGGGGGAGATCGCGGGGGCATGTTCCACCAGTGGCATGGCATTTAAGATGCACGGCCGTGTAGGGGATTCACCAATCATCGGAGGTGCTGTTTTTTGCGACGATGAAGTTGGCGGTGCATGTGCAACCGGTCTAGGTGAATTTGTAATGAAGACCTTAGGATCCTTTTTAATTGTCGAATTTATGCGTCAAGGCATGACCCCGCAACAGGCATGCGAGGCGGCTATCATGCGAATTGTTAAACGATACAAGTACCAAGAATTCCAAGTGGGGTATTTGGCCATCAACAAGCAAGGGGATGTGGGAGCCTATTCGATACAAAAAGGTTTTAGTTATACGATTACCAAAAACGGCAAGACTCAAGTCATTGAGAGTGCCTCATACATGTAGCTTATGGAGAAGAAAGTAGCCGAAAAGAAGAAGTTTTTAGTGGAAGTGGCCTGGGAAACTTGCAACCAAGTAGGAGGCATTTATACTGTTATTCGGACCAAAGTTCCATCCATGGTGGAGAAATGGGGCGATGATTATTTATTGTTAGGCCCCTATTTTCCACAAACAGCAGCAGCGGAATTTGAAGCCTTACCTGTCAGCGATGACACACCCGTTGGACGCGCAATCTTAAGCATGCGTGCGATGGGCTACCAGGTTCACTATGGCAATTGGCTTATTACGGGTAAACCCAAAATCGTATTATTTGACATTGCTTCCATCTACGATCAAGTGGATATTATCAAGGGCAAGATTTGGGATAACCATAAAATTTCAACCTTGGGGGTCGAGGAATTGGTTAACCAAACCATTGCGCTTGGCGAACTTATTCGCATCTTCTTGACGCAATTCGCCTTAGAAAATAAATCGAAAAAAGACATCGTTGTCCATTTCCATGAATGGATGGCTTCGACGTGCTTACCAGATCTGAAAAAAGACAAAGTCAAGGTTTCAACTGTTTTCACCACGCATGCGACCATGTTGGGGCGCTATTTAGCAGGTAATGTACCCAATTTTTACGATGTATTAGATACCTTCAACTGGCACAAAGAAGCTATACATTATGGAATCGAGGCACAAGCCTCCTTCGAACGCGCCGCCGCGCAAAAAGCAGATGTATTAACCACAGTTTCTGACATCACCGCCAAAGAATGTGTCGCATTTTTAGGCCGAATACCTGAATTGATTTTACCTAATGGCTTGAATATCCAACGATTCGCCGCGATGCACGAACACCAAAATCTGCACTCGCTCTACAAGAAGCGAATTTCCGATTTTGTCATGGGGCATTTTTTTCAAAACCAGGCATTTGATTTAGACCAAACGCTCTATTTATTTACATCAGGCCGCTTTGAATATTCGAACAAAGGATATGACATCACGCTCGATGCCTTGGAAATACTGAATCGCAAAATGAAGGAGGCCGGTTCCAAAAAAACCGTGATCATGTTCTTCATTACGAAGCAACCTTATCATTCCATCGATCCGGAAGTCTTACACTCCCGTGCGGTTTTAGATGAGATTCGCGAGAATTGTCAAGCGATTCAGAAAGAAGTAGGCGATAAACTATTTGAAGCTGCCGCTTCATCGAACGATTTACAATTGCCCGATTTAAATCAATTTGTAGATGAATATTGGCGCTTACGACTTCGGCGAACAGTCCAAACGTGGAAAACGAATACAAGACCTAAAGTTGTAACCCACTTACTAAAACAAGAGGATGACATCATTCGTAATTTGCATCGGACGCAATTATTAAATAATGCCGATGACAAGGTGAAAGTCGTTTATCACCCCGACTTCATTGTTTCCACGAATCCATTATTTGGCTTGGACTATGGTCAATTCGTTCGCGGTTGTCACTTGGGTGTTTTTCCATCATATTATGAACCTTGGGGCTATACACCTTTGGAATGTATGGCGCGCGGGGTACCTACGGTTACATCGGATCTTTCCGGTTTTGGGGATTACATGATGCAAATTATGCGTGACTACGAACAATGGGGCGTAAGTGTTGTGAATCGTAAGACACAGAACTATCAAGAATCCGCTGAGCAATTAGCGAATATGTTATTCAAATTCACCCAACAAACGCAGCGGGATCGAATCACACAGCGGAATCGGGTGGAAAGTATCGCCGACACATTTGATTGGTCAAATTTGCGCGGTTATTACGATACGGCACATGAATTGGCTGTATTAAAAAAGCGGAAATAGATTATCAGTTTTACGCCTTCAAAAAAGCCCCATTCTCCTTACCTTTGGCAATCCTCCAAGGTTTGCCAAAGGTAGTTAGGAAATGTGCTTCAAAGCCTCTCGTTTCGACAAAGGCATCAGCGAATTTGCTTCGACAAAATCGCGTACCCAATCAGCATCTGTTCGCGCGTATTGACGCAGGGCCCAGCCGATGGCTTTCTGAATAAAAAACTCTTTGGACGTATTCAAAGCTAGTATGATCTCACTTAATAGCACCAAATCCGTTTTGGCCCTATAATTTAATTGAAACAAAATGCAAAGGCGTTGATGCCAGAATATCGGCGATTTCATCCAACGGGCTACCCACTTATCGCGCTGCTCAGGAAATAGCACAAAATATTCACTCAACACTTTTGGCGCTAGTACATCTACTACATCCCACCACGTTTTGGCATCCACCCAGCGGTCAATGAGTTCAAGAATTCGGGAATCCCAACACTTTTTGGCCTTCAACATATATTCCATGGCGGCATACTGAAACTCGCGCTCAGGCAGTGCAAATAATTCCGAACAAACCTCAAACCAATCTTCCCCACGGCCATATTCCTTATAAATTGCTTTAAATACAAGGGCTCGCTCAGGCTTTTTGATTCCAATAAATGGGTATTGTTCACGCATGTACCAGCGCATCCAGTAAGCGTTTTCGGGATTATCTAAGGCATAAAATGCCTCCTTGATGGCGACAACAAAATTCATCGATTACTGAAGTATAATTCCCCCGAAACCCCACTGGGTGTAACAGCCCATGTGGATGCATCGAAAGGTTTGTATTGAATATCCACAAAATTAATCTCATAAAAGTTCTTCCAACTAATCTTCGCACGATCGAGTTGGCGAATTCGATTAGCTGAAACATTCGTAACCTCTAACTCGATGTGGTTTTTCTCCTGCAACACCCCTTGCGGAATCGAAATTTGGTAGGGCAATGACCAAATCAATCCTAAATCCTTGCCATTGATTTTCACTCGAACCCAATCGCGAATTTGATCAACGTGCAAAACCTTTGCTTGTGGAATCTGTTCCGCGGTCAATTCAAAATCAAAGGCATAGGAGCCTTTTCCCCAATAGTCATGGGTCGCTGAATCTTTGGTCCAAAATTGCAAGGATTCCATCGATTGTGCAGGCATGCTACCCGCAGGAAAATTCAATTGGATTTTATCCAATGGGTCAAGGGGTGTAAATAGCTTTCCAGCGACTTCAGTCGAAACCCTTTTATTGCTGAGAGGTAACGAACGCACAAGTAAGCTTTGGCCAGGAGCTAAAGTCAAGAAAAATTGCTTGTCTTTCCCCAAGACAGGCCTCGAAATTTCTCCAGTGAGTGGATCCTCCAATTCAACACCTGCCTTGATTTTTGCTAAGCGGACGAAACCATCTGAAAATTGATTCGAAAGATTCGCGAGAAAATACTGGGCACCTGAAGGTGATTTCTTCCGGATAAATGAAATACCTTGATCTGCGATGCTTTCCTTCGTGACTCGGAAACGCTCCAACACATTAATCGGGTCTGAAACCCAATGCATTAAAAGAGTCTCTTTAGCTACAACCCATCGATTCTTCTCTTCATTTGACAAACCAAAGGAATTAACATGCAAGGGTAAATGTTCCAAAAAATAAACAGGCATGCCTTGCTTTACCCATTTGGCCCATAATTCTATGGTAGCCAACGAAACATAATGCGCGGCTGGGATTAATAAAACTTTGTATTCAGCACCCGATTTCGTTTTCCACGTTCGATTAGGCGTAGGCTGCAGGTCAGCCATCAATTGGTCGGAAATATAATCTACTTGGTAACCCTTGGTCTGCATATGCTCCGACCAATGTCCAAATGATGTGTTTTTCATCCAATCCCGGCTATTGGCATGTAAATCCAGCGGATGCGTTTTCCCCATTCCATTTCGATCATGCCAAATATCCTCCATCGGAAAATACATGAGCACATCTGAATCCGTTCGGTTCGCTTGTAGCATTTTTTGACAGACATCAATGTAATGATTCAGAGAAGGTAGCGCTTCCCAGAAATGACTTTGCGGATTGAAGTTTGTGCTTGCATAAAATAACCAACCCGGCCAAGCAACTTCGGGGGGAGAATAAGTCGCTCCATGATAAAATAGATGATTCACCCCGCCTATGAATACCTGATCAATAACAGGCTTTACCTGCGCAAGCGAAACTTTAAAATGATTTCCTAACCAAGTCGTTGTTTCGGAGGAAACCAATTTCTTACCTGTAAGATTGGCGGCCGAAGAAGCTAGTTTCAAATTCCTTACATCAGGTATACCAAAACGAATCGAATCGTAATCCGGATCCACTTGATAGCCCGGAATTTCAAAGGGTTTACTCCCAAAGAATTCCGTTTCGGGGATATCCACTGCGGCATATAAATCCAATAAATTCCCCGGTGAACCATGAGCTTGATTTCGACTTGCAAACCCCATTTGGGTAATCCATGCGGCAAAGGGTTGCGTAAATTCGGTTAACAATAAAGTCGATAATGTCCGATGATAATCTGACCAGATGGCATTTTCGTCCTCGGTTTCAGCTTTGGGTTTGGCTAAGACATTCAGGTATTTACGTAAATCATAATGATTTATTTGTTCAAAAACCTCGAACAATTTCGGCGTATAGTTAGCCCCATAAACTTCATAAGAATCATTATACAAAGCCCTCAAAGGGGAATGTGCTTGTTTCAATAAGGGCACAAACTCCGCACGGTAATGCTCGAAGGCTGATTTGGAAAAATGATCCATGACTAATCCTTCACCCCCTGGTGCTGCACGCTTAACTTGTTGGCCCGTACCCTTTTGTAAAAGCACATAAACCGTGGCTCCTTTCGTGCCAGCCGCATAGTTGTTTTCGTGTGAGCTGATTAATTCTTTCTCAAAATGTCCGTCGACATAAACCGATACAGCCTGTACGTCGCCTGCTGGAATTTGAAAAGATTGATTTGGGGAAATCGATAAGGAGTCAAGTTGATAACGTTTTGCGGCATCGGATGCGTTCACATGGGCGCCCCCCAGCGGCCAACCGGTACCTAAGGTCATGTCGATACCCAGATGCAAGCGATGTGCTTCTTTGAGTACATATGCAAATTTCTGCTTCCATGCGGGGCCTAAATAGGTTAGAAAAGCAGATTCGTAACCTTTGGCACCATAAATGGGGATAATATGTAAGCCACCAAAACCAGCCTTAGCAAATGCCTCTAAATTATGCGTAATTCCTTTTTCTGTCACGGCGCTACCGGGCCACCACCAATAAGCCCAAGGCTTAGAAGTAGAAAAAGCAGCAGGAGTCTGAGCTCCAGCTGCTTTTCCGATAAAAAAGAAAATGATACACAGGTATGCGAAACGTCTCATAACCCGAATGTCGTTTTTTTAGACAAAACGACCTAACAAATTCTCCAAATATTCTTGCTTTCCTGAGATCATGGCAGGCTCGCCAATCTCAACAGCAATTTGGTATAAATCCTCTAATTTAAGCTTACCCGCCTCAAAATCAGCGCCATTACCAGCATTAAAGCTTGCATAGCGAGCTGCTTTCAAACGATCCATTTCACCATGATTCGCTAGTTTGTCGGCAATAATCAATGAACGTGCAATCGTATCCATACCCCCAATGTGCGCATAGAATAAATCGGCAGCATCCGTCGAATTACGGCGACGTTTCGCATCAAAATTGATACCGCCACCCGCTAATCCACCTTGCTTTAAGATAATTGACATCGCTTCTGCCCACTCGTAGATATCCGTAGGGAACTGATCCGTATCCCATCCATTTTGGTAATCACCTTTATTGGCATCGATGGAAGCCAACATGCCCGCATCGGAGGCCACTTGGCATTCATGTGCAAATGTATGTCCTGCTAAAGTTGCGTGATTCACTTCAAGGTTTAATCCAAATTCGGATAACAAATCAAACTCGCGTAAGAAACCAATCACGGTTGCTGCATCGTAATCATATTGATGCTTTGTAGGCTCACAAGGTTTTGGTTCGATGAAGAACTTTCCTTTGAAACCATTACGGCGCGCGTATTCAACACAGGTATGTAACATACGTGCAAAATGCTCACGCTCACGCTTCATATCTGTATTTAACAAAGTCATATACCCTTCGCGACCTCCCCAGAACACGTAGCCATCTCCACCTAATTTGATTGTGGCATCAATGGCGCCTTTCAATTGAGCTCCTGCATGTGCAACCACTTCAAAATTGGGATTCGTAGATGCACCATTCATATAACGCTCATTGGAGAACAAATTAGCCGTTCCCCACAATAATTTTACGCCACTTTCTGCTTGTTTTTTCTCGAAAATATCCGAGATGAATTTCACACGATCCGTAAATTCTTTGGGATCATTATGTCCTTCAATCGCATCCACATCATGAAAACAATAGAATGGCGCACCGATTTTCGTAATGAATTCAAATGCTGCATCCGCTTTATCAGCGGCGCGTTGGCGTGCATCCGAAGCAACATCCCATGGATAATGATGCGTACCTGGACCAAAAGGATCTGCACCATCGCCACAGAAGGAATGCCAATAGGCAATGGCAAATCGCAAATTTTCCTTCATCGATTTCCCTGCAATGATACGGTTCTCGTCGTAATAGCGAAATGCTAAGGGGTTATCTGAGTCTGGACCTTCAAATTTGATTTGACCAATCCCTTTAAAATATTCTTTTTGTCCAATTAAAACGCTCATGTGATTCGAAAATTAGTATTATTTTTTGCTTGATAATGCCCAAAACTACGAATTCTCAAAATGAATCCAAATGCTTTTACTATTTTTTTTAGCATAGTATAGCACAGTGCGGTATATATATAATGATATAATTCTAAATTGTTTTTTCTATTTTTGGTAAAATACTACTTCATTATGTATAAACTAATTAAACTAAGTTTGTTGATAATCATTGCGTTACCAACATTTGCACAAACAGCATTCAATGCAAACGGTCGATTTGAACAATTAGAATCGACCCTTCCAACACCGAATTCATACCGAACAGCGAGTGGATCACCAGGAAAAGATTACTGGCAACAACGCGCAGATTACGATATCAAAGTTGAATTAGATGACATCAACAAAAAAATCACGGGTTCGGAGACGATTACCTATTTTAACAATTCTCCAGATGTGTTACCCTATTTGTGGATTCAGCTGGATCAAAATGTTTTCGAAAAAAATGCCGCGAGTAAAACGGGCGATACCGGTGAGATAAAAACAGGTATAAGTTCTAGAACATTTAATGATTTAACAGACACACGTGATTATGGTTACAAAATCACCGCGGTGAAGGACGTTAAAGGAAACCCAATACGCCATACCATTAATCAAACAATGATGCGGATCGATTTACCTACACCAGTAAAATCAGGTGGTTCTGTAAGTTTTAACATCGAATGGAATTACCTAATTACGGAATATTTGAGTCGCTCAGGTTATGAGTTTTTTGCCAAAGATGGTAATGCCAATTATTTTATTGCGCATTGGTTCCCACGCATGGCCGTTTACAACGATGTTTATGGCTGGCAGCACAAACAATTCTTAGGGCAAGGAGAATTTACATTAAACTTCGGAAATTATAAAGTGGCCATTACGGCACCAAATGACATGGTTGTGGGAGCTGGTGGCGAATTACTCAATCCCAATCAGGTGATGTCCTCCATGCAATTAAAGCGTTGGGAAAAGGCTAAAACGGCAACACGTCCGGTGGAAATTATCACACAAGCGGAAGCTGAAGCGGCTGAGAAAGGAAAGCCAACAGGCAAAAAGACCTGGATTTATAAGGCAGATAATGTGCGTGATTTTGCATTCACAGCCTCCCGTAAATTTATTTGGGATGCCTTACAAGTTGATGTAGAAGGCAAGAAAGTATGGGCAATGTCATACTACTCAAAAGAAGGTAATCCACTTTGGGGAAAATATTCAACGATGGTCGTTGCGCATACGCTACGCTCTTATTCGAAAAGAACAATTGCCTATCCATATCCGGTAGCAATTTCATGTCATGCAACCTTAGGTGGCGGAATGGAATACCCAATGATCTCCTTTAATGGCGGTCGGCCGGAAACTGATGGCACCTATACAGAGAATGTCAAAAACGGGATGATTGGTGTGATAATTCACGAGGTGGGACACAACTTCTTCCCGATGATCGTCAACTCAGATGAGCGTCAATGGTCGTGGATGGATGAAGGATTAAATACATTTTGTCAATTTATAGCCGAACAAGAATGGGATCGCAATTTCCCTGTACGGCGTGGAGATCCACAAAATATCGTACCCTATATGCGCTTAGATTCAAAGAATCAAGTTCCTATCATGGCGAATTCAGAGAACATCATGGATTTTGGAAATAATGCGTATGCCAAACCAGCTACGGCATTAAATATCTTGCGCGAAACGGTAATGGGCCGTGAATTGTTTGATTATGCATTTAAAGAATATGCACGTCGCTGGGCATTTAAGCAACCTTATCCAGCAGATTTCTTCCGCACCTTGGAAGATGCATCAGGCGTAGATTTGGATTGGTTTTGGCGAGGCTGGTTCTACGGAACAGAGCCGGTTAATCAAGCAATCGAAACTGTAGAATGGTTTGGTCTAGATAATATGGATCCTGTTGCCAAGAAGGAAACCGAAAAAGCGAAAGCCGTTGCAAAACAACAAACCATCACGAACATCCGTAATAAAACAGAAATCACTTCGACTTTTGTGGAAGAAAATCCTGATTTAACCGATTTCTACAATACTTATGATCGCTTTGCGACAACGGAAACGGAAAAGAAAAAATATCAAGATTACTTGAGCAGCTTGTCTGCGGACGAACGCAAGTCCATTTCGGAAGGCAAAAATCTTTATGTGGTCAATTTCAAAAACAAAGGCGGATTGCCTATGCCAGTGATTGTCAAATTAAATTACGAAGATGGCACGGAAGAGGTTTTACGTTTTCCTGCTGAAATTTGGCGATTAAACGATGTACAGGCTAAAAAAATCATTCCCACAACAAAGAAAGTGGTCAAGTGGACATTAGATCCCTATTTTGAGATTGCAGATATTGATACGGAAGATAACGCATATCCACGCGAACCGGCTCAACCGACACGCGTTCAATTATTCAAAGCACAGCCACGCAGCTACGGTGGAGGTCAAAATCCCATGCAGGAGGCTCAAAATGCTAAAAAAGCGGGAGCTGTAACCGGTTCGAAAAACTAGTAGGTTGGGTAAACGCTGACGGGGTTAGAAACCCCGTCAGCGTTAGCAAAAATCAGTTATTTGATGGAAAGGACCAAGTAAAAAACTGATATTTCCAAACAGGAAACTGTTAATTTTAGAAGAGCGACTTATCCGATTTTTTTATTCTTGATCGATCAAGTTCAATTTAGCTAAATCCAAATCTGTTCGCTTGGATTTGCTGAAATACATGGGCAAGAATTTGAATCCAAATTTAAAATCTTGAATGGCATAGGAAATGCGTGCAACCACCATGGACGAATATACTTCATCAAACCCTGTTAAATAAGCTGAAATTTCTGGCTGAAGGTTGACAATTTCTTTTTGGGACAAACCGTTAAATGGGCTGTCCGCGTCAATCGGGTGAACAACTGTCCAATTCAAAACCAAACTATCCACGCGACTTCGCTCTAATTTCAAATTGTAAAACCGGTAGGAATTATCCTCCATAACGATGCGCACATTAACTTTGATTTCAGCATTCGTCAAAAGATGGTCATCCTTGTAGCAGACTAGGCGAAACATAAGTGCTTTCCCTCCCTTATACTGGCTGTAAACAATTAAATCTGAAAACCGAATAAATGCCCGCGGACGCGAAAATCGACCATACAATAAACCTGTCGCAATGGCTAAAGATAAAAAGCCGATCAGTGATTCTATTGCGGCAATCCAATTAGCCGTTTCACTAATGGGATTGATGCGTCCATAACCCACAGTGGTCAAGGTCTGCGTTGAGAAGAAAAATACCTCTTTCAATTGCCCCCAAACGTCTTTTTGGTGGTGAATACCTTGCAAACCTGAGGTACCCGAATACCAATATAATGCGGTAAAGAAACAATTAATTAACAAATAGACGAAAAAGATAACAAGTAAAAATTGCCATCGAGGCATCGTTAGCATATTTTGATAATTGCTAACCCGATGATGCACACGAATACCGATCCGTCGGATATTGAAGGTCCCATCTTTATTGACCATACGCCCACCCATATCGGTGCTACGTTCACCAAAACCCGTATTTTGATTGAGACTTTCGTTCATGATTGATTTAAACAAAGCACAATTTAGCGGAAGCAATCACAAGTACCAAAGCTAATATCCATTTTACCTTTGTTGAAGAAGCGATTCCCGCTCCCCATCGAGCGCCTAAAAAACCACCTACCAGTGATGCGAGCAACCAATAACCTAAAGAAGTCTGCTCTAGCGGAATCCATGTCTTTAGGCCGGCCAAGCCTGAAACCGAATTAACAAATATAAATAGCGCCGAAACCGCCGCCGCCTCTTTCAAACTTGCCCAGCGAAAGAGCAATAAGATAGGACTTAGAATAATTCCGCCACCAATTCCAATCATGCCAGAAAGCAAACCGACAGCTCCTCCGGCAAAGAGCCCGACCCAAAGCGGTAGAGGCTTAGATGCTGTTTCACGCAAAATAAAAAGCATTCGGAAGACAGCTATGAATAAGCAAAATCCCAAAATTTGCTTATAAGTAGAATCACTCAAGGGTATACGTGCGCCGACAAAAGCAGCGGGGATGGAACCAAGGGCAAAAGGCCAAAACAGTCCCCATCGGAAAAAACCTTGTCGGTAAAATGCGATAAACGACATCAACGAAACACCTAAATTCAGTAAGAGCGCTGTTTGTTTCATGACGACAGGCGCCACGCTAAAAATGGCTAATACAGCTAAATAACCCGAAGCTCCGCCATGACCAACTGATGCATATAAAAATGCCATGGTCCCTAGCAAAAAAATCAACAGCCAAAATTCCATTAGACGCGCAAATAAATCAATAATTTTTCCCAATCTGGTACGCGTATACGCTCCGTTTTTAATCGTTCCACGGGCACTTGTTTGATTTTTTCAAATAACCGAATGTAATATTCATAAGCAAGCATCACGCCTTTTTTCGCCTTTTTCGGCAGGTTTTCAATCCCGCGCAAACCTGCATCGAAATCAAGCTGAATATCCGCTTCAATTTCCTTTTTCTGCAAATCCGTCAATTGCTCGTAATCAATCCCAGGGAAATACACGCGGCCACGGTCTTCAAAATCCGATTTAATGTCTCGCAAAAAATTAATCTTTTGAAAAGCTGAACCCAAAGCACATGCATCCGGCTTAAGACGTTCATATTCAGCCAAGTCCCCCGCACAGAAAACGCGTAAACACATCAATCCGACCACTTCAGCCGAACCATAAATATATTGTTTATACAAGGCCACATCATAATCACGATCCGTCAAATCCATTTCCATGGAATATAAAAATGCGTCAATTAAATCCCGCTCCATGTGATAGGTATTTACTGCCCACTGAAACGAATGCAAAATGGGATTTAGACTGATTTTCTCTTCAATTGCCTGATAGGTGTCCTTTCGAAAACGTGCCAATAATTCAGCTTGGTCTTGCGCGTAAAAGGTATCCACAATCTCATCAGCCAAGCGAACGAAGCCATATATCGCATAAATCGCCTCATGGTATTCCTTATCAAGCGTTCGGATTCCCGAAGAAAAAGAGGTTGAATAGGCTTGCGTTAAACGCTTACTTGCATCCAGGGAAACTTGTAAATATAAATCCATGCTACGTTTATTTCAAAAGCTTATCTACTTCTTTGGCAACCACGATTCCCGATATCAAAGATGGCGGAACACCAGGCCCAGGTACCGTCAACTGGCCTGTATAAAACATATTTTTCAAATGCCGGTTTTTCAAACTTGGTTTCAATATAGCTGTTTGCATTAAGGTATTCGCAAGCCCATAGGCATTTCCTTTGAAGGCATGGTAATCCCCGATAAAATCTTGATGGGCATAAGACCGTTTGTAAACAATCGAATCACGAATCGAGACACCACAATATTGCTCCAAACGATCCATTAACTGATCAAAGTATTTTGCTCGAACAGCCTCCGTATCTTCCAAATTGGGAGCAACAGGAATTAATAAAAAGAGATTTTCGCATCCTTCGGGAGCTACAGAAGGATCAGTCACTGACGGCGCCGAAGCATAAAATAAGGGATCGGTAGGCCAAGAAGGATCGGTATAAATTTCATGCGAGTGAACGGAAAAATCCCGATCAAAAAACAGATTATGATGCTTCAATCGAGGTAAACGCTTATTGATTCCTAAATAAAACAACAACGAAGAAGGCGCCATGACGCGTTTATCCCAATATGCCTCATCATAATTGCGATGGGCCTCGCCAAGTAAGGTTTCCACATGGTGATAATCAGCACTGGCAACGACTGCATCAGCTTCGAAAACACCCTTAGATGTCTTGACGCCCTTAACTTTACCTCCTTCAATCGCAAATCCGCTGACCTCAGCATGGTATTCAATTTGAACACCTTTTGACATGGCTAAATCCACCATACCCTTGACAATTAAATGCATCCCTCCCATGGGATACCAGGTGCCTAATTTAATTTCGGCATAATTCATCAAGCTATACATTGCAGGCGTATTTTGAGAAATAGCACCCAAAAACAGAATGGGAAATTCCATTAATTTCAACAACGTATCCGATTTGAAAAACTTCCGCACGTGGGAATAAAAAGATGAAAACACATCCATGCGAAGTGCATCTACCAGAATTCGCAAGCTCAAAAACTCGGTAATTTTCACAGAGGGCTTCCATACAAACTCTTGAATGCCTACTTTATACTTGTAAGCTGCCTGCGCTAAAAAACGGTCTAAGGCATTGGCAGCGCCAGGCTCAATCGAATCAAAAAGCCGGCGAAGCGCATCATAGTCTGCAGGCATATCAACGACTTCCGAATCTGACAAAATAACGCTGTAGGATGGATCGAGACGCTTTAACGTATAATAATCGGATGTTTTCTTACCAAAACGAGCAAAATAATTATCAAAAATATCCGGCATCCAGTACCAGCTTGGCCCCATATCAAAAGTAAAACCTTGCTCCTTGAATACGCGCGCGCGACCTCCTGCCTGCTCATTCTTTTCAACAATCATCACCTCGTATCCTTTATCCGCCAACTCCGTAGCTGTGGACAAACCGGAGAATCCTGCTCCAATTACTATGACTTTTTTCTTTTTCATACTAAACAAATATACTAAAAACTAAGAACCTTTTAACAAAAGAAAAAGCCAGATAAAATCTGACTTTTTACTACATCTTCTGTTAACCAAAAAACTAATTATTAAAGAAGGATTACCTATGCATACATACTTAGGTGACTTTTCAAGGTCTTTCTTGCAATGTGAATTCGATTCTTAACCGTACCAATCGGCAGGTCTAATTCCTCAGCAATCTCATGATATTTAAATCCTTCAAAATACATGAGAAAAGGAATACGATACATTTCTTCTGTATTGCGCATGGCTAAGGAAATATCCTCCTGCATAAATGATCGCTCCGCACCGTTCAACTGAATCGACTCGGAAGAATTGATGTAATGTAAATTATCTGTGGTATCAATAAATGTATTACGACGAACCATCCGTTGGTATTGCGTAATGAACGTGTTCTTCATGATGGTGAATAACCATGCTTTCAAATTTGTTCCATCCGAATATTTATCGCGATTCGTAAATGCTTTAACTAAGGTATCTTGTACCAAATCGTTTGCATCATCGCCATCACGCGTCAAACGAAGCGCAAATGGCTTCAAAAACTTAGAAAAAGTACCTACTTGATATGAAAACTCTAAAGCTGTCATGTTGTTTTCTTTTTTGTGTTTAACAAATTTACCAAAAGATTAAACAAAACAAATAATTGTTTAACATTTTTCAAAATAAATTAAACAAAATTTCATCGACATGATTTGGGAGTTCGTCTTCTTTCCTTGTAGTTTAAGCCAACAGCTTATGCAAATCGCACAAATGGAGCTATATTTAATGTCGTTTAATATCCATGCACCGGTACATATTTATCTTTTTATTCATTTTAACAGCGAGTCTTCCTTCGTGGGCCCAAAGTTCCTGCGCCTGCACCTTAGAAGGAAATGTCACCTCAAAAGAGAATAAAGAATCCATCCCGGGAGCATATGTTTACCTAAAAGGAACGAATAATTTTGCTCAAGCTGACAGCAAAGGTCATTTTAAAATCTCCGCCTTATGCCCTGGCCATTATACGTTAATATGCCAAATGAGTAGTTTCAATGCTGTCGAAATTCCAATTGTCATCAAAGATGAGGAAAATCATCATGAGAATTTTAGCTTGGCAGACCATAACGAACATTTGCAAGAGGTGGTCGTTAGTGGAAAAAAAACAGAAACGACGGCCCAGTTACGCGGTTCTTTAAGTAGCGAAGAACGTGCCGAACGCGATGGACTCAGCTTAGGAGAAATGATGCGCGGGATTAGTGGCGTGCAAAGCCTACAAACGGGAAGTAGTATTTCAAAACCCGTCATCCATGGTATGCATTCTTCCCGAGTCATAATTTTAAATCAAGGAGTTAGACAAGAAGGCCAACAATGGGGAAGTGAACACGCTCCGGAAATTGACCCATTCATTTCTAAAAACATTCAAGTGATCAAGGGTCCAGGTGGACTTCGCTATGGTGGTGATGCTATCGGAGGAATCATCATGATGGAACCTGACGCCTTGCCAGATACTGCCGGAATAAGCGGCGAAATTCAATCCATCTATTTTACAAATGGTCGTCAAGGCGTAAGTTCTGGTGTTTTGCAAGGAGGTATCAAAAATAACAACGGGTGGGGATGGCGATTACAAGGCACATGGAAAGATGGCGGAAATATTCAAACTGCCAACTACAACCTGGCAAATACGGGTGTTCGCGAGCAAAACTTTTCGGCCGCATTAGGCTATAAATTCAATAAGTGGTCAAGCGATGTATTTTTTAGCCATTTCCATTCGGTCATCGGCATTTACTTAGGATCACACATTGGAAACGTTAATGACCTCGAAAATTCCATTGCGCGAAAGAGACCGTTCCCTGTATTTACACCTTTACAATTTAGCAGAAAAATTGAACGCCCAAATCAAGATGTCACGCACAGCTTAGGAAAACTAAAGTCCCAATATCAATTTTCCAATGGCCTGGCGATTCGGGCAACGCTGGCCGTCCAAAATGACGAACGACTAGAACTGGACGTACTTCGAGCTGGGAAAAACATTAACACCTTGCAATTTCTGCTACGTACATTTAATGGCGAAATTCTGCTAGACGAATCAAATTCAACCCAGAAATGGAAAGGTCAATTTGGGGTAAATTTTCAACTGCAAGGCAATATAACCTCGGGAAAAATTGTCACCAATCCTACCCTAACGACGAGTCTGTTACCTAACTATTTCCAAAATACATTTGGCCTATTTGCCATCGAACGATTGGTCAAAGAAAAGTACGAAGTGGAAGTTGGCCTCCGCCTCGATGAAAAAACAATCGATGTTCACCGGCCAAAATCCAACTATTCCAACATTATAAATCGGAAGGAAAATCAATACCTAGGTCTATCTGGCAGCTTGGGACTTAAGTACCATTGGACTGACAAATTAGAAAACCACCTCATCCTTGCACGCGCATTCCGGGCACCAAGTGTGAATGAACTTTTTTCCTACGGTGTCCATCATGGTGCCGCTGCATTTGAGATTGGCGACCAGAGCCTGAAGGGTGAAACGGCATACAACATGAGTTTAAACACAATCTATGCCCCTAAAAATCTGCAAATTGAACTCGGCCTATATTCCAATTACATTCAAAATTTCATATACCTGAGACCCATGGTTGATCAGGGCAAGGCTGTTTATTTCACGACCGTAAGGGGAGCGTTCCCAGCTTTCGCATATGAACAAATCAATGCTGTATTTCAAGGGATAGACGCACAAATCAATTACCAAATAAGCCCAAAATTTTCATTTCAGCAAAAATCGAGTATTGTCCATGCGTTCGATGCAAGTCATGATTTTCACTATCTAGTGAATATCCCAGCCAATCGCTTCGAATATACCCTCAACTATCGTTGGATGCAGGAAAAACAATATGTGAGTGTGGGTCTCGTGCAAGTGGGTGAACAAACCCGCGTCGAACCAGGTTCCGATTATTCAATACCACCCAAAGGCTATCAACTCGTTCAGGCCAATTGGGGTATTCGTTTAACGAAACTCGAGGTCGGAGTTCGAATCAGCAATGCATTCAATACAGCATACCGCGATTATCTGAACCGTTTCCGCTATTTTGCTGATGACCAAGGTCGTAATATCAGCTTACGTGTCCTATATAAAATCTAGCGGCGTAACCAACTTTCAGGATTCTGGTGCACTGTGTTTTTCCAAACTTGGAAATTAATTTCAGAAGTACCATCTTCATCAGATGCAACAGAACCGATGCGTTGTCCTGTTTTTACTTTTTGACCCGTACTCACCGAAACATTCGCCAATTTACTATAAACGGTAAAATACTCCCCGTGCTGTATGGCCACTACCATGTTAATACCTGGAATGTTTTGTACCGTAGCAACGACTCCATCATAAACACTATGTACAGGTGATCCGGCAGATGTCTGAATATCTATCCCGTTATTATTCACCATAACCCCTTTCAAGACCGGGTGTTTGTGCACACCGAAATGATCTGAAATAAATCCGGAAGGTACGGGGAATGGCATCCGACCGCGCAATGCGGCAAACGAACTTGCTAGTTTTGCTTCATCCGCATTCATGTAATAGGTACTCGAATTCAAGGCAGGCTCCTCAACTTTGGCAACAGGGGTAGCCGCTTCTTTCTTTGGTTTTGCGACTTCTTTCTTCTCTACACGGGCCTCCAATTTTGCTTCTTCTTTAGACTCAGTTCCCGTAGGTTTCTCATATTTTTTCACCAAACCCTCCTCCAACTTCGGCTTTGGTAAAGCAGGTTTATTTACCTCTAATTTACGCGCTTGTGCAGCTATCCGCAATTTACGCTCACGCTCCATCGACTTTTGAATTTCTCGCTGAACGATTCCTGCAATCAAATTATCCAATTTCCGAATGGCCAATTTCTTACGCTCCAACTCTGTACGCAATTTCTTTTCTTGTTGTGTCAACACCGTTACCACCTTGGTTTCCTTGGTCTTTAACACTTCCAAGGTTTCCTTTTCCTTTTCTTTCTCGACCAAAACCTTCTTCTCCTCATTCTTTTTAAATACGACTTGCTGTTTCTTCGTCATCAAATCCTGGCGTGTTTCAAAAATTTTATGTGCCTGTTGCTTTCGATTGGTTGTAAAGTGACGGAGGTAATCAAAGCGCCGTGTAAACTCCCCCAAATCCTGTGACAACAATAAAAAACTGATTTTATTGGATACTGTTGATACCTTGTGTGCCTCGTATAACATCAAAGCATAATTTTTCTTCAAGCGTTCTAATTTCGCAGCTAACACATCACTTTCATGTGACAATTTCGACGCCTCCGCTGCTAACAACTCTTGGTTCTCATTCAACACATTGATCTGCTTTTTCTGCACAACAATCTGCTCTTTTAAGACATTCAACTTCCCGATCGAAACATTTTTCTTCTTGGATGTGCGCGAGATAATCGAGTTCAACTCCTTGATCTTCGCTAAATTATCCTTCTTCTGTTGCTCTAATTGCGCCTTTTTGTCCACCTGACCCCAAGCAGAAAACACAATAAATAAACTTATGATTAAACCGATGTAGCGCATTACTTTTTCAAAAATTTAGCTGGGATTCGAAAGGGAAAATCCAAGGGAGTATCTAACAACTCCACTTTCGAATATTTAATTTGGATGACCGTGGTCACTCGTTTATCTTCTTTATTTTTCACGTCCAAAGTAATCTGACTTGAAAAAGGAAATATCACTTGATTCAGATTCGTAAATTCCTCAAAATCCAAAGTCAACTTATTGTTGGAGGGCTCATCACGAACCAATAATTTCTTCAATTTTCGATTCGGACCCACCATATTATCAATCATAATTCGACCCGAATCCTGTTTGATAATGATGTTTTCATTCTCCCGAATGACGCGTGAATTGTTCTTTTTAAAGGGCTGATTCCCAACAATCAATGATTGCAACATCCGGTAATCAATTCGAAAACCCATCATTGTGCTCAAACTATCATAAGTCAGATTATAATATTCCCCACTAATCTTTTGATAAAACTGTACCCGATCTTGACTAAACAACCCTGTTGCTCCCGTCAATCCGGATTGTGAAATATTCACCCAAATGATACTGTCTTTTTTAACGCGAATGTCCACAGCATAATGGTCTGTATTATTCCCCGACTTCCATGCTACCCGTGATTTTGCCTTCAAAAAACTAAAAACTAAATCATCTGCTGCTTCCTTGGAATCTTGCTCATTGGATACAATTGGTTTGGGATCCTCTTTTTTAATCGTATCGCTTGGTAAATCTACACGAATTGTATCTACAGGTAATTGCTGCGCAACCTGCACAACGGAACCCGTTTTACAAGCCAGCATAAGAACAAAAACCAAAAAGAGCAAAAGAGACTTACCCATGTTACGATTGATATGCAAAATTATCTCAATTTTCGACAATTTGCCTCATCTTGATTTTTTTATCAAGATTTTGGTTGGCATTGGGTAAAGCCATGGCTTTCTCCCAACTGTTTACGGCTTCCTTAATTCGCCCCAACCGAAACAAAGCATCTCCGTGATGCTCCCAAACCGCCGAGCTTTGAGATTTATCGTCTGCAACAGCCATTTCCAAATAACGTAAGGCCTCCGCATATTCTCCCTGTTGATACAATACCCAGGCATAGGTATCCAAATATGTTCCTTCTTTGGGAAATTTATCTACCAACTTTTTCGACATACTTGCCGCCTTAGCTAATTGTTCTTTACGCAGCGATAAATAATAACTATAATTGTTCAAAACGTGCTCGTCGGTCGGATTCAACAACAGCACCTTTTCAAAAGCTGCATCAGAGTCTTTCGATCTACCGACGGCATGATAAACATCGCCTAACATCGAAAACAATTGCACATTCCAATTATCCGTGGGTTTAATGATTCCTCGAGCAATTTCCAGATAGCGCAAAGCATCGGTATTATTCCCTTGCAGATACCGCGCGAAGCCCAATTGGAAATTCAAAAAACCTTGCCTTGGAAATGCCTTCAATGCCTCTAATGCATGAACGGAAGCACTATCGATTGCATTTAATTCAAAGTCCAACTGTATAATGCGCGCCCAAACTTCATATTTAGGATCACCCATTCGAGCAGCACGTAAATAAAACCCTTGGCCTTCTTCCATTTTGGAAGCACTCACAAATAAATCACCTTGTATAGCCCAAAAACGAGGTTCCTCTGGGTAAATGGCCAACCAATGCATCGCCAACTGATTCGCCTGTTCCCATTTGATTGGATCATCAATCAATTCAAAAACTTTCATCGTGACTTGCGCCACCATGGAAGGCAGCACTTCATGATCTTCAGCTGCAAGACGTAAATGAACCAAACTCGAGTCAAAATTCTTCCGATGCAGGTAGCCATTCGTCAGCAATAATGCTAATTGACCTTGATTAGGATATTGCGCTTGCAGAGCTTGTAAATTTGCTTGCACCGAATCAGCCTGACTCAAATCCCAAGCCACATCCATCTGATCCCAAGTCAAGATTTGCTCTTCATCATCCAACTCAATCAATCGTTGGCCTGCCTTCAACGCATTAATTAATTGCTTATTCTTCAAAAAGATAAATTCTTTCGTTCGAATTATCGCAGGATATTCCCCTACGTAATGATCCGCGCGATCCAAAGCTTGCAGGGCAAGTGATCCTTGCTCCGACCATAAATAGGCCTGAGCTAATAACAAATTTACTTCCGGATGTGATTCGTCATATTGGCTTAGCTTCGTCAGGCAAGTTATCGCCTCGGAAATTTGCTTGTCGGCCAGCAACTGTTCCGCAAAAAACAAACCATAATCGAGCGAATAGGGAGACAATTCATGGGCTTTTCGCGCATGTACCAAGGTGCTTTTGGGGTTCTTTTCTGCCAAATAGGCTTTGGCCAAGTAAAATGACAGTCCAGGCTCATTCGAAATGACGGATGCCAAACTCTCCCAAACCAAAATCGCCTCTGAATAATCCTCCTTGATGTAATGACGCATTCCTTCTTGAAAAAGGGCCTCCTGCCCTGCCTTCGATTGGATTAATTTTTTGCCTTGCGCATGCAGAAACGTAGAAATCCCTATGAAGAACAAAAGCAGCAACCAGCGCTTACAGAATCCCAAACCGATGTTTCGCTGCGTCATGATTCCTAAAGCGTTAGCAAATATTGATTCATTTGATTCAACCAAGCTTGTGCACCTCGTTGATTCCAATGCGAGTCCGATCGAAAGAAATAATGTTTACCCCCTTGGGTTAATACTTGCGTAGGATCTACCACATGCAGGCGACCTTGATTAGCAAAAACCAAGGTAGGGATCAATTGATTCGTTGGCTTAGATTCCGTTTGTGTGATGGCAACGGGATTGGGAATAAAACTAAATACCACATCATCGAAACCTTTGGCATGCGCATAAGAAGAAATACGCTCCATCTGTTCAAGCAAGGCTTGAATATCTTGAGAAGTGACGGGATAAAACGAGCTCCCACGTTGGGTTGAATCGACCGTCTCTTTCATGTAGAGAAATTGCTTATTACGCGATAAAACAACATCGGATTCAGTCCGATTGAACAAGCTCAAATTCCCTTGCGCTTTTAGTGATTTTACAAAACTTAAGGCCTGGAAATTGAATAAGGTAAAATCAATGTTTTGCTCCAATTGCGGATCATACAACGCGTCTGCCAAACACGCATTTAGTTTCTCATCCCAAGTCAACGGCGCACGATAGCCTTCCAGATGGGCCTTGACACGCATGATATCAATAACACTCCAAATATTCCGCTCCACGCTCTCAATAAGCAATACCTTTTTGCGTGGCGAGGGTTTAATGGCTAAGGGAGCATCGTTACCTTCTGACCATTTTCGAAAGTTCACTTGGTTTGCGCGTACAAAATTGGAGGTATCCATCTGAATATAACTGTACAAATAACTATCCCCAATCATATACAAATCCGTATCGCGAAGGCCTGCGAATGTAACTTGATTCGAAATCAAGGACGTATCCTTTTCTAGTCGAAAAGCAGGCAAATAAGAAAGCCCATACAGATCACCGTAGCGGTATTTATCGGAACCCCAATTTCCTTGTTGCTGATACCTTGCCTTCGAAATCCAACGCATGGCCTGGTCCGAACTACTGATTCCAAGAACCCCTAGCAGCACAATCAACACCAAAAAAGCCAGCACTTTTTTCATTAAAACTGAAAGTAAATAAACTGCTTTAAACTAAAAACCCCCAAGAAATAAATAGCAACAAACATCAGGGACAAAAGCCATCCACTCGGTTGAATCCTCTTCGTAGATTGAGATTGGTGATCCCATACCAATAATCCCACAATCAAGCCTACACTCAAGATGATTTCATTCCCATGCATCCCTAAAGGTGCATCGATATTCCAAACCCCTAAACGCTTCACATACAAGTTTATTTCAGCGAAATGAGCCAAACGGAAAAATACCCAAGCGAATGTCACTAAACCAAAAGTCCAAAGCTGTAGGAATCGCAAATAAAAACCTTTCGCATGCTCAGGGGACAATACGGGGAATCGCCGACTCAGCGAAATTCCGACCAATTGAAATAAGCCATGCAATGCACCCCAGATTACAAAATTCCAACTCGCCCCATGCCAAAAACCTGAGATAATAAATACCACCATGATATTAAAATACCATTTGGGAACGGAAACTCGATTCCCGCCTAGGGAAAAATAGACATAATCTTTAAACCAGGTTGAAAGCGAGATGTGCCAGCGGCGCCAAAAATCTGGAATGGATTTCGCCAAATAGGGTGCCCGAAAGTTGGTCATCAAATCAAAGCCCATCACCTTCGCCGCACCAATCGCCATATCGGAGTAGCCCGAAAAATCACAATAAATTTGAAACGAATAAAAAACAGATGCTAAGATCAAATTCCCGCTGGATTGTATGGCTAAACTACCATAGACCGAATCAACTAGCAAAGCCAGTCGGTCGGCAATCACAACCTTCTTAAACAAACCTTGCGCCATTTGAAACAGACCCGCTGTTACACGTTCTCGATCCCAAACATGTACTTCATAAAACTGATGAATCAGATTTTGAGGGCGTTCGATCGGGCCGGCAACCAGCTGTGGATAAAACATCACATACAAACTGTAAATCCCAAAATTTCGCTCTGCCTTTTGATTCCCACGATACACTTCAATCGTGTAACTCATGGCTTGAAAGGTATGAAAGGATAGCCCTATGGGAAGCAGAATCGATAACTGAGGAATCTGGACATCAAATCCAAAGTAATGGGCCGCAACCATGAAATTGCCCGTAAAGAAGCCATAATACTTAAAAACAGCCAAGACCCCCACATTGGCCAATAGACTTAGCGCTAAAAACAGCTTCTTCGCATGGCCCTGAAAACGTTCCAGATAGATTCCAGCATAGTAATCCACCACAATGGTAAAACCCAAAATACCTAAGTAGATGGGCTGAAATGCCATGTAGAAGTAGCAGGATGCCACCAATAAAAGTACCCACCGAAAGCGGTGAGCCAATAAAAAATAGGCAGAGGTAACAATTCCAAAGAATACCAAAAACTGCAAGGAATTGAATACCATATTCTGCTAGTTGATTACCTGAATTTGGGCAAATAAAATTGCATCATCCATCACAAGTTCTGATTTCTCCCCTGTCAACGAAGGGGAAATCGTAATGCTCAATGCCTGAACCTCTTGCTGAATATAGCTACCAAATACGCGAATACTTTCCATCCAAGCGTCCGGCCCTTGTTCCACTGCAATCGAAATTTTATCGACTACATCAAAACCGGAATCCTTTCGCAAATTCTGGATACGATTCACAAACTCGCGCGCCATGCCTTCTTGAACCAATTCAGGTGTCAAGGTATTATCCAACGCAATGGTCAATCCGCCTTCCGAGGCAGTCAAATAGCCCGGCATATCTTCCGTAACAATTTCAATATCTGCTAAAGCAATTTCAAAACCCTTTAATGTAGCTGATCCCGCAGTTTCAATTGCTGCCAAATCTGCAGCGCTCATGCCCGTAATCACTTCGGCAACGGCCTTCATATCTTTTCCGAATTTCGGACCCAAGGCCTTGAAATTAGGTTTCACCTTTTTGCTTAATACACCGGATGCGTCGTCTAAGTAATTCACCAACTTCACATTCACCTCAGATTTAATTAAATCTTCTACTTGACGAATTTGCTCGCGTGCGGACTCCTGTAAAACAGGAACTAATACTTGTGCCAGCGGCTGGCGTACCTTTAATTTATGCACCTTCCGGATCGAGTGAACCAATGAACAAATGCGTTGAGCCATGTCCATCGAACCTTCTAAATCCGCATTTTGCCAAGCAGGATTTACCTGTACAAAATCGGTTAAATGTACTGAAGTAGCTCCTGTTAAATTCTTGTATAACCAATCCCCATAGAAAGGAGCAATCGGTGACATCAATTGTGCCACGGTCGTTAAACAAGTATGCAATGTCTGGTAAGCTGCTGCCTTGTCGGCCGAAATCCCTTGATTTGTATCCTCCGGATTCCAGAAACGTCGGCGTGACAAACGAACATACCAGTTGGACAAATGATCACACACAAAATCCTGTACTGCACGTCCCGCTTTGGTCGGCTCGTAGGTCGCATAAGCCTCATCCACTTCCGCTACCAGACTGCTCAACTTGGAAAGCACCCAGCGGTCTAATTCCGTTAAATTAGCGAGATTGACGCCATTCGAATCAGGAGTAAACCCATCCAAATTCGCATACATGGCAAAGAAATTATAGGTATTTGTCAGCGTGCCAAAGAACTTATTTCGCACCTCAGTAATACCCGCCAAATCAAATTTCAAATTATCCCAAGGTTGCGCATTCGTAATCATGTACCAGCGCGTAGGATCTGCTCCGTATTTCGAAAGCGTGTCAAAGGGATCAATTGCATTGCCCAAACGTTTGGACATTTTATTGCCATTTTTATCTAAGACCAATCCCGTCGATACGACGTTTTTGAACGCCACCGACTCTTCCACCATCGCCGAAATCGCATGAAGGGTAAAGAACCAGCCACGCGTTTGATCCACCCCTTCCGAGATGAAATCCGCTGGATAAGACTGTTTGAAAATCTCTTGATTCTCAAATGGATAATGCCATTGGGCGAAAGGCATGGCACCCGAATCAAACCAAACGTCGATCAAATCCGCCTCACGTGCCATCACGACACCTGATGGACTTAATACAAAAATGTTATCTACGTACGGACGGTGTAAATCCGCCTCGCCTGCTTTCGCAGCGGCAATAAATGCTTCGTTTCCTTGTTGCTGTTCAGCAGTCAATTTTCCAGATTCGATTGCCTTCGCTAATGCATGCGTTAATTCTTCCACCGAACCAAAACACAATTCTTCCGAACCATCTTCTGCACGCCAAATAGGCAATGGGGTTCCCCAATACCGGGAGCGAGATAGGTTCCAGTCGACTAAGTTCTCCAACCAGTTTCCGAAACGTCCTGTACCTGTCGACTCAGGTTTCCAATTAATCGTATTATTCAATTCGATTAATTTATCCTTCACCGCTGTTGTTTTGATAAACCACGAATCCAATGGGTAGTATAAAACGGGTTTATCTGTACGCCAGCAATGTGGATACGGGTGATCAAATTTCTGCACATTAAATGCCTTGTTCTCCGTTTTTAATTGGATCGCAATGCGCTCATCAACCGATAAATATTTATCACGACCTTGCTTGATTTTGGCCGCTTCTTTTTCTTCTTCACTCAAATAAGCCTCTTTTACGGGCTCTAATGCATAATCCGTCACCTCTTGAACGAAACAACCTTGACGGTTCACCAAAGGCACATCCTTTCCGTTTGCATCTTGAACAAAGATGGCCGGAATGTTATTTTGTTGGGCTACCCGAAAGTCATCCGCACCAAAGGTAGGCGCCGTGTGCACAATCCCCGTTCCATCTTCTGTGGTCACAAAATCACCTAAGATGACGCGGAAGGCAGGGCTTGCCGGCTGAACATAAGGCATCAATTGCACATATTCAACACCTTCAATATCGGATCCTTTGAATGTATCCACAATCACATAGGGAATCGCGCTTGGCTTTTTCTCAGCCGCGATGTAGGCATCAAAATCCCCATTTTCTGCCGCTGCTTGGAAATAATTCTTAACCAAATCCTTAGCCAATACAACGTGCACCGGCAAATAGGTATAAGGATTAAAGGTCTTAACCAACACGTATGAAATATTCTTCCCAGCCGTCAAAGCCGAGTTGGACGGCAAGGTCCAAGGCGTCGTTGTCCAGGCTAATAAGTAAACAGGAGCACCTGCTGATTTCTCAAACAAAAAGGCTGATTTCGCTGTGTTTTTTGCCTCAAATTGGGCAGTCAACGAAGTATCCTTCACATCGCGGTAACAACCCGGTTGGTTCAATTCATGCGATGACAAGCCTGTACCCGCCGCTGGCGAGTAAGGTTGAATCGTATATCCTTTGTATAACAGCCCTTTGTCGTATAGCCGTTTCAACAGATTCCAAACGCTCTCAATGTATGGGGTTTGGTATGTCACATAGGGGTTTTCTAAATCTACCCAGTAACCCATTTTTTCAGTCAAATCATTCCACTGATCGGTGAATTTCATGACCGTTTCGCGGCATTTTTGATTGTATTCCTCGACCGAAATCGATTTACCAATGTCCTCTTTGGTGATGCCTAATTCCTTCTCAACTTGCAATTCAACGGGTAGACCGTGGGTATCCCAGCCGCCTTTACGCTTCACTTGCTTGCCCTTTAGGGTCTGATACCGACAGAAAATATCCTTAATCGTACGCGCCATGACGTGGTGAATACCCGGAGTACCATTTGCCGAAGGTGGTCCCTCGAAAAAAGTAAAGCTCGGATTCCCCTCACGGGATGAAATCGATTGTTCGAAAATTTGATTCTCTCTCCAGAAATTTAGTACTTCGTCCGCTACAGCAGCATAATCTAAATTTTTGTATTCCTTAAAGGCCACAGTCTTGTTGTTTTTTATGAAATAATCGGCAAAATTGAAGCAAAAATAAGAAAAAATACCGAAAAATTAAGGCCAAAGCCATGAACAAATCACGCCTTCGACAGCTTGCATTGGCCAGACGCAAAAATGTATCGGCACGCATCTTTGCGTTGTTGAACGAGTCGGCCCAACAAGAATTCATGGATTTCATCACGAGCTTTCAACAGCCGCAAACAATCATGAGCTTTCAGCCGATTGTCGAACGGAATGAGGTTCAAATGGAGACGATCCACCAAACCCTATGGTCGCTTGGGCACAATCTCTGTTTTCCGCGCGTTGAAGATGAGGGAAGGATGCTAGCTTATTACATGCACAAGGAAGATAGGTTCATCACTTCGCCTTGGGGAATTCAGGAACCCAATCCCTTGACACATGCAATAACACTGGCAACAGACATAGACCTCATCGTTATTCCCCTGTTGGCATTTGATTCAAAAGGCAATCGCGTGGGCTACGGGAAGGGATTTTACGATCGTTTTCTGATGGATTGCAGACCCGAGGCTTTAAAAATAGGCATCTGTTTGGACGAAGCCGTTCAGCGGATTGATGACGTGGAAGCGCACGACATCCCTTTGGACCTTTGCATTACACCTACGGGCATCCACCTTTTTGATGGATTTTATCAAAAAAATCCTTTTGATTCAGAATTTAAGCCCTAATTTTGCAAGCTACTTAACCCCGTTTGGTTCGTGAAAATCAAGCAATTACTCTTTTGGATACTTTGTTTTGCCTCCTTGGAATTGAGGGCCCAACAAACGACAGCAGAAAAATTGCATCCGATTGAACAAATCCAGCAAGGGTTTAGTAATAAGTTCGTTTATAAGCGGCAGGTGATTGAAAATCCGTTGGCTTTGCAGATTCCCTTATTGGAAGCGAAAGACCCAGAAGTAAGTTTGGAATTCAATACCTTTAAACGCCAACGGAAATTAATGACTTGGATTTCAAGCATTGGACTAGGCGTATCCGCTTATTCTTTGTTGAAACCCGGACAAGTAACAGATGGATTTTATTTATCTACCATTGGGGCGGCGGCACTTGTGAATGTTTATGTAGGAACTGTCAGTATGCGCCACTTAAAACGTGCTTTAATTAAATACAATAGCTTGGCGGGTGAAGATCCCAAAATAGGCTTTGAAGTAAAATCCCACGGCGCACAAGGAGCGTCTTTGGCATTCAATTGGAAGTATAATTTTTAATAAATATAAACATGAAAGTTGCTGTTGTAGGCGCCACAGGATTGGTTGGCGGCGAAATCTTGAAAGTATTAGCGGAAAGAAATTTTCCTGTCACTGAAATTATCCCGGTAGCGTCTGAGCGCTCAATCGGTAAAAAGATTGCTTTCAAAGGAAAGGAATTTGAAGTGGTAGGTTATGAGACAGCAATTTCCATGAAACCGAATGTGGCAATTTTTTCAGCGGGTGGAGGAACATCGCTAGAAATGGCTCCTCAATTTGCAGCGGCAGGCATCACCGTTGTAGATAACTCTTCGGCATGGCGCATGGACCCAACCAAGAAATTGGTGGTTCCTGAAATCAACGCAAGTACCTTAACACCGGAAGATAAAATTATCGCAAACCCGAACTGCTCGACGATTCAAATGGTCGTGGTAATGAACCCATTGCACAAGAAATACAAAATCAAACGTGTCGTAGTTTCTACCTACCAATCGGTAACAGGAACAGGTAAAGCGGCTGTTGACCAATTGTTCGATGAGCGCGCAGGGAAAACGGATTACAACAAAGTATATCCCCACAAAATCGACTTGAACGTATTGCCACACATTGATGTGTTCTTGGAGAATGGATACACGAAAGAAGAGATGAAGATGATCTTGGAGACCAAGAAAATCATGATGGATGATTCGATTCAGGTAACTGCGACGACAGTTCGTATTCCTACGATCGGTGGTCACTCGGAATCCGTGAATATCGAATTTGAAAATGATTTTGACTTAGCCGAGGTGCGTGCCATTTTGGAAAAAGAAGAAGGCATCATCGTACAAGATGATCCTAAGAACTTCTTGTATCCAATGCCGATTACTGCGCATGGAAAAGATGAGGTATTTGTAGGTCGTATCCGTCGGGATGAGACGCAAAAAAACACCTTGAACCTATGGATTGTCGCGGACAACTTGCGTAAAGGTGCTGCAACCAATGCAGTCCAAATTGCAGAATACCTCGCGGCTCACAACTTAATTTAATGAGAAGGCCGGTGATACCGGCCTTTTTTATGCCATGACAAGACTCAGTGTAAATATCAATAAGATTGCCACCCTACGAAATTCGCGCGGCGGCTATAATCCCGATGTCATTCAGGTGGCCTTGGATTGCGAACGCTTTGGTGCGGAAGGCATTACGGTGCATCCTCGCCCGGACGAACGTCACATTCGGTACGCTGATGTGCGCGCGTTGAAAGAAGTTGTCACCACGGAATTCAACATTGAGGGGAATCCCATGGAACCCTCATTTATCAAATTGGTGATGGAAGTGCGTCCGGAACAGGTAACCCTAGTTCCCGATGCTTTAGGCCAAATCACCTCGAATCACGGCTGGGACACCATCCAACATCAAGGATTGCTACAAGCCTTAATCGCCCAATTCAAAGAAGCAGGTATTCGTACGTCGATATTTGTTGATCCCGTCTTGGAGATGGTGGAAGCCGCCGCGACAACCGGAACCGACCGCATTGAATTGTATACAGAGCCTTATGCCGAGCAGTTTTTTGAAAACCCTACACAGGCGGTATCGGCCTACCGAAAAGCAGCCTTTTGTGCAAGCCAATTAGGCTTGGGCATTAATGCGGGGCACGATTTGAGTTTGGAAAATTTGGCATTCTTTAAGGCGAATGTTGCCCCTTTAGATGAGGTATCGATCGGGCATGCCTTGATTTGTGATGCCTTGTATTATGGATTAGAGAATACGATCCAACTATACAAAAGAGCATTAAATTAACAGCTAGGCCTATGCAAAACATAGGCCTAGCCATTCAAAAATTATTCGCGATCGCCTGTTAATACAACTTGGCCACCTGCTACAGATAATTTAATCGAAGCAATTTTACCGGCTGCACGTGAAAAAATCACGTCCGCATCATAGCCCTGAATCGTAGCTGAAAAGGTATCTTTTTCATTTCCGGCCTTTAACACAGCACCTTCCGCTGGATTCGCATCAGAGCTTAACGCCAGTTGGCCATCTTTCATGGCAATGACAATTTTCTTCACGTATTCATTATCAGCCATTTTAAAAGACGCAACATAATCAGCTAAAGTTGCACCTTCTTTTTGGCCCGTTAAAACTTGACCTTGCGCTTCGATTTTCACACCTTTCACAGCACCAGCCTCACGCGTAAAAACAACGGTACCGCCCATGCTTTCTAATGCAAATTCATCTGCATTTTTCCCTGGAGCTAATTCCGCATCGGGGAAACCTTCAGCAGCCATGATGACTTTGCTGTCTTTCACGGAAATCGTAATTGACTTCACGTAAGGATTTTCGGACAACTTAAAAGTACCTGCATAATCTGCAGGATTGGATTGAGCGAGCAATTGAACCGCTGAAACGCAGATGACAAATGCCAAACAGAATAATTTTTTCATAAGGGAGGTATTCGTTTAAAGATGAAACAAAGCTACGCAATTTGGCAAAATCACCTTGGTTTAGTCCCAAAAAAGATGAAATATTTACCAAAATTTTGTCACGCTAAAAATTAAAACCATTTTGATTTAAAAAAGTTTTGGCTACATTTGGAACGTCATCAAGACAAAAATTAATCAATTCGCCCAGTAAATCGATAGGAGACACAATATGAGATAAACCTCTACGTTAACAATTTTGAAGTTTTATGATTAAAATTCAGGTTAGCGATGCGGCTTTATTATCAGCGTACATCCAAGG
>JACCDX010776257.1_pt1 | contig 117022 bp, 118 predicted proteins | sample 7449681 | NCBI WGS metagenome assembly JACCDX01 (sample SAMN15323450, study PRJNA562643) | freshwater metagenome | isolation source: river surface water | place: USA:Blue River Watershed | collected 2017-08-18
AATTCCTTGTGATCTTTTCTTATTATTCTCCTTACTATTTGTTCTAATGATCCGTTGTCTCTTTTTTTGTTCGCCTCTATCTTACTTATATATTTCTTGGGTGTTGTTAATATTAAACTATTTAAGTATAGTTTACCCAATATATCAAAATAAAAAAAAATTTTTAAATTAATAAAAAAATAAATTTGTTTTGTGTTTATATTATTGTTAATGTTTTTACATATATAAAAATTAATGCTATAAATATAATTAATGATATAATAATTGAAAAAATATTTGATTTGTTATATTCTTTATCATCTATACAAAAATTCTTTGTTATAGTTTTATTATGTATATCTATTCCCGCAAACTTGAAATAATCATTTAATCTTCTTTCCTTACCTAATCCATAGTTGTAATCTTTTTTTGATTCTATTAACCCTATTATTTCTTTTACCTTATTTAGTGCTTCTTCATCTGAATATTTTTTATCTGTCCATATTTTGGGTTCTTCTTCTCTTGTATAATAATGATAAGCTATATTTTCTGAAGGAGTGTATATATCCCATCCATTTGTCCAAAATCTTATGGAATGTAATATCTCTTCTCCTACAAATAAATAGTCTAGATCAGGATCATATTGTATTTCTTTTAAAAAATCTGATTTACAAAAAAACATTCCTGCTGCTATAAATGCATTCTCTTTTAATTCATTGTTTGTTTTTTGTGCCTCTGCTCCATTAAATGATATCATTCCTCTTTCGTTGAAAAAAGCTGTACATATCGTAGGTACATTTGTAGGTTCTATATTTTTATCATAATCGTATATTGATGGAGGATAATGACTTATTACATTTTTTTTGTTTTTTTCACTTAATTTTTTATTCATGTTTATTAATTTTTCATCCCAATCTTTTACTAATCTTGTATGAGAATCTATTTGAAAATAATATTCTTCTCCGTTCCATAATTTACTACATAAATATCTTGCATATGTAGGACCTTTCGCTTCTGTATATGGTATACTGTTTATTCTTATATTATTCATGTATTGTTGAATGCTAGGATCTGTAATTGATATACATCTTATATCACTTTCTTTATTTTGTTGACATATACCTACATATATTCTACTTGGATTTTTTGCATTTTTAAATATAGAACTTATAGTTTTAGGACATTCTTTATCCCTATAACTTGCTACACTTACAAATATTCTATCCATTGTTAATTAATGTATAAAAAAATTTTAATTAATGTGTAGGTTAACTATTTTTGTATTTTATTTTGAAATAGTCTCCCAATATATCAAAATAAAAAAAATTTTTTAAATTGTATAAAAATATTTTTATTTATTTTATTTATATATATTAGAATGAAATGTTTACATGATTATAGACCTGATTTGGTTGTAAAAAAAAGAATCGGTAGAGATTCTGTTAATGCACAAGTTTTTGTTGCTTGCGATAAAAATAACAATTGTAATTATGTATTCAAAAAAATGCCTTTAGATGTTTATTCTATAGACTCTTTATATAGAAATTATTGTAATGATAAAAAAATAGCAATTTGTGATAAAAAATTTCTAAATTCTGATGATGTATTTAAATATCATAATGATTTTAGAGTGATGATTCATAGTTCTTGGGTTGAGCTGTTTGTTATGAATTTATCAAATGTTTTACTTGATGAAAAAATATGTTTTAATCTTCCCAGAACTTATGAATATTCTTTCTGTGATGTTTGTGATTACAATAAAAAAATTATAAATTGCGCATTGGTAATTACTGATTTGGCTGATGAAGGTGATTTACAAGGCTGGCTTGTAAAAAAAGATAGATCACCTTTGGAATTATTCTCCATGCTCTTTCAAGTTTATGCTGGTTTGTATGCTTTGAGAAAATACTTTAATATTATACACAATGATATGCATGCAGGTAATGTTTTAGTAAAAAAAATAAAAACTTCAACAAATTCTTTTTTAAAATATGTTATAGATGGAAAAGAATACTTTATACCTAATACGGGTTATATTTTTATTATTTGGGACTTTGGTTATGCTCAAATTCCTAATTTTATAGAAATTAGTAATTATGCAAAATTAAGAGAAAAAGATTTAAAATTATATGGTGATATCAATGTTGTAGATTATACAAGAATAACTTCTGTTATTAAGCATTTCTTGCCTAGTAAATACCAAGGTTTTAAAAATATAATAGACACTTTTATTTTAAAAAATAGTAAAAAAGGTATTAGACTAGAAAATATTCTAAATGTTTTTTCTAATTATAGAAAACCCAAAAATGATTTTACTATATTTGATTCTTGTTCTTTTGATAAAAAAATAAAAAAGTTTAATTTTAAACCTCTGTATAAGCATCGTTATAAACCAAAAAAACAAAATGTACTTGAAATACCAAATTCTTTTCTTTTTGCTACTAATTTAAATATTCTTGATGATTTATCTATAGAATATAATATTAAAGACATGAAAATGCTAAAATTTGATAATTTAATATTAAATAGCATAAAACCTCCTTTGCCTGATATTAAACTTATAAAATCCAATCTTTCTAAACCTAAATTAAAGAGAACTATTGATGCTATGCAAGATACTGTAAAAAGATCTCAAGAAAAAGCTAAAGGCTTGAAACCTATGAGTATTGATTTTCCTCAACCTACTAAATTTGATTTTCCTCAACCTATGAGCATTGATTTTCCTAAATTTTTTAAGACTTTAGATTATAAAAAACCTTCTAAATCTAAATCTAAAAATAATATATGGAATATTTTAAAAAAAATGAAATTAAAATAAATCTTATTATTTTCTTTTTGGTGTTTTTACAATTTGAATTTCACCTCTTTTTATTAAACGTATTAATTCTTTACATTTCTCAATCTCTTTTTCATCTTCTTCCTTTTTTTTTATTTTTTCTTCTTTTCTAATCTCTCTCTCAATCTCCTTTTGTTCTAATACTTCTGGATTTGGAACCCACACTTTTTTTATTTTTTCCAACTTTACTTTCCATATAAATGTTCCGTTTTTTAATGTTATTGTTTCATTATCTTTATCTACCGATAATAACATTCCTCCTGCTTTAAATCTTTCATCAAAATATCGTATTCTTGTATAAATTGGAACTTCTCCTAATTTTGTCTTTCTTATCTCTCTATAACCTTCTAACATTTCTGATATTTCCTCTTTTGAATACATATTAATAATATATATACAAAAAAAATTATTATTTTAAATATATTTTTTTATTTCTAAACATTTCTCTTCTGATAAATCTTTACATGTTAATTTACATTTTACTTTTCCTTTTACCATATTATTATACTCTTGTTCCACAAAGTCTCTTGACTGTTCTATTAATTTTCTACCTACAGCTGTAGTTAATTTCCCCAATTCTCCCTTTACTAAATTACCCTTTGTTCTACCCATAAATCCATATACACTATTTAAACTAATTTTTATAGCTAATTGCTGCATGTCTAATATATCTCTTAATAATTTATCTTCCCCTGCTTGAAACATTTGTTTCTTTACGTCTTTTCTAGCTCTATATAAATCTTCTAATAATGATGGTACTACACCCTTGTTTTTACCATTCTCTGGTTGTACTATTACAAACTCGTAATGAATCTCTTTTTTTAATTCCTTTTCTTCTTCTGTTCTTTCAGATTTGTATGGATCATGCACTACACAAAAATATGTATCCTTTTCTATATCACTTCTATATTTAGCTATTTTGGCACAATTTTCACATTTTTTTACTATACTTGTTATTCCTTCAGTATTATTCTCTTCTATTTCATTCTTTTTACATCTCTCACAATAATATGATATACCATCTGTCCATTTTGCCTTTTTATTACATATATTGTTTTTAACTATTTTATCACATGTTTCTTCTTTTAAAATTAAGGATGATTCAGTATGATGCTCTTCACAAAAATACATACTATATTTTTCAACCTTTACACTTGCGTCTTTATTACAAATCTCTCCATCTCTTTTTCCTGATGTCATTGTCTTTTCACATTTTTTATTCAGTTTTATTGATATAATGTCATCCCATTCTATTTTTTCATATTTTATTCCTTCTTGTTGTAATCTATCTTCTGTCCATTCTCCACTTGTATCTACTAATGAATTGAAACATAAATTTCTAGATATCATAATAGTGGGATATAAACTTGCAAAATCTAATACTACTATATCATCTAAATATAATCCTTTTTTTGGCTCTAATACAGTTGCTCCTGTAAATGAATCATCTGATGAATCTTCAACTGATATTGTATTAATCTCTAACAACATTCCTTTGCATATTCCTCTTTTTATAAATTTTAATACTTCACCTTCTTCTAACGCTGCATCCGTTTTTATATTTATAGTTTTTGCATCTATAATTTCTAATATTAATCCATTGATTATATTATCCTTGTTTATTTTTTTACCCTCGTATTCCCATTCCTTTTTTCCACAATCTATCTTTATATATTCTCCTAATAAATTTTCCAATTCTTCCATTTCATATTCTCTTTTTAATTTCAATGTTAATATATTATTATCACTATTAAAATTTGTATGCGGTACTAAATATCCCATTTCTCGAGCTTTTCTCATAATCTGAGACAATACTTTTATTGTTTGACCCTTTGTTAATAAATATCCTATTGGAACCCAAGTTACATTTGCTAACTGTATAATGTTAATTAATATAATTTGTTTATCTACTAATTTTTGTAATAATACCGTATCCTGAATACAATATTCTGCAATGTTTTTTATCTCTTCTGGTTTTCCTGATTCATAACTTTTGAATATACTTTTAACTTCTATATCGTTTTTTCTTTCTCCTAATATTTCATGGGCTATATTATCTAATTTATATGATGAATACTTTTTCATACCTCTTTTATAATGAATTAATAAATCATAATTTAATCTGCCCGGTATATACAATCTATTATATTCACTATCTCCATAAGCTGATGATGAAAATTGCTCTCTTTTTAATACACATTCTAATTCTTCACTTCTTGATAATCCTTTTAATACTTGTTTCTTTATACCCAATAAATTTGATCTTTTTAATAAATACTCAAAATCGAAACAATCTGTATTGTACCCATATAATATATCTGGATCCTCTGTTTTTACTATTTCTATAAATTTATGAATTAAATTTAATTCATTACCACAATTATATACTTCTGCACCATCTATAGGTAATGAATCTTTACTTGTTAATAATATCTTTTTAATATCATCTTCTCCGTATTTTTTTATTGTTATTCCTATTTGATACACCTCGTTAGGATATATATCCTTATTATCCTTTTTAATTTTTGTTTCTGGATTTGGAAAAGTATAATCATAAGAATATACTTCTATATCCCAAGACATTTGAATAAATGGAGCTACTGTATTTTTATTTATACCTTTAACATTCTTCCAATTACATTCTACTTTTATTTTTTCACCTTCTGTAACTTCTCCCTTTACTTTTACCCATCCTGCCATTTTTATATCTTGAATATGTGCAAATCTCATAAATGGTTCGAAATTACTTTCGTATAATTGATACTTCATTTTTTTCTTGTTTAACCCATTAATTATTATTGGTTCCTTGAATAAATAATATCTACTTGTATTCATACTTTTTTTACTACTAAATACAAGTTTTATAAATCTAAATTCTTTTTCATTTGTAAATCCGTATATATCCTTGTTCTTTACAACTTTGCATTCTTCTTCAATTAATATATTACTATATTTATTACTTGAAGTTTTCCAGAAATTTTCTTTTACATATCTTATCATACTTGTTAATATACTATTGTCTGTTTTAGATGTTTCCGGAACTTTTACATAATAATATGGATTAAAATTATTTACTACACACTCTACTCCTTTTCCATCTTCTGTTCTACCGAACATGTAGATTTTATAACTTTCAGTCTTTTTTTCTTCATCATTGCTATCTTCTATAAGATCATCTTCATCTTTACTAAACCATTCGATTATATTAAACTCTAATTCTTTCATCTTGATTGTTTGATAAAAAAAAATATTTCAATTATATTTTATTGAAATAAATCAAATTTTAATTCTTTTTATACTTTTTAATATTAGTATTTGATGTATATAGTTGTTCTAATAATATAGCTAATAGTATATACTTTTCCATTTATTTTTTGGATTTATGATTTATTTCACTTTTTATTTAATTTGTTTTGATAATAATTATGTTTTTAAGTACTTTAAATCTCTTATTTTTACAGGTATTCTACATATCGGACATATATTATATCTTTCTATGATTTCTACCCAACAATCTTTACAAATTCTATGATGACATTTCTGTTCACATACATTTTTTTGTTCCATACATATCGGACACTCTTCTATACAATAATTTACTCCTTCTTCCATTTTTATAATTTCATCAATTTCTTTCTGTGTTTGTCTTTTGATTCTTTTTTGGATTATTTTTTCTTTTATAAATTCTGTTATTTTATCTATTACAACTACAGTTGTGTAAAATAAAAATAATATAAATATTCCTGATAATACAAATATTAGTAATTCTACCATGTATCCTTTTTATTTTTATTTTTTTCATTTTTAATTTTTTGTTAATATATAGTATATGCAATCAAGGTCAAGTTATGATATTATGAGAAACTACGATTATTATATGAAAAAAACTAAAAAAGAAATTGTTGATTTATTTAATGAACACGTTAATGATGTAGTTGTAAAATATACTAAAAATACAGATATCCCAATTGAAGTTGAATATTTTCCAGCTAAACAATTACCAAAGTTTAGTATTGAATTATACAAACAAATTTTAAAAATTAAAGGGTTGGATAACAAACCTCCTAATAATACATTTATTGCTTACAATATTAGCGAACTTTTGAAAACTACTGCTCCAATCTTATTCAAAGTTATGGTTGATAAAAAAATTAAACCTATTGATGTAATTAGATTTAAAGAATCCTTATATTACAACGTATCCAAATCTGATAAAAAAATTGATAAAAAAACTGGTTTATCTGATTTTCTTCCAAGAGCTAATAAATTATCTAAAGATTATGGTTTATCAGACGAAGATGCTTTATATATTGCTGTTGGTGAAAACATGTATCAAGATGATGTTATTAAATATTTTTGGAATAATTTAGAAAAATATCAATTAGAAGGTTTATCTAAAAATAAAGCTGCTAATAAAGCTTTTATCAAATACATGAAATGGTATATTTCTAGAAAATAATATTTTTTAATAAAAAAAAATAAATACATAAGTATTTATAAAATTTTTTATTAAATTTTTAAAAGTTTGCAATTACAATCATTATTATTAAAGTTGCCATATTTACTGATGTTTTTCTAGAACTTGATTCCAATCCTTTATCTTGACTTTCAATTTCTTTTTCATTTGATTGATTTTTTTGTTCCTTGCAAATTTCTCTTGATACTTGAATAGTTTCTGATGCTGGAGTTGTTGGAGTTGTTTCAGGAGTTGTAGTTGTTTCGATTGTTGTTGTAGTTGTTTCAGGAGTTAGAGTTGTTTCAGGAGTTTTTGTTGTAGTTGATTTTTCAGGAGTTAGAGTTGTTTCGGTTGTTGTTGTTGTTGTTTCAAGAGTTGTTGTTGTTGTTTCAGTTGGAGTTGTTGTAGTTGTAGTTGTAGTTTCAAGAGTTGTTGTTGGAGTTGTTGTTGTTTCAGTTGGAGTTGTTGTAGTTGTAGTTTCAAGAGTTGTTGTTGTTTCAAGAGTTGTTGTTGTTTCAAGAGTTGTTGTTTCAGTTGGAGTAGTTGTAGTTTCAAGAGTTGTTGTTGTTTCAAGAGTTGTTGTTTCAGTTGGAGTAGTTGTAGTTTCAAGAGTTGTTGTTGTTTCAAGAGTTGTTGTTGTTTCAGTTGTAGTTGTAGTTGTAGTTTCAAGAGTTGTTGTTGTTTCAGTTGGAGTTGTTGTAGTTGTAGTTGTAGTTGTAGTTGTAGGAGTTGTTGTGATTTCAATTGGGGTTGGTGTTGGGGTTGGTGTTGGGGTTGATTGAAGCTTTTTCAAATTGTTAAATTGATTGTCATAAAATCTTACGTCTTCTCCAAAAGCTGTCATACATTTGCAATCTAAAGGACAATCATATTTTTTTACATTTAAATAGTTCACATTGCATTTCTTACATCTGTCTCCAACTAAACTTTTATAAATTCTGCATTCATAGCCTGTAATTGGATACCCATTTGCAAATGCCCATTCTGCTCCCAAGTTGACCATCTTTTTATATGCTCTCTTATATACATTGTTCCATACTTCATTATTTAAGAACTTTTGCATTGCCTTTTTTACTGGAGTTTGTTCTTTTCTTTGACATTCAAGACCCATATGAGCATCGTGAATTGTATAAAACCATTCTTTCCACGCCTTTGTCTTGTTGTTATAATCTACAACAGCCTTCAAAGGTCCTTCATTTTCTTCTTCTATCTCAACTTCTGCTTCTGGAATGTTATTTGTAATTTCATTAGCTGTCGCTTCTGTATTTTGATTTTCTTGTTCTTCATTTTCTGCATTTTTTTCTGTTTTTGTATCTTTTATATTTAATTTTAATTCTTCTGCTAATTCTTTTAAACTATTTTTTCTAAATTTATTGCTTGTAAATTTGCACATTTCATCATTAATTGTTTTTCTCTTGTTTTCCTTTTTCTTTCTTAATTTTTCTTTTTCCAAAATATCAATCTTCTTTGTGCAACCATCATGGTAATAAATATTTGACCAAGTAAACATACTCAAATCATGACACTTTTCCTTTCTTGGATTACAAATGTTTACATTATCACTCTTCAAACACGCCTTGTTATCCAACAATGAGTGTGAACCCATCAACGCAGTCATTTCTTCAGCTGTAAATCCTCTTGATCTTGTAAATTTCATAAAATCAGTCACATTAATATTGTCTGGTGGCAACGTATTAGGAGGATTTGGAACAATCTTGTCAAATCTACCTACCAAAAACGGATCCTTTTCATCATATTCAACAATTTTTGCTCCTCCCAAATATTCTGAACTTACTGCACCACATACTGCAATGACATCTGCGACTGATGCATCAAATCTTTTTGCTAATGCTAAAGCATTCTTTGCAACAATCTCACCAAAGTCATCATATGAGTTTTCTGGACGATTCAACTCTTCTTTAGTTAACAACATTGATCCATCTGCACCTCCCTTTCTCTTGCTGATCGACAATGAGTCGTGGGCTGCAGCTCTAATATAAAAGTTGCACAAACGTTTGTCAAAATTACATGCTGCTCTGCATCCAGAAATTACTGCGTTCCAATCAACTTTTTTTGGATTATATCCTTCTTTTTTTGTTTTCCAAACTGGAATTTTCAAGTCTTTTACTTTTTTATTTCTTTGTACTTTTACTTGAGCGTTAACCTCATTACAAAGAAACATAAACATCAATCCAAAAACTGCTTTCATTTTTACTTTACTGTACGTATTGTATTTATTGCAAAACTATTTTATTTTTCAATTTTTTTTTACTTGATATCTATTACCTATTTTTAAATAAAAAAAGGCTATAAAGCCTAATTTATATAATTGTAATTTAAGCAGGACACCAGTTTGCTTCCCATGGATTATTTAATCCTGCATAACTCTTTTTATCTTCAGGTAATGGATAGAATATTCTATATAAATTTTTATTTAAAGTACTTGTTACAAATTCTACTGTGTGTTGAGGAACATTTTTGGTTGGTTGAGCACTTGTTTCTCCCAACATTGGATCAGAATATTTCCAATTATTATAAATTATTTTATGTAAAGGATTGATTAGAAATTGTTGCGCTGTTCTTACGTTTGGTCCTCCATCCATTACTCTCATTGCTCTCATCATATCATCATCTTCATGAATCAAATTGTGACAATGAAACATGTAATCTCCTTTATGAGCTCCAAACCTTGCAATTACCCATACTTTATTACTTGGTCCTAAATAGAATACATCTTTTGGTACCATTCTCTCATAATCTCTTAATCCTCCTTTTCCATCTCTTTTTAATACAAAGAAATCTACCAAGTGAATATGTACAGGATGAAACCATCCACCTCCAGTTTCAAATAACCACAACTCCCATGTATTATGACCTACATCTGAAGCCGCAATCTTCATTGTATCCCATGTTTCTCCATTAATTGTCCATTGTCCTCCACTTCTCCCAAATTTGAATTCTCTATGATGTCTTCCTTGATTAATCATTCTTTGAGCTTCTGAAATGTCTTGTTGACTTAGAACTCTTGTTAGATAATTTACTACAGTATTTATTTGCAAATTGGGCTGGAAGGCTGGTGTGTTTACAACTCTATTACTTACGATAATTTTTGCAACTAAATGACTATAGCAGAAATAGGGAACATCCTTCATCATATCTTTATTGAATTCATTCCATAAATACAATACTTGATTTCTTAATCTTGTAAAATCACATACAATTTCATATCTTTCTGCCACTCCAATTAATAGCCCTTGTGCGGGAAATCTTACAGGATTACTTCTGTAACCTCCGTCTGATGCAATTACCCAACAAATATCCTTTGAAACATCTACGTTTCTTTCAGTTTTAATTTTTAGTAAATATGGTCGAGAAACTGCAGCATTTAAAATTCTAAATCTATACCATTTTGCATCTATTGGCATATTCGGAAATGGAATTCCTGATACTACATTAATATCTCCATATAAATCATCTTTATGAACCCCTTTTGTATCTATAAAACTATCACAATTTGAAGTGAGTACTCTATCACTAATTATTAAATTTAATTCTTCAATATCTTCTAAATTCCATGGTTCTCCACATCCTCCAAATTTTTTCTTGTTTGTAATAATATACATTCCAGACAAACCTAAATATGCATTGTAAGCCGTAATATGCAATGCATGATCATGATACCATGCCGTTACTGGTCTGTTGTTTGGATAAACATAATCTTTTGTTTCCATGTTACACGTATTATCTTCTGCCCATCCATCATATGGAGCTAAACTTGCAGATCCATGCAAATGAACACTAATAGGTCTTCCCTTTCTGTTTGCAGTATTACAAGGTTTATAATCGGTTTTGAAGTGATTACCAATTTTGTTGTTGAATCTTAGCAAACTTTCATGACCTGATGGAATTTGAATAGTTGGTCCTGGAACTTGCCCGTTATATGTAATAAACCATGTTCCAGGCTTCTTTCTACATTCTTCAACAACATTATCAAACGGCTTCAATTGAACATCTACCATATCAATTTCGTATGAAAACATACAGTGAGCATCACTTCTACAAACTTTGGTTCTTGGCGGCAAAATATTTGGATTTCTAAAAGTTTCCTTAAAAGGAGTAATTACATATGGCGTTCCAGGAAATCCATCCACACTATATGCTCGACCATTTACATTGTTGCAAATTTGATTAGAGTCTCCATACGGAGATCTTGGAAGTTGTGCAAGGACTGAAGTCAATGACAAAAACAATAGACTCAACATTTATATAATTTTTTATAATTTATTTTTCATTTTTTTTTTTAAGCTTTTGAATAAATTGCTGATAATAATACTGGATCTTTTACATAAATTAAATTTTTACATTTATCTACAAGCATCTTTGCAGCTGTATCTTGAATAGATACTACCTTTTCTTCTATTTTTTGAAAATCTTCTCCTGTTATTCTCTTGAATTCTTCTGTTGATATTAAATCTTTAAGTGCCCATAAATATCCTGTTGCGTAATTTGCATGTAAATTTCTTATTAATTCTGATTCGTCTTGTAAACTTGCTACTCCCCATCTAGCTGATTGTCTATATAATGTTTTAATAGCATCTTCATACTTTTTTCTATATGAACTATTATAATTGTTCCATGCCCACATTATTATTAAAATTATTAAAATTATAGCTATAATCATTTTTATGTTATTATTATAAAATATATTTTTATAAATATAAATTATATGAGCTCAAAAAAATTATATGGTAAAGGTTGGGGAAAAGGTTATGGTTTAAACCCATCTGCTTCTCAAGCTACTTTAGTTAATATTAAACCTTCTGCTTCTTTGACAACTTTAGTTGATTCAAAAAAAAACACTATTTTAGAAGAAAATATGGAATTTAAAAGAAAATTAAGAAAATGGGAAAAAGATCAAGCTAAAATCTTTAAAGAGCAAGAAGAAAAAGAAAAAAAAAGAATAGAAGAATTAGAAAAAAATTTACTTAAAACTTTGAAAACTCAAGAACAAAAAAAATTATTTAAATCTTGGTTTAAAAAAATGTTTTAATTCTTCATTTTAAGATTGTTTTTATTCTATAATTTTTAAAAATTTTTAAAAATTTTACCTTTGTTTTTTCAATCCTCCAATTCAATCCTCCAATCCTCCAAATCAATCCTCCAAAAAAAATTTGGAGGATTAAAAAGTTTTTTCATTTTAAGAATACTTGTATTCTCTTTTTTTAAACAATTTTTTTACTGTATTCTCTAAGAAAATTTTTTAATCCTCCAATCCTCCAAATTTCTGAAAGTTCTCTATATTTTCATATTTTTAGCTTTTTTCTGTGTTTTGTTGTTTTCTTTTTTTTCAAAAATTTTTTGGACTTTTCCAAATTTTGGAGGATTGGAGGATTAACTTTTTTTTTTATGAATACCTTTTTTAAAAAAATAAAAAAAAGAGAATACAAGTATCCTTAAAATGAAAAAACTTTTTAATCCTCCAAATTTTATTTTGGCGGATTAATTGGAGGATTGGAGGATTAGAATACTTTTATGAATAAAAATTTTTAAAAAAATTAAAAGTATCCTCTAAATGGTTTTTTAAAAAAGCAAAAAAATAAAATTTTATTAGAATTTTTTATAAAAATTATAAAAAAGTTTATAAAATTAAAAAAATGAAAAAGGTTTTTAAATTAAAAATAAAATTATTGACCTATCAAACTAAAATTTATCCATCCTCTTATTCTTTCACCTTTAATAGTTGTATCTTTCATTTCAAAAGTTTCATTAGGATGATTTCTTTTTATCCATTTTTCCATTTCTTTTTTAACTTTATTCGACATACTAGAATGTGGTTTTTGTTGACCAGTAAATTCTGATACAACTTCTTTTAGTTTTACAAATTGACCTATTTTATGTTCTATATTTTCATTGAACCAACTTTCTAAATTACTATTATCACTTCTATATTCATTAGTTTTAATTTTGACTTCATCTGGTTCAGGTACATCTTTATAATAGTAATCTAATAGAATATTTATAAATGTTTTACGCCAGGTTACATCTTCACGCATTCTTGATGGTAATGTACGATCAATTTTATATTCATTACTTTCTTTTGGTTCATCAACAAAACGACTTGGAAAGTCTACAACACGAATTCTTCTCCACAGAGCAGTATCTTCACCTTTAATTTCAGGTAGTTCATTACAAGCTAAAAACAGTTTGGTTTCCATAACAAAACTAACAGATTCTTGATAAAGACCTCTAGCAATAATTTCTTCACTACCAGTTAATTCCTTTAATAAACCAATATTTATTTTTTCTCCATCCTCAGGTTCTGATAAGAATGCAAACCGTTTATTCATTAATTTTAATTTTTCAGTGTTAGTTTCATTGGCATTATTTCTTTTCCGCGTAAGTAAAGTGACTTCAACCTTTTCGGCTAGCTCTCCCATTGCCAATTTCATAAGATTAAGTAACTGTGATTTACCATTGGCTCCATCTCCTATAAACATTAAAAAATTAGTATTTGGAATATCTCCGTTTAAACATTCACTCATCTTTTTTAAAACCCAATCTCTAACTCCTCTAAAAGGTAAGATTTTATTTAGGAAATCCCAAACTTCTGGATTTGTTTTTGTTTTTTCATAATCAAAACCTAATGATAAATTAATATAATCTTCTTTTTTAGCCTTTCTAAAAATATTTTCTATTAAATCAAAAACACCATTAGTAAAAGGAACTAAATGTTTTTTAGAATTTAATAACCTCAAAAATGTCTTGTCAAAATAAAACAATTTTGCTCCAGATATAATTTCATTTTCAAACCCTGGTTTATGTAATTTATTATGTAAATTTTTAATATTATCTAATAATTTTTTATACATTGAATTTGATTCATAATGCCTGTATATTTTATTTAAATATTCCTCAAGTTTTACTATATCTAACTTTAATTGTATACTTTCTACATCTTCTTCCCATATGTTACCGTTAAATGTATACCATTTATCATTACAATATTTATAATTTGAATTTATTCTAAATAAAGTTTCTGATAATTTAACAATTTTGTGTCCATCAAGTGCTTGATTAAATAATTTTGTTAAAACTTTATCATTTAATATACTTTGATCTAAATCAATATCACAATTAAAAGATTCCTCGCCATTAATTATTGTATTATTATTTATAACAATATTAAATTGTGTCCAAAAATTATTTAAAGTACTATAATTTCTACCTACTGGAATAATTGTATTTTCTGGAAATACTGTTGCGCACTCTGTACAAACCATACAATAACCATCTATATTTATTTGATGTTCTACATTACACTTAGGACACTTACCGTTGAAATTTATAATATTTCTGCCACTACTTGGAGCTGTAAAAGTAGATGTTTCTCTGTCAAAATTTATAACTTCAACTTCATTGTCAAAATTTTTTATAAAATCTTTACATTCTTCTTTAGCTTTATCTATTAGTTCTTTGTTTTCGTCTATTTTTAAAAATCTTTTAATTACTTCAATCAACTCTTTAGGATATTTTAAAACTCCAACCTCTGAATATTTTTTATCATTACATAATTCATCATGACATTTTTGTTTAGAAGAATATTTATCTATAACTATATATTGATGATTATTTTGATGTTCATCTTTAATAAAATGACAATATAAATCTTTTAAAGGAACAATTATTGCATTTAAATCTTCATCTATAAATATTTCTCTTATATTTTCTTTTGATTTGCCATAATGTTCATTAATATAATTTGATATTACTTTTATTTCTTCCTTTGTAAAAATCTTTTGTTTATCATTCTTTTTTTTAGAAATTTTTGTTCTTTTATTATTGATTATTTCTTCTTCTATTAAAAGGTACTCATCTTCATGATAACATACAAATGATTGTAATTCTACATTGTCATTTTTATATGTTGTTAATTCTTTTTCTAAAATCATTGGTCTAGGTATTTTTTCATGTTCTTTATTACTATATATACTTCTGAATAAACCACTTTTGTAAACACTTGGATCAATTATATAATAATTTTTTCCGTCCTTTTTTACTCCTTTTATATTTCCAAAGTCTAAATTTTTATAAATGATCTTTAATTGTTCAGAAGTAAACATTACGTTTTTACCATTTTCATTTTTAATAACATATATAACATGATATGATTTTTTGTATTCATTATTACTACTTAGGCAAATACGAAAAAAACTCCAATTTTTAAAACTCTCTATTAATTTATTGTGTATTAAATCTAAAACTAATACTGGATTGATAAAATAATCACAATCTTCATCGTTTTTATGAATTTCTATATCAAAAAATAATTTTTTGGGATAATTACTATATAAATATTCGCAAAAGTTTGGTTTTTTTGTTTGTTTAGTTAAATCTAAAAATTCTTGATGGTTATTTAATAAAAAGTATTTTTTGAACCCCTGATTAAATATTAGTTTTCCATTTTTATTTGATTCTTCTATTGCTTGATCTAATGTAAAATATTTCATTTGAATTTCTAAATATATTTTTAATTTAAATTTTTATTTAAAAAAAAACTTTTTATGATTAATTACTAAATGGGTAATAATCAAAGTACTCAAAATAATCAACCTAATTTTGAACAAGGAAGTGGAGGAGGTTGGGAATGGAAAAAATGTGTAAATTGGCCAAATAACGACGTTAATAAATGCAAAGAATTTAAACCAGGTGATACAGTAGGATGGATGAAATGTGGTATTGGATCAAATCCTTCTGCTGGTTTGTGCAGTCCTTATTCTGATGGAGCAGATAAATTTGATTGCGCATGGGGACAAGACTGTTATGCTATTACAAAAAAACCTGATGCTTTTATTGCTGCATCAGAAGGAAAACCTCTTTGGGAAAAGGGTACTGGAAAAGATATAAATGGAACAGAATGGCAATGGGAAAAATGTATAAATTGGCCAAATAATAATGTCAATAAATGTAAAGAATTTAAACCAGAAGGTACTGTAGGATGGATGAAATGTGGTATTGGTTCAAATCCTTCATCTGTTTTTTGTAGTCCTTATTCTGACGGTGCAGATAAATTTGATTGTGCATGGGGTCAGGATTGTTATGCTATTACCAAAAAACCTCAACCAAATTGGGAAAAAGGAGAAGGAAAAGATGCAGGTGGAAGATTATGGAAATGGGAAAAATGTGTAAATTGGCCAGGAAATGATATTAATAAATGTAATGAATTTAAACCAGAAGGTACAGTTGGATGGATGAAATGCGGTATTGGATCAAATCCTTCTGCTGGTTTGTGCAGTCCTTATTCTGATGGAGTAGATAAATTTGATTGTGCATGGGGACAAGACTGTTATGCCATTATGGAAAAACCAGAAGAAGTTATTTGGGAAAAATCTTCAACTGGATGTGATGGTAAAGGTCGAAGAGTTACTTTACAAAAATGTAACAACTGGTTAAATAATGATCCAAAATCATGCTTGAGATCTGCGCAAAATATTTTAAAATTAAATGAAGAGTTAAAAGCATTAAATGCAAAACAAGAAAAAACAACTGATGATACAGATAGAATCAAATATATTGAAGATTATATAAAAGATAAACCATTAACTATAAAATGGGCAAATTGCGGACTAGGTAGTTCTCCGGGAGGTTCTTATCCAGGAGATCCATTAACTGGCTGTTCTCCTTTTTCAGCAAGTGTTGATGAAGGTTTTGGATGCATGTTTGGACAAAACTGTTTTGCAGTTACAGAAGATAAAGAAGACTCTACATGTCCCAATTTATTTTTTACAGATCCTTTAAAAGCTACAGGAAGTTTTTTCACAGATTTATGGGAAAAAAATAAAATAATTATTATAGCAATTATAGTTATAATTTTAATATGTATTATTCTGTCAAGTTTGAGTTATTTTGCACCTTTTTTAAGTAGTGTATCTCGTTAGAATACAAAAAAAAAAATATCTATAATTAGTAATTAAATATGGATTCAAAACAACAAACTATTGATTACTTACCAGAAGATCCTCCTATTCCAGGAGTAAAGTTTGCTCTTATTTCTATTGTAGGACCAAATATGAATCAAAAATGTGATGTTTGGGGTTTAAAAATTAGAGGATACGCTAGTGATTTAGACAAAGCAAAACAAATGGTAAAAAGACTTATGAATATTAACAAGGAATTTGATATTTTTATTGTCGAAGTTGGTAAATTCTTTCCTTTAGCTGTAAATCCTTTGGAAGTTGAAAATGTTGAATATCAAAATCAACAACTTAATGATCTCATGAAAAATTATCTTGAAAATAGAGAACAAGCTAAAGATGAATTCTATACAAGAAAAACTGAAATGATGAATCAAGCAATTAAAGAAGGTCAAAAGAATAGAGAAAAGAATTCTTTAGACCGTGAAGAACATCCTGTAGCTGTTTTAAAGAGAATTCGCGATTTAGAAGATAGAATCAAATCTTTAGAAGAACAAATTACTGATGCAAAGGATAGTTTACAAACTACTCAAGAAAAATATGCAACTTTTACAACTGAACAAAAAGAACAAGCTGAACAACATTTATTAGAAGCAATCAAAAATTCAGAAGAAATCCAAACTAATAAGTTAGAAAAATCAGCAGAAGAAATCAAAAAGGAAATTATGAGTGATTTATCTGGTAAATCAATTTCAGATGAAAAAGGGAAAGAAAAGGAAGTTGCAAATCCTGAAGTAATTCTTTTACATGATATTCAAAGTAAACTTACTTTACTAGATTCACAATACAATAATTCTGAAATTAGTTTAAGCGTTTATAACAAAGAACGTGAACAACTAACTAAATCATTACAAAAATTATCTTCTGATACAGTAAATAATTTTATTAAAAGTAATTGGTCTGGAGAATCTAAATATGACCAGTATTTCGGTTAATTTATTTGATTAGATTTATATTTTTTATTATAATAATAAAAATTTGACAATTCATAATTATTTTCCATTGTTAATATACAATCATATACTTTTTTTATTATATCCTTTTTTTTACTATCGTAATTTCTTATTAAACTTAGACATTCATCTATAGTATACCATCCTACACTTTTTACTTCACATTCTTGTGTTTGTGATAATTCAGGTATATAATTCATATATTCATTCTTTAACTTTAATAAATAATATTTGTGTTTATACACTATATTATTTGTTGCTAAAAATTCTTCCTCTATGATTGGAAAATCTTTAACAAATTGATACATTTCTTTTGTATAACCAGTTTCTTCAAAGAATTCTCTCTCTGCACAGGCAACATTGGTTTCTTTTATATTTCTTCTTCCCTTTGGAAAACCAAATTCTTGTAAATCCCAATTTGACTCAGTAGTTTTTAAGAATTCTTCTATATTTATTTCTAAATATCTATTTTTAGAATATGTTTTTTCGTTTTTATATAATCTAGAACTTTTATTGATCCATAAATTTTCCCAAAGTTCATCAAATGTTAAATTTTGCAAACTTTTTCTTTCTTCTTTTGTCATTTCTGAAAATTGCACTTTTAACATTTTTGTTTTTTCAGGGTCTTCTAAAGGATATTTACCTCTTAAAAAATCAATATAACTCATAGTATCCTTTCTTTGAATCATTAAAAATTTTACTTTTGGATAATTCTTTTTAAAAGGTAAAATATATTTGCTTGATTTCAATAAATCTAAAACACCCTTTAGGTTATTTGGGATATCATTTTTTTCTTCTTCTTCATTGTTTACAATTTTAAATATAATTACCCCAAAACTTGTTATAGGACCTTTGCAATTTTTAATTATATGACCACATTCACCGCAATTTACACAGTAAATTTTTTTTATACCATCTACATTTTCCATACAATCTAATATAGATTTATTAAAATTTTTTTCATTTTGTTTTTTGATTCGTTTATAATCAGAAAATAATTTATATTAAAAATTTAATGGATATTATATCTTTTAGTGCTTTGATGAATATTATATGGTATATTACTACTATTATTTTTCTTTTACATAGATATACAACTTTTTTTAATAGAGTCTATTACTGTTATAAATTAGCTTATAAAGTTAAAGATGGATGTGTTTGGCTAAAAAATAAAATATTTGGACATTCTGAACAACATACTAGTTATTTACCTATAAATACTGATGAAGTAAACTATTATGTTCCTCAGTCAGAAGAAGTCCAAGTTGCTGTAGATCAACCTGATTCTAAAATGTTTTCACAATTTGTTAATAATAATAATAACAAAAATAAAAATGTAGGTTATGAATCTAATTTATTGTTAGAAATTGACATGCTTTTACCTTTTGCTAAAAAACAATCTGTTGTAGAAGAAATTCCATTAATGGAATCTCATTACACAGATGCTATTGAAGATGAAAAAAAAAATTGGATTTCTAAGAATCCATAGTTTGTTTTTTGTATTGTATTGTTGTTTATTTGAAATTCCATTCCATTGAATCTTCATCGTATTTTTTTTGTTTGACATCAAATACCTTTATATTTGTTCCCTCTGCTGGTTTACTTAAAAACTTGATTATGTTTTCTGTAGTTTCTTTTGGTACATTTAATACTGTATTAATATCAATCTTTCTTGGCTTTTTAATCAATTTTTCTTCAAATTGTTTTTTATATTCCCTTTCTTTTTGCATTTTATCATAAATTTTTTCATCAATATCTGATTCTTCTTCCTCATCTAGGTCCATTTTTTCTTCACTCATCATCTTTCTCTTTTTCATATCCCCTCTTTGTTTTTCAGATGATTCTTGTAATGATTTTACTTTTTGCTTAATTTCTTCTTCAATTTTACTTTCAAGAAGTTTTGCTGATTCTTTTAATTGTTCATCCTTTGTTTCTTTGATCAAAATGTCCAATTTTTTAATATTCTTGAGTATTTGAGTTTTTAAACTCTTTAATTCAGAAATTTTTTCTTCTTTAATTTCTTCTTTCAATTTATCAGAGTATTTTCTGAAAATGTAATTCTTAACTTGCTGAATTTTTCTAATTTCATCCCAAGTTTCTTTTCTTGAAACTTCTTTTGTTGATTCTGCGACATTTTTCTTGTTGTATTCAGAAACATCCTTCATACTAAAGTAATTTGCAATGTCTAATTCTGCTTGCTCTTTTTGCTCTTCATCGTGAATTTTTCCTATAATGTACATTTCATAATTTTTATCTTTTCCTTTTCTAACTTCTTTAGTCATAACTTCAAGATGGCTTGGACCAGCATATCCTAATGCAACTGCTGCTTCACGACTTTCTTTTAAAGGATCTTGTACATTCCAATTGATTGGACTAATTGTGTCTACATAAAATTTTTCTGCATTTTTCAACATTTCTAATATAATCTTTGAATAATTCTCTTTTGTTAGTTTAAATTCTTTACCTTCATACCATGCATTTTTTCTGTAGTCTTGGATTCTAAAATATTCCTTCTTTTCCAATAATTCAGAAAAGCTTTTTCTGGAATTTACATTGTACAATTTGAAACCATGAGAACTTAGATATCTGTATAATACAATTGCATATATATATTTCATTGATGCACTTGAAAGAGTGAAATACTCTTCCATATCTGTATCTTTTACTTCTTTGGTTTTCTTGGCAAAAATAAGTGAAACTTCATCAATTAATGGGTATATATTTTCAATTGATATCTTTAAAGTTCCAGCCAAGCTTTCCAATTTTTTTCTAATTTCTTCTTCGTCTTTTGTGAGGTCTCTTTTGAATGTGATTCTTTCTACATCTTTATAACCTCCCTCTAAAGTTTCTTCTTCTACTCCTTCTTCCAATTCTTCAATTGCTTCTTCTTCATCTTCTTCTATTTCTTCAGTGATTTCTCTTTCTTCATCTTCCATTTCTTCTTCTTCAACTTCTTTTTCAAATATCAACTCTACTTCAGCAGTTTCTTCATCAACACTTTCTTTCTTTGAATCACTTACATAAAATCCATTTGAAGTATATTCATTTTTTCCTAATGTAATTGTTTCTCCTTCAATGGTTTTTACCTTTAATGTTCCATCTTCTTCTTCCAAAACTTCTCCAAATGATGCTTCTCCAAAAATTACATCATTGTATATAAATTGGTTCTTTGTTATCGGTTTTATTAATTCACCCTTTTCTCTGTTGTTTAGAGATGTAAAGATCTTTCCTTCAATTTCTAATATAAATCTTCTTGGAGAAAATGAAAGAATTTTGGGTTTATATCCCTTGTACTGTCCCTTTCTGATTACTATATTCATCACATCTTTGTTTTTGATGACTACGTCTTTTGATCCTAAAAATACTTGTTCCTCAAATTCAAGAGTTTTTCCACTTGAAAAGATTTCTACTGTTTCTCCATAAGCTCCAAAATTTGGATTGCTCTTTTTATGAACAAAGTTGAAGCTTTTTAATACGTTGAAACTATATGTTTTTTCCAATTCAAATTTTAAAATATTTTCAATTGATTCTTCGTTTTTAATATCTAATTCAAGTGAAGCGTATTCATATTTACCTTTTAATTGCTCAACTTTACTATCAATTATATCTTCAAGTTTACTCATAACTAATTCTTTTGCTGAATAAACTTTTACTATATTTTTCGCCTTTTCTTTGCCAAGATCAAATACGTTTGAAATATACTTGGCTAATAATTCTTTGTTTTGTCCAAATAGTTTTTCAAAAAACATTATGGAATTTGTTAGTTCTCTTTCTGTTACTTTTGTCTTTACGGCCTTGTACTTGTCATTTTCTTTTTTTTCTGCAATAATTAATTTTCTTGTGTATTTCGGAATTCTCTTGAATGTATTCATATATAAATCTTCAATTTCTTTATCCCATTTGATTTCAACTTTTACTTCTATCAAATATAATTTTTTTCTGTCATTGGAAGGAACTTCAATCATTTCATCATTTTTTGTTCTGATTTTGATTAGTTCGTCAAATTCATTCAATACAGTGTACTTTATGTTGTTTGCAACAAATTCTTCACCTACTTTTACTGTTTGATTTCCAAAATCACTGTTTTTTACATATATTCTTTTTGGAATACTGACTAACCATGAACTTGGAATGTCCTTTTTGATGAATCCAATTTTGTTTTTGTAAATTCCTCTTTGAACACTTACATTTTTAACGTGGTTTATTTTTTTTTCGATTTTTTCTGGCGTTTCTTCTTTTTTTGGAGTTTCGTCAATTTTTAATTTTTCTTCAATTTCAACTGAAATATTTGCGAGTTCTTTAGCAAAGTCCATTAAATAAATAATATTTAATAAATAAAATTTTATTTTTCAATTTTTTGTTTAAGCTTGCTTTGGAAAGTGTTTTCCAATAAGCTTCATAATTGTCTTGTGATAAAAAACCTTTGTTTTTCCATCCTTTGATAAATCTTGTGGTTGTCCAAGTAACTTGATTAGTTCAGAATCTGGATGAATTTCACCATCTCTTCTTAAACCCTTATCAGTGATATACTTTGATAAACCGTTTTCCTTTGAAAGAGCTTGAGTTCTTGAAACTAAAGTTCCCTTTGCAATCTTGTAGTGTTTGAAAAGAAAAGTTGCAAGATCTTCAGAAATAACTTGTGGCTTTGCAATCCCATTCTTACTAACTGGCTTGTTTGGATCAACTACACGCTTAACCTTACGCTTTCCAACCTTTGCCTTCATTTCAACGTCGTACATCTTCATTGATGCCTTAAGATAAGAAATTCTTTCAGTTAACATTTTCTTTTCTTCTTCTAAATCATGTAACATTTTTTCTAATCTTGTTCTAACAGTTTCTGGAGCGGTTTCAGCAGCAGTTTCTGGAGTGGAAACTGCAACTTCAACAACAGGCGCTGGAGTTGGTGCTGGTGCTGGAGTTGGTGCTGGAGTTGGTGCTTCAACTGATTCTTCGGTTTTAGTAACTTTTACCTTTTTAGTAGACTTTGATACCTTAACTGATGACATTTTATAATATTCTCTTATTATAAATTTTTTTTATATTTCTAACGCAAAAAGTAATTAATAATTTTATTTTTTATTCTAAATTGTAGGATAAAATACCCAATTTATTTCAGTGTCTGTTTTTGCCAAGTCTTCAACTACTTTTTTGAAAATTTCGTCTTGTATTCTTAACTTATCTTCACTTTTTAACAATGGAAAATATTCACAAAATTCATTTAAACCTAAAATTCTAAAAAATTGATGTAATATATAAGGATATGAGAAAAATGATTTTCTATTTGGTGGTTTATGCTTATTAAATGGTTCTTGAATCTTTTTAAACATTGTTCTCAATGTATTTTTTATATTTTCATTTAATTCAAATTTTGGTCTACCATTTATTCTATTAATTATATTGATTACATTTTCATAATATTCTTGATGTCCAATTTTCTTTAAACATTTTTTCATATCTTTTTCATTTAATTTTGATAGGTTTTTATAACCTTCTTTATTTAATTGAACTATTACTTTGTCAATTATAAATTGAGGAATAATTTTATTTTCCTTGGCTTCAAATCTTTTTATATATTCTTCTAAATAATTCTCCTTTTCATATTTATAAGGAATCTTTAAATCACAGTTTTGTTTTTCTTTATATGATATATCTTCTGCAAAATTTATACCATATTCTACATAATTACATCTTTCGCATAAATATTCGTTTTCTTCATATATTAATTCTGTATTACAATACTTACATTTATACGTATACTTTGATTCGTAATTAAAATTTTTTAATCCTTCATCGTTTGTTATTTTCAAGTATTCTAATATTAATTCCTTCTTTTCATTTTTTAAATCAGTTGAATTTGAAGATTCTTCTTCTATTTCTAATATGTTCATATATTTTTCTAAAATCTGAATAGTATTTTGTAAATATTCAATCTCACCAAGCCCTGACTCTAATTTAAACAATTCAGCTTCTAAATCTTGTTTCAATTTTATTGACTTGTAATAATTTTGATTTTCATTGTTTTCTAAATCTTTCAACTTGTTTTTTATGTCTTTAATTCTTTTATTTTTATTTTTATAATAATCCATTTTTTTTTCATGCTTGACCATTAAACAAAATTCACTCTTACTGTTAGATGTAACCTTTTCAATTTTTTTATGACGCATTACTATTATATAATTTATTTTTTTAATCTTATTTTTTTTTTATTTGATAAAATTAATAGATTTGATAATACCAATAAAAATTGATGTTTTAAATATCAGTGATGATAAATTATTAAATAAAGATTTTACAATATCTAATAATGATAAAACTAGCACTATAAAAGAAAAAATTTTTACATATTATAAAGATCCAACAACTTTTTGGATTCCAGAATTTGTCACTCTTTTTATCAATAATAAAGAAACAAAAATAAAAGAAGACGATGAATCTGATATAACTTTGGAAGAAGAAGGTACAGAAAGCGGATCAGAATCTGAAACTTTTTCAAATTCAAATATTCTTACTAAATCTTCTCTAAATATTTTAAGTTTAAAAACTATTTACGCTGATAATTTATTAAATAATATCAGAAAAAACGATTTTGTATCTATTTATTCTGATGAAGAAAAATATAAAAATTTATATAGCTATTATAAAAAAATATACACTGATTTAAATGAAGTTTTATTTGAAAACGCTTTTAAAATTATATTATATCAATTTGATAAAAATCAATATAAATCTTTTTTTGAAGATGTAAAAAATTTTGCTCTGCAAATTGTTGAACGTCAAAAAAAAGCAATTGCAAAATGGACAAAAATAGATAATGTTATTGATCCAATAATTAATTTAGAATCAAAAATAAAATTTGACGGAAAGCAAGAATCAAAAGTTTTAAACTTTGAAATATCATTTTTGAATCAATTAAATACATCTATAAATTTATTAAATGTTTTTAATAATGTTTCTCTTTCAAAAAAATATATAACTTTAATTATTAATGGATCATTTCTACGCAAAAAAGAACCAGTGTTGAAAATATTTGATAATTTACCTACTAATTTAACTAAAAATGATATAAAAGATTGGATTTTAAATGAAAAGAAAAAGGATAATGCTATATCATTTAAAAAAATTAAAGGTGTAATATTTAAAATATTATTTAACGATATTCTATTTTCTTTATCTCTAAATGCCAATGGTAATGTAGTAATTTCTTTTGATTCTAATTATAAAATAAACATGTATACAGAAATTGATTACGATACCCTTATAAATTATAGTAATGAAATTTATATAGATTTCGTAAATTATATTAATGAATTTGATAATATTTACAATTCTAATATTATATTAAGCAATACTGATTTTTCTTCTAATATCATAAGTCTTTCTGCTGATTTTAATACTTCGGAAAGAATACAAAAAAATGCATTTTCAGAATTTTGTATGCAAAAAACTATTAATGAAAATCTTTTTGTTTTAAAAGATTTGAAATCTATAGAAAATATATCTTTGTATTACACAAAAAATATTCAAGATGATACAAAAGGTATAACTGTTAACATTAAAGATAATCCCTATACTATGGATTCTAGTACTATAACAATTCTTGATTCTAAAAACTTGTTACATTCTCTTGTAATTTTGAAATATATCACTTTGATAAATTATCACAATATTAAAGTAAAAAAATCAGAACTTGATGAACCTCAAAAATTAAAACAAAAAAGCACGATTAAAGATTTGAAAAAACAAGGAGTTGAAACAATTTCTACTAATTGTCAAAAACCTAGACAGCCAATTGTCGACACTGAAAAAAATCCATTGGACGGTAGTTATAAACTAGTTTGGAAAAATCAAACCTATGTTTGTCCTAAAGAAGAATATAAATATCCTGGATTTACTAATAAAAATATTGTTTGTTGTTTCTCTAAAGATCAAAGAAGAACTGCAAAATATATAAAAAATTTGAAAATTGATGAATTGGAAATTATTGTTCAAGCATCAAATTATCCCATAACTATAGAAGCTTTTGATGAATCAAATCAAAAATTTGATAAAAATACATTTTTAATAAAACTTATTTCTGGACCTGAAGAAATATCATCCCAATCTAAATTCCCTTATTTTTATTTGGATTTTATTCAAGAAGATCGTCTAGGTATACAACCTATAATTGATGAAAATTTAATTCAAAATATACAACAATTAGAACAAGAAGATTCCTCTATTTGGTTAGAACCTGTTTCTCTATCTCAAATTATTAACACAGCTCCAAAAAATAAATGTAATCAGACACCTAACTTAACAAGCGGTAAATTAAAAGATTTATGTTCTCATCATGAAGCTCACAAATATTTTGGTTATAATCAAAATTCTTATCCCTGTTGTTTTGATAAACCTAGAGAAATATTTATTACTTCTTTAAAAAAAAAGAAGAAGGATTCAAAAATTATCGATCAACATATTCTACAAAATGATAAAATATTGGATATTAATAGAATTGGTGTTTTACCAAATTATTTAAATACTGTTTTAAATAAAGATTCTACTACTTATTATAGACTCGGCGTTATCCAAAATAAAGACTCTTTTTTGAACTGTATTTTAACTTCTATTGATAAAAAATTTAAACTTGATAGATTTGCTAATACTCTTGAACTTAAAAATTTTATCGTAAATAAATTCAAATCTTTAAAGCTCTTTTATAAAGTTTACAATGGAAATTTACCACAAATTTGGGAAAATGAAGATTTATTTTTCAAAGATTTATCGTCTGATAATGTTTATGTAGATTATAAAATACTACTTGATTTAGTTTTTGTTATCCTTAACTTGAATGTTATTATAATTGATATAAATGAAGAAGTATCTGAAAATTCAAAAATTATATGTAATAATAATTTTGATAAAAATTTTAAATCTATTGTTTTACTAAAAAGAAATATAAATACTTCATTTAATACTCCTCAATTTGAAATAATTATTGAATTTACAAAGTCTATTTCTAAAACTTTTAACTCAGATACAAATTTAGTTGAATTATTGAATAATTTTGTAAATAAATCTTGTAAAGAAGTGTATGATAATCCACCTAATTATTCCTATACTCCGTTTATAAAAATTTCTAATTTTGATTCATCTGATATTCTTACTCAAATTACAAATAGTTTTAATAAAGTAAATTGGATTATTCTTAAAAAAATACCATCCCTTTTATTACCTATAGAAGAAACTTTTGTTTTGGATAATATAAATATTCAAAAGTTTGAAAACTTTAAAAAGTTTTATTCATTTAATGATAATTTGGAATTTATAAAAAAATTAAATCAATTGTATAATCTAAATGTGGATTTGTTGGGTGTTGTAAAGACCAATGAAGATACTGACGCTATTTTATTAAACTATGGATTGTTTTTACCAATACAAAAATATGAAAATTCCAAAGATTTGATTTTGAATATAAACTATTATCCCACTCTTGAAAAACAAGTGGATTTCAAGGCAATAAATAATTCTTCTGAAAATTTCGAAAGAATTAATACAAATATTTATGATGTTAAAAAAAATGTAGCTTTTAATTTAAATAAAAAAGATAATGAAGAATTAAAAAATAAAATCGTAGAAATAATTCAATCTATAAAATATTCAAATATTACAAAATTTAAAATTGTTCTATCAGAACTTAATAATTTATATAATAATAAAGATAAAATATTCCAATTTTACCTAAAAATAGTTGTAAATGAAATTGTAAATGATACAATAAAAATGTCTATATTGAATAATAACGTTCCTCAATTTAAATCAAATGTTTCTTCTATGAATCTCTTGAAAAATGAAAATGAAATTTTGATATTAAACTATAATGATTTTTTAAATTATATTAAATAAATTTATTCTTCTTCTACTAAATCAAATCCTCTAAATCTATACTTTAAGACTTTTTGAATAGTATACTTATCTTTTATTTTGTATGTATTATAATAAAAAGCTTTATCTATATAAAATTTAAATGTATAAACAGATTCTTCTTCTCTTATAATTCTTGCTCCAATTTTGCAGCATGATACATCATATGTTTTAAATATATTTTTTAATATATTTTTTGCACTGTCGTTTAAATATGCAATTTTCGCATAATTAATTTTTGTTATAGATGTTGAACTTACCACAGTAGTCTTTGTATCTAAATTTTGTTCATCTTCATCATTAATTTTTATAGATTTTATTCTAGAGAATTCTAGTATATTTTCTATATCTATATGTTTGATGTATTCTATAAAATCAGGTAAAGTTTCAGTTTTGCTAATTGGTAAAGTAGATACACTAATAAACTTTCTATTGTGCATAATATAATCTTGATACGTAAATATATCTATATCTGTATAGTTGTGTTCGTAATCTTCTTCTTTTATATATTTTTTAAATAAAAATAATGCAAAACTACCAGTTACAAACCAAGATTTATTTATCGTATCGTTATAAAAATACTTTTGAAATTCTAATTCATTTGTCTCACCATCCATCAGATTTACAATGTCGTCAATTATACCTTGTGTATATGTATCTGTTACATGTACTGTTTTTTTCAATTTCATTATATCCGGAATTGTAATTGATCCTCTGCATAAAGAACATTTATTTATACTTTTGTCCTTGTTTGCATAATATATACATCTTTTATGAAAAATATGATTACAATCTACAATAACACATTCTTCATTTATTAAATCTTCTAAACATATAGAGCATTCCATTTATTTAATTTTTTTATTTTTTTTTTCATTTTTTAATATATTTTTTATTTATTATATTATATTATATAAATGGCAACTGACAACCAAAAATTTGCTACTACAGTTATACTTGTAATTTTGATTCTTTTAATTTTTTATTGTTTGTATATGACTTTTTTTGCCACTACAGTACAATGTGCTTGTACTTGCAAAACAAAAGAAGAATATGCTGATGTAGGCAGTGTAAAAGTTCAAGATGAAGCTGATTTTGATCCTATTTTAAAAGTTACTAATAATTTCCAAAGAGTTGATTTGAATGCTCCCGTTGATCCAGAAACAGGAACTCATAAAAGTTTACTTTTTGGAAAAGCTAACAGAATTTTTAATGATGATTCTATTACACTTGATGTAGAAGCTAATTTATATGTTTTAGGAGGCGATACTTATGATTCTGGTATTACTCCTGTTCTTGGATTAAATTCTGATGATGGAAAATTTACAAAGTTTTATGCAACTGAAGAAAAAGAAAAATACAAATTATACATGTCTGAATCTGAAGATTCTGCAGAAGAATTAATTGGAGAATTAAAAAAGGATGGTGATGGTATCTATAAACTAAAAACTAATCTTCCTTTAAGTTCTAGAAAATTAAAAGTTGTAAAAATTTATTTTGAAAGTAATGGAGAAAAAGTTTTAGTTATTACAGGAGCTTTCAGATAATTTGTTAATTTATTATAAAACAATTTATAATCAAATAATTTTATAATAAATATTTATTGAATAGTTAGTTTTCCACATTTTGGACAAACAGTTTTATAATTGCACATTCTAGAGTCGTTGATAATTTTATCACTGTTTTTTTGTAAATATTTTCTGAAATCAAAAGCTGTTTCTTTTCCTGATTTTTTTTGTAATTCATTAACAATTAAGCAGTTTGATCTATAATCAGTAAATGGTCTGGAGTCGTTCATTGCAAATTTCATTTTATTTAATATTACATAATAAAAAAAAAATTTTAAATACTATATATAATGAATTTTTTGATTTTATTATTTATAATTTCTCTTATTTTTATCATATTTTATCTTTTATTTTTAAAAAAACAAAATGAAGAATGGGTAAAAGGTTTTGATAATAATTTTTATTTACTCAGAAATATTAATTGGGAAAATCCAGAATTACAATCCGTTTTTAAATCTCAAACTGCTGATACTTTGGCAAAAATTAATAAAAACATTATAACTTTATTAGATCATTTAAATAAAAAATATCCAAATGTTTATTGGATCAAAAGATTAAATAAAAATTACAAGAGAAATGGTAATAGTTTATCAGAAGCTTCTGTTGAAGATGGTTTTACAAGTTATACCATTGATAAAGAATATATGCATATTTGTTTAAGAACAAGAGATTCAGCTGAAAAACTATATGATTTAAATACTCTTATGTATGTTATTATTCATGAATTGGCTCACATGGGAAATTATGATTCTAGAGGAAATCCTATAGAAGGTCACGGAATTGAATTTATAGAAAAATTTAGATTTCTATTAAAAGAAAGTATTAAACTAAATATTTATTCATACGAAGATTATAGTAAAAATCCAAGAGAATATTGTGGTATTACAATTAACAGAAATGTTTTATAAAGCTTTTACAATTGTTTCATATTTATATTCAATCATTTTTCCATCTCTTTCAACCTTCTTTTTACTTGCAATTTTTGATATTTTATATTTAAAAATTTTATGAGCTGAATCATTTGTAGTTTCTCTAATATGTACTTCTAAAGTCATTTTTCCAGATTTTCCTCTGTAATATTGTGAAAATGCTTTTCTAGCAGCCTCAGACGGAGTCTTGCTAATATATCTTCCTCCACTTGTTCTTAATTTTGATTTTCCTCTATATAAAGCATCAATTGTAAATGATCTATCATCTTGTTCCATTTTTATTATTATATAATAAAAAATTAATAAACAAAAAATTGAAAAAAAAAAAAATTATTATATATTTAAATGAAACACAAAACACTTGCATCCTACATTCTATACAGAAACAATCTTCATAAACCTTTTTCTGGATATTATAAAAAAGACACATATATTCCATCTCCATTAAGAAATCAGGTTATTTTTAAAAACGACTATTACACATTAAATAAATTTCTCTTGTACAAGAAGAAAATCATAAGATTATCATTATAAAAACTTAAAAATATAAAAACGCAAAAAAAAATTCCCACTGGGATTTTTTTTTATTACTTATAGAATAATGATTCAATTTCTAAAAGATGCACTAACATTTGGCTCATTTGATTATAGACATAGTTTATATTCTTATATTCTAAGAGTTTTATTATTTTTTATACCAGGTTTATTTATAAGTTATTTTTTAGATACTTTAATCAAGAATTTTCAAGATAGTAAAATAATACAATTTGATAATCCACAATTAAATCATTTTTTTTACTTTTCATTGGAATTTATTATTTTGATATGTATTTTATATTTTATTGATATAACAATATATAAATACGAAAGCGAATTTCAAAGAACTGTCCCAGGATTATTCTTTTTAACATTTTTTAGTATGGCTGATTCTAACTTGAAATTTAATTTTAATAAAATGCTCAGTTTATAATTTTAAAACTTTGACTCTTGAATTTAATATACTATCAATTATTGTTTTATCTATTTTTAAATCCATATTATATGTCTCTATTAATTTTTCATCTTTTAATTTTTCAGGTTTTTGATCGTAACAATACCATTCAAAATCTTTACAGTTTGTGATATCATTTTTGCTATATAATAATTCTATTATATCAACAATATCTAAATCTTGTGGAAAAAATGGAATCATTGGATCTTCTGCATAGTCTTTTAAATCTTCGTAATCAAAATATTTACTAAAGAATAAATTAAAATGTGGTCCAAGATATTTTAAAAACTCAAATCTTATTAATAATAAATCATACAAGTTGTATTTATTAGATTCACTTATGTTTGCAAAAAGATCAACATACCAATCTTTTCCCATGACAGTTTCTGTTATTTTTCCTTGAGAATTTTTTTTTGTTATTATTGCATAACCATAATCATTTAAATAAATTTGATATCCTAAATTTGGTATATAATATTTTTTTCCATTTATTATATATTCCCAGTAACCACCAGGTTTAACTTCTGATATTAAAATATTTTCAAAATGTAAATCTGCATGTATCATGTTAAATTGATATTGTAAAACATGTAAAGCACTTAGAATTTGAAAAAATATATTAAATATAACTTTCTTATCAATATTCTTATTTTTTTTTAAAAAGTTTCTTAAACTATCACTTTTTACAAATTCATTATAACTTAAAATATCTTGTGTTGTAAAAAAACTCTTGTAATTATATACAAAGTTTGGACTTAACTTTTCTTCTAATATTAAATTGATTAATAATGAAGCATAATATTCTACAAAACCATCGGTGCTTAGCGTTTCTGATCTTTTTACTGTTAAAACATTTATTTTATTTACCTTAAATGTTTTATTAATTTTTAAAACAGCTTCAAACTTTTGCGATATTTTTAATAAATAAACTACACCTTCGACACCAGTTCCCAATTTTTTAACAGTTTTTACATTTTTGTTTTGTATAATATTTATCAAATCATCATTTAAAATATCCATTATATTTATCCATTTTGTTTCTCTGTCGTTTAGATTATTTTCCATTATCTATTTTGGTTAAAAAAAATTTACGGAAAAATTACAATAATTATTTAAAAAATATCTTTAAATGACTATAATATTTATTATATGTTTGTTATTAGCAATTTTTTATCTATATAAAATGCTTAATGATTTAAAAATAAAATATATAAAAATAAGTAATGAAAATGTATATTTAAAATCCAAAGTTGATGATTTATCATCTTATAAAAATGATGTTTCAAAAACTTTTGAAATTTTGAATAACGATCTAAAAATTATTCATAAAGAATTAAATATTGATAAATTAGAAGAAGAAAAAATAGACCAGGTTGTAGTAGAGGAAAATTTACATAACAATACTCCTGTATCAACAATTAATCCCAGCGAGTTGTTCTTACAATATTTTGGTTCTAGTACAAATAATCCAAGTATGGAACATTTTACAAACGAATTAATTAATACAGTTTCAAGAAATTTAGTAAACATTGCATTATAAAAATAGTCTAGTTTTTAAATTTATTTTAATTTTAACTATTAAAATATTTTGAAAAAAAGTTCAATCTATTTGGGTATAGATTTCGGAACAACTTATACATGCGTTTCTTACGATTGTAATTCTACTGTAAAAATTTTAATAAATGATTATGGTTATTATACTACTCCATCAACAATATTTTTTGATAAAACATCTGAAAATATTCTTTTTGGTCAATCTAATCAATATAAAAAAGAAGGTGTTGTTATTACTAATTGGAAAAGAATTATAGGTAAAACTTTTTCAGAAATTACAAATGATGAATTTAAATTTTTTAAAAGTAAAAATATTGATTTGATTAACATTGATAATATTCCTCATTTTCAAATTTTTTATAATAATAAAACTGTATATTACAATACTTTTGATTTGTCCGTTTTATATTTGAAATATATTTATTCTTTAATTTCTAATACTTTAGGAAAATATGATTATTATTATACTGTCATTACAATTCCTGCAATTTTCTCTTCGAATGCTAGAGAAGAATTGCAAAAAGCATATGAAAAAGCTGGTTTTACAGTTTTAAAAGTTATTAATGAACCTACAGCGGCTTCATTAGGTTATGATAATAAATTAGGAAAAGTTTTGGTTTTTGATTGTGGAGGTGGAACAACTGATATTTCTTTAATTAATATTGATTCTGATATTTTCGAAGTTTTGGACGTTATTGGAGATAATTTTTTAGGAGGAGAAGATTTAACTAATAATATAATAAATTATATAGTTGATAAATATAAAATAGAACAGACTGAAAAAAATTTGAAAAAATTATATAATCAAGCTGAAAGCTGCAAAACGTACTTGTCTAAATTAAATAATAAAGAATACAACTTTTTTATAGAATTTGATTCTTTTTTTAATGTAAAAATTTCACAATCTTTATTTTTAGATATTAATCAATCATTTTTTAATAAAATTAAAAATTTGATTTCCCATTTTAAATCTTATAAAAATTTTAAAGTTTTATTTACGGGAGGTTCTTCAAGATTATTTTATTTTAATAATATTTTTAAACAAATATTTGATAACATTGATATTCTTGACTCTTTAGATCCAGATAAAGCTGTAAGTATTGGAGCATGCAAATATTGTGCAACTTTTAAAAATGATCATTTAGATTATAAAGAAAATGATAATGATATTTTATTATTAGACATTGTTCCATTATCTTTGGGTGTTGAAACAACAGGAGGTATTTTTGAAACTATTATACCTAGATGTTCAGTTTTACCAGAATCTAGAAGCAAATTATTTACAAATAATAAAGATGATGATATAATTGAAGTAAATATTTTTCAAGGCGAAAGTAGATTTGTTACAAATAATTATTTTTTAAATAAAATAACTATTCCTTTAGGAAAAGTATATAAACAAGGTGAAGCAAAAATTTCTGTAGAATTTAATATTGATACATCAGGCATTCTAACAGTAAATGTAACTGATGAAATAAATAAAACTTTTATAAAAGTTGAATTATCAAAAGATTTTTTGACAACAAAAACACCTGATAATATTGAAGAAATTGTTTACGAATATACTATTAACAAATTATATGAAAATAATTTGGCAAATAAAATTTTAGATGAATTGTAATTATTTATAGGTTATTTGATAAAATACGTTTTCTGATAAATCATTGTTATAATCATTTTCTATATTAAATGTTCTTGTTATAGCATTTAATACATCTTTTTGTTTAGGAATCCATTTGGTTTCCGGATTCTTTTCTTTCCATTCTTCAACAAATAAACTGTAAATGTCACTTGTTTTTATATAATCATTTCTATCTCCTGTAAAAATTAATTTTGATTTGATAAAGTTTATGTATATATCTTCGTTTTGTTTATACTTGTCTGTAGCAATCAAAATTTCTTCAGGTTCTTCAATATAACCTTGTTTCTTATATTTTTGATAGTAATGATATAGAATACTCATAAAATAAGGTTTCCATCTTTCCATCTTTTCTTTTAATTTTGTATCAATCTTAAATTCATTCTTTAATTTTGGATTTTCTACAAATCTACTATTAAATTTTATAACTCTAACTCTTCTCCAAGTTCCTCCATCTAATGAATTAATTTCTGGAAGATCATTACAACATAAAATCATTGTCCCTTGATTTTTAAATTCAATTGGGCTTTTAAATAACTCTCTAGCAACAATTGTGTCTCCTCCTGAATATTGTTTTAATATTCCTGTCCTTAATCTATCAGTATGCTCAGGTTCTTGAAAAGTCAAGTATCTTCTACCTTTAATCATAAATAAATCAGGAGATGCATTACCTGAAGCTCTTCTTTTTTCTGTTAGTAAAGTTACATCAGGACTGTAATGATAATCCCCTAATGTTGATTCTATAAAATTTATAAGTGTACTCTTTCCATTTGCTCCAGCTAATCCAGTCCATATATAAAACTTTTCATCTGGAATACCCTCTAAACTCTTCCCTAATACTAATAACAAGTACTCCAAGATTTTAGGATTTGTTATAATTTTACTAAAGAATTCATAGATTTCTTTTATATTTTCGTTATTTTCATCATATTCTATAAAATCTATTTTAGTATTAAATGTTAGGTAATCACTTTGTTTGCCTTTTCTAAATTCTTGTTTTTTTAAATCCAAAATCCCATTATTGAAACCTATCAAATAAGGATTTGTATTTAATTTACTATAAAATTCTGAATCCTTATTGTATAGTATTGTTGCTAATTGCTGTTTTACTTTATTTTTGAATCCTACATCTTCTAATTTTAAAATTAGTCTATCTATACTTTGATTGTATTTGTTTTTGGTTTTATTCTCATTGTTTACATAATCTGCTATATCTGTATATTTTGTTGAATCATTTACTTTCATACTTTCGTAAAATTTTACTAAATCATCAGATATATATTCATCTATTTCATCAGATTTTATAAACCTTAAATCATCAAATTTATACCATTCCATGCTTTTTAATCCATCTACTCTAAAGTTACTATAAATATTTTCAATACACTTTGCAACACTGAAATGAGTTTGTTTTTGTATACTTTTCTCTAAAAGTTCTCTTTGTTTTTCTGATATTTTTTCCGTTTTTTCAGTCTTTATATAATTTATCTCCAAATTATCAACCAAGTTTTTGATATCCAATCTTTTTTTTATATTTTTCCATAAATTTACTTCTGTATTATTTGGATATAAACAATTTGCACAATCTGAATCATAACATCTCATATATACACCTTTTTGATTTAATTCTAAATATACAGGATTAGAAGTTCTTGTATGAGCCCTTTGTTTAAATGGACAAATGTTATTTTCACATGTAATATAAAAGCATAAATAATTATTGTTATTAACATTTGAAATTATTTTTACAGGATTCAAATTATAATCTTTATATTCTTCAAGGGTAATCAAATACTCCAACAATTTTTCAATTTCATTATTTATGCAATCTTTTATCTCGATTTTTATATCGTTTTTTATTTCCTTTTTTACTTTTAACTTTTCTTTAAAATCATCTTTTAATTCTGTTAATTTTTTTACTGTTGTTTTTATACATAATTTTTTAAATAAATCAAATGTTAAATCTTCTTTACATTTATATACCTTATCATAGTAGTTTTCATCATATAATTCCATTTTTTTTAAATATTCAATCTCTTTTTCAATGTCTTTATCTGATTTTTTCGAATTAAACATTCTTAATCCAGTTTTATAAACAGATTGATCTATAATTGATGTATAATCTACTTTACCATTCAATTTTTCATGTATTTTTTTGATTAAACCCTCGCATACCAAAGTATTAACACTGATATTATAAAAATTTAAATGAATTTTTGAAATATTTTTACTAATTTTTCTCTCAGTAATTATATAATCTTGATTCAACTCTTCGTTTTTTATTATTTCTTTTAAAGTTTCTTTTATAGCTTTTAAAATTATTTTAAAATTTTCAGAGTCTAAATTAAATTCAGAACTTTTATTCATTGATTGTTTAGGAATCTCTAAATCAAAAAACAGTTTGAAAATTTCACCAGAATTGATCTTTTCAATCAAAGATAAATCTTCTGCGTCTTGTTTTATTCTTTTATAATATTTTATATAAAACTCTTCTAATTCATCATTTGGAATTAACCATTTACCTCCTTTAAAACTTAAATGAGAATAAGTTTCTCCATTTGTTCTATATTTATTATTTAGAATATCTATTAAGTTAACCATTGTGATTTTTTATATATTTTTTTATTTTCAATTTTTTATAATTTTTTTATGATATAGTATATATTATGAACTCGTTTTTAATTAAAGATTTTTTAGATAATACAGAATATGTTTACTATGGAAAAAAAAATATAGGTGAATATGTTAATCAAATGATGGAAAAAAATTCAATTACTGAATTTTTTATGGACATTACAGATAGCGTATACCATGTTTATAGAAAAATAATTAAAAAAGGCTACTTATACGATTCTATTATTATAGATTCTATTTATAAAATACATAATATTGAAATTAGAAAAGATGAAAAAGTTGAAATACAAAAAAAAATTCATCATTCTGATAATGATGATTTTCTTAAAGAATTAAAAGAAACTTTAGCAAAAAGATTAAAAAATAAATTAGATTAATATTTCATCATCTGATATTTTTAATTTTTTTGCAATTGCTTGAAATTTACTCTTCTTAAAAGTTGATTTATTTGTTATTAATTTTACTGCTTTTTTAGAAAATGTTTTTATTACATTTTTATATTCACTTACTGGATAATATACTGAATATTGAATTTTACTTTCTACATTTATGAGCTTTATTACGTTTTCAGTATTATTTTCAAATACTTGCCCTTCTATAACAATATTTTTAATTTCTGGTATTGTTGTGATTTTTCTTTTAAAATCTTTTAATGATGAAATTATATAAATATTATTGATATTATTTTCTAATAATATTTTCTTTAACTGTCTCTTCTGATCTTTATCGTTTGTAATTAATAAAGTTGCCACATTTACATTTTTAAATAATTCTAAATGATCATTATAAATATATAATTGTAATGGTTTCAATGATAATTTTTCTTCTAAACCTTTGGATTGTATCTTTTTTAATTCATCTTTTAATTCATCTTTTAACTCTTTTGATTTTTTTTCAGATTTTTCTGATACAATAACATGTTCTTTTAAAACTGAAGTTTCTTTATCTACATATTTTTTTTCTACTTTCTTAACTTCTTCTTTAACTTCTTCTTTAACTTCTTCTTTAACTTCTTCTTTAACTTCTTCCTTAACATCTTCCTTAATTTCCTCTTTTACTTCTTCTTTAACTTCTTCTTCTTTAACTTCTTCCTTAACTTCTTCTTTAACTTCTTCTTCCTTAACTTCTTCTTTAACTTCATCTTTAACTTCCTCAACTGTTTGATTATATACTTCTTCTTTTTCTAATTTTTCAGTTTTTTCAGAATTTTCTACGATTTTTGTTTCTGTTATTTCTTTGATATTTAATTCTATAGAATCTGATTGTTCAGTTTTTTCTTCTATAAAAAATATGTCTAAAATATTTTCTAATAAACTCATTTTAATATATTTTTATAAAATAATATAAAACTTTAAACGTAATTAATTTGCTGTATTTAATATATATTTATACTCACCCATATCAGCTGCAAAATATTCTAAAACTATTGGTGCATCGTTTTTCAAATAAATATTCATATATTCACATAAATTTGTTGCTTTAATTAAAATTTTTAAATTTCTCAAACTAAATTTACCTTGAATTATACTGTTATTATGTTTATCAAATCTAATACACTTCAAATCCTCACCTTGTAAAACTTCTGTAACTCTTTTTTTTTGTTCATTTGATAATTCCGATAAAGTAATTGTTGTCAATGCATCTCCATCACAGTTTGAAAAACTAATTTGTTTATTAAAACTTTTGATTTCAATCATTGTTGTATCTAATAAATCAAAATCTTTAATAATACTTTTAAATCTTGCTGTAGGTAAATTTACAATATGATCAAAATTTTTAAATTTTTCATTTTCAATATTAATAAATTCAGATTCAATCATCAATAAAGGAATTTTATATTCTTTGGTTGTTCCTGAAGGATCTGATAAAACAATTGATAATTTATTTTCATTTTCTTCCAAGTAAAAAGTTATAGTATCCTTTTTAGTAATTGATTTAATTGTCTTATAAATAATTTGAGTATTTACAGAAATAATACATTCCTTTTCACAGTTAAAGTATTCAAATCTATCTTTTTTTAGATCAATCTTTGTAATAGATACTTTTGACAAATCATAAGAAGAAATATAAAATCCTTCAGGTGTAATTTTAATATTGATTTCTTTTATGTAACTTTGAATCAACTCAAAAACTTTTGAAAAAATAGATCCCTTTCCAGTTTTAATTTCAAATAATTTTGCCATTATAATCTATTAAAAAGTATATTATTTTTTATTTTTTTTTTAAATGAAATTATTAATGGATTATACAAAAAAAAATTGTGCCCCTGGTAGACAATTTGGTTTATCCTTTAGTTGTTTTTCAATTTCTGAATGGTTTATTATAGAAAATTTACTTAAAAAAAAGGATTTAAATTTTTGTAAAGGTGATGAATTGTGTTTATTTGAAAAATTATCTGATAAGGGACTCATCAATAATAGATTAAAACATAAAATTTTTAAACCAGAGTATAAAAGTCCAAATACAGCTTTGACTAATTTTGATATTAATAAAATATTACATCCCTATTCTGATATTCTAAAAAATTATATACACATTGGAACTTATCCAAGTGACGTTCATCAAATTATTGATTTCAAAAATACATTAAAAAGTAATTTTAAAAAGAAAAAAATAAATAATTTAAATTTTAGTATAGTTTTAAATACAGATGTCTATGAAGGAGATGGAATTCATTGGGTTGTAATTTTTATAAATACAAAAAATTTAAATATAGAATATTTTGATTCTCTTGGAAAAACTCCAAATAAGAATATAAAAGAATTATTAAATTTGATAAAAAAAACTATTGACAAATATTACGATTCAAATTTTAAAATACATTATAATAAAATAATACATCAAAAAGGAAATGAAGAATGTGGTATATATTGTGTTTATTATATTATAGCAAGACTGTTTAATTATTCTATTGATGATATAAATAATAACATAAAGGATTATAATTCTATTAGCGAATTTAGAAATTTTTTATTTAGATTAAAGTAAATAATGATTATCTTTTTGCAATTGTTTTTGTATTAGATTACATAAATAATCTTTATCCAATTTACCTTTTAATTTTTCATCAGGAACATTTATGAATTTAGCTAATTCTACTAAATCTCCTTTTTTATAACTTGAACATACCATTCCAGTTATTTGTCTTCTTTGATCATCTAAATCTTTATCCATATTTCTTTTGTCTACTATTCTAAATTTATCATCTTTTTTACCTAATCTATCATAATTACTACCATATATTATACTATCTCTCATAATATCTTCGTTTTTTTGTTTTTGCTCATCTGTTAAATCTATTTTAACTTCTTTTTTCTTTTCTACTTTTTCTTTTTTATCTTCTTTTTTCTCAATTTCTTCTTTGGGTTTTAAATCAACTTTGCTAGTTTTGATAAATTCTTCCAATGTTAAATTATTATCTATTCTTTTAAAATTCATATACTTTTCAAACATTGTAGTATTTTCTTTTACGTCAGATGGAATAAACATTATATAATCACTTTCTTTTTCGTCTTTTATAAATATAAGATATCCACTTCTATTGTATTTATCATAAAACGTGACTTTTTCTTTTATATATATGTATAATACGTATGAAATAACATCATATGATATTCTAGAATCTATAGCTTTTCTTAAATCATTTATGGACCATACAAAATTTTGTTTTATTAATTCTTCTAGTTTACTCATTGTATAATTTATTTTATCTTTTTCAAATACATCTATAAATGTTTTATATGTACTATCGTCTTTTATTTTTAATAATTTACCTTGACAATTTATTTTACATTTTACATAATCACATCTAGAAGTATAATCATATTTTTCAGGTAGTTTTTCTGCAAAATGACAATCTATAGCATATTCTTTTAATAATCTTTCTACTTTTTTATTTTGATAATCTTTTTCTTCAGATAATAAATATTTTGCTCTATCTATTGAACTTTCTTCTTTTTTATCAGGGATTGCAACGTATTTGAAAATTTTTACATTTCTTTCATTTTCAGGTAAAGCAATGTGTGAATAATTTCTTATACCTCTACCTATAATTTGTTCTATTCTTGTCATATTCCAAAAAGGTTCTAATAAATGGATTTGTCTTACATTTTTTAATGTAATACCCTCAGCCATTAATGGTGAACCTATCAAAATTTTTATTCTACTTCCATTTTTATTTTCTTCTGAATTAAATATTTTTCTATACTTTTCACGTTGTTCATAACTTAATGTATTATCTAAAGCTATATATTTTTCATTGTTTCCTGCTGTACCGTATTTTGAATAACCATTGTTATCTAATATAATTTTTAACAATGATGTTCCTCCATAACTTACATAGTTTGAATATATAAATACTAAGCCATCATTCTCTTTTATATTCTTTAATAAACTATATATTTTTGCGGAATGTTCTTTTAAACCCTTGTTATAAAGTATAAAGTCTTTATTTTCAATCTCTTTTGTTTTAAAATATTTTTGAAATCCCTTTTTACCAAAACTATTATCAGGATATATAAAAGTAGATGCATCACTTGAATTTTTAAATAATGAACTTCCTTTTTGTTCTCCCAATTCTAATAACTTATCATCTTCTTCTATATTCTCAATATTATCAATTTCTTCTTCAAAATTGTCTAAAGCTAATGTTAATTTATATACTTCACTTTGTTTATTTGACATTTTACAAAAAATAACCTTTTGAGAACCTTTTAAATCTGCCTGTAAACTTTCACCAATGTCAATTCTCTCTGGAAAATTTTTCTGATTTTGAGGAACATAACTTATTCTTCCTCTTAAACTATTAGTAAGAATATTTTGTCCTTCATCAGTTAATTTGTATAAATTACCTTTTAATAATCCTTTTGAAGATTCTACCTTTTCTATATATCCACTTTTTAATAATTCTTGTCTTGTAGGTAAATCAGCTTCCTTGTTTAATAAGTTTGAAATTTCAAAAATTTCTTTAATATTATCTGATATTGGTGTACCTGTTAATAAAATCAATCTATAATTGAATGATACATCTAATACCTTTTTTATTGCTGTATAAACATCATTACCAGTAATATTATGAGCTTCATCTATAATTATAACTGTATTGTTAAAATTTGTAATTTTTCCAACATAATTTTCTGGTCTTTTGCCTGTCCTGATATCTGTTTGACCAAGGATTATATTTGTTAATGTTCCATATGTGTAAAATTTGTAATAATTTGATACTGTTTTTTTTAATTCTCTTTTTAATTTTTCTTTTGCTAATCCAGTTTTTTTATTAAAAATTTCTCTTTCTTCATCTGTTAAATATTCATCCATTGTACATTTAGATAATAATTCTTGCAAGAAATTAATCTGCAAGTTTTTATTTTTTGTTATTACTACAATCTTTTTACCGTTTTTGTAAACTTGCTCTTTTAAACCTTCTGCTATAGATATACTGGTACAAGTTTTACCTGTACCTAATGCATTATATAATAATATATTATCATATGGCGTAGCAGTTGATATATAATTTTTTAATAATTCTTGATGAGGTTCTCTAAATCCAAATTTATCTTCAATGTTAAACTCTTTTTTATTGATTAGTTTATCGTAAAATTCTGGATCTTCATAAGATGGATAATAAACTGGTAAATCATTGCCAATACCTTCATTACTCATATTAATATTAATTTTTAAAATTATTTTTTAAAATTAATAAATAATGAAGTTTAATGATCAATATAATTTAATATTTGACAAAGGATTAAAGTATTTATTAAAAACATATGATAATGTAAGTTATGATGAATCAAATCAAATTGATGTTAGAAAAGGTATTGTAACATTTAATACTCCTTTTAAAATACCTTTACCTTATAAAAGATTTCATTTATTCAAAGTTTCTAATAAAATGATTTCTACTAAATCTAAACAAAATTATAATTTAATCATTTCTGATAATTTATCTAAAACTTTGACTTATTTTTGTATGAATGATGTAAAATGGTGTTCTATAGATGTATATGATATGAAACTATTTGTTAAAAAAAATTTTGGTCCAGATTGGATATTTCTATATACAAAACCTTATTTTAGAAACGTTTTTAGAGCTACAAAAAATGATCCAGATATTTTTAAAATTGAATTTAAAAATTTGATTTGGACTTTTTTATGGATATCTTTAAAATTAAAAAATCCAGAATTCACAGATGATATTTTAGAAGAATATTATTTGATAAACATCAAAAAAAGAGAAAACATAAAACATGCTTTAATAGATTTTTTCGATAAATTAAATAAATAAATTTGTTAGCTTATTTATATGAATCTAATTCGCATTATAATCTTTGTAGTTATTATAGCCATCATGTTTTATTTGTTTAAAAATCAAACAGTCAATATTCAACTAGAATCTGTATCTGAAGAAATTTTAAATTCAATGTCAAATACACCTTTTACAAACAGTTTTCCTTCTTCTTCAAGTTATAGTTTTTCTAAATAACTAAAAAAAATATGAAAATAAAAATAAAAATATGTAGTTATGCCTGAAGCTCCAGAAGTTTACAATTATTATCAATACATTTATCCTAAATTAAAAAATAAAATATTATTTAGCCTTAATATTTTATCTGGAAAATATACAAAAAAACAACCTGAAAACTTTAATAATATAAATTTACCTAGCAAAATTTTAAATGTTAATCTTCATGGAAAATTAATTTTTATTGAATTGGAAAATAATATGACAATTGAATTTAGTCATGGTATGACTGGGTTTTGGTCTACAAAAAAAGAAAAAAATAGTCGTTTAGAATTGGTTCTAGAAAAATCAAATTTATATTTTGAAGATTCAAGAAATTTTGCAAAAATGTACGTTTACAATAAAAATGAATATAAATCAAAACTAGAAAAACTTGGTCCAAGAGTTTTGGACATTGATTATGAAACAAACTTTAAATTATTTTTAGAAAAAATAAAAAAAAAGAAAAACTCAAAAATCGGACTTCTTTTATTAGATCAATCTATTTTATCTGGAATAGGAAATTATTTGAGATGTGACGTACTATGGTACACTAAAATACATCACGCTACTAAAGTAAAAGATTTATCTGAACAACAATTATATAGTTTATTTTATAATTGTATACAAATGTCTAGATTTCATGCAAATTTAAGTTGCAAATTATCATGTTATCCCCTAAATTCTACATTTGTATATATGCAAGAAACTGACATTTATGGAAATAAAGTAATCAGAGAAAAATTTGGTTCGAGAACTATTCATACTGTAAAGATTGTCGAAAATAATATATAAAAACAATAATTTATAAAGCAATAATATATAAAAAAATTGATATAATTAAATTTAAATTGCCATTTCCATTTTAATACTAGGATTTGGAAAATATCCCCATAATTCAAAATCTTCTGTTTTTATTTCTTCCCAAGTTTTTGATTTTACACTATCATTTAAAATCAACTTGGGAAAAGGTCTATATTGTCTTTTTAAATGTTCTTTTACAGCATCAATATGAGAACGATATATATGAGTATCTCCTGCTGTATAAATAATTTCTTTAGGTTTCATTCCACATTTTTTTGCAAATAAATATACAAGTAAAGTGTAAGAAACTATATTGAATGACCAAGCTAAATTATCAGAACTACGCATTGTAAAATGCCCACTTAAATATTTTTCTCCATTTATTTCTTCTACATACATCTGAAAACTAAAATGACAGGGTAATAACGCTGTTAATTTGAAATCAGGAGGATTCCAATAACACATCAAAATTCTTCTACTATAAGGATCCGTTTTTAATAAATTTTCCATATAATCTAATTGATCAACACCTTCTCTCTTTTTACAATTTGAAAAATTTGAAAAATCTTGATTGTATAATCCTCCAAAATTTCTAATTTGCCATCCGTACCCTGGTCCTAATATACCTTCTCTATAAGGCAAATTTCTTGATTTCAAAAACTCACTTGAAGTATTTCCATCCCATATCTTTACTCCTTTTTTATGTAAAATTTTAGAATCTGTATCTCCCCTTAAGAACCATAGTAATTCTTCTACAATAACATTAAAAGGAACACTTTTTGTGGTTAATATTGGAATTGTTCCATCGCTTATATCAAAACGCATTTGATTTCCAAAAATACTAATTGTTCCTACTCCTGTTCTATCAACTCTTTCTTTGCCTGTTTCCAATACAGTTTTCATCAAATCTATATACTTGTATTCTTCGCTCATTGGTTTATTATGATTTTTATATGTTAACACTCTATATTCAATAGAGTTTTCAATATATTTTTCTGAAACACTTATCAATTTATAATTGTTGGAAAAATAATCTAACGATATAAATCTATCAGGTTCTCCTTGTTCTTTTTTATATCCTTTTATTTGAGTAAAATAAATCTTGTCAATTTGAAATGAATATTCTCTTAAAAACAGATTAAAAATTTCTTCTCCTCCAATTACATATTTTGTTTTTTTGCATTCTATTTTTAATAAATCTTTTAGTTTTAAGTAAAATAATCCTTCATTTAAATCATCTAAATTTTTTAATAATTTCTTATCCGTAAGTTTTAAAAGATTTTTATTTCTTGTCAATACAATATTAATTCTGTTTTCTAAAAATTTTGGTAATGATTTATAAGTTTTTGAACCCATAATTACAATATTATTTTTTGTAACATTTTTGAAAAATTTTAAATCCTTTTTTAAATGAACCAATAAATCTTTTCCATCGTTTTTTCCAATACTCAACTTGTTTTTATAAAAGAATACACTAGATATTAAATTATACATTTTATAATTTAACATAATTTTTTATTTTCATTTTTATTTTAATAAATCAATTCCATCAAATCTCTTTCTAAATCTCCAATCATTTCTTCAATATCTTTTGATAATTCATAATAACATTTTTTTCTATAATCATTTTCTTCTGAATAGGCAATACTTAAAAAATGATCTTTTTTATTTTTTAGTTCTTCAATTTTTAAAAATAATTTAACTATTTCACTTGATTGACTCATTTAAATATTTATTTTTATTTTAGTTTTCATTTTTATTTTATAATCTTTCTGCATTGTAGTAATTTACCAATTTTTCCTGAGTTCTTGCATAAAAATAAAGATTTACTGTGTAAACAATCAAAAAAATGTATAATAAAACTATGAATAACGCTAAAAAAACACCGCCTTTATAAATTACATCATTCATTTCTTCAGAAAATTTAAGTTTTAATACAATTTCATCCATAGTCTTTTTTCTCTTCTTTTTTTTACATTTTTATTTTTTTTTTACGTTTAAAATTTTAAAATAATTTTATATAATTTAGTAATAGTTTGAAGGATACCTTGGAAGACACAAAACTCGATTTGATTGATAAAAAAATGAATGGTATAAAAATTGTCAAGTATATAGCTTCCGGCGGATTTGGAAATGTTTATCAAGGTCAAAAAAATGAAGAAAATATAGCTGTAAAAATCCCTATCAAAGATAATCCTAAAGCTGAAAATAATATAATTTCTGAATATTATATATATAAAGAACTAAATAAAATTGATAACCCTAATAAATTCTATATAAAATTACATGAAAATAAAAAGCTTGGACAAAAATTTATATCTATGAAACTTTTCGGAGAATCTATAGAAAAAAAATTACATAATAACATTTATTTTAGCTCTAAAGAAATTGCGCAATTAGGTGTCCAGATGATAAATATAATAAGACATATTCATAAATCAGGGTATATACACAGGGATTTAAAACCTGATAATTTTGTTTTTGATTTGGAAGATTCTAATAAAATTTACTGTATTGATTTTGGATTAGCAAAAAAATGGATTGATGATAATGGAAATCATATAGATTTTAAATCTATTAATAAATTTTGTGGAACTGTAAGATTTGCAAGTGTTAATTCATTAAAAGGGTTGGAACAATCACGTAGAGATGATTTAGAATCAATCGGGTACATTTTAGTTTATTTATTTAAAAAAAAATTACCTTGGCAAAATGTTAAAACTAAAGACAAAAAAAAAAAACACAAGTTAATATCTAAGATGAAACAAAATATAAATATTGATGAATTATGCCAAGATTTACCAAAAGAAATAATTACATATTTTAACTATGTAAGAAATTTAGATTTTGAAGAAAAACCACTATATACTTCTTTAAAAAGATTACTAGAAAAAATACAATAGTTATAATTTCATTCCAGTATTGCTATATTTCTCTTCGCCGTTTACAATATATTCATCATTTGATTTTTCTATAATTATATGTTCAACCATTTCTTTTAAAGGATTTTGATTAAAATTTATTAAAATTCCGTTTTTGTAATTTAAAATATTTAAATAAGTAATTATCTGTGGAATATGTACACTTCTTAAACTTCCTTCTATAGCTTTACATTCAATTACTATAGATTCAGTAGGTAAAACTATATCTGATCTTATATTTCCAACTACATAGTCTTCATTATTTATACTATAAGTTATTGGTAAAATTTGCTCTTTTGAATATATAATTGAATTTTTTCTCAAATGAACACATAATGCTTCATGATATACACATTCTGAAAATCCTTTACCTAGTTTAGAACCAACTATTTTAGAAAATTCTATTATTTTATTCATTAAATTATTTTGTTTTAAAAATTTTTCAATATTATTTTAAAATATAATATTATTATGGAATTCAAGCATTTACAAAATACTGAACAAACATATACTTTTCATTTTATTAATTCTATGCATTATTCGATAACTTCTTTGAAAGCTTCGTTTTATTTTTTTATTCATGCATTTTATCCAGATTTTTTTGAGTTTGAAGGTAGTAAAACTATTTATAATCTTTATAATAAATTATTTGATTAGTTTTAAACTTCATAACTTATATTACAAGACATTGAACTTGATTCTGACTCTGACTCTGTTTCAGATTCTATCTCCATTTCAATTACAGTTGTTGTTAAATGTTCTGTATATTCTATTTCTTTCTTATCTAACAAAATCAAACTTTTCTTATAAAAAGGATTTGAAAATGATTCCAAATATTTATCATATAAGTTTTTATTATTTTGATATTTTTGCACTCTTTTATAAATATCATATAAATCTTTTTTTATATTCTTGAACCATTCTTTACTTCTCTTTAAATTTATTATACTCCATTTATTAATTTTGTAATAAATAGCTGGTTTTTCTGATATAAAAGTCATAAATAATTCTTTATTATCAATATTTTCATCAGGATATATATAACCTTCTTCATTTTTAATTATGCATCCAACTAAACCTTCTTTTATAATAGAGTCATCAACCATTATAAATTCTTCTTTTGATATTTCTGCAATTTCACATTCTAAAAAATCACATTCATCTAAATCACAAACTTCCATTTGAATCTGTGTTTGTAACCAATAACCAAATGGAATACCATCTGTATTTATTTTTCTTGATAAAGGACATTTTATTTCTAGCATTACTCCTTCATTTGTTATTCCGTCTGGAGAAGCTGCTAGCCACGGTAGTTTAGAATGTGTTATCAATCCAAAATCATTAATCTTTGTTTTTTTATTAATTGAGTAAAATCTTGCTGCTATAGGTTCATATAATTTTCCGTGGAGCGTATATATAGTGTCCTTAAAAGGTTCGTAATTATTACTATAATATACATTACACTTCTTTTTTATGTATTCATCTAAACTTTCATATGAATTAGCTCCTTTTAATGGATTTTCTTTTATAATAGCTTTTGGAAAAGTTTCGTTATATGCTTTTATAACTTCTTTTTTTAAAAATAAACAACTTGCTACTTCACTTGCTGTTATTTGTTTATTTCTCTGAATAAACCACTCTTTACTTCTCTGAGGAGGCTGTGGCAAATTAAACAACTTTAAAACTTTTTTATTCATAATCTAACTTATTATTATATTAAAAATATTTCTTTCAATTTTTTTTAATATAAATATTAAATATTAACAATTTTTCCTTTCAATGGTACTGGTTCGATTAAATCGCTTAAATCATCTTCTTTTTCTACATTTTCTACTTTTTCTTCTGTTTCTTTAGTCTTTCCTAAAGAATTTACTTTTTCTTTTACTTTATCTAAATTTTGTTGAATAAACATGATTAATTGAACTACGTTAAAAGCATCATTCAAAGTATATTTTCCACTCATCTGCGCAATATTATAACTCTTAATAATAATATTAAGACTGTCTTCAACAGTCATATTTTGAACATCTTTACCTTTAATATACTCAGTTGCTTCTTTTAATTTTTCTTCAAATTCAGGTTCTAAACACTTTGAGTTCAAATTTTTATTAATATAAATAGTCATCAAATCAAATAAATTATCAATTGTTAAACTAACTTGTTGTACACCTTCTTGAGACATTTACAATTTTATAAAAAAAAAAATTTTAAATTTTTTTTTAATATTATTTATAATATAACTTGATAGTTTCTATTATATATGGATTCTCTATAACATAATAATTTTTACCAATATTTACTTCAAATTCAAAATCTCTTATAAAATTTTTAGTTTGTTCATTTATTTTTAGATATAATTTTTTATTAAATACAAGTATTTCAAAATTTGAACCACTTGTACATTGTGTGTATGGTATATAAGGAACTTCATATTTAATTTTTAAATATTGTTTATCAAATGTTTCTAAATAATTACTCCAATTATATATTATTTTATAATTATTTTCATTTAACAATATATCTTCAAATAACATCCAATTTAATTCAGTTTCTGATACATGATTAGATATATCTTTAAAATTAAAAGGAGATAAAATATACCAACATATACTATTAGGAAGACTCTTTATATAATTTAATTCATTTTTAAATCTTGTATCTGCAAATACTATATTTTTATCTAACAAGTTATTCTCTTTTATATAATTATCTATTTTTTTAATATGCCAATCAGAATCAATGGTTCTTATAACTTCTGTTCCTAAATATTGCAATAATTCTCTATATGTTTTAACTTTCTTTTCTAATAAAAAGTTGTAATTATCATTTATACCCAATTCTTTTTTTAAAAATTCTTTTTGATCATTTAAATAAAAATCTCCTGTATTTATCACATTATTCTTATTATCAGACAAATATTCCATTGTTATATTCAACATTTTACATGTTAATTTTTTTAATTCGTCTCCAAAATTTAATATTTGATATCCATGTTTTTCACACACTTGCGCAAGTGTTGTTTTTCCAGAGCCTTTTCTTCCGCTTAAAGATATTATCATTATTTGATTTATTTAAATTTTATTTTTCATTTTATTTTAAATTAATAACTTGAAATTTTCTTCTGAAAATATTATTCCATTTTTTATATTTTCTATAATTTTTTGAGTTTTTTCAGACGTTATTAGATTATAAAGTGAAACTATTATCAATACTATAGTTAATATATAACATGTAGTAGACCAATCTTTTTCTGATATTTTATACATAGGAGAAATAAATTTATAACTAAATGTATCTACTTTCTCTCCCCCAGATAAATAAGTTTCTAGTTCTGTTAGACAACATGTATCGTCATTAAAAATCCAGTGAATTAACAAAGATAACCCAAATACTATATGTAATAATAAAATTAGAGGCGAGTTTGAAAAAATAAATGGAGCAAATAATACAAATAATATTATAATAATATGAAAAGCGTTAATTATATAACTTAACATTAATATAATACAAATAAAAATTTTATATAAATAAAAAAATTTTATAAAGTAAATTTATAAATGTTTAAAAATATATCTCTACAAGCTATTATTGCAAGCGTATCATATTTTATTTTTATAATGTTCATTTTTTCAAAAAATATGAAACCTGTATTTTTACCTTTTATTCTTCTTTCAGGTTTTATAATGTCTTTTTTGATAGGTTATGACATAAATTGTTTAACACTAGGAAACTGTGCAACTTGGAGTTGGATTAGAGCCATATCTATAGCTTTAGGCACATCTGCCATGGTTTTTTATTCTGGCAAATAAATTTATTCAAATTAATATGGTTAATTAATTTTTTTTATTTAATTTAATATTATTAATTTGATTTTAAGATTAGACTGTAGAGAACGTGACTTAATAAAAGAATTTGAAAATGAACATGAATCAAATTATAATGTAGAAAAATTAGAAATAGGTGATATAATTATTGAAACTGAACAAAATTTATTAATAATTGAAAGAAAAACTTGTTCTGATTTAATTGGAAGTATTCTAGATGGTAGATTTCGTGAACAAAAAAAACGTTTACTTTTATTTAAAGAAGAATGTCAAAAAAATTGTATTGTAATATTTCTTATAGAACAAAATAATTATCCTATAAAATTTAAAAAACACTTGTCATCTTCCATTATTCATTTAAATTTCTTGTATGATTTTAAAGTTCTCTATTCTAAAAATATTACAGATTCTTTTGAAATTTTAAAACACTTAATAAACGAAAATTTTATTAATGAAGAAATTAAAAATAAAACTACAAATGATGAAAATATTACATGTCTAAAAAAATACAAGAAAAATTGTGGTTATTCTAATTTTGTAAAAATGTTAAATTGTATCGATGGCATTTCAATCAACACAGCATCAGCAATTGAAAATAGTGGTATAGATAAAATGTCAAAACTTATTGATGTATTACAAAATTATCCATGTGAATTGGAAAATATAAAATGTAATAAAAGAAAAATTTCTAAAAATTTAATTGAGAAATTAAAAAACGGTTTAAATTTATAAATCTAATATTTTTTCAATATCTTCTACGTTACAAATAGATAAATTACAGTTTTGATGATCAAAATTAAATCTAAATAAATTTGTATTGATTTCTTTGATTATATCTTTATGTTTTAAAGTACATTTCATATTATTTTCCATTAAATTTTTTCTTATTATTTCTTGAAAGAAATAACTAAATAAACCTTGTGATTTATTATTTACAGTAGATTCATTTGCTAATTCTGTATTTAAACAGGCTGAAAAACAATATTTATCTGCATTTTCATTCTTATCAAATTCCGTTGTTAATTTAAAACCATTAGACCAAAACATTGGATGATAATTTTTTATTAATCTTAAATCTCTTGGCGCAACTAATGGTTTTGCATCACATTCTAAATGGTATTTCATATCAAGTACAGTACCAGAATTACAAGAATCAAAAAATGCATACAATTTAACCTTTGGTAGTGTCTTTTCTAATAAATTATCATTTAACCAATCATCAGTAATTAATCCTGAAGTTTTATAATCTAAAGGAACAATAACTTCATCTTTTCCATCTTTTTCATCACCGTTTCTATCAATTGTATAACTACCATGACCTGAATAATAAAATAATAGTGTATCTCCATCTTTTTGATTTAACAACAACCAATTTATGGCATCAATAATATTATTTTTTGTTGGAAAATTTCTTTGATCTAAATTTTCTGCTAAACATACAATATTTTTTGGTTCATAATTGAAAAAAGTAGTTAACATTGTATATACATTATTAATATCATTTATACAACCATTTAATTGATCATCTGTCCCTATATAATTTATACCAATCAATAAAGCTTTTTTCATTATAAATAATATATAATAAAAATTATAAAAATAAACTTATTTAGTAGCATTTACAGCCATACAAGCTAATTTATCTACTGCTTTTTCACAAGCAGTCTTTATTCTCTGTAACATTGATTTTGGGTCTGCTTCAGGAGGAGCATCTGCTGATTTTTGTCCTTTACCTTTATATTTTTTTTTATCAATAGACTTTTTTTGAACTTTTGATGCTGATCTTTGAGCTTTTTTAACTTTTAATTCTGGCTTTTTGACAATTTTCTTTGACATTATATAATAAACTATAAAAAAATATAATCAAATTTTTACCCAACTTTCCATTTCTATAACATTTTTAAAATTTAATTCTATATAACTTTCCTTTAAAATATTATTTATTCTCCAATTGTTATCAGTACTTTCTACTATATTATTCAATATATTTTCAATTGAATTTGGATGGTCATTAATTTTTGTCATTATCAAATTGCTTATATCTTCTACATTTGATCTTAAATTGTCGTTTATACATATTGTCTTTTTTAACAATTCTTTTAAATTTTTGTCTATACCTTTTACATTTTCTATTTTTGAATTTATAGAATTTTGAGCAAAATCATTTTTGAAAAATTTTACAATATCATTTATATTGTGTATATTTGTTAATGGTAATACATTAAAATACATTTCATATATAGTCATTCCTAAACTCCATATATCGCATTTTTTTGTATATTTTATTTCTTCATTTAAATTTGTAATTATTTCTGGAGCCATATAATAAGGAGTTCCACATAATTTTTTCCATTTATCTTTTAAATCTTTTACTAAAAAATCTGGTAAATTTTCATTATTATCCTCTGGGTGCATACAACCAAAACCTAAATCTGATATCTTTATCTTATAATTAGAAATTGATGGAGCTTGCCCATTTAAATTATTATAATCTAAATGTAACAATATATTATGTAACTTTATGTCTCTATGAATTATATTTAAATCATGTAAAAATTTTAATCCATCAACTATATTTTTTATAATATGCATTGATAAATTATTGTTAAAACCATTATATTCATTTCTATACTTTTCAAATGGTTCATAATTACTTTTTAATATTTTATATAAATCTCCACAATTCATATATTCAAACTTTAATATATATTCAAATTGTTTTTCATTTATATTTATTGAATAATCAAACATTTTTATTATATTTAAATGATATATATTATATAACAAATCAACTTCACTTTGTATTAATTTTTGCAATTTGTCTTTATAATATATTATTTCATCATCTGAATCTTCTTCTAAATCATCCATATAATTTTTTCCCCAAGGTGTAATTTGATGACTAATTGTTTTAACAGTTGTCATTTCCTTGAAAATCATTTTTTTTGCCTTTTTCTTTCCAATATATTTTTCTATTAATTTTGCTAAATTAATTTTTTTCAAAACAATATAGGTATACTCTTCATCGAATGTAAAAAGATTATTATTTGAAATCTTTTCTTTTATCAAATACACTTCAGAAAATGAACCTCTACCAATTAATTTGTTCACTAATATTTATTTTTAAAAATAATTTTAATAAATTGCTTATTAAAACTTAAAAAATTAAATTACATTTCTATGCCTCAATTCAGTTCTATCAGTTTCTAATGTAATTATTTTAAAATATAAGCTATGATCCGATGTTATATCAGAAGGACTGGATTCCAAAAAATTAAATAAATTCCCGCTTCTATCTGTTATACTAATTGAAAAACGTGATAAATTAGCCTTTGGCTGCTTGTATATTTTAGGCATTTTTTCCCAACAATTCTTATCTAATGTAATAAAATAACCAGATTGAATTGGGGAATCCATCTTCAAAACTGCAAAAGCTTTATTTAATACTGGATCTACTGAATCAATTACATCATTAATTTCTTTTATATTTAAAACTAAATAGGGTTGTCTTGTTACATTATTCTTATCAGGAATTGTTGCATCTAATAATTCAATTGATTTTATATTTTTGTATTCTCTTGGCAAATCAATAACATAACTATTTGGCGAAGGATATAAAGTAGTATCTCTTGTTGAAGAATTTATAGCTAAATAATATTCATTATAACTATAAGTAACATCTGGTTCTTGTAAAACACTGAGTTTAGTATCGTTTTTTGTAATTACAGGATTTCTATTGTAAATACTATTTTGATTTGGCTGTACATTATATGAACTGTATCTAACATAGTGTTCTCCTAATCTATTTGACATTTATTACTTATATTATATAAAAAAATTATATGAAAAAAACTAAACAACTGTTAACCAATATTTTATATCAATAATTTGATTTATTTCTTCTATATCTTTAAATGTTTCCAAAGTTTTTTTTATAACTTCAGGTTTCCCAATCTTCATTCTTAAAGTTGAAATCATAATTACAAGAGTTAATAAATTGAATAAATCAGTTTGAAATCTAGGTTCACCATTTTGAATAATCCATTGTTCCAATTTTTTTAATTTTTCTTTTAAATAATAAACATCTAATTTGTTATCCAAATCTTTTACCAACTCATTATAATTTATAATTGTTTTTTCTGGTAAATCCCATAAATCTAAATCTGACTTTAATATATATTTAAAAACTGAAATATCATTTTGTTTTAAATTTATATTTATATTGTCATATATATAAAATATTTTTTTAACATCCTCAATATTAATATTTTTCAAAATATAAATTATTAAAGGGGTTTCCTTGTACAATTCATTGATTTTTACAGTTTCTTTAAAAACATATAATAAACTAAATAAAGACTCAAACAATCTCTTTTTTATATATTCGTCAATTTTGTTATAAATATAACTTTTTTCATTTATTTTATTTAATTTTAATAAACTTTTTATTATACTTTCAAATTGTTCAATTTCTAAATTCTCATTTGCTAAAAGTGTTTCAAAAAAATCTTGATTTAAATTAAAGTTTGTATAAAATTCTTTTATTATATATTCTATAGTATCAATTTCTCCAAATTTTAATATATAGTTTAAAATATTTAAATTTTCCATTTGCTTTTTATATTGTTTTACAAATAATTTTAAACCGTCACCTCTTAATGTTAGTAACGCATTGTAAATATCGTATTCTTCTATTTTGATATCTAAAGATAATATCTTTTTAAATAGATCCATATTCATACTTTCTTTTTTTTCTATTATATACAAAAGTATATTATAATTGTTTATATCTTTTATATTTAGATTAGGTTTATATGTTAATATTTCATTAAATAATTTTAGATTATTAAATTTTACAGATAGCATTAAAGGAGTTAAACCGTTTACATCTTGTATATCTGGATTTTTTGTAAATTTTATAACATTTATAACTTGATCTACATTTCTATTATTATAAATTACTTCTGTAATCAAGTTTTTATATAAAAATGATATGTAATATATATTTGTTTTATCATCATATTTGATTCCGTTTACTAAATCATATAATACTTGAAATACTTTATTGTTTGGAATGTCTATGTTAAAGTCTCTTTTTAGTAATTTTTTATAAATTGAATTTAAATATTGTTCGCATAATTTATTAAAACTTTTATTTACTAAACAAATATTTTTCACATCTTTACTATCCATTTTTTCAAGTAATTCTAAAAATGAATATTCTTCATTGGATAATTTTTTTAAACTCATTAATATATTAATTTAAAAAAAATTTTTATTATTTATATTTAATGATACCATCTATTACTACTTTACAAAAAGAACATATTAAAAAGGATGTATTAAAAAAAGAATTATATAAAATAATTTTAAAAAGATGCGGACAAAGAATTATTGAAGCTAATAAAAAAAGTCGTCATACATATTGTTTTTTTGAAATACCAACTATTTTGATTGGTCATAACGATTATAATGTTACTGATTGCGCAAAATTTTTAATCAACGAATTGATTCAAGAACATTACGTAGTTGAATTTATCCAACCTAATTATCTTTATATAGATTGGGGAAAATCTATTAATTCAAAAAATAATATTGAAAAACAAGCTGAAAGATATTTAAAAAAATATCCAAATGCAAAAGTACAAATTGTTTATGACAAATACAAATAATTAAGAAAAAAATTATAAATTTTTTTAGATTAAATTTATAATGGGAATTGGAAATTTCAAATTGTGGCATATTATGTTATTATCATTTTTTTTAATTACACATAAAATGTTTTATAATATAGTTACTAAAAATTATAAATTAACAGAAAAACAAAAAGCTCACGTTTTATCTTTTAAAAACGCTATAGTTTTATCATTGATTTCTGTTTTTTTCAATTATAATTTTTTCGTAAATAGTAATGTATATCCTAAAATAAGCGAAATTTTTATACTTTATTTTACAAGTTATCTTTTGTCAGATTTATTTATTGGTAGCAAAGAATACAAATCAAAAATTAATTTACTTGAGGGTTATATTCATCATACTATTTATACTTTTGTAAATTGTTTTTCTATTTATAATTCTAGTACATCTCTATATTCTTTATTTTTTTTAGCAGAAATACCAACTTGTTTATTGAGTTATTATAATATGTTTGATAAACCTAAAAATAAAAAGTTATATAGTAATATTTTCTTAATATTTAGAATAATAGCATTAATATTTTTGACATTATTTACACTTAATGATAGAATAATAAAATATTTTAGTATTCCAGCAATTTTACTTCATATTTATTGGTATAGAAAAAGTATTAAATCTAATAAGAAAGAATCTAATGATTAAATTTTGTTTTTATTTTTAATAAATTACTTGATGATTTATCAGAACTACTAGAACTAGATTTACTAGAAACGCTAGATTTACTAGAAACGCTAGATTTACTAGAAATACTCAAATTATCACCTTTTAAATTTGATTTGCTTTCTTCTTCTAACTTTTTTTTATTACCACAACATGAAAACATTTTTTTAAAATAAAAAATGATTTTTATTTCAATTTTTATTAATATTAATAAATGATTTCTATTAATAAAAAATTTGTAAATGACCCGTTTTATAGATATAAAATGAATAAAGTAGACATATCTATTAAAAACAAAAAGACTACTATAAATAATCTAACTGAAATATGTAAAAATTTAAAAACTGAAGAAAAGATTTTATTTAAATTTTTAACTAATACTTTGGGAACCTTTGGTCAAGAAAAAAATAATAATTATATTATCTCAGGAACATTTGATTGTAATAAAATTCAAGATGTAATATATACTTTTATAGATAAATATATATTATGTAAAAATTGTCAATTCCCTGAATTGTGTAAAGAAAATAATACTATTATTTGTAAAGCTTGCGGTGCTTCAAATTAATTTTTTAAATTTTTCATAATTGATCCAAATTGTTGTTCAATTTCTTTTTTTACGTTATCATCATTAAATCTATTTTCATATTTTTTTGCAAATTTATTAATAGCAGATCCTTCTTTATTAATATTTTCAGGACCCTTCATAATATCTTGTAATAAATCCATTGGATTTAATTGTCCTTTTTGAAATTCACCAAGCATATCAGTAACTAAATTTTGTAAAGAACCTCCTCCTAAAAAGTTTTGAGGTAATTGAGGCTGAGTTTGTGATTGAGATTGACGTGCAATAGGAGCAGCTGGTTCAACCTTTGAAATACACTTGTTATATAATTCATCTAGTTCTTCTTCACTTAAATTATTTTCCTTACCCTTTTTGATGATTTGCAAAGTTTTATAAATATTATTTAATAATAAAACAAGATCCTTTTTAGTATTTCTATTCTCATCTTTGAAATGACTTAAATCCAAAATTCCATTAAATACTTTTTTATCATTTAAAAAATCAAATTCTTTTGTTTGAATTTTTTCACCAGTCTTTAGTTTTTGACAAATATGCTTAATATCATCTGAAAAAGATGCTAGATTATCATATTCTGTATTTACCCAATCATCATATACACTTTGTTTTTCAAGTTTCTTTACAAAATTTGTTAGCGACTTTTTATTTTCTAAACTGATTTGATCAAAACCAACTTCAATTTCAAATACAAATTTAAATATACTCTTTACTAATGAATCTTTGATAGGCATTTATATATTTAAAAAAATAAAAATTAAATTTTTGACGAATAAATTGTATATTTATTTTTCAAAAAAAATTATATCTGATTCAGATATCTTTTTATACATGATTGCAATTTTTTCTTCATTCTCTTTAATTTTCCCTTCATTTTCTTTTATAATTTTTTCTAATGAATCAATTTTTTGTCTAACTTCTTCTATTTGCGTTAATAAATTAAACGACAATAATCCATAAAAACCACTTAATGCTAACAAAATATACATAAATATATACTATTAAAAAAAAATTGAATTTATTATCGGTTTAATATAAATAAAAATGAAATTTACTTTAATTCCACAAACTGATGAACTTTTTGAAATCTATAAGACTAGAAGAGAAAATCTCTCTGATAGAGGTGATTCTGGATTGGATTTAGTTACACCTGAAGATGTTTTAGTTCCAGCAAATGACAAAGTTTTATTGGATTTAAAAGTTAAAGCTCAATTAACTTCAAACGTTTGTCCTTGGAGAGTTTGTTTAAAAAAATGCCCTTTAAGATTTTCAAGTTCTAAAAAATATCATTCTTATATTCTTATGCCACGTTCAAGCATTGCTACAGCAACTCCTTTGATGATGCTTAATAGTATTGGTTTGATTGATTCAGGTTATACTGGAAATCTTAAAGTTCCACTCATTAATGTATCAAATCAAGATTTTACTATTCCTAAAGGTTCAAGACTTGTTCAATTGATTACGCCTAATTTGGAACCTATTAAAACCTTTAAATTAAAAACAAAAGATGAATTTGATAGAATTACAGAAAGAGGTGAAGGTGGTTTTGGTTCAACTTCTCATAAATAAAATCTAAAAAAAAATTGAATTTTAATAAATAAATAGAATATCAAATGGAACTTGGAAAATTTGAAAACAATATGAAAATTGAAGATTTTAAAAATATTGCTGTTAACAATAAATTACCTGCTGAAGATAACTTGAAAGCTTTGAGCAGTGATAAGGTTGTTGGAGTTGAAGATAACATGAAAAAATTAGTTGATGATAACAACAACTTTAGCGGTGTTGAAGATAATGTAAAAAAATTTGATGATGACTCTCTTAAAAATTACACTAGAACTATTATTAATAACAGTGGTACTGGAAATATTATTTTCAAAAAAAATGATACAAAATATGATTACAACGATTATCCAAATGATGATTCTGTAAATTTTGCTGTAAATAATAAAATTACAAAAACAAAGATTATTTTAAATGTAATGTTGCTTATTGGTTTATTTATTAACTTTTAAAAAAACAAAAATTATATATACAAAAATATAAATATAAATTACTTTCTACATGTTTTATTTTTAACAGAGCATTCAGCTCTGTTTTTTTCATACCTTTCCAAAACTTTAATAAATGAAGGTGATGGTACAGTGTAAAAAATCTCGTTTTTAATTTTTTTTAATTTTTCATTATATTCTTTTTTTGATATTTGTTCTGATTTTAATTTTGATTTTAATATTTTTTTTTCATTTTTATAACATTCTGATTCTTGAGTAATTAATTTTAAATTTACTTGATGTTTGATTAAATATAACCAATAAAATAACTCTATTCGACTATTTGCAAATTTTTCTGGTGGGAATTTTTCTAAAAATCCACCAAATGAATCTCTACAGTAAATACATGGCAAAGTATATTTTAAAGAATATATCATTTTAATATATTCTTCTTTTATTTTTAAATGTTCTTTGTTGGTATTATCTACTTTTACAGGGTATCTACCTAATATTGATGTAAATAAAAAATTCCATAAAGCTTTTCCCCAAAATTTAGTATTCATACCACTCGTACTTTCATATTTTTTGAAACTTGATTCTTTATATTTTGATAATTCTGTAAACATATTACAATATATTTATAAAAAAATACTGTTTAAATAATAAAAATTATATTAGTAATGGAATTCTTTGTTGAAAAAAAAAATAATGATAATAATATTCGTCAAGAAATAGGTTTCAAAAAAGGAGAAATTGCACAAATATATAGACCCCAACATTACAATGGGCCAACGCTAAATATTTTTCATTATAAAGGTTATAAAGTTGAAATTATGGAAAATCAAAGATATGATACTGACGAAATAAAAGTTCATATTTTAGGTCAAAATGTTTCTAAATTTTTAAAAATTAATAAATATTTCCTAAGAAGAATTTAATAATTCTGTTTCAAATATTTTAAAACTTTTTTCTCCATAATCAATCAATTTTTTTATGTCTTCTTTTGATAAATCAAAATTTACTGCATTAACGGATAAATTTTTTATTTTTATTACATATTTTTGTTTTTTATAAATTTCTGTAAATTCGTTTTCATCCATCTTTTTAGATATAATACTAATAATTTGAGATATATAATCTCCAAAAGTATTTATTTCTGTATTTTTAGAAATATAATCAGCGTCTTTAAAAATATGAATACCTAATAAATCTCCAATGTCTTTTTTGCAACAAAAATTTTCTATATCTTTACAAAATAAATCGCATGGAAAATTGTTTTCTAATCCTGCATCTACAATATAATCATTTTTATATTTTTGTTTAGTAAAAAAAAAGGGTATGTTTACAGCAAATCTTATAGCTTCTGTGATTTTTATGTTAGGAGTAGTCAAATGATTAAAAAATTCATATTTGATTTTATTCAAGTTATAAGCAATAACTGTATATTTTACAGGATAAATTTTAAATAATTCTATAAATGTAATATTTGGGGATATACCCTTTTTTATTAATAAACATTCAATCCATTTAATCAATATTTTACCGCTTTCTAATCCCCAATCATTTAAAAAATTACTAAAATTTAAATTTGTCAATTTATTACCATTTATATTTATAACTTCTGTTATCATTTCTTCAAATGTAAAATTTAAAACTATAAATAATCCTAAAAATGTACCTGCTGAAATACATGCAATATGTTCTAAATTAAAAAAAAAATATGGAGAATTATAAGCGCATTCTAAAGCTTTTACAGAAGCAGCAACTTTTGGCCCACCTCCTGATATTAATAAAGTTTTGATTTCTTTTTCTTTCATTTAATACTTTTTTTTAAAAATTATAATAAATTTATACGTATTTATACAAATTTAAATTCAATTTTATAATTACTGAAACTGTATCCTGCATCTAATAAAGATTTCAATTGATCAGGTCTTTCAATCAAAAATTCAGTTTCTCCCAAACTTTCTGCTGAAAATTTAATTTCAAAACCAAAAGAATTAAAGTATAAATTCAGTAAATTAAATTCTCTAGCAGTTAAATCTAAAGGATCATATTTATTAAATAACATATATATACCATTTCTTGCTAGTAATATTAAAATATCAAATAAAGTTTTTTCGTTTTTACAATTATCTTCCAAGTCTAAAACTATTGCTTTTTTAGGTTTTACTGGACTACAAAAAATTTCCTGAGAAATTTCATATATATTATCATAGTCTTCTTCTTCTAAATTCATTTACTAAAAAAAAATTGAAAAAAATTCATTTTTTATTTTCGTATGTCTAGACTTGTTAATATTTTTAATAATACTTTTGCAGTAATAGGAGTTTTCAATACTGCTTATGCTGTAAAATATTTAGTTGAAGAATACAATAAGAAAAATGAAAAAAATCAAAAAGATAAATTACTTGAACAATTAAATGAAAAAAATCAAAAATTACTTGAACAATTAAATGAAAAAATTAAATATGTAGAAAATGTAAGTCAAAGAATTGAACATATACAATATACTTTAGATGAATTGAAAAATATTTTAGATGACAGAAACAAATCTGATTCTCCTTGTGAATTTTACGGAGACAAGTTTGATGATGAAGTATTTTATTAAACTTTTTTTAAAATTTATTATTAATTATGTATAATAATATACTACAATCTGATAAATTTTCTATATCTCATAAATCAAATAATCTAATTGAATTACTATTAAAAATAACAAATAAAAAAATGTCTTATCCTTATAATAAAATCAAAAAATATATATGCAAAGAACAAGATTTACCTATTGATAAAAAAACTCTTGATGGAATAAATTTATCAAAAATTGATATGAATTATATTTTTAATTATTTTAAATTAAACGTCATCTTTTACGAATATGAATTTATATATTATGATAATCAACATAAATATACTATTCTAATTTTTAAAGATGATGTTTCTTTTTTTAATTTTAAATTCGAAAATTCAGAAAAATGGAAAACTGATAAATTACCAGAAGAAGTTAAACTTTTAACTGATAAATCTGAATACATTTTAAAAATATTAAAATATATAATACAAAAATATAATCTATGTAAAAATAAAAAAACTATTGTAAATATCATTTTTTTAGTTGAAAAATATTTAAATAAAAGACTTTCTCTTAGAGAATCTAGAATTGTTTACATGTTAATAAATCCATTAATTGGTTTGGATTGTTTTATTAATACATAGCTTTACACCAAGATTCATTTACACCTGTAAATTCAAATAATAAATGTAATACTGCAACTAATACTATTCCTCCTATATACATTGGTAATGTTCCTTTTTCTTTATAATCAGGAAATTTAAAAGTTCTAGTAAAAACAGAATATATTAAAAAATTTATAATTATACTTAGTAAAGCTAAAACAAATAATTCTAATGATATTTGCATAATTGTTCTGTTAGTCATTTATTATATTTTATAAAATTGTTTTATCATATTTAATTAAATTAATTATTTTTATAAAATTTATATTAGTATATTGTCTAACTGCAAGTTTATTTTGACAAAAGGAAAAAATAAAGGTGGGTTTTGTAATAAATTAAATTGCACAAAACACACCATTGTTTTACCTAATTTAAATACCAAAAATGATTATTTTCAAAAATATTTTTCATTATTTAACAATTTGTCAAATCAACATCAAATAAAAATTATAAAAAATATTGACAATTTAAATGTTCTTGAAAAAAATTCTTCTGAATTTTATAAAAATAAAGTTTTTTTAGACAATTTTTTTACATTACCTTGGGATAAATTTTTTACATTTTCAAAAATTGATATACAAAATTTAGAAAAAGACTTTGATAAACATATTTATAAAATGGATGATGTAAAAAATGAACTAGTTAATTACCTATGCAAAAAGTGCACAAATCCAAATTCAACAAAAAATATTCTAGGTCTTTATGGTTCTCCAGGTATTGGTAAAACTAAAATTATTCAAACTTTATCAAATTTACTAAATTATCCAATGTACACTATCCCTTTGGGAGGAATTAAAGATTCTTCATATTTATTAGGTCATAATTATACATTTGTTGAATCAAATTATGGAGAAATTGTTAGAGCCCTAGTAAAAACAAAAATAATGAACCCTATAATTTATTTTGATGAATTAGATAAAATATCAGAGTCTAATAATGGTAAAGAAATTTATTCATTACTAACATTTATTACAGATCCTTCTCAAAATACTTTTTTTAAAGATCATTATTTTGGTTCTAATGATATTACTTTTGATTTATCAAAAGTTTTTTTTATTTTTACTTTTAACGATATTACAAAGATTGATTCTGTATTATTAAACAGAATAAATTTAATAAATGTTTCTGATTATTCAATTTCTGATACAAAAATAATATTGAAAGATTACAATATTAAAAATATATTACACAATATTAACCCTAAATTTACTAATATTCATTTTGAAGAAGAATGCTTTGATTATATACTAAACTCTCATCCAAAACTTACTATTCGTGAATACATTTTTTTATTTGAAAAAATAATAATGGAAATTAACAAGTTGATATTTTTAGACAAAAAACCTTTTGAAGATTTTTTAAATATAACAATTGATATTTTTAAATCTATATATAATAATATAAATGTAAAAAAAAAAGAACAGCTTTATTTGTCCATGTATTTGTAATTACAAGTTAATTTTTATGAAACTTTTTTATATATAATTATTATATAAAAGATTTTATTATGAGAAATTCAATTGTCATTATAGTTTTTGTATTTTTATTTATATTTTTATTGATTGTATTAAATTCAAATTATTTAAAGTATAATTCTGAATTTAAAATGATTGATTTCAAACCAGATAGTTTTATTATAAAAAAAAGAACACCTGATTTTATTCTTTTAGATACTCCAGAAGATAAATCTTTTAAAAATTTTTGTATTAAATGCAAAAAAAATTTAAATGATTTATCAAAAGATTATTCAACTCAAACATTTTTAATTTCTGGAGCTTGTTCTTCTTGTGATACTCCAAATATTCCTAAATAAATGAATACATATTTTTCCATTCATTGAATGCTTTGTCTTTTTTATTTTTTAATTTGATTTTATTTAATTCTAAATATGATTTTAATTCTTCTTTAGATAATGAACTAAAGTATATGGCATTTTTTAAATACAAACATTGAGTATTAATTATTTTCGTATTAATTCCAATAATATAATTTACAAAATTTTCAGGTAAAGTATCAAATAACGTAAAATAATATTCTCCATCTTTTTTATCTTTAATCATAATACTAAGATTTTCCAATTCTTTTATGATTTTTTCTTTGTATTCATTATTTATATTTAATTCTTTACAAATTATGTATTTCTCTGAATTTGTAGGTCTACTAGTCAATGGTTTAAATATTTCAACCTTCTTAAATATTCTATGTAACAAGTATAACATATCAACACTTGTTTTTGTATATGTATCATACATTTTCAATACAAAATTTGTATTTTCACTACTTAAAATTAACATTGATAATATTTCATGGATAATTAATGAATAATGTAACTGCTCTTTATTATTAAAATCTGTTCCTTCATCAAATCCTCCATCGGCTGTTATAATTTTTACATTTTTATTCAATTTTTCTATAGATTCTTTTAAATTATAGATATTATCAATATTAATCAAATTTCCTGTATTATCTATACCATATGATATTAATACATTTTTATTTACAATATTTTCATTATAAGATGGCAAATTATATTTTTTATATTGATCCATTTCTTTATTTAAAGACATTGATACAATACATACTTCATTATTTGAATTTTTGTTTTTTACAATACATTTGTATCCATCTTCATCTACAATTATTTTTTTCTTATTTTTTTTATTGAAAAGTTTCTGAGAAACCTGAATAAAACCACCTGGCGCTTCTGCTAAATGTATTACGCAATCTAAATTTTTGTCAATTCCTACTAAATCAAATTTATGAACTATCTCCCAATATTTATAAAATGCTCTATTTATAATTGGGTCTCTTACTAAAAAATCATAATCATTTATAATCCATCTTACAGTTTTCCAAATATTTTGATCTATAGAATCTATATTATTCCTCAATTCATTTAATTCTTCTTTATATCCATAAAATAATCCCTTTTGAACAGGTATTGAATCATGAATTTTTATTACAAGATTGTTCATAATTTTCTTTATTATTTTTTTTTTTCAATTTTTACTTAAGGTTTGATTTATTCTATCTATTAAATCAGACTTTTTTCCTGAAACTGCAATTTTTAAATCTCTCGCAATCTTTTTCAATTCTTCCAATTTAAATTTATCTAAATTTACTTTACTTTCATTGTCATTTGATTTTATTTCAAGATTTTCATTAGACTTTAAAGAACCTATCATTATATCTAGTAATTTATCTATATTTTCCAAATTTATATTATTAATATTATAGTCGTTATCCATGTACAAATAATAAGCTTCGAATGACAAATCTTCATCATTATTATAAATTTTTAATATTAATTTTTCATCTTTTGATATTTTTTCTTGCAAATTTGTTTTTAAATCTATTAATTTTTCAAGTTTGTATTCTACTTCTAAATATTTTAAATTAAATTCATTATTATAATCTTGCAAATTATTTACAAATTCAAAATCGGCTTTTGTATTCAACTTGAATAACTTGAAACCTAAATCTAAATTTTCCAAAGAACTTAGATTATATTCAATCTCGTTTAAATATGATTTTGGCTCTTTATTTATTTTTTTACTTAGAACATTTACATTTATATTTTCAGATTTTTTATCTCCCTTTTTTATAATTATATAAGAGTATAAACTCGATATTGTTTTTTCATAATTTTCCAACTTGAAATTTTCAGAATTAATTTCTGAAAAATTTTTATTTTCAACTACATTATAATTTTCTCCTAATAACTTTACTAATTCTTCAATATTTACTAAATATTCATTTGATATCGATGACATTATATTATCACCGTTCAAATACATTTCCATTTCATTTCCCCAAATTTCTTTGTTTTCTTTTAAAATTTTTATACTATAAATCAAATTATTATTTTCAATCAACCAATTTTTATCTTTTAAAGTATCTTTTAATATATTTTGATCTATATACGTCAATACAATAAATCCATTAGCATCTAAATGCTGTTCGCATATATTTATAAAATTTTTAATACTTGTTTCATTTTTGAACATGTAATGAATACCAAAATTACAAACAACAGCACTATATTTATCCTTAATCATTGAGTTTAAATCATCTGTAATATCGGCAGTCAAATCCAATTGAACAAATTTATATTCTAAATTTTTATCATTTATTTTTTCTAAACGATTATAACATTCGTCAATATTCCCCTTTGATATATCAAAACCTAAAACATTTGAGAAATTATTATGTATCCATTTATTTATATCTCCACCTCTTCCAGAACATAGTTCTATTAGACTTTTTGTTTTAGAGTCTTTAATTTCAAAAGCTATATATTTATATAGATAATTTTTAATATAATTATGATATTTTCTCATATTTAAAAATAAAGTTGAATTCTTATTATTATTATTTATATTTTTTAAATTGTGCAACTTTACAGGATTTTTAATATTTTTCCAAATGTCTTTTGCTACATTAATATTATTTCCCCATTTTGATTTTGTTTGCAATTTGTCCCATCTTATTTTTATAGGGACAAATCTATTTTCATTTGATGACCAATAAAACTCTACTACTGTTTGATCTTTGAATTTTTGTAATGTTAAATCAAATTCATTATCATATATTTTTGTCTCCCATGTTATTTCTTTAGGTTCTTCTATAGACCAATCTTCTATTTTTACATCTAAAGAATTAAAGTCAATCATATTCGGTTTGAACAATTCTAAATTATTTTCTTTATTTTCAGGATTATTTATATAGAGCTCATATATTGTACCGTCTTCTTCTCTATTCTTTTCTTTTATCCAAAAATCTATTGTATTTTTTTCGTGAGGTTTCCATTTCAATAAATTTTTCCATTTTTTTGTTAATGGATAAGGTTCATTAATTGGAACAAAAATTAGTCCATCCTTTTCATATTCTTTATCAATTTCATTTAACATTAAATCTATACCTATTTGAAAATTATCTACATATTTCTTTGCTTTAATTTCATAAAAATCATTTACATATTCTATATTATTTATAATTTCTAATCTTTTATACAAATTAAAATTTATATTGTCTCTTAAGTCATTTGAGTTATGTACAAGAACATCAAATATTAGAAATATAATTTTTGTACTAGTTCTTATTATTTCTACATCTAAAATTGTTGAATAGTTATTTTTTACTTTTATATTTGTTTTAATTATATTATTCAAATTGTTATCAAAAACATATACACTTGAATTCTTATCTATTAATAAGATACCTCTTTCTCCGTCTGCCTTGTAAGACAATAAATACTCCTTTTTCAATAAATTAAAATGTTCAAAATGTAATGTTTCTGGTTGAGCCCCTACAAAATATTTGTTTTTTACTAGTGATTGATATTCGTTTAATACTGCATTTTTTTCATTATTTGAAATTAAATAGTAATTTTTCTGTTTATATTGAATTATAGTATTCAAATGTGCAAAAATATCTTTTAAATAATCTTTTGCATTTATATTTTGATTGTTTAAATTTTTAACTTCTATTTCTATATGAAACTCTGATTGGTTGTTTATGACTACTTCTGTCATGTCTAATATTAAATATTCGTTAAGATTAAAAGTCCATCTTTTTTTAGTTTTTTTAGTTGTAGTTTTATTTTTACTCAATTCAATAAATTTTTCTTCAGTAATTAATCTTTCATTTTCCAATGATAATTTTATATCATAATTAAATATATTATACATTCTTATAGGAGTTTTTAGCATACAAGTTGTTTTTTCGTCTTTTATTATTTTTTTTACTTTTTCTATTTTATTTTTTCCATTGTTTAATGTTACTTCATTTATAAAATTATATTCTTCATAAATTTCATGACTATTAGTATAATTTGATCCATATATATTTTTTATATTATAGAATATTTCAGGATCGTTTTGCGGTTTAAAACCTTCTTTAAATTTTCCAATTCTAAATTCTAATTCATGCGTTTTAATAGAATTTTGAAAAAAATTGTTTGTAATATCGTAAATAACTGAAATGTCCTTTTCACTTAAATCCATTTTTTTATTTTTTTTAAAAAAATTTTCATTTTTTATTTAATATATAATAATAATGTATTCTGAATACTTTTTTACCATTTGTAAAAATTTTGTATATTATTACATTAAAAAATATTGGAATGATTCAAATCATCATTATAAAGTTTTTCAAAATCAACTTTTAACATTTCATAAACTTAGCGATGATGGAAAGCAATATTTATTAAAAAAATTTTTTAAATTTATTAAAAAAAATTATAATTTAAATGAAGACGAATTTAAACAATTATATAAAAATTTTTTCATAGAATATACAAGCGACATTTTTCAATCAGGAGTTTCTAAAAAACAATTTTCTACATTTAAATTGAAAAATCCAAATTTCATTAATAAAATTAATTTAAAAATTCCAACAATTGAACATTTTATAGTTTCAATGTTCAAAGAATCTGTAAAGTTTTTTTATAATAACGCCAAATTTATAGTAAAGTCAAGATTTGTTATATTGAATAATATAAATGAAAATATAAAAATAACAATATATAAATTTCTACCTTTAAATGATATTTTAATTCTTCAAAAGAGAGTTTTAGACGATGACTATACAGTAGAATCAGAAAAATCAAATGATGAAAAAAATGAACAAAATGATTATATAAAAAACAGTTTAGAAATTAATGACATAGATAGTTTAGAATATTTAACTGAAAAAAGTTCTGAAGAATCTGATATTAAATTGAAGTCTATTTATTAAAATATAAAGAAATTAAGTTAAATATTAAAAAAAAAATTTAATATTTAATATTAATGGATAATAATTTCATCAAATTTACAAATAAATATATTCCGGAACAAGATGAAATTAAAAGAAATATAATAAACAGTGAAGAATTTAAAAAATATTATGAAACTGAAATCCAAAGACAAAGAGAATTACAAATGGCTTCTAATACAAATATTATAACAAGAGAAGCTTATTTACAAAATTTGTTTGCTATGCAACAACAAGCTGGTAATGTTAGTTATGTTAATAATGTTAGTAATGTTAGTAATGTTAATAATGTTAGTAATATTAGTAACGTTAATAATACAAATACTTATAACGAATTTTTGACAAACATAACAAATAATGATAATAGAGTAAATAATACTTTGAATTATTCAAACACTAATCAAATTATGAGCGGTGGAACAGGAGCTGTAAATGCTATAGAAAATAAAGTAAAAGCGATTCAACGAAGAACTGCAGTAAATATCGATACTAAAAGTAATTTGATTAATAAAAAAGAATATCCAAATACAAATGATTTTAAAATTTTCTTGGGAAGAACTTTTTATAATATTAGAAGTATTGAATTATTAAAAATTGAATTACCAAATACATCTCCTGTTATAGACACAAATAATAATAAAATATATTGGATTAATCAAGAAGATATTGAAGATGGTATAATCAATACTGTCACGCAAAATTACCCTGTATATTCTATAACTTTAACTCCTGGATCTTATTCGTCTGAGAATTTAGAAAAAGAAATTCAATTAAAAATGTCACAAGTAAAAAGAAGAAATGGAACTGGAGATTTTCATTATTTTATAGTTGACATAAATAGAGAAACAAACGTGGTTGAATTTGTATCTCAAATACTTCAAAGTTTAAGTACAAATCCTATTTCTTGTACAGCTGATAGTGATATTATTACAATTTCAGCTCCAAATCATGGGTTTTCTGCTGGTGATACAGTTTATATTCACAATGCTTTTAGCGTTGGAGGTATTCCATCAGGAGATTTGAATAAAGAACATTTAGTTTTAAGTGTTACAAATATAAATGCTTTTACAATTGAAATTACAACTAAAGCTCTAAGCACAACATCAGGAGGAGGAAATTTAGTTAGAATAGGTAAATTAGCACCTTTTCAATTATATTTTGGAGAATACGACGATGTAATAGCTAACAATATTGGATATAACAAAGAAAATAGTTCAGATAGAATTAATACTGATATAGACTTTATAAAAAATACAGATTTAATATATATAGAAACTGTAAATGATCATAATTTAGGATCTTCTGATTTAGGTTCATATATTTTTATTAACGATAGTTCAACTATCCCTGATATTGATACTTTACAAACAAATATTTATAATCAAGTTGTTAAAATTATAGATTCTAAAAAATTATTAATTATGTCTTATGATTTTAGTTTATCTACAGTTACATCTACAGTTACAATTGGATCTACTACAACTGTATCAAATCAAATCATTTTTCCTAATTCTGCTTCTTCACAAAACGATTATTATTTAGGTTGGTTTTTAAAATCAGATAATGATATAAGACAAATAACATCTTATTCAGGTTCTTCTAAAATTGCAACAATAAATGAAAATTGGATTGATGAAGATACACTAATTACTTCTACTTATTCTAAATCATTAGAGAATAGATTCTTTAAAAATATTGATTTATCAGAAGATTACATTTATTTCGGAACTAATACTTGGTTAAATTCAAGTCAAGCTAATGTTAACAATAGTTCAGGAAATATTTTAATTTATAATAGATCAAATTTAACAACTTTCCCTAATACGACTATTACTCCAACTATAACAACTACTCATAAATTTCCATTAATTAATTTAACATCTAATTCTCAAGGTTTTAACGGGTTAAATTATGTTACATTAGATTCTTATACTACAGGAAATTCCTACAAAGCTTTTGATGAAAATAACAATGTAGAATGGAGTTCTGGATCAAATTATAATTCTACAAGTTATACAGGTTTAGTATCTACAACATATAGTTCAGGATCTGTTAATGGTGATTGGTTACAAATTAATGTAGGTCAACCTATTAAATTAGATTATTTCGTCATTAGACCATCTTCTACATTTTATATAACTAGAAGTCCTAAATTATTTAAATTATTAGGGGGGAATGATGGATCCAATTGGAATTTATTATATACTTCAACTACAATATCAAATTGGACTGCTTCTGAAAAAACATTTACTATTATTGATAATCAAAATAATTACAGTTATTATAGATTAGTTGTAGAACAAACTCTTGCTTATACAGCAGGTTCCACTTGTGTAATATCAGAGTTGCAATTTTGGGGGAATATTGTAGAAGATGCTTTTAGTTTTGGTCAAAGTGTTAGCATCCCTTATAACAATTCTAATTTAATTCTTGCTGGAGCTCCCTATTCAAGTTTTTGGGGAAGTGTAGGTTCTACTGCAGGTTCATTTTACAAGTTACAATTTACAAACAATACTTGGAACCAAACAAGAATAAATTCACCTTTAACTTATTTTTCTAATGGAAATAGCTTATTTGGATCAACTTTATCGACAAATTTAAACGGTGATTTTATAATAGTTGGAGCACCAAATAAAGATACAGGTTATGCATACGTATATTATTTTGACGATAGTTTCTTTAGAGTAACCACTAATGATATTAATGTAAATTTTGGTTATAGTGTTTGTTCATCAAATGTATCTGGTGATACTATGCAAAATAGATTTGTTGTATCAGATCCACTTTTGAATCAGGGAACTATTTATGTTTACGATACAAAAAATTACAAAGTAACAGATACAACTTATAATTTTGCTTCATCTTATGCAGCATCTTCAAATGATAAATGGCTAATTGTAGGGAATGGTTATATTTCAAATACAGGTGGTTCTGCAACTGTTGGATCATTAAAAATTTATGAGAAATCAGGTGATTGGATAGAAGTTCCATTTCAGAGCGGGTTTATTATAAACGGTGAATATATTGAAAATACTTTGTGGGGACTATCTACTTCAGGCAATTCAACAGTTAATGGTTATGGTTATAAAATAGCCGTAACAAATGAAGATTATCCTACAATTGCTATAACTACTCAAAATGAATCATCAGGTAGTTTTAGAATTATACATTTTGACGGTGATTTAACTCCAATACCATCATATGTTTCTGATAATTTTACTGTTGGTATTAATAGTTATGGACATAGTACTGCTTTGTCTGAAGATTCTATAGTAGCAGTTACTTCTGCTCCGTATGGTACTTGTGGTTCTGTTTATATATATACAAAAACTTTTAATACTGGCGCAACAGCTAATGCGTATACTTTACATACAGAACTTACAAATTCTAACACTGCTTTTGGTGCAAATTTGGCTTTGTCAACAAATGGAACTTTATTATTAATAAGTAGTCATAATGAAAGTACAGGTGGTGCAGTATATATTAGACAAAATACTACTCCAACAGGAGGTAGTTGGGCAAATATAGATACTTTGTACGGATCAAATATCAATGGCCTGTTTGGTTGGAGTATAGCATGTTCTGGAAATGCTGAAAAATTAGTAGTAAGCGAATTAGCAACAAGAACGGTTTATTTCTACGAAAAAAGTGGTTCTACATGGGGATCTACTTTTTCAATATCAAAACAGATAAATTTGTTTGGTAATAATGTAAGTATGAGTCAAGATGGAAACAGTTTTATTGTAACAAGCGCAGATTTTTCAACACCTTATCTTTATAGATGGATGGGTTCTTATTGGCAAGAAACTCAACTTTTAGATAATCCTGTGAGTAATAATTACACTTCACTTTTATCAAGTTTAAATAGTATTTATTTAGGAAGTAGTTTAACAAAATCTATAGACGTATTGGATTTAAATTTTACAAACCCTTTAAAAATTACTCCAAGTGATGGTGTTAACGGAGATCTTTTTGGAAGTTCAGTAGATATTACACCAGACGGAAATACAATTGTCGCCAGTTCACCTAATCACAACACTGGCAGAGGTGCTATTTACGTTTATAAAAAATCTATTACTTCTTGGAATGAAAGTAAAATATCATTAATTACAAGCAATACAGGAGAAAATCCAGGAAGATTTAACAATATCTCTATAAATGAACATGCAAATATAATATTACTTGGTTCTGAATCTGATAATGCTGTTTATAAATTTGTTTTAGAAAATAATACTTGGGGATCAACCAAAATTACTTCGGAATCAAGTTTTTTTGGAAAATCTGTGGCTACAAAAGGCAAAGATTCCATAAAAGGATTTTTATTAGATTCATCTTCAAATACCTATAAAGATGGTATAGTTTCAAATAAAAATTCATTTCCTCAAATAGGAGATGATGTACAATTATTTGATTATCCATATCAAACAGAACTAAGTTTATCTACAACAAGAAATACAAATTCTAATATAGCTCCTTATTTTACTTTTGATAATAGACAAATTGATATTAATCTTATAAAAAATTTCTCACCTAAATATGTAAATATTAAAACAAAAATTAATCATAATTATAATTCTTCAGATATAAATTCTGATATTAGAGTTGATAATACTCTTACTTTACCAAGTTTAGACAATGAACAAAGCATAGAAGGTGTTTACAACAATAAAAATATTTTAATTTTAGGCGCATTAAATACTGAAAGTACATCGGGAACTATATCTACTAAAAATCCATTCAAAAGTAATATAAGATATATATTGTCTGCAACAACTGGAAGTACTACAACTTTTCAAACTGATTACGAACATAAACTTCAAATAGGAGATTCTGTAAAATTTTATAATATATCAGCTTTTCCACTAACTTTAGAAAATCAAATTTTTACAGTTTTAAATGTTCCAAACAGTACTACTTTTTCTATAGACTTTATAACTGGTTTAGTAAATATCAGTTCCGATTCATATATAGGTTATGGATTAATAGAAGTAAATTTTTCCTCTCACGGGTTTAATTATTTTACATCTATTGATAATGGAATAGCTCCAGGTTTGATTACAATAGATACCCTTTTACCTCATAATATTACTCTTAATGAGTTTAAAAGTATTACTGAAACTAATTGTGTACCTTCTATAGATGACTTGTATAAAATTGTAAATATTTCAGACGATAACACATTTAGCGTATATTATACAGACAATTTAGTAAATGGTACACTAGGAACTCAAAATGTTACTCTTAATAATCAAATTATTTTACCAAGTCAAATTGTTGGAAATACAGATTATACAAATTATTTTATTCAAATGTTAAGTGGAGAATTTCAAAATGTTTATGGTCTTTTGACAACTTACAATACTACATCTAAAATAGGATTAATACAAGGTCCTCTTGGAGAAAATTTGTTGTTGGGTACAAATACAACTGTAACTATTCCAAGTGTTAGTCAAAACTTTTTTGGATCATATGTTAAAATATCAGGTGATAGAACTACATTGTTTACAGCTGATAGTAACGAGTTTACTTCTCATATTTACGTTTATAAAGCAACACTTGGTAATAACTGGTTATTAAATAGTACAATTACAAAAGATGATACTTCATTTAATCCAATTTACAGTTATAGTTGGACAATTGATAGCAATACTGCCGGCACTTCATTTATTGTTGGTGATTCTACAGCTCTAAATTATAGTGGTCAAGCTTTAATTTTTGATTACGACGGAAATACTTGGAATGAAACAAAGTTATCGGGTGGTCCTTTTGATGAATTTGGTATAAGTGTCGCAATGTCAGATAATGGACAAATTGTAGCTGTAGGCGCTTGGACAGAAGATGATAGTTCTCAAGAATCTGATGGAGCTGTTTATATTTACAGAAAAAGTACTGGATGGTCAACAACTGCAAGTCAAATTATTTCTGAAACTACTGCAAATAAAAATTTATATTTTGGAAGATCTGTAAAATTATCAGGTGATGGAGACACTTTATTTGTAGGATCAGTGTTTGGAAATTCTGATAATAGTAATAGTAGTGGAGCAGTATATGTTTATGACTGGAGTGGATCTACTTGGGGATCTCCATATGTTATTAAACCAAATACAGCAACTATCGAAGATGATTTTGGTATAGATTTTGCCTGTTCTGAAGCCAAAGATAGATTAGCTGTTTACGCTCGTTATGATAGAGATTATATATATGTATATAAATGGGAATCTTCAACTTCTACTTGGGATGAAACTTTGATAACTTCAAGTGGAAAAGCTATTGATTTTAATAATGGAAACGTTCCATCTATTTCTAATAATATAGCAATGTCTAGAGATGGTTTTACTATTGTTGTAATTAGAGAAAATTCCACAAATCAATATCAACAAATATATAAATATGAATTAATCAATTCAATTTGGGTTGAAACTTTATTATTAGAAGCCGAATCAGAATATATTAAATATCAAGTCACTATGGTTTCAAACGATTATATTCTTGTAGGTCAATTGGAAAAAAACCCCTTAACAGCTGATTATAATACATCATCAAAAAATTTGATTTTATATATTGGTAAAAGTTTAGAATTAAACGATAGATTTGCTTTATATAGTTACGATTCCTCATTTTCAAGTTCTTTACAAGATCAACAAAATTACAATGTTCAGACGTTAAATAAAATAAATATTTCTTCTTTGCTTCATAGTACCACAATAACAAATGGAAATTTTATTGAATTTTCAACTGGTGAAAATAACGGTTTATATAGATTAATTTCTTCTCATACTACAGGTACTTCAAAAATTGAAATTTTATTGTCTTCAAACTTGAATGCACAAGCAAAAGTTAATGATTCAATTTCCCATTATTACATTTTGAACACAATTGAATCTACAAATGTTTCTATAGATAATTTAAAGATTACAGAAACTACAGGTAATTTAGGTTCTGAAGGTGATGCTTTGTTATTTACATCTGCAACAATAAATACAAATGTTACTTTAGAAAATATTATTTCAAAAATCATAGGAACTGATTCTGGGGGAGGTCTTTTTAATTATTATTATAATATAGTAAATTATAGCACCGGTAATATTTCATCTATTAGTTTAAGTGGCGATGTTAAATTTTTACAATCAGATGGCTTTGATGTTTTACCTAATCAACAATTTAATTTAAATATTAATCAAGCTTTGATTCCTAATACTCTTAGTTCTACAAATAAAGCATTAGTTACTAATGGAAATTTTATAATGTTTACAACAGCAAATTCAAATGAAAATTTGATAAGATCTATTACTTCAACAAGTATTGATACATTTGGTAATATCTTAGTAACTTTTAATACAAACTTGAATACTCTAACTCAATTAGGAGACACATTTAAATTATACGCTCAACCTATCAAAGAACCTGGAACAATCGGTTATATAGATGCAAATAATCAGTTTTATTTATACAATTCAAATGATGTAGGTGGTATAGATAGTACTGTTATCAATAATAATCTCCATCAAATTAGAGAAATTTTAGATGAAAATAGATTTTTGTTCTATGTAAATGATTTCTCGCAAGAAGAAGTATTTGGAGGAGGTTTTGAAACCTATATAAATAGTCTTATTCATGGTTTTAACGGTATACAGAGTAATCTAAGAGTAAATCAAGTTCAAAGAGCTATTTCATTAGAAGGAGAAAATTATGTATTTGTTTGTTGTCCCCAATTAGATACTCTTTTAAATACTACAGAAGTACCAAATGTTTTTGCAAGAGTTTCGGTTGACAATAGACCAAATTCAATTGTTTTTTCAAACGTTAATAATTACATAAGTTATCCAAAAGAATTTATTGAAGCACCTTTACAGAAATTAGAAGATATTGAAATTTCTATAAAAAAATCAAATGGTGATTTATATAATATAAATAATTTAGACTGGAGTATGGTTTTATTAGTTACAGAAGAATTGATAATGGATCAAACTTTCAATTTTTCTTCAAAAAGTGGTTTAAATATTGGAATGTAATTAACGTAAAATATATAATAAAAATATACCTAACAATATAAATGCAATAAATTCAATCATATTATTTGTTTGATTTTTTGATTCTTTTAAATTTAAAGATTTTAATAAAATATCTTTACATTTTTCAGACTTTAAAACATAATTAATACATTCTAAATCTTTTTCATTAATTTGATTTTGAGATTGAGGTTCTTCTTCAACTGTCATTTTTTCAATTAAACCTTTTTCACTGTTGTTTACATGTGCCAAAGGTTTACCTAATAAAGGCGACGTAATCTTTTCCAAAGTTAAAGGAGGATTATACATATAACTATTTGATTTTTTTTCCTTGACAAATTTATTGTATATTTCATCTAAACTTGGTTTATCAGATGGAATTGGTAATTTATTTGGAATAACTGATTTAATTTGCGCTAAAGAATTTATTTCTGCAGATTTGTAATTTGGGAAAACGTTTTCTATAAATGAAAAATTTCCGTCGATCAAAATGATTTTTTTTATTATAATTAATAATTAAAAAAATTTTTGGAAAAACCTGCTATTTTTGATTTAATTGAAAATTATCAAAATAAAAAAAATGATTTAATTGAAGAATTAGAAATATACAAAAAATTTGTATTTAATATATATTTCAATAATTTTAATATTTTGACTTATTCATCTATTTTTTTTAATGGTTCACTTGAATGTATAGTAAAATTTTTCTCTGATGATAGTACACTAGATTATAAATTTGATTTGAATGGTTTTAATGCTCTTCATACTTGTTGTTATTATGGACTCTATCACAATACAAAATTTCTACTTGAAAATAATTTTTCTCCAAATACTTTTACTAAAGATTTGAAAACAGCCGCTGTTTTAGCTATAGAATCAAATACACCTACTGTTATAAATATATTATCTTTATTGAAACATTATAATGCTGATTTCGATCTTTTAATTAGCAAATATAACCCTATTCAAACAGCTATAATTAACGGAAACAAAAACGCAATCATGTTTTTGATTAAAAATAATGTTTATATTCAAGATAATATTAAACAAAAATTAATAAAAGAAAATAATCGTTACGCTCAAGGTTTGATAAAAAAAAATAAAAAGAAAGAAGAACTAAACGATTTATTAAAAGAATTATATAAAGAATCTGTCATGTTAGAAGATAAACAAAATATACAATTTTTTTATTCAAAATGGCTGCGATTTAAATTACTTTAAATATACATACCAAATGGAGGTTTGTCAGAACTATGAGAGGTTTCAGAATCTTTTAATAATACATCTACATGTTCTTTTAATACTGTATATACTTCTTTATTTGAATAATAATCATATAATTCTTTATACGATAATTTAATTATATTATCATTTTTGTTTGTCAATAATAAAATATTTATTCTTGAAATTATAATTTGCAATTTTCTTTTAATTGTTCTCATACCAGGATCTTCATTGCATGATTTTACTATATATTCAAGAACATCATTATTTATGTTCAATAAATCTGTAAATTTGAATTGTTCAAGTATATTTTTTAATAAATGAGTTTTTGTAATTTCCAATTTTTGATTATACGTGTAATTATCAACCTTTATTTTATAAAGTCTATCTGCTAAAATCTTATCAATTTTTGTTGGGTCATTATAAGTAAATACAAATAATACTTTTGATAAATCAAATTCAATTCCTGTAAAATATTTATCTCCAGAATATCTATTATTTATAGTACTATCTGTAATATGAATCAAAGCACTAATAATTTCTTTACCTTTTACATCGTCGCTTATCTTGTCCAATTCATCAAATAATATTATGGGATTCATACATTTTGTATCCTTTAAAATTTCTACAATTCTTCCTGGCATTGATCCTATATAAGTTTTTAGATGACCTGTCAATATTGAACTATCAGATTCTCCGCCCAACGGTATTATTCTATATGGTCTTTTGAGAGCTTCCGACATTGACATTATCAAATTAGTTTTTCCTACACCTTTTGGACCATATATTCCTATACTGTTAATTGGAATATCTTTACTTTTATGCATTTGAGCTATTAGATTTATAATCTGGTCTTTTGGATTCTCCAAAAATGACATGTTTTTATTTAGAACTGAGTCTACGTCTTTTAATAAAGTTGATATACAACTATAATCTTCTCCTGAATATTTTCCATATGGAATACTTAGTAAATTATCTAACCACATTTTTTGATTCATATATTCTTCTGAATTTGAATCTGATAAATTTTGTAAAGTTTCAAATTTTGTATAAGCTATAACTTTATTGTTAAATGGCATATTTGATTTCAAAATTTTGTTTTTATAATCATCCATCATACCTAATTCTGTTAGAATTGAAGCTTGTCTAATTTCTTCTTCTAATTTGTTATCTACATCATTTTTTACATTTTTTAATAAATAGGTTAAATGTTTAATATAGTCATCGCTCATTAATTCTGAGTTTACATAATAATGAACCTTTTCCAATAACTTTCTTTTTTGTTCATTTGAAATATTTAATTGCAAAATTTCAACTATACTCGGAATACTCTTTTTATATTCGCTTTTCAACTCTTTTAATACTTTATTTAATTCAACAACTATTTCTTTAGAAAATTTCTTTTTGAATTCTTTTTCTCTTTCCTCTATGGGAATTCTTTCAAAAAAAGTTCCGGAATGAATTGAATCTATATTTTCAAAGAATTCATCGTAATCAACATCAGAAATATCATCTATACTTTCTGAATTCAAACTTTTTTCATTTTTATACTCCTTTACCAATTTTTTCTTTGTATTTTTTACTATTTCATCTTTTATATTATTTTCATCTTCTGATTCATATTTCTTTACCAATTTTCTTACACTATTTTTTATAATTTCATCAATTATATTATCTTTGAATTTATGATTTAATATTTTAGCTTCTTCATTTAATTTAAATTTCTTAGTATTTAATTCAGAAATACTTTCATTGTCAGTATCATCATCTTCTAAACCTCTCTTTAGTTGCTGTCTAGTTTTTACACCCATTTAATTATTTATTTTTATAAATTTTTCAATTTTAATTTATGTAGTTTATAATATTTAAATTATTTTACAATTTTAAAAATTAAACGTTATTTTTTTTTTTAAAGTATATTTAATGTTTAAAAGAAAACTAATTAATTGTCCAGGAGGATTGAATACAAGTTTTGTAGCTAATACAATAGGTAGTATTTTTACTACAAGTGCAAATGTTGGTATAAATACTAGTAGCCCATCTACACTTTTACATGTTAATGGGAATTTGCAAACTTTATCAATTACTTCATCTAATATACAATCTACAAATTGTACAATTACAAATATTTTATCATCTACTTTATCTGTTGATTCTGGAACTATAGCTAATATATCAACTACAAATTTTAGAGGTACAACTTTAAGAGTAACTAATATGAGCTCTGGTTCTGGAAGTATATCTAATTTATTAAGTAACAATAGTACAATTAGCAATTTATTACCTACTAATATTTCAGCAAATTCAACAAGTATAAATAATCTAGTTGCTAAAAACATATCTTCAGGAAGTAATATTGTTGGTATAGGAATAATTCCTGTTGGTACAATTTTAGTTTGGCCTAGTAGCAATACTCCAACAGGTTATGTTAGATGCACAGGAGGTGCTATTAGCAGAACAGATTTTTCAGCACTTTTTAATGTTATAGGAACAACATATGGTATAGGTGATAATTCATCAACTTTCAATGTTCCAAATTTACAAAATAGAGTTCCTGTAGGTTTTGGGCAGGGTACTGGATTAACTAATAGAACTTTAAATCAAACAGGAGGATCAAATACGGTAACTTTAGATCAAAGTAATTTACCAACACATAGTCACACTGGAAGTACAAATCCAGATGGTTCTCATAGTCACGATACTCCATCAATAAACTCTTCGTCTGTTTCATTTTTTGGTAATCAATGGTCTTGGTTTTCAAATAATCAAGCCCCTGGAAATAATCTTAGAACAGGTGGTCAAACTGATACATTCGGAGATCACGTTCACACTTTTACTACCAGTCTTGAAGGTGGTAGTAATGCTCATAATAATCTACAACCTTATATAGTTTTAGACTTTATTATAAAAACTTAATATTAATTTAAATTTTAATATTTTTTTCAGTTGTATATTTAATGTATACGAGAAAAAGATCAGATTGTTTCGGAGGTTTAAATTCTTATTTGACTTCAAATTCTATTGGAAATATTACAACAACTACACTTGGAAATGTAGGTATAGGTATTACTAATCCATCGTCCACATTACAGATTAATGGTTTATTAACTGTACCTACTTTTGCTACAACAAACTTGTTATCAAGTAATTCAACTTTATCAAATTTGAAAATTACAAATATGAGTTGCGCAAGCAATGCAAATGCGTTTATAGTTGGTTTAACATCTGGAAATACAACTGTGCAAACAATAAATGTTCAAAATGTTTCTTCTAATTCTGCTACTATAAATAATTTAACAACCACAAATAGTAGTATAGTAAATTTAATGGCTACTAATATAAGCGCAAATTCTGCAACTATAAGTAATTTTATTGCAAATAATATTACAACAGGAAATTTAGTTGGTTTAGGAGCTATTCCAACAGGTGCACTTTTGATGTGGTCTATTGCTTCAGCGCCTAATGGATTTTTATTATGTAATGGTGCCTCAGTTTCCACAACTACTTACTCCAACTTGTTTAATTTGATAGGTTACACATTCGGTGGTTCTGGTAGTAATTTTAATTTACCAGATTTAAGAGGTAGAATTCCAGTAGGTTTAGGGACAACAACTTCAACTGGTAGTTTAGGAAGAACAGGTGGTTCTGAAACACACACTCTTAGCGTTGCTCAAATACCAGTACACGCTCACGGGACTACTGGCACTACATCAACTTTATCGAGTCATACTCATCAAATTTTTATTAATAAAGATTCTGGAGGAGGAGATGGAGGAGCATTATTTTTTGGCGTTGATGGTGGTGATAATACAAATGCAACTACAAGTGCAGGATTTCATTCTCATAGTTTTACAACAAGTAATGTTGGTAACAATGTGGCCCACGAAAATATGCAACCTTTTATCGTTATAAATTATATTATAAAGACTTAATTTATTTTATTTTTAATATTTTTTTCCAGTTTATATTTAATGTATACTAGAAAATTAATAAATTGTTTGGGAGGTTTAAATAATAATTTAAATACTATATCAAATACTATTGGGAATATATTTACAACAGGAGGAAATGTCGGTATAGGTACAACATCACCTTCATCACTTTTTCATGTTAACGGTTCTTTAACTGCTTCTAGTATATCAAACTCAAGTTTAAACTCTTCTAATAATACCTTTTCAAATTTGGTAATCACACAAATCACTTCAGATTCTGCAATCTTCACTAATTTAATTAGTACAAATTTATCTACACCTTCTTTGATATCTACTAATATAACTTGCTCTGGCATTTCTTCTATTACTAATTCTATAATTACAAATATAAGTGCAAGTAATTTATATACTAATCAAATTACATCTATAAATTTAGAACCTAAAATTGCAATGACAAGTACTTCAACTGGGGGTTACATTGTTACGTCAAGTAGCAGTGATTTTCCTCCAGGTTGGATAGATTGGAAAGCTTTTGATAAAATAACTAATCAAGACGGAGGTTGGCATACACCTTTGAGATATAATGTTAGTACAGGAGCTTATACAGGTTCAGTATCAACAATAGTTGATTCAACTGTTTTTTTAGGTGAGTGGATTACTTTACAAACACCATTTTTTTCAAAAATTAACAGTGTAAATATTACTCCAAGAGAAGGAAGTTCTCTTTTAACAAGATCGCCTAGAAATTTTACTATAGCAGGTAGTACAGGCGGTTCTGTTTGGTCATTATTAGCAACTTTTACAGGAGTCACTTGGGCAAATACTAATCCGAGAAATTTTTCTTTTACTTTGAGCGATAATATAAATTATATAAGATTAATTGTAAACAGAGTTGGGAATCAAACTAGTGGTATGAGTGATGCTGGTTATCTTAACATTAGAGAAATTGAATACCAAACAGAAAGTAATAATACCATTAATAATTTGATTACTACTAATATTTCATCAGAGAATATTATAGCTTTAAATACAATAAAAACAGGATCCATTTTTATGTGGTTAACTAATACTGCGCCAACAGGTTATTTTATTTGCAATGGCGCTTCACTTTCAACTGTGATTTATCCTGATTTATTTTCTATTTTAGGTTATACTTATGGTGGTAGTGGAACCACTTTTAACTTGCCTGATTTAAGAGGGAGAGTTCCTCTAGGAGGTACAAGTTTTGGTACAACTGGAGGTTCAGAAACTCACACACTTACAATATCTGAAATGCCATCGCATCAACATACTGTTACTACAGATCCAGCAGGTTCACACTCTCACGAACTTATTTTGCCAGCATCTGAAACAAGTGGTGGAACACCTGGGTTTATTCAACAATCAGGTAGTGGATCTCAAGATTATTTTACACAAGCAGCTGGATCACACTCTCATACTTTCTTTATTAATACAACAGGCGGTGGGCAACCTCACAACAATATGCAACCTTATTTAGTTGTAAATTATATAATAAAATTTTAAATAAAATTGATTTTTTTTATTTTTTATACATTTTAATGTTTGATTTAACAGTAAAATATATAGGAAGAGGTAAATATAATTCTAATCCTATTATTTTTCAAGAAAAAATAGGTACTTATGGAAATTATGGAGAAGACGCTTTTTTTATAAAAGATTTATACGATACTTGTTTTTTTGGTGTTTTTGATGGTGTAAGCGGTGTTAGTAATAGTGGTATAGACCCTGCGGAATTTCCTTTTGAATTTGCAAAAGATATGACATATAAATTAGATAAGTCATTAAACATTCCTGAAGAAATTTTTATAACAAAAAATACTATTACAGAAAAAAATTTTTATGGTTCATCTACTATTAACATTTGTTCTTTTGATAAAAATTTAGGTATTCTTAAAAATTATAATCTTGGAGATTCTTATTGTGTTGTATTGAGACAAAATGAAAATAAGGAATATAAAATGATTATGGAATCTTTTATTCAACAACATGAATTTAATTATCCTTATCAATTATCCAATCTACCACATGGTTTAATTCACCTTCCTAATTCAATTAAAAAGTTTGAAATTCAATTAGAAAAAAATGATATCATTATATCCTCTACAGATGGACTTTGGGATAATTTATTTTTACAAGAAATAATTGACTTGTTGAATAAATCTGATAATCTTGATAAATTAATGATTGATGTAATAAACAAAATTAACTACTTGTTTGATAATATAGATAATTTTGAAAGAATTGGTCCGTTTGCTTTAAATTGTATAAAAAACGATAATCCTTATAGAAAACATTCAAAAAAAGATGATGTCACTATATTAATTGCAAAAGTTGATTAACAATCAAATTTCTTTGTAAAAACTGGTCCCATCATACTATTAAAACTTGCAAATCTATAATGTACATGCCTTGGTAATGTTTTTCCCCAAACTGTATATTTTTGAGGACATAATAAACTTAGTTCAACTTTTTCTTTTTCTTCTACTTGTACAACTCCTACATTTTTTGTATCAGCATAAGCAATATCATATGAATTAATTTCGGAATCATTTTCCGTTGGGTTTGATGCCCAATAAATTACAAATTTACTTTTTCTATAATTTTCAGGTACTTCAATTTCAACCTTTACATTTGCTTCCTCTGGAATTGTTGGAATTAAAACATTCTCTGGAAAAACAGTTTCACCTAAAAATGGTAAATATAAATATTTATTTGCAACTAAAAATAAAGCTGCTAATCCAACTAAAATGTAAATGATTCTATTTATCCATAAGTTTGGATCATATAAACCAGTCTTATTAAGACCAGGGGCTATTCCTACTAATAACCATTTAAATGCTCCTACTAAAACTATAATTATTGCCAACATGTTTAATTTTTTCATTATCATTTCTTATAATTTTAATTTATAAAATTATATTTTTAAAAATTTATAAAAATTTATTTACCAATTCAATAATATATTTTTCATCAGAAGTTGCTTGTATTTTTATAGAATCTAAATTTAATTCATCTATTAAATTTTCCATTTCTTGTTCAATTTTTAAAGATTCTTCATATGTATGAATTCTACCTTCTTTTTCAAAAATGAATGAATGATTTCTTTTTACAAATATATATATATTATCAAATTCTTCAAGTAATTCTTTTGCATATTTTTCAGTTTTTTCAACATTACAAATATTCTCAGAATAAGTTTTGTTATAATACATGTAATTGATTAAACTTGTATCTAAAACAATATAATCAACTTTGTTAACAAGACATTTGATACTTTTATACTGTTGTTGAATAATATAATGTTGGTTTTTAACTGTTTCTAATTCATTTTGCCAAATAATATTTTTAACCCATTCTTGAACCATTTCACATTTTAAATTTCTCTTTTTTAATTCTATAAATATCATTGCCATCAATACAGATTTACCAACACTCGGTGCCCCTATTAAATTAATAACTTTTGTCATTTGATTTGCATATCTTTATTTTTTTTTCATTTTTAATTTGTATTCTTGAATACACATGTTGAATGTATCGCATAGGTCATCTGCCTTTTTATTTCCCTCTAAAAATTTTAACCAATCTATTTTTTCTTGGTCTGTAAAATAATTTTCTAAATACCACTTACAATAATAAATTGACGCCTTTTTTCTCTGACCATATTTACTTTTTATATTACTTTCAAAAGTTGGACCTTGGAAATTTTTCAACTTGTTCTTTGCTGCAACAAATCTTATCAAACATTTTTCATTTTTTACTAATTCTGTTATTTTTCCAAAAATAATATGACTTACAAATTTCATTTTATTATTTACTCGTGGCTGCAATTCAATTAAAACCTTGTCTAAATTTTCAAAAGTTTCCTTGTTTGAATCGTACAACTTGTTTAAACAGTCAATTATATTTATAGCCATTTCCTGTAATGTAAAATTATTACATTTTTTAACTTTAATTTTTTTAAAATTTGTTTTATTTGGAATATGCAATTTACAATATTCTGAATTGTTTGATGTATAACTTGCCAATTTTATACATTTTTCTCCAGACTTTAAAAAACCACAACATTTAGATTTATCAGTACCTAATGTATTTATAACTTCCCATAATTTTATTTTTACAGGATAATCTTCTTCAATTTTAATTTCCATTGAACAAAACGCCAAATTTAATAATCCAACATCTATACTTAATATATTATGCGTCATTCTTATTTTTATTTAGAAAAAAAACTAAATTATTTTTCATATATAATATTAATTATGAATAAAATTAATAAATTAGAACTAAAAAAATTTAATATGAAAGAAATGTTAACAGATAGCACAGTTTTAGTTATTGGTAGAAGAAGAAGTGGGAAAAGTTTTTTAATCAGAGATATATTTTACAATAAAAAAGACATTCCAATGGGTATAGTATTCTCAGGAACTGAATCTGCTTCTCCCTTTTTTGGAGATTTTATACCAGATAGTTTTATATACTCTGAATATTCTTCTGATTTAATGGAATCTATTTTTACAAAACAAAAACAAAAACTAAGAAAGTATAAAAGTAAAAATAAGGGGGATGATAAAGGAAAATGCAAAGACAATAACTTTTTTATCGTTTTAGATGACATGTTGCATGATGCAGGTTCTTGGAAAAAGGATAAAAGTATAAAATCGCTTTTTATGAACGGAAGACATTATAATGTTATGGGTATAGTAGCTGTTCAATATGCTTTAGGTATTCCTCCTGATTTACGTAATAATATCGATTACGTTTTTATATTTAATGAACCAAGTATTAAAAATAGAAAGAAAATTTATGAAGATTACTGTTCAATGATACCTTCTTTTGATGAATTTTGTAATATTTTGGACTCTTGTACAAGAAATTTCGAATGTTTAGTAGTAAAAACTACTGGTGGTAGTAGTAACAAAATAGAAGATCAAGTTTTCTGGTATAAAGCTGATCCTCATAAAAATTTTAGAGTAGGATGTAAAAAAATCTGGGATTATCATAATCAAGTATACAATAGACATTATGATAAAGATAATGATATTATGCAAGAAAAATTAATAGAGGATAGAGAAAAATATAAATATTCTAATAAATTAAAACTTTTCGTTAATAAAACAGGTGACATTACTAATTATAAATACAATTAATCAAATCATTTAATGACAACTTAAAATCATTTTTTATATAATAATACTTTCTATTATTATTAATTATAGTATTTACATTTTCATAAATAAATATTAATAAATCTTTGCTTTCTTTTGATGTAATATTCAAATCGTAAGACTTATCAATCTTTTTATTATAAATAATTATATCTATAATATTATGAGCCAATTTAGCAGATGTTAATCTTGAAAAATATGGAACAACTTCTTTAATTGAACAAAATAAATCAATAAAATCATATGTACAATCAGATATAAACATTTCTTTTTTTAATTCTAAATCTAATGATTCTTCTTCGTGATCACTATAATCTACCTCGTAATCCATTTTTTATTATTTTTAATAAAAAACTTTCAATTTTTAATTAATTTATGCTGTTCCAATTTCAAAAAGACGTCTTGTTGAACTTCCAGCTGGAGCTTCAATTGAAGAATTTAACCAAGGACTAACCATATTTTTTCCAATTGCTGGAGAACTTCTTAGATCGTGGTATGGAATCTTATTGCTTTGTAAAACAGTGTTTACACCAACGTGATATCCAGAAACTAAAAAGTTTTGTTCTTGAAGCATCTTTGCAACAGGATTTTCTCTTGCAAAATCATTTGCTTCTTGACTTAATTTTGGTAATAATTCATCAGTTGATAAAACTTTATCCATTTCTGCCTTTGGTTCTTCAACTTGAGGCATTGAAGATTCCATCATTGGAGCTTCTGTTGGAACTTCTTCTAATGGTTCTTTCATTGACCAATTTAATTGACCAGATGCGGCTAAATAAACAACTACTCCTAATGCTACTAAAGCTAATGCCCAAAAAACTGTATTGTAGTTAATCTTTTTCATTTATATTATTTATATAATAAAAAAAATTTTTAAAGAAAATAATAAAAATAAATTAATAAAAATAATTAATTTATTATTAAATTTCATTTTTTTGCCGAATTTAAATAAATTTTCCATAAAAGCGGATATAAATCATAATTTTGTACATTTATTTCTTCTGACATTTATTTTTAATGTTTTAAAATAAAATTTTAATTTAAGCAAAAAATTTTTAATTTTATATATTAGAATTTTGACAGATAGATGTGACAATTTACCGTTTGGAATTTATCAGTTGGATAAAAATAAAAAATGTATTTATATAAACGATACTATCAAAAAATGTTTACAAATAAATACTGAAATAATGAATTCTGATGAACGGTATGATTTTGTTTACATTGAAGACAGAGAAAATGAAAAAAGACTATGCAAGGATTTCTTGGAAAATAATATTGAATCTGAATCTATATGTAGAACAATATGTCATAAAACCAACGAAATAAGATGGGTCAAGCATACTCGTAATTTAATCAAAGATTCTGAAGGGAATATTATTAGTTATATTGCAACTTTACAAGACATTGACAATTTAAAAAAAATGGAAATGGAAATTTACGAATCAAAAAGAAAATTGGAAAAAGCCTATGTATATAAATCTTCATTTTTAGCCAATATGAGTCATGAAATAAGAACTCCTCTTAATGGTATTTTAGGAATGTTAACTCTTTTAGAAGATACTGATTTATCAAATGAACAAAAGGAATATATAAATATGATTAAAGAATGTTCATCTAATTTGATGACTATAATTAATGATATTTTAGATTATTCAAAACTTGATGCTGGGAAAATGAATTTAGACTTGAAACCTTTTAATTTTAGAAACTTGATTGATTCCATTAATGACATCTTAATATCAAAAATTTATGAAAATAAATTACAATATACTTTTAATATAAATGAAAATATAGAAGAGTATTTCATAGGAGATTCTAATAGAATTAAACAAGTTTTATTAAATCTTTTAAGTAATTCTACAAAATTTACAGATTCAAATGGTAAAATTCATTTATCTATAACTAAATTATCAAGAAATAATAAAACTGTAGATTTACTATTTTCTGTAAAAGATACAGGTTGTGGTATTTCTGAAGATGATAGAGATAGAATATTTGAGTCTTTTAGCCAAATTGAAAATTATAATAAAGTATATCAAGGGACTGGATTGGGTTTAGCTATAGCAAAATCTTTAGTATCTTTGATGAAAGGACAAATATGGTTGAATTACTCTGAACTTAATCGCGGATCTGAATTTTGTTTTAGTATACCTCTTGAAATAACAGAAAACAAGGATGAAAATATAAATTCATTTTCCATATTGTCTAATTTGGATGTTTTGATTATCGATGATAATTTACAAAATAGAATATATTTATCAGGATTATGTCATAAATGGGGAATGACTCCTCATCCTTTTGGTTATCCTCAAGAAGCTCTACTTTTTACAAAAAAAAAAAAGTATGATTTGGGCTTAATAGATATTTGTATGCCTACTTTTGACGGTATAAAATTTGCTGAAGAATTTATTTCACAAAACGAACATAACAAAAACGTTCCCTTGATTGCTTTGAGTAGCATAGGTGATAAAATAAAGTCTTTAGATAAATTTTTTTCCTATCACATGATTAAACCTATTAGTGAAAATAAACTAAAAAAAGAATGTTTGAGTATAATTAGTAAAGTAAATAGTAAATCGAATCAAAAACACTACCAAGATTCAAATATACAAAAATCTATAGATTTAAACCTTTTTAAAAGCATTCAAATTTTAGTGGCAGAAGATAATTACACAAATCAAAAAGTTATACTTGGTTTACTTCATAAAATTGGGTTTTTTAATGTATATTTAGTTGAAAATGGCGTTGATTGTTTAAAATTTTTAAAAACAAATAAAATTGATTTGTGTTTTATAGATATTAAAATGCCTTTATTAAACGGTGTTGATTTATTATTTGAAATTAAACATAGTACAGATTTAATAAATATGCCCTATTGTATAGCTCTTACTGCATATTCATTAAAAAATGATAGGGAAAAATATCTACAATTAGGGTTTAATGATTATATATCTAAACCTATAGACTTTGCTTTATTGTATAATTCTATATATAATTTTTGTAATAAATTAGACTTAAAATCTATTTAAATGATTTTTGGTTTAATTTTAATTGTTTCTCCATCTGATAATAAATATTCATCTGAATTTGAATAAACTTCTTTTTCATTAAAAGTTTCATTATATATTTTTTGCATATTCAAATCCGAAATATTTTCCTTTTTATCTTGTTCAATTTGATTAATTGATTCAACTACATATTTATATATTTTTTTACCAAAAAAACTTAAAAAAATAATACCGGCAATAGATTGTCCAAAACCAAAACAAATCCCTTTTAAAACTTCGTTTTTACAATTCATTTTCTTTTATATCTTTACTTTTTTTTCATTTTTATTTTGATTTATTTAAAAAAACCCAATAAATTTCATTAATCGATTCTAATTCTATAAAATTAATATTCATACTTTTTAATATTTTATAAAATTCTGAACTTTTAGTTTGTTTATTATTTATAACTATTGGAACAACTCCTAAATAAATACATTCCCAAAATCTATGTGTGTCTAAACCATTTCCTCTTGGGCACAAACAATATTTATACCTTGATAATTCATTTAAATACTCTTTATAACTTAGATTATTTTCTTGCACAAAAAAATTAATCTCATCTTTTAAATTTTTTATATATTCCTTGTATTTTGATCTGTGAATATATGTATTATCATTAAAATTTACATATATCTTATCAATCTTTTTATATTTATACGTTTTATTCAATACATCTTTAAATAATTGTATATTACCATGTTCCCATTGCGAATTACCTAATCCAATTGGTAATAATTTTGCTTTTTTATCAATCACGCATAAATTTTGACTATAAAATACATTTACATTTTCATTATCAAGTAAATCTTTTATTAATTCATCTTTATATATATTTTCATCAGAATTGTGACTATATAAATCTATTTTTCCTACATTTAATCTTTTAAATAATTGATTATACCATTCTCTTAAATTATCTCCGTAAACAAATATCTTTACAATTTCAATATTGTTTTCTTTTCTTAGTGATTTTACTAAATCTTCTATAGTTTTAATTTTTGATTCTGATAATTTATCATAATCATCATTGATTTTTATTACTAAACTTGATAATTTTTTATTAAAATAATTATTGTGATAGATAAATTTTGACCCTGTTAAAAATATAACATCCATTTTATCCATAATTAATTCTCCTGTTGTTAAATCAAAGTTTAATTTATCTGAACTAAATTCATATAATTTTTTTGAGTGTACATGTAAATTTACTATATCTGAAACAGATTCGTCTTTTTTACATGTCCAATAACGTTTTGAATTAATTTCCATTTGTTTAAACGTATATTCATTTGGTTTAAATAAACTAGTTTCATTTATAAATCCTCGTGTATCTTCTTTTGTTGTATTTCTAGGATCAACTCCTCCCAAATATTGCCCTATTGCTGCAGCATCAAATAAATATTCGTCTTCTTGTACATTTAAACAATTAAAACTATTTTTATTTTTATACGATCCCATAATTTCCATGTCATTTTTAAATATTTTAAAATCATTAGTTTCTGTTTTTATAAATTCTGTAAAGTCCTTTAACACATTTGAGTTATCAATATAAATATATGAACTAATAGCTCTATGCTCTGAATCTTGTATAGATACCAATTTATCATCTAGTAAACTTTTATATTTTAAATATACTTTTTTAAATTCTTTATAAATCATTACATCATTTTCAATATGAAAAACCTGTTTCAAATCAAATTGTTTTATAAATTCATAAATGTAAAAAAATCTTACCAGTGTATTATTCCAAAAATTACCTCTAAATTCAGCATTTGATTCATACATTTTAGGAATTTTATCTTTATAAATTTCTATCGGAATACATCTAAATTGAATATTTGATTTATTGTCAATTTTATCTAAATCTTCTTCTAATCTTTTTAAATATTGTAAATCTGTTAAAATCCAAACTTTTAAATCTGATTTATTCCATAGTATTGTTTGATAAATTGAATCAAATATATAATCTGGAAATATAGGTCCTGTATGAAAATAAATTAAATTTATACCATTATCCATTTAAAAAGTTTTATTAAAAAAATTGTTAAAATTAAACTAAATATTCATTAATATTATATCTATTATTTCATTAGGTAGTGTATTTGTGATTGTATTTGATGTATTTTTTATCAAATAATTGTTTAATAATTTGGTATTATGTTCTATATTCATATGTTTTATAAACATTAAATATTCATCCAGTAATTTTTTAAATTTAAAAAATCCCGTAAATTCCCAATCTAATCCATCTTTCATTATTACATTTTCATTTTTATATAATATATATTCTACAGTATTTAATTCGTACGTATCATTTTGTTTTATTTGTTTAAAACGTTTATATATGAAATTATTCAACGTTTCTAATTTAGAGAAATTAAACGCTTCTGTAGTTTCTCTATTCTCTTCAATTTCAATAATTGAATATTTTACATAGATATTACTACTTGTAGCAAATAATTTATATTTATCTATAAAAGGTTTTTCAATTTCATTATCCCAATAACTAATTATAACATCTAAATGAATCATTTATATATTATATTAGAAAAAATTTATTTTTTTACCTCGATGTCTTCTTGTCTTTTAGGATTTTGTAAAGGATTTGGAAAAACAGGTCTTTTATATCTGACATCTTCATATCGTAAACAATTGTCAGAATTTTCTTTGCATGTAGCTTCTGTTTTGTATAACCAATTCTGAAACGAATCTCTATCATTAGGTACTGTTGTTGAAGGCATTGTATAAAATTGTCTCTGTGAATTTAATTTTCCAAATAAATCTGAAGTGTCTCTAAATAAATTGTTGTAAAATTTATTATCTATGTCCTCTTTGATTTCAGGGTCATTAATATCACAAGCTTCTGGTCTTTGTGGATTTTCAAGATTATCTAAAAATGTAACATTCATAAAAGGATTACCTAAGGTTGGTTTTGTACATTCCTTTTTTTTGTTAATTTCCAACGTAAATTCATCTACATCTTCTACTTCATTATTATTGTGTAAAAACAATGTTAATAATGCTCCAAAACCTGCAATTAAAATCCAAGAAAAATTTTTTGTATATGTTATTAATGCTATTGAAATGTAAATTGTAAGTCTAAATATAGCATTTAAATTTTCTGAAGTGGAAGAAAAACTTGATGGAAAAAAATCTAAATAATTACCATCACTATAAAGTATTTCAATATTGTTAAACCAAAATTTAGACATATTAATATATTTAAATAAAATTAAATTTTAATTTTATGAAAAAAAAAAATATATATATATATAAATGGCGGAAAACAATGTTGAACAATTTATAGAAAAAAAATATTCTAAAACTATTACAGGAGATTTAATTGTTATTGGAAATGCTTCAATTGAGAATTTTTATGTTACTAATCAAACCATTTCAAATATTTCTTATTCTGATACTTTTAGTTCTTCTAATTTATTAGCCGTAAATATTACATCTACAAATATAAAGTTAACCAATCTTACTGGTTCTAATTGCATTTTTTCAAATATAAAAACAATTAATCAAACTGCTACTAATATTTTAACTACTAATATTACTGCTGCAGCTGGAAGATTTAATAATGTTGATGCAACAAATGGAATTTTAACAAATATTATAGCAACTAATCTTACTAGTGATAATGGAGTAATTACAAATTTAACATCTACAAATTTAAATGCTGCTAACTCTACTTTTATTAATATCGTCGCTACTAATATTACAAGTACTAATAATATTATAACTACAAATTTAACTTCTACAAATTTACTTTCTACAAATGTTACAACTACTAATCTTACTGCTACTAATATAGTTTCAACTAATAACACTCTAAATACTATTTATGCAAAAAAAATTAATGTTCCTTGGTATTCTTCAAATACACATATTTTTTCTTCTATTTTAACAAATATATCAAGCGCAACTGGTGTAACTATTACAGCTGCTCAATTATTAACAATGTCAATTGTGAGAAGTGGGCAATCAAATACTGTTACAGATCAACTTCCCACAGCAGCTCAATTGGTTAATGAAATAAATATAGTTACAAATTCTCAAGCTTCTGCTGGTATGAATTTTACTACAGTTTTTTATAATAACGGTGCCCATAAACAATTATTAAAATTTGATAATCAAACTTCTGAAGTTACTGCTGGTTTTGTCCAATCAGTGAGATTTTTAATTACAAATACAACAACTCCAGCCTATGTTTATCATTTTCATTAATTATTATTTTTTTTTTATTTTTATATAATATAAAAATGGCTTCAAACTCTCAAGAACAATTTTTAGAAAAAAAATTTTCTAAACTTACAACAACTGATTTAGTTTCTACTGATTTAGTTTCTACTGGATTATCATCGTCTAGCATTAGTGCTTTTAAAGTTTCTCCAGGATTCTTAAGCGGTTCTACTCCAATTCAATCTGCATTTACCAATTTAACAGCTGCTGCAAATCAAACTATTACTGCAACACAATTACTTTCGGGAACTATTATTAGAGGAGGTTCCGGTGGTTATACAGATACTTTACCTAAAGCAGAAGATGTTCTTGCAAGACTTAATGTTCTTACTAATAGTCAAGCTTCCGTCGGTATGAGATTTAGTTGTTTATATTTAAATACTGGTGCAAGCGGAAATACATTTTCAACAGTTGGTTCCAGTTCTACTTTGGGAGGATCTGCATCTGCTACAGCTAACAATGCTGTTTTATTACAAGGTGTTATTATGAACACTGCAGGAAGTTATTTTCTTCAAGTTCTTTAATTTTATAAAATTTTTATAATTTAATTAATTATTTAATTAAAAATTTACAAAAAAAAATTTTATATTTATATATTATAAAAAAATGCCATCAAATTCACAAGAACAATTTATTGAAAAAAAATTCGGAGCTCTTTCTTTTGGACACTTAACATCTGCTCCATTACTTTCTAAATCAGTTTCCATTAGCTCTGGTACTGATATTACAATCTCTGCTACTCAACTACTTTCCGGTACTATTATCAGAGCTGGAGACTCTTCTACTGCAACTGATACTCTACCAGCTGCTTCTGATGTTCTTGCAAGACTTAATGTTTTAACTAATAGTCAAGCATCTGTTGGTATGTCTTTTGATTGCAACATTTTTAACAAAAACGGTGGTACACTAACTTTTTCAACAGTCGGTTCTGACAGTTCAAACGCAGGAACAAATACAATGGGTACTCTCGTTTTTAGAAAGCTTACCGGTGTTGTCTCATCAATCAGTGGAACTACAGGTACTATTATGTACAATCTTTAATTAATAAATATTAATATATTTTTCACTTAATTTTACATATAAATTAATTAGATTATCATAGTAAATATTTCCTCCTATATAATAATAATAATCTTCCAAATAAATAATGTCATTATTCCAATTTATTTTTTTACAACAAAAATCTACATTTTTTTGAATGATTTCTGTAGTATTTTCAAAACTTTTATTATAAAATTTAAACATATTATTAACAATATAAAATTCTGGTAAAAAACTATCAAATAATTGATGATAATTTATTCTTAAACCTTTTGAATTTTTATCTTTTCTTTTCAATAAAATTTTTTTATCATTACCTCCTCTAAAAGCTCCAAAAGAATGCAATGGTTGAAACAAATCTTGTATAAGATGAATTAATAAAGCTAAATTTTCAAACGCTGTTAAATTTTTATAACTATGCATTTTCAAATATTCAATAGTTTTATATAGTCCTCCTGAATAAATTTCCAAATTTTTTATTTTACCACATTCTTCTACATCTACGTAATGTAATTCCTTTGTCCATTGATATTTCGAATTACTTTTTACCTTATCTGCCCATGTAGAAACACTTTTAAAAGTTTGACCGTCCAAAGTTTTCAAAAATTCTTTATACACTGTTTCATTTTTAAATTTCATATATTCATCCAATTTATCTCCTAAAAATGTATGAAATTTAAATCCAAAAGAATTACATTCAGAAAATAAAAAAGACAAAATAACAAAATTTAATTTCATATATTTTGTTTTTTAAAAAAAATATCGTTTTTTTTATAAATTATTTTTAAATTTAAATCTTATATAAATAATGCGATTTAATACACCAACTGGCAAGAGGTGTATTTATTATTTCCCAGAATGGGGTGTTTATGGAAGAAATTATCAAGTGAAGGATATCCCTGATTATGTAACAGATGTAGCTTATGCATTTTTCAATTTAGACTCTTCAGGGAGAGTTTATAGCGGAGATTCATGGGCAACAACTGATAAACGTTATACAAGCGACGGTGTTCCACCACAAGATTCATGGAATGATACTGATCCAAATGCATATTACGGAAATTTTGGACAATTTAGAAAACTTTTAGCTTCTGGTAGACAATTAAATCTTCAATTATCTATTGGTGGTTGGACTTGGTCAAAATATTTTTCAGATGCAGTTTCAACTCCTCAAGCAAGGACTAATTTTGTAAATCAAATCATTGATCTTTTCAAAAAATATCAAATTTTTAATGGTGTTAGTTTAGATTGGGAATATTTATCTGATAATGGTGTAAATTATGGTAACGAAGGTAATATTGCCAGACCTCAAGATTCTCAAAATTTCGCAGAGTTCTTAAGAATGTTACGTGTAGCTTTTAATTCTAATGGTATGGGACACTATATTATTTCTTTTTGTTGTATTGCTGCTCCTGAAAAAGCTAGATTTCCAGTTGAACAAATTCATCCTTTAATTGATGAATTACATGTAATGACTTATGATTTTCATAGCGGTAATTGGGGGGAAACTAAAACGGCTCATCATACTAATCCAAGAAGAAGTAGTCATGGAACTTGGTCTTGCGAAGAAGCAGCAGATTTTTATTTATCAAAAGGTGTTCCAGCAAGTAAACTATATATTGGAGGAGCTTTTTATAGCAGAGGGTTTGGAAATACTGCTGGTTTAGGTCAACCAGCTCAAGGTGGTTCTCCTGATAAATCATGGGAAGATGGTGTGGTTGATTATAAAGCTCTTCCAGTAGCTGGCGCAACTGAACTTTATGATCCAGAATCTAGAGCTAATTACTCTTATGATGCAAATAGAAGAGTTTTTAATTCTTACGATTCAAAAGAATCCATGACTGATAAATGTAGAATGATTTATGAAAAAAATCTTGGTGGAATTATCATTTGGGATATTTCTAGTGATCACAAAGATACAAATCATCCAAGATGCTTGACAAGATTATTAAGAGATAATTTAACTCATGGTAAACCAGATGGACCAATTCCACCACCACAACCACCACAACCACCTCAGCCACCACAACCACCTCAACCACCTCAACCACCACAACCACCACAACCTCAACCTGAACCACCTTATGTTCCTCCTGATGTAATTCTTTTTAATGGTACAGTAAAATATAATGCAGCTGATTATCTTGCCGTAATTAAAAAATCAGGAGCTACAAATTATTTAACTTTAGATCCCATAGGACCTCAACCACCTCAACCACCTCAACCTCCACAACCACCGCAACCACCACAACCACCACAAAATATTCTAAGAGTTTCATATGAATTAGATGTTGTAAACAAAGTTATGAGAAATGTTAAGATTGAATAGTAAAAATTTTTTAATTGTAATAATAAATGAACAAATTTTTATTACAAGAATTAATAAAATGTTTTAAAAAAATACTTTTTATATGGAAAAAAGCAAGTGAAGGATGGATTATAGAATATAAAGGAGCAAACAAGTTTTTATTTTTAAAAAAACTACAAATTTGAAGTAATGATACTGTATATTTTATTAATATAACTGTTTATATTTGTAACACTTGAATTATTTGATAAACCTTTTACTATAACATTTCCACTATTAAATACACTCACAACAACGTTATCATAATATAAATTTACTGCTGAATAATCAAACAATTTATATTCACTAATGTAATTATTACTAATCAAATTATTAAATAATTTGATTCTATTTACAGACATATTTAAATCAAACTGTATATTACAGGAAACAATTGTATAGTCACTTTCTATAATTTTATCATCTTCATCTAAAGGTTTTTCTAAGATATTTATTGTTCCTATAATTTTATCATTTGAAAATATCAATTTTGAAACGTAATCAATATTTATAGTTGAATTGTTAAAAAATTTCTTTGATTTGAATAAATTATAATTAAGCTTTCCATATATTTTTCCATTTTTAAATAAAGTTTTTGTTTTATTATTGTCACATGACATAAAAAATTCATTTGTAATTTGCACTACTTGTATATTCTTCATAAATATTTTTTCTTCATTTTTTATACCTATAAATTCAAACTCGTTATTTAATAAAAAATTAACACTATCTATATTTAATATATATAAATCATCAAAATCTTTTAATAATTTTTTATCTATATTTATAGATTCTTCATTTTTAATCTTGATAAATTCATCAATTGTATCTTTTAAATTTTTAAAAGCTGATGTTCCAGTAATAGTTACTGTACCATTAACAAATATTTTTATATTTACTTTAAACTTGTTAAATATCAAACAATTTTTGGATTGTTTAACTTTTAAACCATCTTTAAGTAATTTATAATAAAATTCATAGTAGCTTTTCAGATTAAATCTTTTTTTCAAAATCAAATTACAAATTTTGTAATTTTCCATAAATTTTTGTTTTTTAATACTTTTTCATTTTTATATTAAATATCATCTATATCTGAATCTCTTAACTCTTCAACAATTTCTTGTTGTGGAACATTTACTGTTTCAACTTCATCATTCGATTCATCTTTGTTAAAAATATCATCGACTAAACTATTCTTAATTTTGTCATGATATTGTATTTCATTCATCCTTTTTAAAATTTTAACTTCATCATTAGAATATTTAAAAACTATATCACATTTTCTTTCATTACTTAGTTCAACTCTGTGTGAACATAATAAAATATCATCTTTTTTTAACCATTCCTTTTTATACATATTTCCACAAATTATTCCAATTAATTCAACGTTTCTCTCCAAATCCAATAATAATACATTCTTACCTCCTAATACATTAATTACTTGACCATAGAAAAAAGTTTCTCCAAAATCAATATCGCTTTTTTTGGGAAATTTACGCGTAGTAGTTACGGTATTCTTTTTTCCCTTTTTAAAACGTTTTCCACCAATTGTATTCTTCATTAATAATTTTAAATTAAATAATTTTTCAATTTAATTTTTCTTTATATATTTTCGATGATAAAACAATATATATGCTTCATTTGTTACAATACATTGGTCGTTTAAAAATTTACTTGTATTTTCATCATTAAATATATACCAATTTCCATTTAAATTTTTGCAATTACTCCAGTAATGACCATTTTCTGTTGTTCCAGAATGATAATTTACGGCATATAAACTATATACCCAGTTATTTTTTTCAGATGGATGAAAATATTCAGTTACATCTAAATTTTCTGTAGGAAAATTAACTAAATTATTTATTTTACTTATGTTTTTATTTGATACTTTGAATCTGTTCAAATGAATAATTAAATAATCTGGTAAATTTATCAAATAATTTGATTTTCTACAATTTACACTAGTTTTACATTCTTCGCAATTATAAGATTTTATAGTTTCTGTTTTTAATGTATTTTTAAATAACTCGTGAATATCATATTCTTTGTCATTGTTAATTTCATCTGGGAAATTTAGAGTTAAAGTATTAAATACTTCAAACACATTATTTTTATAATTACATTTATTACATTCAATCTTATTTAAAATCTGACCTATAAAAAGTTTAGTAATTATGGAATAATTTTTTTCAAAATTTGATTTATAATTATCATATAAATCTCTTAATAATTTATCTCTTTCAGTTTTTACTTCTCCTGTTACTTCCATTTCAACTTTATAAGATAAACCTTTGTGTAAAGTATTCAGCATGTAAACTAAACACTCGTGAGAATCTTGCTGCGATGTTAAATATCCTTTTTTTTTTACAATTTTAGATAAATTTAATATTAAATTTCTTGGATTCACTATATTATTTTTTTCCCACATTTTTATCAATATGCTAAAATACACATTAATAAACATTTTTTCATCCGATAATTTTATTTTATATAAATTTTCGTCATCTAAATGTTTTTTTGATAAGAAATAATCAGTCAAAGAAATAGTATTGCTAAGGCATTGTACTATAGAATTAAAAAAACAAATACTTCCGGAATTAATTAAACCTGAAAGCCCCTTTCCATTGTAATATGGAAATTTATTTCTAAGTTTAAACATGTTGTATATATCAAATTCATTTTGAGACATTTGTTTTTATTTTTAATAAAATTTTTTCATTTTTTTTTAAATACTATATTTAATGGCTGAAAAAATATGCTTTCCTAAAAATAACTTTATACAAACAGTAGGCTTAATTACTATGGTAATCATTGTGATTTTTATCGGTTTTACATATTACCTTATTATAAACGAAAGAAAACAAAAACCTGTAAATATAGATTTGTCAAAAGAAGAATTATTAAATCAAATAAAAAATCTAAAAGATTCAAACTATGAATTAAATCTAGACAAAGAAAGATGCAATCAAAACGTTTTTAATCTTCAAAATCTTCAAAAAAAATATACAGGATCATATGGAGGTACTATGGGTGCAACTAGATTATATACTAGTCCAAATGAACCAGGTAGCGATATAAATTATAGACAATTAGGATTTTTATATGATTCAACTTATAGATATCCATTATATGGTAGATATTTATATAGTGGAAGAACTGATCTTTGGGAATACTACATTGTAGATGATTCAAGAAATAGAATTAAAATTTCTTTTAAATCTCCTAATAACAAAGAAATATTTGATGGAGATACAGTTAACGTACCAACAATAGGTACCTTGACTGCTTCTATATATGAAATTGAACAAACCAAATATAATCCAATGTTCATTTAATATTACGTTTTTTTATACATCTTTTTTTATTAAATTTTATAAATGAAAAAAAATTTATTATTTATTGGATGGTTTGATATTCCTCATTCTTATGCGATTGTAAATTGCAATCAAATTATTAGTTTAGTCAAAAAATATAGTAATATTTATAATTTTTTTAGACTTGATTACCCATACCCTGATAATTATAAAAATCAATGGGGGAATTTAGATAAAAAAGAAATTTATTCAAAAGAATCATATAACTTTTTGAATCAATTAAAAAAATGGAATGGAGAGAATATTGATTTGATTTATTCTATTACATATCCTTATGATGTAAATATGATTTTACCAAATGTTCCAAAAATTGTTTTTTTTACAGCTGAATTTGCAGAATTGAACGCTAGTTATTTTAATCTAAATGTAAAAGTTCTTGACGATACTATTTTGTCAAATTATTTAGAATCAAATAAAAATATACATTTTACTTCTCCAAGTTTTTGGAGTAAAGACTCTCTACTAAAATATGGTAGAACAAATGAAATAATTTCTCATGGTATTGATCCTGAAATTTTTAAAATAAATCATGGAAAAAGAACATCTATAAGAAACATGTATAAAATTAAAGATTCAGATGTAGTTTTTCTAAACCTTGGTTCAATGACTGGAAATAAAGGTGTTTTAGAAATGTTTATAGCTTTAACTGTATGTATATGTAGATTAAAAATGACTCATTTAAAACTTATTTTAAAGGGTATTAATGATTTATATCAATCTGAACATTTTTTAATCAATTATATAAATGAAACTATTAAACAAAATGTTTTAAAAAAAGAAGAAGTAGATTATGTATTAGATAATAACGTAATTTTTATAAATAAAACTTTAAACTTTCAAAATTTGTCTGATATTTATAACGCTTGTGATGTATATGTTTCTCCTTATAAAGCAGAAGGTTTTAATTTAACTGCTTTAGAATCCTTAGCTTGTGGTATGGATTTAATTATAAGTGATAATGGAAGTACTAAGTTCTTTGTAGATGACATATCAAAAATTTCAAATGAAGGTATTACAATTTTACCTACAAATGTAATTACTCAAAGTGATAATACAAAATGTTTAACATATAATATTAATGATATAATTAATATCATTCATCAAAAATATAATACTTCAAGTCAAAAATCAACATTTGAAAATAAAAAAAAAAGAGTTGATTATATTCATAAAAACTATTCTTGGGATAATACAAGTGACAAATTACATTTATTTTTTCAATCTAAAATTAATTAATTAGTAATCTAAATCTAAATTTAAATTTATTAAACACATTTTTGCAACATCTTGCTCAGTGTTTATAACTTTTTTATTTTGAGCAATTCCTACTATATAATACATGTTATTTTCTTCTTGAGTAATCAACTCCATTAATTTTTCAAAAACTATGGGATTATTATGTTTATAATATTTTACAATATTTGTTGTATAATCTTTTATTTTTTCACATACTTCTCTTGAATAATTTTTTTCTAAATGTTTTAATTGATCATTTGACAATAAAACACATTTTATAAATATTTTTTGATTATATAAAGATGTAAATTCATACACTTGAATATATACTGGATTTTTCCAAACTACGCCTTGTTCATCTCCATTGCATATTACTTTTTGAGATTGAAAAAATCTTTGAATTGAATCTTTGAAATTATCATTGTTAGATATCAATTCTGAAAAATCTATTATATTTTCAATTACATTTATCACAAATCTTTCAGCATATATGTACCCGTATTCTTCAAAATCTTCTACTATAGCACCTATAAACGCTTCAAATGCATCTTCGTAATAACTAGGTGTATTTCTTCCTCTATCTACATCTAAAATTGTTTCATTTTCTACTTGAAGTGAAAGTAATAACCATTTTTTGAAACCTAATTCCATTGCAATTTTATGTAAACTACTACATCTTTCAATTTTTATCTTTAATCTTGTCAAAAATCCTTCTCTTTCTTGTCCAAACCTTTTATATAAATATTTACCCATAATTGCCTTTAGGATATGATCTCCTAAATATTCTAATCTTTCATTTGAATTTTTTGGTACCCAATTTAAATATATATTATTTATATTTGCATCGCTTTTATGAAGTATATTTTTAACAATACTCATGTAGTAACTTTCATGTACAAACGCTAATTGATAATACTCAATATTGTTAATAGTTAGATATTTATCGTTATTACCAATATTGCCAAAATGATTTAAGAGTTTTTCAACTTCTTGTTTTGTTATTAATTTATTTATAGGATTATCCATAATTTTATATTCGTATAAATTATTTTATTTTTCATTTTATTTTTTGTATTCTATAAAATTATCTTTATTTGTGCCTACCAAAGTTGGAGGACCGGTATGATAAGGCCATGGCTTTTCTGGATAATATAATTTCCAATGTAAAATCTAAAAATTGTTGATTAGTATAAAAAGTCTTCTTTTACATTTATATTATTCATATTATAATAATTTTATTATAATATTTAAATTCATTTTAAACTAATTATAAACTTTGAACAAACTTGATATCTCTACCATATCTCTTTGCATTTTTTGGAGCGACGTTTTTTGATAAAGTTCTAACTGCATTTAACTTTTTGATTACTTTTCCAGAACCATATTCTTTTACAGCTTTTCTTAAAGCTAATTGTCTAATTGATTTCTTATCAGCTAAATGATATCCAAACTTACTTAATTCTCCCTTTTTTAATATTCTAATAACTCTTTTTGGTTTAATACCTCTAGATCTTAAACTTTTTGATTTAATGCATGCTGCTTTTACTTTGACAAATGTACCAGATTCTCTTTTAAAACTATATCTTCTTCTTGAAATGCTTCCCTTTGGACAAGATTTTCTAGAATATGGTTTAAAAAATGGTTTCATGGATTTTTTCATTGACTTGATTGACTTTTTCATTGACTTTGGTTTGCTCATTGACTTTTTCATTGATTTTGGTTTGCTCATTGACTTTTTCATTGACTTGATTGACTTTTTCATTGATTTTGGTTTGCTCATTGATTTTTTCATTGACTTTGGTTTGCTCATTGATTTTTTCATTGTCTTTGGTTTGCTCATTGACTTTTTCATTGATTTTGGTTTTCTCATTGATTTTTTCATTGACTTTGGTTTTCTCATTGATTTTCTTCTTTTCAAAACCTTTAAAATTCTCTCTAATTCTTTCAATTCAGCAGAATCCATTACTATAAATATTATATATAAAAAATATTTTTTAAATAATAAAAAAAAACCCTAAGGTTTATTGTTATTGTTATTTACTTTAAATTTTTATTTACTTTAAATTTTTATATTTTACTATACTATTTTACATTTATAAATTTCCATTATAAGAACCATCTGGAAATACACAAACTCCATTCATACATTTTTCTCCATCTTGTAAATTTTCATTAGTATCGCAATGAGTATTATCATTAACATATTTACATCCAATATTATATACAGGAGCAGTAAATGTCAAACCTTCTACTACAGGTTGACATGTTTTTTGAGCACCACTTTGTAAACAGAAGAAATGAAATGGCATATTTGCATCTGTAACTACAGTACTCATTCCCAAACATTCTGTACCAATAGTCATTGCTCCGCACGCTTTTCTTGGAATTGCAACAGCAGGTTTCAAAGGACGTCTTGGAGGAGGTAATCTACATACATTATTTAAACAAATTTCATTATCTGTATAAACTAAATTTGTGTCGCAAGGCGTATTATCTTTAATCATCCAACATCCAATATTTTGACCTGCTTTATTTAATCCTTCTACAATAGAAGTACATGTTCCAGTAATACAAATACTATGCAATAAAGCACCAGGAGGTGTACAATCAGTTCCATCTGCTTGATTAACTAAATTACAGGGGGAACCAGGGGTACAACGATATGTTTTACATACTGGAGCTGGAGCAGAAGGTGCTTGAATTTGTGTATTACATTGTCCAAAATAACACACACCTGCTGTATTTCCTTGAGTACAAGAACTAAATTCATTTGCAGCAACACATACAAATTTTTTAGTATCACAAACTTGACAAGGTGAAACACATGGAGGACATACTTTTTGACGCTTTGCAAAAACAACACTTACAATAAGAATTATATTAATAAAATACATTTACTATTAATTATTTGATACTTTTGTTTTATTCAATTTTTTTTTATTTTTTGATTATTATTTTTGTGCGTTTAAAAAATAAAAATTATTTATGTTAAAAAACATAATGTATGAAACTGATAAAGTTACATTACTTTTAGAATACTTGGAAGAATACTATTCAAAAAATTTAGAGCAAGTTAGACAAATTAGAGATATTATAAATCAAGAGTATGTTAATGAAAAAAATCCAAATGAAAAAATTTCTTTAAGAATTTTAGATTTTTTTATTACTACATATGCTAAAAATTACAATATTGCTATTAACAATTATCCTATTTATCAAAATTATAGATTAGCTTTGAGAAGCTTTCATAAAAAATATTTTGATCCATTTTGTAGAAAGCATAAATTAATGTTTTATTATGGAAAAAATGAAAAGGAATATTTAGAAACATCTTGTGGACAACTTTGTTTTTTTAAATGGTGTTTTGAACATGGTATTGTAGAATATGTTAAAAACAACTTTAAAGAAATAGACCAGTCTATGAAACATAGTTCTCCAAAAAGAAAAAAGAAGAACAATATCAGTGAAAAAATTGAATCTATGAATATAAACAATGGTATAATAGTAGAATTTAAGTAGAATTTACGTTATAATTTAAAAATAATTTTAATAAACAAAAATTATTATGACATTTACAGTTGATAAATTCTTCTTTGAATCAGTGAACAAGGATAAAAATCAATTTGAAAAAACTTTAAAATATATTCGTAAAAAAAATTTAAAAAACCATTTTCATGTAAAAAAAGAGGATGAAAATCTTTATAATTGGTTATTAAGCAATTTTAATGTATTGAAAGGTAAAAATGATTTGAAACATTTAGGTTATATAAATGATAACGTATATATTGTACATAACCCTGTTAATTTACCTGATGCTCCAGATGACTGGGACATTTTGTGTGTTAATGGAGAAATTTTAGAATATGATTACTCTAAATCAAATGGTTTTTGGGTAAAAAGTGTTATGAAAAATTCAAATACTTTTGTAATTAATTATGAAAAGTTAATCTATGTATTAAGTGTTTTTTGCGAATATGGAAAAATTAAAAATAAAGAACAATCATTCTTTGAATTTTTATCTAGAAAATTGAGTGTATATGTAATCACTCAATATTATTTTACTGAAAATTTAAATAATTCTGTAGAAAAAGACAAAACAAAAAATAAAGATTTGACAGAATACTATAAATCAAATGAAGATTTAATGGACACTATCAAATTTGAAGTTAAATCTGCTTTACAATTTGCGCCTAAAAATTATACTTTATCTGGTTATCCTAAAATTTCATTTATCATTCCTTTAAATAATCATGTTAATTTTTATCATACTATTCTCTTACTAAACCAATTAAATTATTTAAATTATGAAATAGTAGTTGTCGATTATCTAAATAACGAAAAAAAGGTTAAAGAATTATTAAAAAGTCAGGCAAGTAAAATTCGATTGATTCAAATTAACCCAGTAGATTATACAAAAAAATATGGTGATTTAAAAGATAAAAAAATTCCAATGGGATTTTTGCTAAATTCTGCTATAAAATGTTGTAATAGTGATTTAATTTTCCCAATTTTTCCAGATAGACATTATAACATTCATATTGTAGAAGATTTAATCAAAAATTATTTATTTTCAAATAAAGAATGTTTTATAGGTAAAAATTTCAAATCTTATAATTTGAATGACGGTTTGATTTACGACTATAAAGAAAAAAATATTTGTCTATCAACATTTTTCTTTACTAGTAAATTTTGGTTAAGTTATACATTTGACGAATCTTGCGATAATGAAAAAACATTGATTTATAAATTTATCAAAGATAGATTAAATTTGGTATGTTTCTATAATAGTTCTGAATGGTGTTATTTTTTAAATAATGTAGAAAATGCAGAAAATGGTGAATCAAATAATTTTTCACAATTTCACATCGATTCTTTAAAAATGGCTACCTTATAGGTTTTTCATATATAAATCTCATGCATAAAATACATCTGTCTGAATTATCATTGACAGTTGTGGTTTTTCCACATAAATTACAATATCCATTTCCCATTTTTTCTAAACAAAAAAAACATGCAATTAAAGTAAAAGTTGATATATTATATTGTTTTGAACTTGGCCTACATCTATAACAAAAGTCACACATCTTTGACATTAAACTTGATCGCATATTATTATATAATTAAGAAAAAAATGAAATATTTTTTAATTATGTTTTTGTAAAATGACAATCTTAGCACCCTACTGTTACAACTGGTCTCTTGGAAACTCTCTATATAAAATTGATGGTTTACAATCTGCAAAAAGAACTTTGAATCACGATTGTTATATTAGCTGTTTTGTTATTTCAAACGGATTTAATGATGTTCATGCTAATGTTTCTACTTCAATCAACGATTTGAAAGCTTATACTCAAAGTGGCGGTAAACTTATCATTTCTTTCGGTGGTGCTTCAGGACCTTTTCTTGAAAATACTATGAGTGAAGATCGTCAATTCGAAGTTATGGCTAATCTTTTAACAGAAACTAATTGTAGAGCAATTGATTTTGATGTTGAAGGAGCAGAAATTATGATGATTGACTCTATGAATCAAAGAAATAGAGTTATCAAAAGATTACTTCAACGTTTTCCTGATCTTTGGATTAGTTTTACTTTGGCTGTAGGAGCTCCTAGTCAATGGGATAAAGGCGGTTTACCTTTAGCAGGTATTAATTTCGTTAATAAACTAATTACAGATGGAATTCCTTTTAAAGTTATTAATTGTATGTTGATGGATACTTATTCTCAATTACCTCCTGGAAAAACTTGGGGAATGGTATATCAAGAAATTATGGAATCTGTTTATAATCAATTATCAACTTTAATGCCTAGTAAATCTTCATCTGAAATTTATGGAATGCTTGGTCTTTGTCCTATGATTGGTTTACAAGATGATAATACTACTTGCTCTCTTCAAGATGTTGAACTTTTAGCTAAATGGGCTTCTAGAAATAATTGTGGGCTTTTTACTTATTGGTCTTTACAAAGAGATCAAGTTGGAAAAGGTATGTTGAGCGTTTATAGTCAAGTTAACAATGCAGACTACGAATTCTTTAATGTTATTAAAAACAATATCACTGTTACTCCTATTCAACCTCCTCAGCCTCAACCACCTCAACCACAACCACCGCAACCTCAACCACCGCAACCTCAACCACCGCAACCTAATATTGTATTCAAAGACAATGTAATTTATCAAGGTCAATTATATCTTTGTACTATTGATAGCAATGATAATTTATATTTACAACCAACTCAACCTCAACCACAACCTCCACAACCACAACCTCCACAACCACAACCTCCACAACCTCCACAACCTCAACCTCCATCTTCAAATACTTGGAAAGAAAATACAAATTACAAAGTTGGTGATGTTGTAATTTATAATAATAGAGAATATTCTTGTATACAAGCTCATACATCTTTAAGTGTTTGGACACCAGATGTTGTTCCAAGTCTTTGGTTTAAAATTTAATCATTTTTCAATCTTTCCTCCAAAAACATAACTTTCGTAATTTTTATTATTTACATCTCTTACATCTGATGTAAATTCAGTACTTCCATAAGCTTCACAAAATGGCTCTTGCATAGGTTCTGGGATAGATGGTTCTTCTTTTACTTCTTCTTTAACTTCTTCTTTTTGTTCTTCTTCTTTTTCAACCTTTTTTTGAGATGGTTTTGGTTTTTTAGCAAGTAAAAAATAAAGTCCAACTATAATTGCAACTATTAATAACCCAGTTAAAACATCTTTTGAAAATTTATCCATATTATATATATTATTATATAATATAAAAAAATATTTATTATTAAATTATTAAATTTTTGTTCAATAAAATTTTATTATTGTTCTTTAAAATATTTGTTAAAACTTGGTAAAAAGTTTACTCTTAAACCATAAGAAAATGCTTGAGGTCTTTTAGATAAAATGTAATTAAAGACATCGTATTTTGTATTAAATTCATATTCTCTAAAATATTCACTGTATTTATATAAAAATGCCGCCATAACTATTTGGGATCTTTGTCTTCCCATATGACAATATATCAAAATGTTTTCTCCTCTTAAAAAACTGTTGAATATTTTATTTAATATACTGTCCAAATATTCGTACATTAATTGCAAATCCCTTTCTTTAAGAGAATCTAAAACTGGTATTCTTTCGAATTTTACAGTTTTATTAAAATAAATCAAATCTTGTAAAGATAAAGTTGATTGATCTATCCAATTTAAATTTTCTGTACAATTTATTACAAGTTTTATATTATTTTTCTTTATAAAATCTACATTTTTACCAGTAATATAATTACCTACCCAAATTTTACATTTGTCTTTTTCTATTATTAAATTCTCATTTTCAAAGTAATTTATAAATTTTTTAATGATGTCATTTAAAAAATACATTATAAATTACTTTTAAAAAAAATTTTAGGATTTTCTGTAGTTTGCACATATCCTTCTATATTTATTTCACCTTTATGAACTTTTACATGACACTCCTTGCACAATGTAACCAAATTTGATTTTTTATTTTTATGAATATATTCAGCGTCTTTTATAAACCCTTGTTCATTTGCAGTACATTGAAACTTTATATGATGGACATCTAATGGTAAATCATTCTTTTTATTTGGTTTATAATCACAAATTTCACACTTGTTTACAATTTTTTTCTTGTTGTATCTACTTCTATTATTAATAATCAAAGAATTAGAATCTCCGCATATTTCTTTTCTTATATCCTCTGCATCTTTAATAAACGGATCGAAAATTTGATTCCCTATTATACTTTTTACTATTTCTAAACCATATAAAGGGTCTATTGTTCCTTCTTCAAGTTTTCTTTTAAATATAAATTCTCCAGTTTTTTCGTCTTTGTCTACTTTGATATGACATATTCTCAAGTTTTTATTTTTTATTTCTTCTTGTAAAATTTTTAACTGAGATATTTCATGCAAATGTGTAGTCATTATAAAATTACAATGATTATATGATAATAATCTTTTTATAGTCGCTCCAAAAATTGCAATTGCTGATTTGTTTTCTGTTCCTCTTGTTAATTCATCCGCTATAATCATACTCTTTTCTTTTTTTTCCAATATATTTAATATATATTTTATACCTATAGCTTCTGTTATAAAAGAACTATTACCTTTGAATATATCATCTTGCAAATCTACTTGACACATTAAATTTTTATATAAATCTTTAATTTCAAAATTTGTGCTTGCTACATAAAACCCACATTGCCCCATTATTATAGCTATTCCTAAAGCTCTTATTAAAGAACTTTTACCTGAAGAATTTATTCCGTATAGTATTATACCTGACGAATTAAAATCTACATTATTCGCAACATAATCTACATTATTATTTATCCTTTCTATAATTGGATGTCTTAAATCTTTTATTTTTAATGTATCTATATTTTTAAAAGTTATTGGATTATAATTATATTTTGCCTTGTTTATATTATTCATTATTGCAATATCTATATTTTCGACAAAATCCTTTAATACTTCGAAAAGTTCTTTATATTTAAAAACATATGATTCTAAAAATTTTTTAAATATTTCAGACGTTTTTCTATTTATATCATCTGATATTTTTTCTATTTTTTCCCATTTTTCATTTAAACTTGGTGATACAATTTTTAAATTTGATTTTTGATTTATAACTATCAACTTGTCATTTTCTATTACCTTTTTTAACTCTTTATTTTGATTATATCTTGATGTTGTAATTTTATAATAGTATTCTGTGCTTGATAAACCTCCTAATTCCAATTTTAAATGACCATAAGTATCATATTTTTTATATTTTTCTTTTTCTATATCAAATTCTTTAACTAATTTATCTCTTTCTGTATTTAGTATTTTTAATTCATCAGTGTTCCAATTACTAGTATCTAAAAATCTAATATTTTCAACATTTATATTTTCTGATATATCATATATCATTTCTCTTATAAATTCAATTAATTGATTTTTATTTATATCTTTAAATATTACACATTTATCATTTAATAAAGTTGCTACCTTTAGTATTATATCATAATTTTTTACTATCTTATTTACATTTTCCATTTTTATTGAATAACTACTTAATTCTCTATGCAACTTTACAATATCGTTTAATTCTTTTAATATATTTGAAACTTCTTTATATATACATTCTATTTGTTTACTTAATAAATTCATTGTTTCAATAGGTTGTTTTTCTGAATAAGGTTCAAATAATAAAGATGTTGCTTTCCTTTTACCTACTGCTGTTACACAACTGACAATATAATCTTTTATTTCTTTTAAATGTAATTGTTTAATTGTATTTAAATGTAATACTAATTTATCATTTTTTGTTTTTTTGTACATTGGTTTTGATATATTAACTAGTAAACTTGGATTATAACTATAGATAATATCGAAAAAGAGACATAACGATTGAATTAATTCAAAGATTACTTGTTTGTTAAAAAAATATTGTATGGGATCTAATAAACCAAATTTTGTATCTTTGTATACTTCTCTAATTAATAAATTGCAATATTCCTTGTCAAAATATTTTTTATCTATTTGATCATCTTTTCTCTCGATTTTTTGTTGAATGTTATAAATTGTTTCAAGATTACTTTTTTCCTGATTTATTTCTTTTAAAGTTGCGTTATTTAATTCATTAACTATAATTTCATTTGTTCTATTATTAAATAATGTATAACCAAATCTATACTTTTGCATAGCACCCTTTACGGTTGTTATTATTCCTATATATAAGTAATTATCATCCATTTCGAAATCTGAATCTAATGGAGTAACAGTTTTTGTATATACTCCCTTTTTTACTCTTTTTATATTTGTTCCTTCTTGTAATTGATCGTATACCACAACTATATAATTGTTATTTATTAATTTAGTTATGTATTTAGATGAAAATGTTGGAAAACCTGTAAAAAAAGCATTTGAATTACTAAATTCTTTATTTGAATCTTTTCTTGCCAATTTTAATTCTAAATTATTCGCTATTTCTTCAGCATTTCCTATCTTTTCATTTTCGTATAGTACAGTGTAAATTTCATAAAATTTGCCTATTTGAAATAATAAAACAACCTTTTCTCCATGCTCTTCTCTATTTTTTAGGTATATATCTTTATATTCTTTTAAAATATTTGTACTCATTAATAATATAATTTTTATTATTAAAACTGTTTAAAATCAATATTTGTATTTTCAAAATTAAAATCAATATTTTTTAAAAACAAATTATGTGGTAAAAAAGATAATTGAGGATTATTTTTTACTTCAATTTTTTTGATTTTTTCAGATATTTTTGAAATATATATTAGTTTATTATTATTACAATATAATTCTACTAAATTTGGCATATTTGGTAGCTTCATCAATTTATTACTATTTGCACTCAAAACTTGAACTTTGGTAATACATGGAAGATAAACTAATCTATTATTATTACAATACAAATATTTTACATTATCAATCCCCTCTAATAAACTAATTTTATTGTATTTACAATCTAAAATTTCAATATTTGGAAGATTATCTATTACGCTTATAGCATTAAATGAACAGTATAAATATTTTATTTTAGGTAATAAAGGTAAGGTTTGAATAAAATTATTTGAACAATTCAAATATTCACATGATTGTAGTTTTGGTAATCTCTTTATAAAGTTGTCTGAACAATCCAACTTTTTTATTTTTTCTGCTTTCAACATTAAAAAATGAACAACGTTATTATTACATAATAAAATTTCCAACTTTGGATAATTAGGTACATAAGTTATTTTATTATAACTACAATTTAATACTCTTACATTTGGCATTTGTGGCAAATAATATAAATTGCTATGAGAACAATTATAATTTGTAATATTATTATACATAAATTGCCTTAATTTAAAATCATATCCTTGCATTGTTTCATAGTCTGTAATTAATACAGATTCTAAATTATATATCCCCAATTTTTTTATTACATCTAACAATTCTTCGTATGAAGAATCTCCTAAATTTGTATATCCTGCTTGTCTAAAAATTATTCTAATTAGTTGTTTTTTATATCTTTTACAATAATTATTAAAATTTTTATTGATTAAACGTATATTTAATATAGTTTCTACATTACATTTTTCTAAAATATCCCATAAGATTTCATTCATTCTATTTATATTTATTTAAAAATTTTTTTTCATTTATATTTTTAAAGTATGACTCCCTTTATTTCAATTTTTAGCAGAATGATTGTAGATTTAAATGAAGATTATAAACAATTTAAAGGTGAGTATAACAAAAATTATAAAAATATTATTTATAATCAAAATCTTCAAAAAAAAAACAATTTACTTTTAATACAAAATTTATTATTTAATTATAATATAGAATTACAAATTTATAAAGAAAATTTAAATGATATTGTAAACTCTTATAAATCTATTTAATTATTCATTAAATTTTCAACCTTATTTGACAAAGTTATTATACTACAAGCTTTCAAAGTATATACATCTATAAATCTTTTATTGTAAATTTTTATATATGAAATTCTTTTTGAATAATCATTACAAGATATTCTCTGTATTCCATATGATGAATTTTTTAATTTACTATTTTTAAAAATTGAAAAGGTTTTACTTAACTGTAAAATTGCATTATTTCCTCTCAATTCTATATCTTTTTCATCAATATATACATTTTTTATAGATTTATTGTCAAAACTTTTAATAATACTCGCATCTTTTGTCATATTATGTATTTGAAATAATCCGTTTTCTTTGGGAGATATTTGAAGCATTCCTTTATCCGTACATCTTTCTCCAATTATTGCTATTTCTGGAAAATTATAAATATTTAAATTTGATATTATTTCCCATGAAGATTTTAATTCATAAATGTCACTATTATTATTTAAGATGTCTCGTCCACTTGCATTTATTATTTGATCATATTTATTTAAATCTTCTTTAAATACAATTGTATTTAAATTTATTTTAACATTAGAGCATTTATTTAATTTTTTTAACAATATTTCTTCAACTTTGTTCTGATTTATACCATATTCACATACGCTAACAAACGGATATTTTATAATTTCTATATCATCTATTATTTTACAAAAATTTTCAACATATTTATCATGATACTCTCTTCCCATATCTGTACTCGATGGTAATTTACCATTTTTTTTATAATATATCATATCTTGCTTTGTATAAATGGCAAATAAATCTTCACAATTTCCTAATGATTTAATTTTACTAAAATTATAACACATTTTATTAACTTTACATTTAAAAATTAATTTTTGCGTAGAGAATTCAGATTCAGTTCTATATGCAATTATTGTAGGTCTAAATTCTAAACAATCTTTAAACTCTTTTGCAAAATTTATAGAATCTTGTAATAATTCTTGTCCGTCTTTTACAGATATTTCTGGATATAAAAATCCTCCAGCATGTAAATGACAATACGGAGGTCCTTTTAATAGTTTATTTCTTTTTTCAAATAAATGAATTTCATTATCTTCATTTTTTGATAATTTAATACTTAAAGTTACACCTGATATCCCTCCCCCTATTATAGCTATCTTTTTAACCATTATTTTTTTTATAAATATTTAATTTTCAATTTTCTTTTTTAATTTAATTATTTCAAACTTTTTAAGTGATCAATTAAACGTTGCATTTCCTTTGTATAATCTGTATTCAACCCATATATATTTTCTTCTCCATATTTTTCTATATATTTTTTTTCATTGTATTCATCTGTTAATGGAAAAAATTCTAATAATTTTATAGGTCTATATACATCTGTCCAATACGATTTTAAATCTTTTATTTCAAAATTTGTATTATTTGTTCTTCCAATGTAATACTTGTTGTCTTCCAACTTTAAAATATATACTAACATTTAGTCTATTAAATTGTAAAAAATATAAAAAAATTTAAAACCAAAACGACAAAATAAAATTACTTATATAAATTATAAATGACTGACAAA